>ENA-ORUQ01001011-ORUQ01001011.1-human-gut-metagenome-genome-assembly--contig:-NODE-1011-length-28979-cov-7.756707_pt1 | contig 28979 bp, 22 predicted proteins | sample MGYA00242081_ERZ509211 | MGnify/ENA primary metagenome ERZ509211 (study PRJEB26280, sample SAMEA2338785) | human gut metagenome | biome: human gut; feature: human-associated habitat; material: faeces...
AGTAAATCCCCTTCTAGGGGAAGAACAAACCACCCGTTTACGGGTGGTTATGATTTGGAGGTAAAAAAATGAAAATAAAAGTTTTAAGCTCACAACAATGTGAGGATAAAAATGTAAATAATGGAGATTGTTTTATTCTTGATAATGGAAGTGAATTAGTATTATATGACTGTGGATGTGAAGATTATGCTAATTATGTCATAGACTACATGAAAGAAAATGGATATGAAAAAGTAAAAATAATGTTATCGCACAATGATGATGATCATTTTAAAGGAATACCAGTATTAATAGAAGATGGGAAAGTCTCAGAGGTTACAACAGTATTATTGTTAAGATATGTAGATGATCTACTTGAAAGAATTGATGATGGAAGAAAAAATAGAGATTCTATAAAGAGACAGATAACTGATATGTATGATAATATAGAACAATTAAGTGGAAATAATTTAAAAGATGCTTTTATTCATACAAAGATTGCTGATGGAATAGAAATATCTGGCCCGGGAAAAGATTATATATTGGATGCAGCCGCAAAAGGATTAGATACAACAGAGGGAGATACAATAGACGGAGAGACAATAACAAATGCTACAAGTATACATGCCAAAGTTAAATTAGGTAATAAATATATATTGCTGACAGGAGACTCTAGTTTTGAATCGATTATGAAAGAAAATTTAGATGATTTTGAAATTATTCAATTAGCTCATCATGGGAAAAAAGAAATTGCTGAAAAAGTATTTGAAGAGTTAGAGGATAAACCCGACGAAACATATATTATTTCTGATAATACAGGAACTTCAAATGGTGGTTCAGATAAATTAGATACTAAAGGCTATAAAGTTATGAATACTAAGGATGATGGTATGCTTTCTTTAGATGAAAATAGCAGAAGTATTAATAGTAGTAATAAAGGGACTCTAAATGACTTATTTGATTTGTAAAAGGAATATTACTAAACAAGAAATTGAAGACAGAAGAAAGTATATATATGATGTTTTTCATATATATACTTTAGTGGATACTAAAAATTCCAATGAGAATTTAATAGTATTAAGAAGCATGCCATACACAGATATTGATTTATTTTTAATAATAGGTCATAACAATGCTACAAATAAGTATTTAGAGATACATCATAAAGAAATAAAAGAAAAAAATGTTTTAATTATTTCATGCTATACAAAACATTTTTCAAGTATTAGATTATTAAAAGATAAAAATGTCTATACACCAATCGATGGAAAAGAAATAAAAACATATATTGGAGAACATTATGGATTTAATTTTGAAATTACATTCGAAGAAATACGTTTATATAGAAATAGGAAATTAGATTTAGAAGAATTGTTAAATAAAATATTTAGGAGAAATTAAGAATGGAAAAGTTAGTTGAAAAAATTGATGAATATAACATATTTAATTTTATTCTACCTGGATTAATCTTTACTTATTTACTAAAATACTATGTCGGAATAGATATATTCCAAGAAAGTTTAATTGAAATGATATTTATATACTATTTCATAGGTTCAATAATCAGTAGAATAGGATCAGTTATTATAGAAAAAATTCTAATTAAATGTAAATTTATTGAATATGCTCCTTATGGAGAGTATATTAAAGCAAATGAAAAAGATAAAAAGATAAGTCAATTGTTGATTATAAATAATATGTATAGAACTATTTGTTCGGGTTTTATATTATTACTTGTAATAAAAATAATAAAAGAGTTATTTAGCAAATGGAATTTATCAATGTGCATAGGAAATACAATCGGAATAATTACAATAATGTTGTTATATTTGTTTTCTTATAGAAAACAAACAAAATATATAAAAAAAAGGATTGAGATTAACAAATAATAAAAAATAGCACTCATGTGCTATTTTTTATTTATCTTGTTTAGCTACCCAGTTAGCAAATTCTTCGTTAGAAATTTTTCCATCGCAAACATCTTTATACATTTGTTTACCAATTTTTCGATATTGTTTTAAATCATTTTGATACATCTCTATTTCAGGGTTTCGAGATGCACGAAGTTGTTTCCTACTTCCAATTTTTCTATATTTATCATAGGTAGAGTCATTTTCTAATTTCCTTCTTTGATATTCTTTATTTCCAATATCTTTACAAGTTACATATTCAGCCACCTGTCTATCACAATATGAAATATTTTTTTTATGAGTTATAAAATATCTTCCACAATTGCCACATATTTTTATATACATACTATTTACAGATACCACATTGAATAATGTAATATAAAAGCTAGTAAATAAGTTATTAGTTTCAAATCGATTAAGATTAACAAGCTTTCTTCCAGTTGGATCTGTTTCTTCAATAGCATCAATTAAATTATTTATATTTTCTAACTTAGCATCTTTAGGTTTAAAAGGAAATTGTAAATATTGATAATCTAATATATCTACTGAATGAAAGTTTTTTTTGAATTCAGAAAATGCATTTGGATATATTTGATTATATAAGTAAAAAATTTGTTTATGAGTTAAATGTTTCATATCAATAGGATTATCAATGTCATAAACAAAATTAATACATTGTTTGAATAAATTTTGATAATGTATTAATTTTTCTTTTTCTTTATCATAATATTTTTTAGCTATTTCAATTATTTCATCTATAGGATATAAAGTATCTAATTTAATATAGTCAATGTCTTTTTTATCTAATTTATCTATAAAGTAATCAAAGAAATTTATAAAAAATAGTAAATAATCGTTAAATACATTAAAGTCATAGCTTATAAAATCTAATAGAGCAAGGTCGTAATGCTCAATTGATGTTGTTGGTTCAAATACAATATAACCATCCAACTCTTCTATATTATGACGAAAAGATAGAGGAATAGGGTTAACTCTTGTTTGTGTATTTGCCAGCACTTCTAATCTATTTAATATTTCCTTTTTCCTTGATTCTGAAGGACATTTTTCAAGTTCTAGAATTAATTCTCCAAATTCCTCATCATACCAATCATCTTTAAAATTAGATAAATATCTATTATTGTTTTTATTAACAAGTGTACTCATATAAGAACCAGAAATGTGAATAAAAATCTGTGAAAAGTATGAAGGTTCAAAAGATATTTTAATTGTATTTTTTCTTTCCATATAAAATCCTTTCTGTTAACAAATTGCAAAAAAACCAAAAGTCTCCATTTGATAACGAAATTAATCAAATTTAATAGAATTTTATCATAAATCATGTTAATATACAATCAGTTAACAACAAAAAACAAACAAAACTTGTTAACTAACTTTATAATTTAATAAATCAAAAGGAAGGAGGGACATGTATGGAATTACAAAAAGTACAAAGAACAACACTAACAATGAAAGAAGCAGCAGAGTATTTAGGAATATCATATTGGTTAATTAATCAATTAGTAAGAAGAAAACAAATACCATGCTCAAAAGTTGGTGGAAAATTTCTATTTAGAATTCAAGTACTAGACGAATATCTAAGTAGAAAAGAAAAAGAATCAATTAAATATTAATTGAAAGAAAGCGAGGAAAGGAGGATATGTATGAAATACCGTGGTTTAAAACAGAAACTACAATATTTTCAAACAGGAAAATTCAAATAATTCTAAAACTTCCTGAAGGAGACACTTATTTTAGAGTGTGGATTCAATTAATTGCATTAGCAGTTGAATGTAATAATAGAGGAAAATTAGAAATTGGAACAAATAATCCAATGACAATTCAAAATTTTTCAAAGATTATGGGAAAATCTAATAAAAAAATTGAAAAAATTTTGAAAAAGTTTCTAGAATTAGAAATGTTAAAAAAAGAAGGGGAAACATTTTTAATAAAAAATTGGGACAAGTATCAAAGTATTGACAAGTATGAAAAATATCAAATGCAAAACAGAGAAAGGCAAAGAAAATATCGTAAAAAGCATAAAAGTGAAATTGAAAAAAGTAACGTTATCAAAATGTTAGATAACGAAGAAGAAAAGAATACAAAAGATATAGAAAATAAAAAAGAAGAAACTATAAGAGAGGAGAATGAAAATGGATTTAGACAATACAAAATTTAATGAAATTATTCACAAAAAGTTCAAAAGATGTGAATTTTGTAATAAAGAATTAACACCAATAGGACTTGATTATTTATATGCTAATATTTCTCCTGATGCAATTAAATACGAAAGATGTGATTGTAATAAAGCACAAGAGTATTGGAAAAAAAGAGATGAGCAAGAATATGAAATCCAGAAAAGAAAACATTTTAGGGATGTTATAAACAAGCTATACAAAAAGAACTATAATGAAAGAAAATTTCAAAATCTGAACTTTGAAAATTTTAATATTAATTCAGTCAATGAAAAAGCAGTAAAAGTTGCTAATGACTATACAAACAAATGTATAACAAAAGTACAAACTAAAGGACTGATAATGACAGGCGAGTCAGGACTTGGAAAAACACATTTGGCAGCATCAATCGCTAATAAATTAATTGAAAATGACAAGATTGTATTAATGGGAAGACTGACGACTTTATTAGACATGATAAAAGAAACATTTAGAGACAATACAAAGTCAGAAAATGAATTAATAGAGCTATATTCAAATGTAGATATGATTATAATTGATGATCTGGGAACAGAAAAAATAAGTCAGTGGGCATTGGAAAAATTATATACAATTATTGAAAATCGAAATGAAAATAGATTACCAATAATCATTACAACGAGATTTGATAAGCAAGGATTAATCGAAAGATTTAGTCAAAGTCAAGATGAACAATTAGTAGATGCAATAATATCAAAATTATATCAAATGTGTTATGGGATAACACTAAAAAGGGTAAAAGAAAAAGAGTTAGTATAAGCCGCAAAACTAAAATACTAACCCAAATCTTTATACAATTATTGTAGTACAAAAATATAAAAAAGTAAATAGAAAATGAAAGAAAAAAGTACTTGGGTTTTGATAAAAAAGTCCAAGTACTTTTTCAAAATATTGTGTGTATTTGATAGAAAAAGTAATGGTTTTAGTACTAAAAAAGAGTGCATTATTGTCCTAACAAGCAATGAATTTCGTCAGCTCGAAATTCTAAATGAGGAAATTCCCCAATCCCCTTTTTAAATGAGAGGAGAGAGCAAATGGCAACAACAAAAATATGGAAAGTACAAAAGAGATTAGATCATGTAATCAACTACGCAACAAATGAAGAAAAGACAAAAAATAATTATAACGAATATGGAATGGATGAGTTTGATAGTATCAGGCAAGTAATGACTTATGCAACTAATCCAGATAAAACAGAAAAACAATTTTATACTACAGGAATAAATTGTGAAGTAAAAGATGCGGTTAAGCAAATGCAACTTGTAAAAACAACATATGGAAAAGAAAATGGAATATTAGCATTTCATGCTTATCAATCTTTTAATAAAGGAGAAGTTATTCCAGAAATAGCACATGAAATTGGAGTAAAACTTGCAAATGAAATGTGGGGAGATAGATTTCAAGTTGTAGTATCTACTCACTTAAATACTGGGCATCTTCATAATCATTTTGTCATCAATTCAGTTTCATTTAAAGATGGAAGAAAATATTATAGTAATTTGACTAATACAGCATTGTTAAGAAAAACATCAGATGAAATATGTGAAGAATATGGCTTAAGTTTTTTAAAAGAAAAGACATGTAAATCTGGAATCAATTTTGAAAATTTTTATAAAAAATCTATGAGAGATTCAGACTATTATAAATTCGCAAAAGAAGATATAGACTATGCAATAAAACATTCATACACACTAAAACAATTTCAGCAGATGTTAGTATCAATGGGATATAACTATTATTATAGAGCAGATAAATTAAGTGTAAGAAGAGAACCATACAAAAGAAATATAAGAGTTGAAAGAGCGTTTGGAGAAGAGTATTCATTGGAAAATATTAAAAGAAGAATATTGGAAAATGACTATATAAAACAAGAAAGAATAATTCCTTACAAGGTGATGGGGCATAGACATTTTATAACAAGAGTTAGAATAAGAAAAAAATACAAACCTAAGGGAATTGTGGCTTTATATTACTACTATAAATATTTGCTAAAGTTATATACTAGAAATAATATACAGTATAAATTAACTCCTGAAATGAGGACGGAAGTAAAGAAGATGGATGAGTATTCGGAAAGAATTAGATTTTTATGCAAGTATAAGATTGAGACTATGAGCGATGTTGATAATATTAAAGAACAGAAAAAGGAAGAATTGCAGAAAATTTTGAATATTAGGAATAGACTGTATTATAAGAGACAAAAGTTAGATAGTGAAATTGAAAAAGATGGTGTTACTAAAGAAATAATTGATGTTACTTCTGCTTTGACAAAGGTTAGAAGAGAGAATAAGTTGTGTGATGAAATTTATGATGGTGTGCCGAGAATGAAGGAACACATAAAAGAGGTAGATGAAAGAGAAAAGCAGAAGATAAAGGAACAAGAAATTAAATTAAAGAAGAAAGATAGAAGGTATGAAAGATAGAACTGATACAGAAATGTAGCAGTTTTATAAAATAAAAAAGTTCTAAAATTTACACCATTTTGGTTGACTTTTAGAAACTTTATTTGTAAAATAGATAAAGAATTAGGAGGCAAAAATGGAGGCAAATTTAGAAATTTTTACAAATGATAAATATAGATTACTTAAATGGATTGCTGATAATGAAGTTCAGTATAGAAGAGCGAAATATTTATCTTCAAGCCAACAAGAAATAGCGGATACTTTACATTATTCGAAAAGTAAAACTAATAGATATATGAATGAATTAATAGAATTGAATTATTTAAAAAGGTATAAAGAAAAAGGCAAATATGCATTAACGAAGAAAGGATATGAAGTAATTAATACAATTGGAAAAAATGGAGGAATAAAAGATGAATAATAAAAGAGAAAAAGAAAGAGATGAACTTCACAAAACAATATGGAAAATAGCTGATGAATTGAGAGGATCTGTAGACGGATGGGATTTTAAGCAATATGTATTAGGCTTGTTATTCTATAGATTTATATCAGAGAATATAGAAAATTATGTTAATAAAAATCAAAGAGAATCAGGTGAAAAAAATTTTAAATATAGGAATCTTTCAGATGAAGAGGCAGAATATGGCAGAGAAGATATAGTAAAAGAAAAAGGTTTTTTTATTCTTCCAAGCGAATTGTTTTGTAATGTTAGAAAAAAAGCCAAAAGTAATCCAGATTTAAATATAACAATAAATAAAGTATTTGAAAATATAGAAGCATCAGCTAAGGGGACTGCATCAGAAGATGACGTTAAGGGGTTATTTGATGATTTTGATGTAAAAGGAAACAAATTAGGAAATACAGTAGATGAAAAAAACGAAAAGTTAATAAAGATGCTTGATTCTATTGGAGATTTAAAATTAGGAGATTATTCAGACAATACTATCGATGCATTTGGAGATGCATATGAGTTTTTAATGACTATGTATGCTTCTAATGCAGGAAAGTCAGGAGGAGAATTTTTTACTCCTCAAGAAGTAGGAGAATTACTTGCAAGGATAACATTGATGAATCAAAAAGAGATAAATAAGGTGTACGATCCATGCTGTGGTTCTGGTGGTTTGCTATTAAGATTCAAGAAAATTTTAAACTCAGAAAATATAGAATATTATGGTCAAGAAATTAATCTTACTACATATAACTTGGCAAGAATAAATATGTTCTTGCATGATATAAATTATACAAAATTCAACATTGCAAGAGGAAATACTTTAACTGACCCAAAACATGACAATTATGAACCTTTTGATGCTATAGTTTCAAATCCACCATATTCAATCAAATGGGCTGGAAAATCAGATCCAATATTAATAAATGATCCAAGATATTCGCCTGCTGGAATTCTCGCACCAGAGTCTAAAGCAGATCTTGCTTTTACGATGCATATGTTATCATATTTATCAACAAAAGGAACAGCAGCAATAGTTGAATTTCCAGGAGTATTATACAGAGGAGGGGCTGAACAAAAAATAAGAAAATATATGGTAGAAAGTAATTTTGTTGATACAGTAATTCAGTTACCAAGTGATTTGTTTTTTGGTACAAGCATTGCTACTTGTATATTAGTGTTGAAAAAATCTAAGAAAACAAATGATATTTTATTTATTGACGCTACAAATGAATTTGTAAGGAATACAAATAAAAATAAATTGACAACTCCAGATGATAATCCAGAAGACAATAATGTTGATAATATATTAAAGTTAATTAGAAATAGAACAAATATTGAGAATAAATCGATTGTTGTATCCAATGAAGAAGTTGCCAATAATAATTATAATATTTCTGTTAATTCATATTTGAAATGTTTTATAGAAGAAGATAAAATTGATATTAAAGAAGTAAATAAAAAAATTGTAGAAGTAGTAAAAAGAGAATCTGAAATAAGAATCGAACTTGATAAAATAATCCAAGGATTGGAGGAAGATTTTAATGAGTAAGATTGATGAATTAATAAAAAAATTATGTCCTAATGGAGTTAAATATATTAAATTAAATGAATTACTAGATTATATTCAACCTACAAAATATATTGTTCAGAATACAAAGTATAAAGAAGAATATGATATACCTGTATTAACAGCTGGACAGACTTTTATATTAGGATATACCAATGAAAAACAAGGAGTTTATAATGCCAATAAAAAAAATCCTGTTATAATTTTTGATGATTTTACTGCATCTAAGCATTGGGTGGATTTTAAATTTAAAGTGAAATCATCTGCTATGAAAATACTTATTAATAAAACAAAAAATTCATTTAAATATATTTTTTATTGTATGCAAAATATAAAGTATATTCCAAAAGAACATGCAAGGCAATGGATTCAAACATATAGTGAATTTAAAATTCCAATTCCACCATTGGCAGTGCAAAGAGAAATTGTAAGAGTACTTGATAAATTTAGTGAGTTAGAGGCAGAGTTAGAGGCAGAGTTAGAGGAAAGACAACAACAATATAATTATTATAGTGAAAAAATTTTTAATGAAGAAACAAACAAGATTGAAATTGGAAGATTATTAAAAGATAAAGGCTATATAAGAGGACCGTTTGGTTCAGCACTTGTAAAAAAAGATATGGTAAAAAATGGAGTGCCTGTTTATGAACAACAACATGTCATATATAATCATAGAGATTTTAGGTATTATATTACTGAAGAAAAAGCAGAAAAATTAAACAGATTTAAAGTCGAAACTAATGATTTAATTATAAGTTGTTCTGGAACAGTAGGAAAAGTATCGGTTATAAAGCCTACAGACAATAAAGGAGTAATTAATCAAGCACTATTAATTTTAAGAGTTAATATGGAAAAAATTTTGCCACAATATTTAAAGTATTATTTAGAATCACCAATAGGATATAAAAGTATTACAGCTAATACAAATAAGTCTGCTCAGGTGAATATTGCTAATAGAAATGCAATTGAGAGTATTAAAATTCCACTTCCTTCTATACCAAGACAAGTAAAGATTATTGAAATATTAAATAATTTTGAAAAATTAGTAAATGATATTTCAGAAGGATTGCCGGCAGAAATTCAATTAAGGAGAAAACAATATGAATACTATAGAAATAAATTATTGAACTTTGAGGAGTTAAAGTGAAATGGATTTAAATGGAGTAATAGAAAAAATAAAGAATGATTTAGATAAAAATACAAATAAAATTAATATAGATTCCATATATGCATTTAATGGAACAGGAAAAACTAGAATATCGAGATGGTTTGTTGATGAAAATGATTCTAGATGTTTGTGCTTTAATTCAATTTTTCAGGATTGTTTTGTATGGGATAATGAAAACTATATATTATATATAGACGATTACCTTGAAATTTCAAAGACAATAAGAGATGAAGGACTAGATGGAAGAATAATTGAGAATTTTGAATATGTTTATGGAAAAAGTGTCATACCACAATTTAATGATGATTTTAATCAAGTAACATTTAATGTAAAAACAAAAAATGGATATGATAGTGATGTTAAAATATCAAAAGCAGAAGAAACATTATTTGTTTGGTCAGTGTATTATTCTTTCGTAGAAACTGCTATAGAACAATTAAAGATAGAGGTTGTGGAGGATAGATCAACACATATATTTGATGATTTAAAATATGTTATTATAGATGATCCAGTTTCATCTGTTGATGATTCAATAATCGTAAAAATTGCGATATTAATAAAAGAATTAATAGTACAGTGTAATAATTTGAAGGTAAAGTTTTTAATTACTACACATCATATATTATTTTTCAATTCAGTAAACAATTTGATAAAAAACATTGATAGTAAAATTAGAAAATTTAAAGTTTACAAACTCGAAATTAAAAATTATGAGTATGTTTTAAGTGAAGATGTGAAAAATTTATTTGGTTATCATTTATATTTAAAAGAAAAAATACAGAATGAAATTGATTGTATAGAAAAGATACATTTCAATATGTTTAGGGTTTTATTAGAAAAAACAGCAAATTATTGTGGATATGAAAAATTTGGTGATTGTTTATATGAATCTGATTATAAAGAGGAAATGATTAGACTTTTAAATACATATAGTCATGGAGATTTGTTTGAATTTGAAAGAACAGAACTAACTGAGAATGAGAAAGAAATATTTATAAAATCATTTAATGATTATAATAAAAAATATAAAAGTGAGGTAGTAGAATAATGAGTAATAATATAATATCTGAAAATGACAATTCAACAGTATTAACTGAATACAATTCCTTGGAAAGAAAAGCTACTTCATATCAAAGTGAAGCTGAACTTGAAGCTGAATTTATTAATATATTAAAAGATCAATCTTATGAGTATTTAAATATTAATAATGAAAAAGATTTAATTATAAATTTAAGAAAACAATTAGAAAAATTAAATAAAATTAAATTTACAGATAAAGAATGGAATGAATTATTTAATAATTATATTGCTAATCCTAATGATGGAATAATTGAAAAAACAAGAAAAATTCAAGAAGATTATAAATATTCATTACAGCTTGAAAATGGTGAATTAAAAAACATTTATTTAATGTATAAGGAAAAAAATAGAATATATGATAATCATTTACAAGTAATAAATCAATATGAAGTTGAAACAGACAAAAGGAAAAATAGATATGATGTAACTATATTGGTTAATGGATTACCAATGGTGCATGTCGAGTTAAAAAGAAGGGGTGTCGAACTTAGACAAGCATTTAATCAAATAGAAAGATATCAAAGAGATTCATTTTGGTATAATTCAGGATTATTCAATTATGTTCAAATATTTGTAATAAGTAATGGAACAGCTACTAAATATTATTCAAATACAACAAGATATAAACATATAGAAGGAAGAAAAGTAAAAAAATCTCAATCTTTTGAATTTTCATCATATTGGGCAGATCAGAATAATAATGTAATATGTGATTTGGAAGATTTTGCTAGAACATTTTTATGTAAAAGGACATTATTAAATATAATAACAAAATATTGTATCTTTACATCTGAAGAAGATTTATTAGTAATGCGTCCATATCAAATTACTGCAACAGAAAAGATTATTAATAAATTAGAAATAGCAAATAATTATAATAAATTTGGAAGTACATATGCTGGTGGGTATATATGGCATACAACAGGTTCAGGAAAGACATTAACATCATTTAAAACGGCTCAAATTGCTAGCCAGCTTGATTATATAGATAAAGTCTTATTTGTTGTTGATAGAAAAGATTTGGATTATCAAACAATGAAAGAATATGATAGATTCAAAAAAGACTGTGCTAATTCAAATACTAATATAAAGGTTTTAGAACAACAACTTACCAGTCCAGATTCAAAAATAATAATAACTACAATTCAAAAATTAGATGGTTTTATAAAGAAAAATACAGAACATAGTTCATATAATAAAAAGGTAGTATTTATTTTTGATGAATGTCATAGAAGTCAATTTGGAGATATGCATAAAAATATAATTAAAAGATTTAAAAAATGGGTAATATTTGGATTTACAGGAACTCCAATATTTACCCAAAATGCTCAAACTAAAAAAGGAATAATGCAAACAACAGGGCAAGTATTTGGAGATAGACTTCATACATATACAATAGTTAATGCCATAAATGATAAAAATGTTCTCCCATTTAGATATGAATACGTTGGAAGAGTTGATATAAAAGATAATGTAAAAGACGAAAAAGTATATAAAATTGATATTGAAAAGGCATATGATAATAAGGCTAGAATTAAAGCAATAACTGATTATATAATAGAACACTATAATACGAAGACTAAAAATATGGAAAGCTATACTTATAAGACACTAGATAATGTAGTAGAAGTGGCAAAAAATAGAGATGCTAAACAGTTAAAAAGTGTATCCAATATAAGAGGATTTAACTCAATATTTGCGGTTTCAAATATTGATATGGCTAAAAAATATTATAATGAATTTAAAAATAATAAAAGTCATAATTTAAAAATTGCATTAATCTATAGTTATAGTGCAAATGATGAGGTAGCAGATGGTGTATATGATGAAAATTCAGAAACCACAGAAGGCCTAAATAAAAGTGATAGAGATTTTTTGGAATCTGCAATTAATGATTATAATGAAATGTTTGGAACAAGTTATGATACATCAGGAGAAAAATTTCAGAACTACTATAAGGATGTTTCATTAAGAATGAAGAATAAAGAAATAGACATTTTAATTGTAGCCAATATGTTTTTAACAGGATTTGATGCGGTTACACTTAATACATTATGGTGTGACAAGAATTTAAAATATCATGGATTGATACAAAGTTTTTCAAGAACGAATAGAATATTAAATTCAGTAAAAACATATGGAAATATAGTATCTTTTAGAAATCTTGAAAAAGAATTAAATGATGCACTTTCTCTATTTGGAGATAATAATGCATCTGGGATAGTACTATTAAAACCATATAAGGATTACTATTATGGTTATAAAGATGAAAAAGGAAAAGACTTTCCAGGCTATGAAGAATTAGTAAAACAATTAAAAGAAAAATTTCCATTAGGAAAACCTATTGTAGGTGAACAGAATCAAAAAGAGTTTATTAAATTATATGGAGCAATATTAAAAGTAACAAATATCTTAAATTCATTTGATCAATTTAAAGATGAACAATTATTAAATGAAAGAGATACTCAAGATTATCATAGTATTTATCAAGATATATATGATGACTTTAGAAATAGAGCTAAAGTAGATGCTGTGGATATATCAGAAGATATTGTTTTTGAAATGGAATTAATTAAACAAATAGAAGTTAATATTGATTATATTTTAGCATTAGTTAAGAAATATCATGACAGTAATATGGAAGATAAAGAGGTGTTAATTACAATTAATAAAGCTATTACTGCTAGCCCAGATTTAAGAAATAAAAAAGATTTGATTATGGCTTTCATAGACTCCTTAAATATTGAATCAGATGTATATGCTGATTTTGAAAAATTTATGAATAGTAAGAAAAAAGAAGAATTGGATAAAATAATTGAAGAAGAAAATCTTAATCCAAAAGAAACATATAGATTTATTCAAAGATCATTTGAAAAAGGAAGTGTTGAAACAGAGGGAACAGAGATTTCTTCAATGCTGCCACCAATGTCTATGTTTTCAAAAGATAAAGCAAGATTAAAGAAAAAGAACAAAGTAATTGAAAAAATACTTAATTTCTTTGATAAATTCTTTAGTATTACTAGTGGCTCATCACTAAAAAATGAAGTAACATATATTATTTCGGATGAAAAAGGAGATGAACAATATTTAATGGTTGCTGAAGGTGAAGAAGAATATAAAAAAGAATAAAGATAATAAAAAGCGAAAACATATTGATTTTTGCTTTTTATTATGCTTTAGCATTGTAAAACGATACACACTTCACTATATATGTGAGATTAAAAGGCTTAATAAATCTTTTTTTAGGTGATATAATATGAAAGTTATTTCTTTGATATTTGTTTTAGTAAAATTGATTATATCAAAGGACTTTCTTTTTGTACATTCCGAAACCATTTTTACACTATTTTTGACAAATAATATAAAATATGATATATTTATATTGCTTTATACAAAGGTATAATGGTAATGGATTGTTGTCAATACTTTATTGATAATTTCTATCATATAGTATAGACAGAGTGATGTTAACATAAATGATACACACAATATCTTCATTGTTAATAAGCTCCTTTCTATGATTATTATAACATAATCTGTGATTGCAATATTAGACAGCTGAGTTCAAATACACAATTTTATAATTTGTATGAATTATAAAATCAAGAACCCAAGTTTTGTATATGCCCATTAGTTAAGGAGTGCTGTCTTCCATACTAATGGGCATTGTGCATTTTAGGAGATGGTTTATGAAAGTAAATATTTATAATATAAAAAATAATGGGAAAAGAAAATATGCTCATTTTGATAAAAGATTAGGCTTAAAAGAATCATATAAATATATATCTGATCCTGAAAACATTGAGAAGCACAACTTTTATCCTTTTATATATTATGAGAAAAAGATATATAAATTTAATAAAGAAAATGGATTGAAAGAAAAAAAAAGACCAATATGCTATGCTTCGCATATAGATAGATGTATATATCAATATTATGCATACATTTTAAATAATATGTATAATGAGAAAGTTAATAAACTTAATATAGATGAATGTGCAATAGCATATAGAGACAATAAAAGAAAATCTAATATTCATTTTGCAAAAGAAGTCTTTGATTTTATAAAACAAGCTCAAAATGCATATATAATTGTTGGAGATTTCAAGGGATTTTTTGATAATTTAGATCATGCATATTTAAAAGAACAACTTTGCAAGATAATGAATGTTGAAAAATTGCCAAATGATATGTATGCAATTTTTAAGAGTATGACTAAATTTTCCAAATGTCAATTGGAGGATATATTGATTTTGAATGGATTAAATAATAGTTATAAAGATATAAAAGAATTGAATTCTCATGAAACTGTGATGGATTTAGAAACATTTAAAAAATTTAAAAAGGCCAATTTGATAAAAAATAAAAACAGATTTGGAATACCTCAAGGCTCATCATTAAGTGGGATATTTTCGAATATTTATATGATGGATTTTGATTACAAGATGAAAAAATTAGCTAACAGTAATAATGGTTTATATAGAAGATATAGTGATGACTTTATATTAATAGTTTCTTGTAAAGATATAAAGACATTTAAAGCTTTTTATGATGAAACTATAAATATTATAAATTGTACACCGGGAGTTTATATTGAGAAGGATAAAACTAAAGTATATTTTTATTTGAATAATACTATAAAAAATCTTACAAATATTGTAATACCAGAAATAAAAGATAAAACAAATATAATTAATTATCTGGGTTTTTCTTTTGATGGTAATTCTATATCAATACGTCAAAAAACATATGGAAAGTATATTTATCGAATGCGTAGAAAAATTGATGGAATTGAAAGATGTAATGGTATTACATATAAAGGAAATAAGATTAGTTATGATAAGGTATATGAAAAATATTCAAAAAAAGGATTAACAAGAGGTGAAAAGAAAAGCAACTTTATTTCTTACGTTAGATCATCTAATAAAATATTTAAAGATGAAAAAAATATTTCAAACATTGAAAAGAATCACATGAGAAAAATTGCAAAAGTGATTAAACAAAAACGCATTAAGTATAGTAAAAAAGATTTATAATTTTGTGCGTAAAGGTAAATTATGAAAATTTTGATAGATTATACAATATGTATTCAATAATACAAAATTTAAAAGGTTATAAAATAAAGTGCAACTTTTACATTTTTTAAAGTGCAAAAATTGCACTTTTAATATTGATATTATATCAGATAACTGATATAATATATATGTAGGAGGTATTTCTAATGGATAAAAAAGAAGATTGGAATTTAGAATTATCAGAATATATCAAACAAGGTGAACCAAATCGAGTAGAAAAAACTAAAACATGGGAAACAGCAATTGGTTTGCAAGATGTAGATGGATTAAAACCTTCAAAATACTTAATAAAAACTGCTAAAGAACATATTGAAGGAACAATAGATATTGAAGAAGTAAAAACAAGAATAGATGAATATTATGAAGTTCAAGGTAGTAGAAAAAACTTTGAAAAAGAGAGCGAGGAAGCTGATAAAGTTGCAGTAAGGATTACAGAAATATTAAGCGAAAAAGCATTTAATTTTTCACCAACAGAATTATTAAATATTCATAAAAGATTATTTAAAGAGGTATTTGATGGAGCAGGAGTATATAGGGATTATAACTTTACTAAAAAAGAATGGGTATTAAATGGAGATACAGTAATATATGCACCATTTGATACAATAAAAGAAACATTAGAATATGATTTTGACCAAGAGAAAAATTTTTTATATAAAGGATTAAGTCTAGATGAATCTATAAAACATTTATGCAAATTCACATCAAATATTTGGCAAGTGCATCCATTTTGTGAAGGAAATACAAGAACAACAGCAGTATTTATTATAAAATATCTAAGAACTTTTGGATTTGATATTAATGATGAAGTATTTGCTGAAAATTCATGGTATTTTAGAAATTCATTAGTAAGAGCTAATTACAAAAATTTTGAAAAAAATGTATTCGAGGATACTTCATTTTTAGAAAAATTCTTTTATAATTTATTAACAAATAGTAACTATGAATTAAAGAATAGATATACACATATAGATAATATTCAAAGTGCAAATGAAAATAAATTAAAGGGCAATAATTGCACTTTAGAAGAACAAGCAATTATAAATATATTAAAAGTAAATCCAGCAACAAACCAAGAAGAAATTGCAAAACAAATTAATAAATCTGTAAGAACTGTCAAAACATATATGGCAGAAATGCAAGAAAAAGGATTAATAGAAAGAAAAAACGGCAAGAAAAATGGAGAATGGATAGTAATTTTATAATAAGAAAATGAAAATATTTAAATTAATGAAATTATATATTATGCTGATAAATATATTAGTAATTGTAGAAGATGGTAAAAATATAAAGATAAATAAAGGAGAAAAAAATGTACTATGGATTTATTTTAACAAATTGTATGTATCCTATAGATAAAAGATTGGAATTGAAAAATTGTTGCTTTGATAATCCTAGAACATCTCAAGAAATTAGAGCAGTTGCTCAGATTTTAAAAAAAGCAAATTATATAGAAAATACTCCTATACCAGAAACATATGAACAATTTGGTAAGGAAGTAATAAACTTAGAAATGATAGTAGATAAATATTTTGAAAGATATAACTTAAATAAAAAATATTTATACACGAGAAATGGAAAAAAATATAGTGATATTTATTATAAAATGGCAAAAAATTGGGTGATTTTGAGATATGACACAAATTGTGAATTTCAAAATAGTGATTATGGTTATAAAAAATATAAAGAGATAATTTCATATATTGATTTATTAACATTTTTGTCATTTCCAGAAGGTTCATACAGAAATAATGGACTTTTAATACCAGAAAGCTTTGATTTTTTTGAGATAAAGTCAATAGATAAAACAATACACAATATAATAATTAATTTATTAGTTTTATCGACAGCAAGAACAGATGAAGAAGAAAACAATAATGTTAAATTTTGTATATTTAATAAAATCTATCATAAATTTTTAGAATCAGAAAACTTAATAATGAAATCAGAAAAAAATGAAGTAATAAATTATATAGCAGATAATATAAGTAACTATATATCAATGGAAGATAAAAAGATGAGAATTATGTCATTAGTATCAATACTAGAATTATTATTGACTCACAAGCCAGATTCTAATAGATATAACATAGAAGATTCTATAAGAAAACAATTTTGTAATAAAATCTTAATTTTACTATATTTAAAATATAAAAATATAAATTATGTTGAAGAAGAAAGATATTTATTAATGATTTATGATTTAAGATCAGCAATAGCTCATGGAAATTTTGAACAAATAGATACTATTGCAAAAAAAATGGATAAATGGCTTTTAAATAATTCAATTGATTATAAGAAATATTATGAAGGATTTGATACCGATATAGTTTTTGAATATATAGAAGAATCATTAGAAAAATATGTAAGAACTTCAATAAAAATGTTTCTAGAAGATCAGAATTTGATTGAATTGTTAAAAAAATAAGATTTTTAGGGAAATTATTTTATAATTTATTACAAATGCTAATAAAAAAGACATAGAATTAATAGAAAGAAAAAACGGCAAAAAAATGGAGAATGGATAGTAAATTAGTAATTGTATTATATAAAAAGTGTGGAAAAGACTGTTATTAGTCAAATTCCACACTTTTCCAATTGTGCCACAAAATCATAAAAAAGTGGCACAATTGTTAATTTACATCTGTGCTAAAAATTATATGTTTTATAGCACAATTGTAAATTTTTTATTCTTTAAAACATCCCATAACCAACTGAGAACCATCCACAAACCCATTTCTATAATACTTCTTATTCCAATAATCCAGATACCTCATAAAATCATCATACAACTTATCAAGTTGAGACTGAACAAACTGTTTATTATCCTTAGAAACAGTACGCAAAATCCTCTCGCAAAACTTATCAAAATTCAAGCCATGCTTATAATCCTCATCAGAAAGCTGACAAAGCAAAGTCTCTTCTCTATATTCTAACCATTCTTTCAAAATATCATCATCATTAACTTCTCTAAAATTAACCATATCTAAAATCCTCCTACACATATATAATTTCATTCAAAACAATTTCTTCAGCCATATTTTTAAAATTATTCATAGCCTGAACCCACTCCATTTGATGATGTTTTTTCAACAACTCATTAACATTTTCATCCTCTGCAAAGCCTTTTATAAGTAAATTAACCTTATTACTAGCATCACTATCTATATCTAACAAATGTTGCTTCAAAGTACCACTGATAAGTAATTCAGTATAAAGAGTTATATCAAAATTCTTTAAATAATTTAACCTTAATCTTCCATACTTTCCAATATGCCCATCAGGCTGTTTAGGCAAACACAAATCAGGAATAAAATAATCTCCTTCTCTATGATAAGTAATCTTATTATTCATATCAAAACCTCCAAAATAAAATTTAGGTTTCCCATTCTAAATTTGCGATAAAAAACACAAACTAAATTAGCAATAAAAACTACAAACTAATTTTGCAATAAAAAATCACAAAACATATCTAAAATCTGTCAAAACCACTTGGGGAAAAGTTGGGGAAAAACGCCTCAAAAAAGTTCAAAAAAATACACAAATGTTCTAAAAACCATTTCCCCAATTTTTATTGAAATATCAGCTAAAACCATTGATTTCACTAAATTACATAAACGTTTCAAGCACATCTCATGACCCGAAGGCCAAAACAAAAAACACAAAACAAAAGAAAAAAGGGCAATAAATAAAATAACAAGAACCATTATTAGTAAACAACATAACCGCAAAAACAAAAAGACAAAAAAGAAACGCAAAAAACAACAAAAAAATATTGAGAAAAACGAAAAAATATGATATAAATAAAAAAGAAAAAAGCACAACATAAAAAATAAAAAGTAACACAAAAACGCAAAGCAAAGAATACAAAAAAGCACAATAAAAAAAGACTGCACAGTAACTCAAAATATGCAATAGAAAATCACAAAAAAATAAAAAGGAAAGAAAAAGCAATGAAAAATCAAGAATATATAGAATACACATATAGGCACAGAAAAATAGTAAACTATCTAGCAGAAAAATACATAAAAAAAGACAAAGAAGAAAAAATAAAACAAATCAAAGAACATGACATAGACAAAATATACATGTACTTATTCTACGAAAAAAAAGAAGTATCAAAAATACACAGAGAGATATCAAAGCACCACCAAAACGAAAAGGAAAAAGCAGAAGCAGACTATGAAGAAATGGCGCTAGACTGGGAAAGTGCAAGATACACAAAAGAAGACAAGCCACTAAATGCATATGACACGCTATACAAATACTATCCAGAACTAGAAAAACAAATATTACCAATACTAAAAGAATGGGGAATAGCGCACAGCAATATGCCAAAAGACAAAGAAGTAGAAGAATATGCAAAGAAAATAAGGAGCACAACAATAGAAGAAATAAAAGAAGCAATAAAAAAAGACTTAGAAGAAAGATTACAATAAAAAATACCACTAGATATTTTAATAATACTAATGCGCCTGCTTTTATTATATTCTAGGAAAGTCCTCTGAACTTCCTAGAATATAATAAATGACAATACACAGAAATTTGCAAAGCAAATATCGTGCGCGAACAAAGACGTGAACTCTAAAATGTTCTAATAAGTGCTAATGTTATTAATGTCCGCTTTTGTTCTATAAAAAAACAAAACAAAAAAGGCAGGCAAACATAAAATTCTAAGCAAAGGAGGAAAAAAATGTGTACAGCAGCAACATATAAAACAAAAGACTTCTATTTTGGAAGAACACTAGACTATGAATTCTCATATGGAAACGAAATAACAATAACACCAAGAAATTACGAAATAAAATTCAGTGAATCAAAGCCAATAAAAAGCCATTATGCAATAATAGGAATGGCATATGTAGCAGAAAACTACCCATTATATTATGACGCCATAAACGAAAAAGGCTTAGGGATAGCAGGATTAAACTTTGTCGGAAACGCAAAATACAACAAAAGCCAACAAGGAAGAAGCAACATAGCACAATATGAATTCATACCATGGATATTAAGCCAAAGTGCAACAGTAGAAGAAGCCAAAAAACAAATAGAAAACATAAATATCACAGACACACAATTTAACAGTCAATTACCAGCAGCACAATTGCATTGGATAATAGCAGACAGTAAAGAAGCAATAACAGTAGAAGCGGTACAAGAAGGAATAAAAATATATGAAAATCCAGTAGGAATCCTAACAAACAATCCAACATTTGACAAGCAAATGTTTACACTAAGCAAATATAGAAGCTTATCAGCCAAAAGCAAAGAAAACACATTTAGCAAAGGACTAGACTTAAAAGAATATAGCAGAGGAATGGGAACAATAGGATTGCCAGGAGACTTAACATCAGAATCCAGATTTGTCAGAGCAGCATTTGTAAAAATGAACTCAATATCAGGAGAAAGCGAAAAAGAAAGTGTAAGCCAATTCTTTCATATATTAAACTCAGTAGAACAACCACGAGGATGCTGTGAACTAGAAAACCAAAAATACGAAATAACAATATATACTTCATGCTGTAATGCAAGTAAAGGAATATATTATTACACAACATATGACAATCATCAAATAACAGCAATAGACATGCATAAAGAAAATCTGAACAGCGAAGAATTAATAAGATACACACCAATAACAGAAGAACAAATAAACCAGCAAAACTAAAACAGCCTCAGCACATTAAAAAATATAAAATAGAAATAATCTTACAAAATGGCGCATTCTAAGTAAAAAAATCAGAAATAAACAATTTTGCAAAATATAACATCTAAGTTCAAAAAGAAATCAAAAAGCAACAATTTCATAAATTAGCAGATTCTAACCACACAAATAAAATAGTAAAATCGCCAAAAAGTGAATAAAAAGCAAGAAAAGAGGCAAATTAAAAATAAAAAAGAAAAGGAGAGACTAAAGATGGGCAAAAACAAAAAAGAACAAATAAAAAAGGAAGAAGAAAAAAACATAAAAAAAGAGGAAAAAGAAGTAACAAATACAGAACAAGAAACAGCAGTATTAGAAGAACAAAGAGAAGAAAATCAAGAAAGCAAAAATGAATCAAACCAAGAAATCCGTAAGGAAGAAGAAAGTAATAACAAAGTAATAGTGCCAGAGAAAAAAGAAGAAAGTAATAACAAAGAAACAGTACCAGAGAAAAAAGAAGAAAAAAATAACAAAGAAACAGCACCAGAAAATCAAGAAGAAAAGACCCCAAAAGAAACAGAAAAAAATGTTGAAGATGCAGAAGAAGAAGAAAACATCAAAGAAAAAATAGCCAAAATAAAGAAAATCAAAGCAAAAAAAGGAATCAGAAATGTAGGAATAGTAATAATAGCAATAATAATAATCTTCATACTAGTGTTAATACTAGATAAAAGCCAACACACATTTAATGGACAAGTATTAAAACTAGTAGGAATAACAGAACAAAAAACAGAAGAAGCAAAAGAAAAACAAGAAAGCAAAGAAGAAAAAAAGCAAAAAGAAAAAGCAGTAAAAGTAGCACAAGAAAAATTCAAAGAATTAGGAGAAAAAGTCAAAAAAGAAGAACTAGAAGTATTAAAAATCAAAAGAAAAGGAGAATACTATTACTATATATCAGCAAAAGATAATACAGTAGAAGTAAGAATAACAGACAACAAAATAACAAGAGTAAACAGCGTACCAGTAGAATAATATACACATTAGCTAATGGGAGGCACCAACAGCAGGAGCATCTTCAAATCAGCCAGTAGAATAATACACACATTAGCTAATGGGAGGCACCAACGGCAGGAGCATCTTCAAATCAGCCAGTAGAATAATATACACATTAGCTAATGGATTACGGTGCATCTTTAGTTGTATCGTAATCGAAGTAGAAGAAAAGAATATGCAATCAGTTAATGCAATACCTAATCAAGCACATACTAATTCCAAAATGGTAGAGAAACAAGTATATATATAATATATTAAAGTAGCAGAAAATGCTACTTTTTTTGCATTCTAAGAAAGTTCTCCAAATTTCCTAGAATATAGAAAATGCCAACCATTTTAATTTAACCACACAAAGTAAAAATAAAATTTTATATTCAAAAGAAAAATCTCCAAGTCACGATAATATGAAAATAACAAAAAATAAAAAATAAAAAGCAAACAAAAGCAGAAAATCCCTAAGAAAAACGCCCCAAAAATAAAACAAATGTAATAAAGATGTAAACAAAATGACAAAAACAAGGTAAAGGTAGAAAATCCGTAAAAAGAAAAGCCAAAAAAGCAAGAAGGCACAAATTGACACCAAACGACAAATAAGATAAAGTAAAAATATAAGACAAAAGGAAGAAATGCGTCAAAAAACAGAAAAAAGAGGCGAAAACAATACTAAAAGCCACAAAGCAAATCGCCAAAACAAAAGTCAAAAATGGTGAAAAAACAAACAAAAGAAACAAAAAATCTGGGAAAAGGAGGAAAAGCAAATGCTAAAAGAAAAGCTAAAAAAAGCAATAGCACAAATACTAGTAATAATAGCAATAGCAATGGCAACAATAATAAACATACCAGCAGGAAAAGTATATGCAAGCACTCTAGAACCAGCAAATGACCAAAAAATAGAATACAGAGCAATATCACAAGAAGTTGTAAACGGAAAAAAGCAGTTAATAATAGAAATAAGAATAAGAAAACTAAAATTCAAAGGAATAGACTTAAGATTACAATATAATACAGCCCTCTTAACACCATCAAACATAGAAACAAACGCAGCAATAAACGTAAATGACGCAGACGGAATACCAAGCAACTTTACATATATAAACGGATTCGAAAAATATATGGACATGTTAGAAATAGAAGGAACGACAGGCGAGCTAAGAATGGTATACTCAATACTAGGAGAAGACGAAAGAACAGGAACAAACGATTATTATAAAGAAGAAACAGCAAACCAGCCAATAGTAGAAATAACAGACGAAGCAATAATAGGAAAAATAAGTTTCCAAATGAAAGATGGAATAGAAATAACAACAGACGATATAAAACTAAAAACAGGAAGCACATCACCAACAACAGGAATAAAAGTAGTAACAAGCGAATCAAACAACTATCAAGCACAATCACTATTTGAATTTACATTAGATTTAAAATCAAAAAATGCAAATCTAAAAAAGATAGAAATAAGTAATGGAAACAATGAAGAAGGAAACTACAGAAATTACGACTTAAATCCAACATTTGACAAAGACACATTAGAATATGAAACGAAAATATTAGAATATGTAGACAGTGTAGATTTAAAAATGCAAACAGAAGACGCAAAATCAACAATAAAAATAAAATATCCAAAAAAAGACGAGAACGGAAAAACAGAAAAAGACAGTAACGGAGACATAGTATATGAAGAAAAACAAATAACAGACACGAGTCAAGAGATACAAGAAAAAATAGGACTAAATGAATTAGGAGAAGAAGAAACAATAATAGAAATCACAGTAACAGCAGAAAAGCAAGAAATACAAAAAACATACAAAATACATATAAAAAGGCCATATGGAAAAATAAAAGGAAAAATACAACTAGGAGATGGGCTAAAAGAAAGTATGGATGGATCATATGGAATAACAATGAATTATGCAGCGGACTTAAGAATATACAAGCAAGGCCAAGTAAATTGGGACGACATCATACCAGGAAATCTCTCATTAGATGATGTAGACAGCGAACAAACAGAAAAAACAACAAAATCAGATGATGACGGAAACTACGAAATATATGTAATCCCAGGAAAATATGATTTCTATGCAGAAAGGCAAGGCTTCCTAGCAGACATAACAACAAAAATAACAATAAATGAAAATGACGAAATAGACTTAGGAACCAAAATACTATACGAAGGAGACGCAGACAGAAGCGGAATTATAGACTTAAACGACACAATAGAAATAGTAAACAGTATGGGAGCAAGTGAAGGAGACAGCACATATTCAGAAAGATACGACTTTGGACAAAAAGGATATGTATCATTAGATGATATGGTAAGTGTAGTAGGAAACCTATATAAAACAATAAAAATACAAGAATACACAGGTTAACCATAGAAACAAGCAAATGACTCAAACATTCAATCAAACAAAAAGTGTCAATAACCCAAACGGCACTACAACCAAAAAAGCAAACAAAAAAACAATCAAAAGAGAAAACAAAAAATAACAAAAGAAAAATAAAAAAGAAAATAAAAGAAGGAGAAAGAGATATGAAGAAAGAAAAGAAAATAGCACTCATAACCCTATTAGTGATGATATTAAATATGTTCTCACCATACAGTGTACTATTTAATAACATCTCAAAAGCAGCAACAGGAGTGTTAGGAGACAATCCAATCATAATCAACAACTTAGGAGTAACACAAAAAGGATCAAACAAAATCCTAACAGTAGAAATCGCTGCAGTAACAGAAGCAGTCCTAAATGGATTTGACTTCCAATTTAAAATAGACAAAAGCAAAATAACACCATGTAACAAAAACACAGGAGCATCAACAACATCATTAGGAATGATAATGGCACAAAGTGATTATTTCTTAGGAACACTACAAGTAAAAAACTATGACAAAAATTCAAATACATTCCATTTCTTAGCAACAGAACCATCAGGAGGAACAGACATAGCAGACAATGGATACATACCAGGACAAGTAGGAGATGACGCAATAGATGTAAATGGACAAGGATACTCAGTGTATTACCCAATACTAAAACTATCATTCAAATTAGACAGTTCAGTAGATGCAGACAAATTACCATCAGATTTATTTTCACTAGTACCATCAGGAGTAGGACTACCAACTGGATTAAAAGTAAACTACACAAATGAATCAGGAGTAAAAATAAGTAAAGACCTACCATTAGCAACACATGGATTTACCCAAGCAGAAAAACAAATAGTATCAATAGCAGTAAAAACAAATCCAACAAAAACAGCATATGATCATGGAGACACAATAGACCTAACAGGAGGAGTAATCCAAGTAACATATGATGACCACACAACAGAAGACATAGACATGACAGACCCAGCAGTAACAATAAAAACAGGGTCACCAGCAGATGTAAATAATCCAAATGTAAAATTAGAATACAAAGGCCAAGAAACAACCTTTAATATAACAGTAAATGATCCAATCCAATCACTATCAGTAGCAACACCAATGACACAAGGAGAATATGATCATGGAGATACACTAAATTTTGCAGGATTAACATTATCAGCAGTAACAAAAAGTGGAGCAACAAAAACAATAACAAATACAACACCAGGTTTAGCAATAAGTGAAACACAAGCAGATGTAAATTCACCAAACTTCACAAAAATAACAGGAACCAGTAATGTAGAAGTAAAAGGAACACAAATAATCAAATTTACATATGACGGAAAAACAGCACAACAAACAATAATAGTAAATGACAGAATATCAAGCGTAAATATTGTAACACAACCAAACAAAACAGCAATCAAATATGGAGAAGCATTAGATTTAACAGGAGCAACAGTAAAAATAACACTAGCAAGTGGAGATACAACAAACATAAGTCTACCAGATGGAAGTGCAACAATATCAGCATTTAATAACAAACAAGTAGGAAGCAAGCAAAACTTAACAGTAACAATAAACAACAAAACAGCACCAGAAACAATAAATGTAGAAGCATATAACTATGTAAAAGAAACAACACTAACAGAACCAACAAAAGTAGACTATGCATATAATGAAGCATTAGATGTAACAGGAGGAAGAATAAAAGTAACATGGGCAAATGGAACAGTATCGAATGTAAACCTAACAACAAATATGGTAACAGGATATAACCCAACACAACTAGGAGTACAAACACTAACAATAACAAACACATTCAAATACACATTATCAGATGGAACACAAATTCCAGACACAAAAACAATGACCTATGAAGTAGAAGTTACAAATCAAGCAACAGCAATAACAATCACACCACCAACAAAAACAGAATATGAACATGGAGACACACTAGACTTCACAGGAGGAAAAATCGAAGTAACATATTCAGATGGAACAACACAGACAAAACAAATCACATCAAATATGGTAAAAGAAAGTAATGGAAGTTCAGTAAATATGGCACCAACAGCATCTGATTACATAAATAATGAAGTATCAAAAACATTAGTAATCAAATATAAAGAAAACAATGTAACTGGAACAGTAAATTACCCAATCAAAATAAAAAATGTTGTAAGTCAAATAGCAATGTCAACAGAACCAACAAACACAACATATAACATAGGAGACACAACATACAACTTAGCAGGAGGAGCAATCAAAGTAACAAGAAAAGCAGGAAACACAGAAACAGTAGCATTAACAGATCAAGGAATAAAACTAACAAATTTAAGCACACTAACAACAAATAAAGGAACAAAACCAGTAACAGTTACCTATGAAGGAAAGACAACCACATTCAATATAACAGTAAAAAATGGAGTAAAAAATATAAACATAACAGCTCCAACAAAAACAGAATATGAACATGGAGACACACTAGACTTCACAGGAGGAAAAATCGAAGTAAAATATGCAGACAGCACAACATCAAATGTACAAATAACAAATGCAATGGTAACAGACAATGCAACAGGAACAGCAGTAAACATGAGTCCAGCAGTAGCAGAATACACAAACAATAAATTAACCAAAACACTAAAAATAGAATATACAGAAGATGGAGTAACAGAATATGCATATTACACAATAACAATAAAAAATCCAATAGACCAAATCACAATAGACACACAACCACGAACACAATATAATTTAAATGATTCAACAACAGGAGTTGGAGGAACATTAAAAATAACAAGAAAAGCAGGAAACACAGAAACAGTAAATATACAAGACTCAATGGTAAGTGGATTAACAACAACAACAGCAGGAACAGGAAAAACAGCAACAGTAACATACACAGATGATGGTGTAACAAAAACAACAACATACACATACAACGTAAAAGACAATATAACAAATATAGCAATCACACCACCAACAAAATCACAATACAATCATGGAGATGCATTAGACCTAGCAGGAGGAAAAATAACAATAACATATGCAAGTGGAACAACACAAGACAAACCATTAGATGCAAGCATGATTACAGAAAGTGATGGAAGTCCAGTAAACATGTCACCAGCATCATATGGAAACACAAACAAAGAAAGTAAAACATTATTAATAAAATATCAAGAAGACGGAATATCTAAACAAGAAAATTACCCAATCGAGATAATAAATGATGTAAAACAAATAGCAATACAAGGAACAGCACAAACACAATACAATGTAAATGATTCATTACAACCAGGATTATCAATCTTAGTAACAAGAGCATCTGGAGTACCAGAAGCAATAACAGTAACAAGTAATATGTTAACAAACTTCAGTACAACAACAGAAGGAACAAGAACAGCAACAATAACATATACAGAAAACGGAATAACAAAAACAACAACATTTACATACACAGTAACAGATACAGTAACAAGCATAAGTGTAAAAACACAACCAACAAATGATACAAAATATGGAGAAAACGCAGACTTAACAGGAGCAACAATAGATGTAGTAAAAGGAAGCGGAACAACAACAATACCAGTTACAAACGACATGATACAACAAGGAACATACAATCCAACAACATTAGGAAGTCAACAAGTAACAATCCAATATGGAGGACAACAAACAACACTAACAATAAATGTAAAAGACTATGTAACTGGAATAACAATAAACCCAGCAAGTGTAACAGGAAAATACAATGACACATTAAGTAAAATAATCCAAACAAATAATATACAATATACTGTAACATATGCAAAAGCAGGAGCACAAACCCCAGTAACTCTAGCAGAAAGCATGGTAGCAGGATATTCAGCAACAAGCACACAAGATCAAAACCTAACAGTAACATATAAAGATGCAGACACAAACAGTTACACAAATGGACAAAAATTCACAGCAAACCTAAAAGTAACATTAAGTAAAGAAGTAAGTTCAATAACAATAACAGCACCAAGTAAAACAACATATGAACATGGAGAAACAATAGCAACAGACGGAACAATAACAGTAG
>ENA-ORUQ01001012-ORUQ01001012.1-human-gut-metagenome-genome-assembly--contig:-NODE-1012-length-28959-cov-6.223879_pt1 | contig 28959 bp, 24 predicted proteins | sample MGYA00242081_ERZ509211 | MGnify/ENA primary metagenome ERZ509211 (study PRJEB26280, sample SAMEA2338785) | human gut metagenome | biome: human gut; feature: human-associated habitat; material: faeces...
GGCGAGGAACCGGCGCAGAAAGGCAAGGTGCAGCTGCGGTAGATGCCGCCGAGCTCGATCGGGCGGCCGTGGCTGCGGTGATCGAAGAGGCAAAGGCTGTCACGCGAGCGAATGCCGAGATGGCTGGAGAGGCGAAGCCCGTTGCACGGGCGCATGCTGGCAAGCCGCAGTTGCGGACTGACGACGCTCCTCATGTTGAGGTGGGCGCATGACCATCAAGTTTGCGAAGGCAGCAGCCTCCGACGAAGGCCGCTCGGCGGTTTTCGCCGGCAATGAAACCAGGGCGGCAGCGGAGGCCTATACCGCTCGTTGGTTCTTTCGGAAGCGAACGCTGTGCATTGTGGGGTTGGTGGCGGGCTTTCTTGCCATCAACGCGCTTTCCGGTGCGTATGTCGATTTCGACTTTATGGAGGCGGCAGCCGATATCCCTGGTGGTCTTGCCTGGATGGCGGTGAACTTCTTGCCAAGTGCCGCATCACTTGAAAAATTGCCGCAGATTATGCCTGCACTTCTTTCCACGGTGCTCGACTCGATTGCTGCCAGCACCACGGCGGCGCTGCTTGCCTATGTGGTTGCGGTGCTTGGGTCGCGTTCGGTGGGACTCGGCGGCGTGGCGCAGGTTTTGGCGCGCGGTATCGCATCGCTGTTCCGTAACATTCCCGTTGTTGCCTGGGCTTTTATCCTTTTGTTCTCGTTCCATCAAAGCGAGTTCACCGGCTTTCTGGCGCTGTTCCTAGGCAGCTTCGGTTACCTGACCCGTTGCTTTTTGGAAAGCATCGACGAAATAAGCTCGGGTACCATCGAGGCGCTTCGGGCCACGGGCGCGAGCTATTTGCGGGTTGTGGCGCAGGGAGTAATTCCCCTTTCGGTCACTTCAGTAGTGAGCTGGATGCTGTACATGGTGGAGACCAACATTCGTGACGCCACTCTAGTGGGCATCCTTACCGGTACGGGCATCGGGTTCGTGTTCAACCTGTTTTACAAGAGCTTCCGCTATGACGTGGCGGGCTTGGTGATTCTGCTGATCGTGGTGGTTGTTATCTGCTGCGAAAGCGTTTCCAACTATGTAAGGAGGCGCATCCTATGAGTCAGTTTGCTAAAGAAGGCGCAGCTTACCAGCCTGTAGATCATCAGGGCAAGGCTTGTGAAGGCGCGGCTTGCGCCGGAGCGCGCGTTTCGCGAACCGGCAAGATTAAGACGCGCTGCATGAACAAGTCGAATGCGGTGCTTGGGGCAACGCTGGGCTTACTGGCAGCGGTAACGGTGTTGACCTTCGTGCTGATGGATTATGGCGACACACCTCTTTTGGAGGCAACGTCAAATGCTCTGGGCGACTCTGCAACCATGCTTACGCAGCCAGGACTCGGCGGGCATTTCACCCTTCCCGATTTAGTGGACGGCCTCTTCGTTTCATTAGCTCTTGCAACGCTCACCACGGTGCTGGGTGCGGTTATCGCTTTCGTTTTGGGACTTTGCGCGGCCATGAACCTGTCGAACCGCGTGGCTTCGAACGCCATCAAGGCGGTTATGTCGCTGTTCCGCGCCGTTCCCACCATCTTATGGGTGCTTATCTTCACGGTTGCTATCGGGCTAGGCCCCGAAGCAGCGGTGGCGGGCCTCTTGTTCCACGGCATTGCGTACCTGACTAAGGCTTATTCAGAAAGTTTCGAAGAGGTTGACCCCGGCGTGGTGGAAGCCCTGCGCGCCTCGGGCGCTTCATGGTGGCAGGTGGTGTTTTCCGCTGTTGTACCCGAAAAGCTGTCTGAGATTCTTTCCTGGACATTCATTCGCTTCGAAATCAACTTCGTCAACGCTGTTGCCGTGGGCGCCGTTGCGGGCGCGGGTGGCATCGGCTATCAGCTATTTTTGGCGGGCAGCTTCTATTACGACATCCATGAAGTGGGCCTAATCGTGTGCTTCTGCTTCGCGGTTGCCGTTGCGCTGGAGCTTCTTTCGACTCAATTGCGCAAGCGCTTCATCGTGCAGAACTAGGAGAAAAGATGAACAGAAAAGAACGTACACGCATTTTGGTGGAAGGCAGTCGCAAGGTCCTTTCCCGTATGGCGTGCGAAGCGGAACAGCTTTATGCCGTTGCGATGGTGAGGGAACCCACAGAGGAGCTGGTGATGCTGAAGGTGCGCGAGGGAGCTCAGTGCAGCCTGTTTTATCTGGGCGAAGCGCTTATGACCTCGTGCGCAGTTCGCATCGGTGGCGCCCATGGCTACGGCATGGTGCTGGGAGAGGACCGCAAGAAAGCCCGTGATTTGGCGATTGTCGATGCGGTGTATGCCGTAGGCGGCAACGAGATTTTACTGCTGGCTTGGGAAGAGATGCTCGAGGAAGAGCGGCAGCGTTTGGCTGAAGCGGAGCAAAAGCGCGCGGAGGCGTTGCTCCGTACCCAGGTGGATTTTTCGACGATGGAAGTTTAAGGATGATTGCGAATAATATAGAAACCCATGTGGCCCAGCGCGCGTTTCGGCAGGTGCTGGAAGTCTTTGCTCGCCCTGGCACCGTTGGGCAGGTTGATGCTTTTCCGAAAAGCGGCGAGACTGCGCCAGTGCCGGGCTGTTTTGAAACAGCGGTGCGCCTTTTTGTTGATCAGGCGGTGACCTTTTGCTCGGTTGGGCCCGCATCGCAGGATGTTGCTCGTTGGCTGACCGTGCAAACCCACGCAAAGCAGGCTCACGCGCAAGGGGCCGATTTCGTGTTGGCCCCCGTGGCAAGCGACGCGGTTCATGCTGAAGCGATTGCCCAGGCAAAGCCGGGCACGCTTGAGGAACCGGAAAGGGGCGCCACGGTTGTTTTGCTGGTCGATTCCATCTCCACAGCTCCCGCCAAGGACTTAACGTGCTTTGAGCTTTCGGGGCCTGGCATCGAAAAGACCGCCGAACTGTATGTAAGCCAAGCGGAATGGGCGCATGCTCGCACGGAGCGGGCCGATGAGTACCCCTGCGGCATCGAGATCTTGCTTGTTGACGGCGAGGGCAACGTGGCGGCGCTTCCTCGTACCACCCGCATCGAAAATACGTTCACCTGCTTGGGCGGAAGAAAAGGGGAGGTGGCGTAATGGGGTACGTTGCAGTACGTGGCGGCGGCCTTGCCATCGAAGAAAGCCTTAAGCTCCTTGAGCGCGAGCGCGTTGAAGGCTCGGATGGCGTTTCTGCCGACGCGGTGGAAGATGCGTTTCCCGGTCTTGTGGAACAGGTGATGGGCGAAGCCTCTCTCTACGCGCCTCGCCTTGCTGCAGTGGCATTGAAGCAGGCACAGGGCTCGCCCGAAGAGGCGGTGTTTCTGCTGCGCGCGTTTCGCTCGACGCTTGAACGCCCGTATGTCTCGCGCGAGATCAAGGGCGAAAACATGGCGGTTGAGCGTCGTATCTCGGCGGCTTTCAAGGATGTTCTTGGAGGTCAGCTGCTGGGGGCAACGCGCGATTATTCCCACCGCTTGATTCGCTTCGATTTGGAGCACGAGACCGGCGAAGATGCGGCGAAGGTGCGCCGTGCTTACGACGATGAGCTGGATGCGGAATGGGCGGCGCTCAGCGAAGAGGAGCGCGAGGAACATCGTGCTGCTGCGGCGAAGCTGAAGCATAAGCCGAAGGTGCTGGGCTATCTGCGCGAAGAAGGCTTGATCGATGAATGCGCCGAAAACAACGAGGCTCCTGTTGACGTGACCATGGAGCCGCTGGTGTTTCCTGCGCCACGGTCTGCGCGTTTGCAGACGTTGGCCCGCGGCATGACCCAGGGCGTAACTACTTTAGGGTATGCGGCCATCAGGGGCTTTGGCCCTTCGCACCCTACGGTGGGAGAATTGCGCTGCGGTTCGGTTGAAGTGCTGGTAGACCACCCTTTGGCTGATGATGCCAGCGAAGACGACGCCTACTACCTGGGCAACATTCCTGTGACGGAAGTGGAAAGCGTGTTTGCGGTGGATCGCTCCAGGGAAGGCAAGTCGCAGATGGGCTTCAAGGTGGGGTACGGCATGGTGATGGGGCGTCAAGAGACGAAGGCAATTGCGATGAGCGTTCTTGATTTCTGCCTTGAACAGGGCGACAAGCGCTACCCAACGCAGGACGAGGAATTCGTTTTATACCACGTGGATGGCGTTGAGGCTACCGGCTTCGTTTCTCATTTGAAGTTGCCGCACTACGTAACGTTCCAATCAAAGCTTTCCAGTGTGCGCTCAACCGTGAAGGGGGATGGGCAGTAATGTGCCAGCTCTATAACTTTGCCTTTTTCGATGAGGCGTCGAAGCGCGAGATTCGCCGCGCCATTATCAAGGGTGTTTCCATTCCGGGCCATCAGATTCCCTTCGCTTCGCGCGAAATGCCTATTGGCCGAGGTTGGGGCACGGGCGGCTTGCAGATAACGTTGGCGCTTATTGGTCAGGGCGACGTGCTGAAGGTGATCGATCAAGGCGCCGATGACAGCGTGAATGCGGTGAACATAAAGAAGCTCGTGGTCGAAACCACTGATGTTGAGGTCACCGAGAAAACGCAGCATGCAACCCTTGTCCAATCCCGCCATCGCATCCCAGAACAGCCGCTTTCGGCAGATCAGATACTTGTTCTGCAGGTTCCGATGCCCGAGCCCCTGCGAAATTTCGAGCCAAGCGAGGCAAAAACGCGCGTGCTTCATGCCGAGGCAGACTACACCGGGGCGTGGCTGGGGCTGTTTGACCAGATCGTGCGCTATGGGCATACCGTCACCAACGCAGACCACCCGTGTTTGGTGGAAGGGCGCTATGTAATGGCCCCTTCGCCCATTCCCCGCTTCGACACGATGAGGCTTAACATGGCTCAGAACCTGACGCTTTTGGGTGCGGGTCGTGAAAAGAAGATCTATGCCGTCCCGCCTTTTACCCATGTTCATCCGCTCGATTTCGAAGATTACCCCTTTGCGGTAGAGAGCTTTGAGGGGGAGAGCTGTCGCCTGTGCGGTGCCACCGATGTGTACCTGGACGAATTGGTGGACGAGGAAACGGGCGAAACATATTACCAGTGCAACGACACGGCGTACTGCCAGCAAAGGCGAGAGGAGGGGCGCAATGAATAAGGTGCCCGTTATGGATGAAGAGCCCTTTTTGCAGGTGCGCCATGTGTCGAAGCGCTTTGGTGAAGGCTGCGACTATTGCTTGGGCGGTGGCGAGTTGGAGCGCAACATATGCCCAAAGTGCAAGACGGTGCATGCGGTTCGCGATGTGAGCCTGGATTTGTATCCCGGTGAAATTGTGGGGATCGTGGGTGAGTCGGGCAGTGGCAAATCCACTTTTATGCAGTGCCTGTACTTCGACCAGGTTGCCACTGCGGGCACAGTGCGTGCTGTTGCCTATGATGGCGGCGAGGCGAATTTGCTTGAGCTTTCCTCGCAGCAGAAGCGCAAGGTGCGCAACACGGTGCTGGGCATGGTGTACCAGAATCCGTATTTGGGCTTGCGCATGAACTTCTCCTCCCTTTCGAACATTGCTGAGCAGATGATTGCCGCTGGCAATCGCAGCGTGGAGTCGATGCGTGCTCGCGGCAATGAACTTTTAGGGAAGGTGAACATCCCCCTTTCGCGTGCAGGGGATGCGCCGGCAACGTTTTCCGGCGGCATGCAGCAGCGCGTTCAGATTGCCAAGGCGCTTTCGAACAACCCGCCCGTGTTGCTTTTGGATGAAGTTACCACGGGTCTCGATCTTTCCGTGCAGGCCAGCGTTCTTGATCTGATTCTGCAGATCAAACGCGATTTCGGTGTAAGCATGCTGGTGGTAAGCCACGATTTGGGAGTTATTCGCATGCTAGCCGATCGCACGTTCGTGATGCTGAATGGGCAAGTTGTGGAGCACGGTCTTACCGATCAGGTTTTGGAAGACCCTCAGCATTCCTACACTCAGCAGCTGGTGTATTCGCTGCTGTAAATGGGCCTCTTCGCCCGGTGGCGCTTTTACGAGCGCCGCATAGATTGATAACCCAATGCAAGGAGAAATGCATTTATGGAAGTAAATTCGCTTGTGATTCGCGGAGGTAATGTGGTTACCGAAGATGCGATTCTGCCCAACCACGACATCGTCGTTGAAAACGGAACCATTGCGCGCATTGCGCCGACGCTTGCCAATGCTCGCACGGTTGACGCGCAGCTTGACGAGAACACGTCGGGCATGGTGGTTGACAGGGAAACTGGTTTCCCTGTGGTGGATGCGCGTGGCGCCTATGTGGTTCCAGGCATGATCGATGTTCACTCCGATTACATCGAGTCGGTGGCATCTCCGCGTCCGAGCGTGGTTATGGATTTGCCCACTTCGCTGTACAAGGTGGACCGTGAGCTGGTATCTCATGGTGTGACCACGATCTATCACTCTCTTTCGGTATACGGAGCTAAGATTTTCGACCACAAGCCCATTCGAAATTTCGAGAATGTGAGGAAGCTTGCCGAAAGCATTTTCTCTATGCGCGAAAGCGAAGAGCATGACCATCTTATTCGCCATCGTTTCCATTTGCGCCTAGAGCTTGATTCGGTCGACCGCGTGGATGAGGTGTACAACTACCTGCAGGATGGCAAAGTCGACTTGATCTCGTTTATGGATCATACGCCGGGTCAGGGTCAGTATCGGGATTTGCTGGTATTCAGCGACACCATCAAAGGGTACCGTGACGGTATTTCCGATGAAGAGGTCGCTGCTATCGTGATGGAGCAGCAGGCGGCCGACAAGATTGGTTCCGAGCAGCTAAGCGAGCTTGCCGAACTTGCTCACGAGCAGGGAGTTTCGCTTGCTTCTCATGACGATGATTCGAAGGAGAAGCTCGATTACATGGGCGCATTGGGCGCGTCGATTTCCGAGTTTCCCGTCGACATGGAAATAGCGCGCGATGCGCATGAGCGAGGTATGTTTACCTTGGCGGGAGCCCCGAACGTGATGATGGGGCACAGCCATTCGGGCAACCTTTCGGCGCGTGAGGGCGTAGCGCGGGGCGTGATTACCATGCTGTGCAGCGACTACTATCCGGCAGCTCTTATTGATGCGGTGTTCATTTTGCATCGTGAATGTGCTATGTCCCTTTCTGAAGCGTTTGCGTTGGTTACGGCAAATCCCGCTAAGGCGGTGGGCATCTATTCCGAAGTCGGCACGCTTACAGTTGGCAAGCGAGCGGATATTCTGTTGGTTCGCGAAATTGGATGCACGCCTGATGCGCGTATCACCACGCCGGTTATCACGCGCGCTTTCGTGGGCGGCAATTCGGTATATCGTTCGCATTATCCCGATCAGCCTCATGGTTACGATCGCTAGGAGAGGCTGCTATGGAAGAGCTTTTGAAGATCGACGATCTTTCCAAGTCGTTCGTGATGCATCGCGCGGGGCGTCATATCTTGGGGTGCCAGCACATCAGCCTTTCGCTTATGCCGGGCGAATTCGTGGGCATTACGGGGCGCAGCGGATCGGGCAAATCGACCATCCTGCGTTGCATCTACCGCACCAATTTGCCGGAGTCGGGCGCCATTTGGTACAACTCGGAATCGTTTGGAGCGCTTGATTTGTGCCAGGCGAGCGAGCGTCAGATGATCTACCTGCGCAAATACGAAATGGGCTATGTTTCGCAGTTTCTGAATGCCCTGCCGCGCCAAACCGCCTACGACATCGTATTGAAGAGCGCCCTGGAAACCTTCGGTGCCGATGAGGAGGAAAAGGCAATGTGGGAAACCGAGCGCATGCTACGCCATTTTGACATCGATGAATCGCTGTGGCTGCTGTATCCGCGTACGTTTTCTGGTGGCGAAAAGCTTCGCTTGAATATTGCTGCCGCCATGATCAAGCAGCCTCGTTTGCTGCTGCTTGACGAGCCTACTGCTTCGCTGGATGCGGCGTCGAAGGTGAAAGTGCGCGAGTTAATAGAGCGATTGAAGGCGCAGGGGACCACGATGTTGGGGATTTTCCATGACCTCGAGTTTATGGAGGGCCTGTGCGACCATGAGTTCAATATGCAAAAGGGAGAGATAGTTCAATGAGCGAATGGCAGGGCACCAAAGAGCGTACCGCGCAGGCATTTCGGCAGGAGCCGCTGTGGGATTTGCTGGGGGTACAGCCTGGGAGGGAATTTCGTGCCGATCTGCATGCGCATACAACGCTTTCCGATGGGTCGGATTCGTTTTTGGAGCTGATGGGGAAGGCACGCGTGCGGGGGGTTACCCATCTGGCGGTAACGAACCACGACACCACTGTCGGGCTTGATGCTATTCGGCAGCAGGCGGCAGAGCATGGATTCTCGGTTGTGTGCGGTGTAGAGATCAGTGCGTGGGACTCGACTGCAAAGCGGCGCGTGCATCTTTTGGGATTGGGCATGCCCGCCGATGCCCCGGCGGTGTGCGATTTGTGCTCGGATACCTTGGAGCGCCGCACCACCAATACGGCGTGGCAGATGCGGCAGCTGCTTGACGCTGGCTACGATGTGGACGTTGAATATGCGGCGCAGCTGGCTGGACAGTCGACGGGGTTCTACAAGCAGCATCTGATGGCTGCATTGACCGATGCCGATTTCAGCAGCGCAGAGTATCAATTCCTGTACAAGACACTGTTCAAGGGCGGCGGTATTGCGCAGCGCGATATCGAGTACGTTGACATGTGCGATGCCGTGGCTGCTATTGCGGCTGACGGCGGGTTGCCAGTTTTGGCGCATCCCGGCCAGTTCGACAATTACGAGGCGTTGCCTGCGCTCGTTGATGCGGGGCTTGTTGGCATCGAGAAGTATCATCCCGATCACGACTATCGCGATACGCAGCTGTGCGAAGAGTTTGCCGCGCGTTATAACCTGTTTTGCACGGGCGGCTCCGACTATCATGGACGTTTTGGCAAGGTGCCGTATCCTGGCTACCGCTTCATGGTGGGGCAAGCGTTTTAGGGTGGGAATATAGGGACAGGTACCAGGTTCCCGCTTATGCCATAACGCAAAAAAGCAGGGCCCCGCTTGCGAACTACATCACAAGCGGGGCCCTGTTCGTTGGTTGGGAATCTGGCACCTGTCCCTTTTCCTGCCTATATGCCGAGGCCGCCCATGTTATGGAAACGCTTCTGCAACATGTCGGTGGGGTAGGCGGTATCGCAGAATTGTTCGATGGGATTCTGCGGTGGAATGCCATCAGTTCGGGCATCGGCGCGCAGCAAAACGATGATGGTCATGGCAACGTCGAGCGCCATGAAGATGGAAAGCGCTGCTGTTGCTGCACGGTACGGGGTGCCGGCGGTGTTTACACGGTTGAAGATGCGTTGGCATAATTGCAGGCCAACCTTTACCCACAGCACGCCAATGGTGCCCCAGATCAGGCAGTGGAAAACGTCGGTGCGCCCGTCAAAATTGAGGGGGATGTTCAGGTAACTCCATGCCACCACGCCCCAGAATGTTTCCATGGCCCAGCTGGCGAAGTACTCAAGGCTGCCGCCCACGACGGCGCTTACCGTCAAAAGCAGTGGAACCCCTTTGTCCTGCAGGGGTTCGAGCAGCATGGTTAGCAGAACTGCCGCCAGCCCGTAGATGGGCGAAAACGGACCCCAGATGAAGCCGGCACGGCTTTCCAACTCGCCGAACGCCACAAGGTGCTGCAACGTTTCACCCATAAGGCCAACGACGGACATGCCCATGAAAATCCACACCAGCTGTCCTGGATGTTCGGCAAGATGCGTTTGCTCGTGGGTTGCCGAAGCGGTATGACGGTTAAGTTCGCGAGCAAGTTCCACCACGGCAATCCTTTCGTTCGGGGTTCTTTATTCGCAGGCAGTGCGGTTCCCTTTAGGGGGCACTGTGCTGTTCGACGCTGGTGCGGTGTCGGTTGTGCGAGGCCTCCTATGAGGCGCGGTGCAATCGATGCGCATTTGTGCGACGTTGCCTTTGCGGGAGCGGCGTCGGCACGTGCAAAGGCGGCGTCGCACAGGGATCGTGCGAAAGCGATTTTCCTGCGTTGCCCGCCGCACAGACATGCCAAGGACTTTCCTTGCGTGGCGTAGTTTCGCCCCAATGCACTCAACGCGCATTCGCGCAGCATTGTTCATTGTAGCTTTTACGTCCCACGGCGGGCGGAAGAGGCAGGAAAATTACACTGCCTAGCGACCTTTGCCCTGCAGTTCCTGCTTTGCACTTGCCTGTTTGCTAGGTGCTATTCCAGCACGTCGCGGCACTCAAAGAGGGTGGATGCCAGGTTCGCCAGACGGATGGTGTATAGGCCGCCGTCGGGCGAATTGGTCATGGTACTCATGAGGTAGGTGGTGCCGTCGGTGCACTTGATGAGCCCCGCATCGCACAGACCGGTGAAACGTTCGCTGCCAGAGCACCAGCCTGCCTTGTTGAGCACGGCTTCAACTTCGCCATCGTCGCTCACGCCAGAGCGAATGAACGACACGTTCGTCTGCTCGTAGAGAGATGTCAGGTTTTGCGCAGTGGGCGTATTGGTTTTGAGGTACTGGTACGTGCGCAGCCATAGCAGGGCGGATTCGCGCGCGGAGTAGCGTGGGAAGTGCGTGTCGTGCATGATCTCGGAATCCACACCGCAGGAATTGAGCCATTCGGCGAATCCTGCGCTGTCGTAAGTGTTGCGCAGGCTGCTGAATGCGCTGTTGTCCGAGTAGAGGATCATGGGTTGCATCAGGGAATATATGGACGACGAAACACCAGAGCCCGCCGCTTCACTGCCGGATGGGTAGGAAGCGTCGTTGTCGCCCAGGTGTTGGCACAGGAAGGCGGCGTAGGGACCCTTGAACGAGCTGGCGCCGTAAACGCGCGAGTCAAGGTTGTAGGCGATGCCCTTGCCGGTGTTCAAATTGATGAGCGTGAAGCCAACGGTGTAGCCGCCGCCTTCGATGTTTTGGGTGGCTGCTGCAAGGGATTCTTGCTGTTCTTCGGAAAGCGGTGTGGCATTTTCGCCTTCTATCAGGGAAAACGTGCCAGGGGCGGTGGTGAAGGAATCGACGCTGTTGAGTGCGTTGGGCGTGAGACGTTGAGCGACGAGTCCCGCTGCCGCTTCTTCTGCGGCAGTATTCGTGGTAGTTGCAACGGCGTTTGCTGCGTAGTTCACAAAGCTGCTGCTTAGGAGCATGCCGTTAGGGGCGGGCTGGCTGCTCGAAGCCACGGCTGCGCCGATGCCCACTACGGCGCACAGCGCAATGGCTGCAGCGATGGCGGAAGCTTTTTTGTGCAGGCCGAGGAAATTTCCGGCTTTTTTGAGATATGCGGATAGTGCCTCTTTTGCGTGAGCGGCGTGGTCCTTGCCGGATGTAGTCTTTGCTGCATGGGAGCCGCAGTCCACGCCACATGCCGTTTTTACCGCGTGGGAGGCATGGTACTTGTCGGATGTTGTCTCCGCTGTGTGAGCGGCGCTGCGCTCATCGAGCGGTGCCTCTTCTGCGTGATTGGAGCGGCTTGCTGCTTCTTTGTCGGCGATGGCGGCGTTCTCGCGTTCCGATGAGACGGTATCGCCATGCTCTGACGAAGCGGTGCTGTCGCGCTCCGGCGAGGCTGCGCTGTCGTGATCGGACAGTTCGGCGTTGCCATGCTTCAATAAGTCGGCGTCGCCACGTTGGGACGGTTCGTTGCCGTCGTGTTCCGATGATGCCGCGCTGCCATGTCCGGACGGTTCGTTGCCGTTATCGCGCCCGTCCGTGTCGTTGATGTAAGTATTTTTTTCGCTCATGTTCGCCATACTACGCGAGCACGTTTTCAGCGCCGTTTCTTGGCGGAAGGTACCAAAATATTTTCATGGTTTCTTGGACGTGTCAGCGCGTGGTGTTGAATTGGCCGACGCTTCGTTCTGGTGGCGTCTTTCGACTCCGTGGCACCACTGCGATTTCGCAGCAAGCTCGGGCAGTCGAGGGCCTTCTTGGCAATATGTCGTCGAGAAGCATTCTTGAAGGAGGCTGCCGTGGCAAGGTGTTGCCGCGGTGCATTTTCGGGCTGCCTGCCACGGCAAGATTATGCCACGGTGCGTTCCCAGGCGCTCGACGATGGCAAAATGCCCGCGAAATGCGTTCCCCAGCGTCCGACGGTGGCGGGATTGCGCCCTGATGCGCCCTTGGCCTGACTGGCAGTGGCAAGATTCTCGCACGGTGCGTTCCCGGGGGTCTTGCCGTGGCAAGATTCCGCCGCGGCGCGTTCCCGGGCGGCGATCCGTGGCAGGTTTTGCGCTCCATGCATCCCGAAAGCAGCCTCGGACAGGAAAATCGCCAGTTCGCGGCAAGATTCGCGCGCCATGCATCCGAAAACGGGCTGGCTTTGGCAGGATATGCGCGCCATGCATCCGAAAAGCCCCGCAAACCGCCTTTCGGGAACGCATCGCGCGAAGATCCTGCCAGGAAGGGGCACTTTTCGCTGCGCAGGCCCCTCGAATCATGCACGGCGCGCGAATCTTGCCATTCCTAGGTGCTCCGTTTGAGCGTTTTGATCTTTTTCGGGTGGGGTGGGGCGGTGCTCGCGGTTCGCGCACTGCCCTCGCTTTGTATGGGGCGGTGCTCGTATTTCGCGCACTGTCCCCGTTTGTGCGGGGTGGAGCGGCTGTTTCGTGGGTTCGCTCACACGCAGCTCCGAGCTGCTCCCCGCTCACGCGCAAGATGCTCCTGTTGTTGCGCCCGCCTTCGCGTGAGACGTGCCCGTTGTCCCCGTGTGAGGTGTGCGTACATTCCGCGTCGTCCCACGCGGGGCAAGCGCATTCGCCTCGCGTCGCTGGGTATATCCCGCCTCGCCGTCCACGCGCCTTTTGCCCTGCGCGTCCGTTTCGCGGCGGCGCGCGTTGTTGATTTGGTTGGGATTTCGCATGAGGCCGGCACCCGCATCTCTGTCGTCGCGTCTGCGACGAGGCCTAAGCAGCGGGATTGTGTCGTTTGCCGCCGAAAACGTGGCGCTGTGATGGTGTTTCGTTGAATTGCTGTTGTTCCGCGGTACTATTCTGAAAGAGATCGTGCCTGTTTACGCAAAACGGGTTGTGGGACCAACGATGGCGGCGGCCATCAGAATAGGAGATGAAGCTGTCGTGAACGACTCCGACGGCGGCGGTCGATGTTGCTCGACCCGAAAACGCACCGTACAATGCAATAACTCTCTTTTTGGTCCCGCGCGGTCTTTGTCTTCGTGTGAAGAAAAGGCTGCGTTTCTGTATTCAGATGCTGCAGCGCAAACAGCGTTGCAGCTCTTCCTTGCGCGTGGTTTATGCCTGGACGTGCGCAAGCGCCTTTCCTTGTTGGCGGACGTAACACGCCTTATGCCCTTCCCAAAGGGGGGGGATGGCCGTGTAATTTCGGTTTTCTCGGAAAGGGTGCAAAGCGCACCGATTCCCCTTTAGCGGAAAAGCAGGCTGGCCCTCTTTTCCGATTCTGTTTCCGCAATGAGAAATGGCCTATCCGTTTCTCGTCCCCGCAGTGAGAGATGGCGATGCCGCTTCTCACCCGCTTACGCAAGGAGTTTTGTACCTAGATGCCTATTTGGTTAAGTTTGATATTGGTGGTCCTGTTCCTGCTGATGAACGCTTTTTTCGTTATCGCCGAGTTTTCCTTGGTGCGCGTGCGTAAATCGCAGATTGAGATTTTGGTGGAAGAAGGCAAGAAGGGCGCCAAGCGTGCGTTCGAGATGGCCGACAACGTTAACGAGTACCTTTCGGCTTGCCAGCTTGGTATTACGCTGGCTTCGCTGGCGTTGGGCTGGCTGGGCGAGCCCGCGTTTGCCGCGCTGCTTCACCCGATCTTCGTGTTCTTTGGCTTGCCCGACACGGCTGTCACCGTTATTTCGGTGGGTATTGGCTACTTCATCATGACCACGCTGCATGTGGTGGCCGGCGAGCTCATCCCTAAGAGCATGGCTATTCTGAAGACGGAAACCTACGCGCTGCACACGGCGGGCCCGCTTCATGCGTTCTATCGCATTACTTATCCCATCATGTGGCTGTTTAACGCTACCACCAATGGCGTTATGCGCTTGACCGGCCACGATGCCAAGAATGAAACTGAGGCTTATTCCGAGGAAGAAATTAAGCTGCTGCTTGAAGAAAGCGCTGAGAGCGGATCTATCGAGCAGGATCAGTACCAGTATCTGGACAACATTTTCGACCTGGACGATAAGGACGCGAAGGCTATCATGACGCCTCGCACCGAGGTGTTGGCCATCGACTACGACGATGATCTTGAAACAAATCTTGACTTCATGGGGAAGAACAAATTCACGCGTTACCCCGTGTTCCGCGAGGACAAGGACAACATCGTGGGCTTCGTGCATATCAAGGATGCTTATCTGCTGCCCGAGGGCTCTACGATGAAAGACCTGAAGATTCGCTCTATTCAGGCGGTGCCGGAGAGCATTTCCATCGCGAAACTTTTGCAGGTGCTGCAGGCTAAGCACACGAAAATCGCCGTGGTGGTTGACGAGCATGGCGGCACGTCCGGCATCGTTACCATGACCGATGTGGTTGAGCAGATTATCGGCCGCATGGAAGACGAGTATCTCCACGATGATCAGGATGAAATTCTGAAGGTAGGCGAGCATCATTACTTGGTTGACGGCTCGTTGCCAGTTGACCAGTTCGTCGAGTTCATCGGATTTGAGCCCGTGCCCGTGTTCGACTATGAGACCGCGGGCGGCTTGATGCTTGACCTGCTGGACAAGATCCCCGCCGAGGGCGATTCGTACGAGCTGCATCACGAGGGCACGAAGATCACGATGATGGCTCGTGTGATGGACGGCCTGCGTATCGACAAGATTGATGTCCGCTTCGAGGAAGAGCCCGAGACGGTAGAAGGCGAAGAGAAGGAATAGCGCCTAAAACGCTTAGGGCTGCTGCTATTTTCGCTGGTAATAGGCGAAGGCTGCGACGCCGGCGTGGCCGAAGGGCTTAAGCGCCCGCAGGCCCAGCAGATTGCTGCGCAGGCGGTTTTGGGTTCTGCGAAGCTGGTGCTGGAATCGGGCAAGCATCCTGGCCAGTTGAAGGACGAGGTGTGCTCGCCTTTCGGTTCCACCATTCGCGGAGTTGTGGTTCTGGAAAAGGGCGCGTTCCGCGGCACGGTGATTGACGCGCTGCGCACTACCATCGCCCGCGCGCGTTCGCCGTAAACCGCCCGAAAGGCAACAGCCGCGTTACAAACGGGCGGGCGGCCTTCGCCTTCCTTGACAGGTGCAGTTCCCATACTAGAATTCTTATTAGCACTCCTCTTGCGGGAGTGCTAATTTGCGTTTGCCCACAATATAAATAGGGTGTTGCCGCGTCTGTGCCGTGTGGCGCGTGCCATTCGCCCAAAGAAGGAAGGATCTGAATGAAGCAGTTCCAAACTGAGAGCAAAAAGCTCCTCGATCTGATGATCAACTCCATCTACACGAACAAGGAAATCTTCCTGCGCGAGCTTATTTCCAACGCATCCGACGCGGTGGACAAGCTCTACTTCAAGAGCCTCACTGATACCTCTATCGCCGTTTCGAAGGACGACCTTTCCATCGATGTTGCCTTCGACAAGGACGCACGCACCATCACCGTTTCCGATACCGGCATCGGCATGACGCGCGACGAGCTCGAAACCAACCTGGGTACCATCGCCCATTCCGGCAGCCTTGAGTTCAAGACTGAAAACGCCGAAAAGCAGGGCGAAGATGTGGACATCATCGGCCAGTTCGGCGTGGGCTTCTACTCTTCGTTCATGGCTGCCAAGGAAGTTACCGTAACCTCCCGCGCATACGGCGAGGCCGAGGCGTTCACCTGGAAATCCGACGGCATTGAGGGCTACACCATCGAGCCCGCCACCGCGGAAGAAGCCGCCGCACTGGGTGCCGACCACGGCACCAGCATCACCCTGCACCTGAAGGACAACGCCGACGAAGAAGAGTACGACGTATTCCTAGACCAGTATGAGCTCCAGGCCCTCATCAAGCAGTACAGCAACTACGTGCGCTACCCCATCCACATGGAAATGGAGGAGCGCAAGCCCCTGCCCAAGCCCGAAGATGCCGGCGACGACTACAAGCCCGAGTTCGAAACGGTGCGCGAGGTTAAAACCATCAACTCCATGATCCCCATCTGGAAGCGCCGCAAGTCTGAGGTGTCCGACGAAGAGTACGCCACCTTCTATAAGACCGACTTCCACGATTTCGAGGATCCGGCCCGCACCATTTCCGTTCACGCAGAAGGTGCGTTAACCTACGATGCGCTGCTGTTCATCCCCAAGCGCCCGCCGTACGACTTCTACAACAAGGACTACGAAAAGGGCCTGGCACTGTACAGCTCGAATGTGCTGATCATGGAAAAGTGCGGCGATCTGCTGCCCGACTACTTCAGCTTCGTGAAGGGCGTGGTGGACTCGCAGGACCTTTCGCTGAACATCTCGCGCGAAACGCTTCAGCAGAACAGCCAACTGCGCGCTATTGCCAGCAAGCTCGAAAAGAAGATCAAGAGCGAACTGGAGAAGTTCCTGAAGAACGACCGCGACGGTTACGAAAAGTTCTTCAAGGGCTTTGGCCGCAATTTGGAATACGGCATCTACACCAGCTACGGCATGAAGAAGGATGTGCTGGCTGACCTGCTGCTGTTCTACTCCGCCAAGCAGCAGAAGATGGTGACGCTGGCCGAGTACGTGGAGGCCATGCCGGAGGACCAGAAGTCGATCTTCTTTGCAACGGGCGAAGCTATCGACCGTTTGGCGAAGCGCCCCATCGTGAACACGGTACTGGGGAAGGGCTTCGATGTGCTGCTGTGCCCGCAGGACGTTGACGAGTTCTGCTTCATGTCGATGAGCGAATACAACGAAAAGCAATTCAAGAATGTCGCCGGCGGTGACCTGGGCCTTGAAACCGAGGACGAAAAGAGCGCAGCTGAGGCCATTACGAAGGAAAACGAGGGCCTGTTCGCCGAAATGCAGAAGGCACTCGATGGCAAGGTTAAGCGCGTTGCCGTTTCCGCACGCCTGACCGATACCCCTTCATGCGTAACCGCAGAAGGTCCCATCACGCTGGAAATGGAAAAGATCTTGGCGCAGGGTCCCGACGGCGAGCACGTAAAGAGCGACCGAGTGCTCGAACTGAACGCCGAGCATCCCGTATTCAAGGCAGTGCAGAAGGCGTTCGAGGATGGCGATACCGAAAAGGTGCACCTGTACGCCACGATTCTGTACGATCAGGCGCTGATCACTGAGGGTCTGCCTATCGACGACCCGGTGGCCTACACCCAAGCCGTCTACAAATTCATGGCGTAAGTGGGAATATAGGGACTGATACCAAATTCCCAGCTTTACTAAGGGCGTTCGCAAAAGCGACCGCCCTATTTTGTTTGGCAACACGCACAAAAGCAGAGCCCTGTTGGCGTAATTGGTCGCAAGCAGGGCTCTGCTTGTTAGACGGGTAAGCAAAAAGCCCTGGATTTCTCCAGGACTCAAAAGGCCAATGTGAAAGGATGCGCGAGAAAACAGCATCCGTCCCCATTGTCCCAAAGCAAAACAAAAGGGTCGGGTCCGAGATTTCCTCAGGCCCGACCCTTTGCCGTACGCGTTACCGCCGTATTGCCTTACGGTCAGTGAAACGCAGTGAGCAAAAAGCTAGTTCATCTTCCTGCGACGCAGTGCAAATCCTGCAACGGCAGCAGCCGCAACGGCAATCAGGGCAATTGCGCCACCAATAAGAGCAAGGTTGTCACCCGTCTTCACGGTAGTCGCCTTTGCTTCGCTTGCGGCATTGTCGTTAACGGCGTTGACGTTTACGTTCGCGTTGGCAGAGGAGTTATTGCCGTTGTCGCCAGCACCGGGCTGAACGGTAGAAGGAGCCGCTGCCTTCCAGCCGGCATACAGGGTGAACTCGGGTTGTGTGTTGTCTACAGCAGCATCGAAGTGGTAAGCCTTGGTGCAGTCCTTGTCAGTGAACCATCCCGAGAAGGTATAGCCTTTCTTGGTAGGATCTGCCGGCTTTGCCACTTTGTCACCAACGGCAACAAGCTGAGAGTCGACTGCTGTGCCCTGGTTGGAATCGAAGTTAACGGTAACCTTCAAAACCACAGGAGCCTGAGCGCCCGATTCCTTAGCATAGTCGTTTGCAGCCTGAGCATCGGTGAAGTAAACAACCGTTCCGTCGGTATTGGTTACGGAATAGGTTGCATCGCCCTTCACGGCGTCCTTGTTACCGACAGCATATTTGCCGTCGTTGAACAAAACTGCCTTGCCGCTCTTGAGGTGCTTTGCGACTGCCGGATCCGTGAACGTACCACCGGAAACGGAAAGCGGGCCCTTATGCTCGGACTCGTTTACCAAATCCCCGTTGAAGATGCCGTTGTTTATCACCGTGGACGTTGCCGTGTTGTTGGCGTCGTAGTAGTTCGTCAGCACGGGCTGGGCGGCGGAATTGGTGGTGAACGTGCCGCCGTTTACTTCCAGGCTTCCGATGTCAGCGGGGTCATTGCCGTACGAAGAATTGAACAGAACAGCAGAGGTGGCTTTGCTGGAGGTCTTGAACGTGCCGTTATTGATGGTGGCCTTGCTCCAGTTCATGATTACGTACTGGGACGTGTTGTCGAAGTCGCCATCGTTGATGGTGAGGTTGCCGTAATCGTCATTCTTGATGGTGTTGATGCCGCCGCTGAACGTGCCGCCATTGATGGTCATTTCAGCGGGACTTTCAGCGGTGTTCTTGCCGCCGTTGCGGATCATGCTGGAGAAGTGACCAGCGTTTTCCACCGATGCACCAGAACCGAAGCTCATGGAGCCATAGTTTTCAATGGTGTAGTAGCTGTTGCCGCCACTGTTGTTGCCGTCCTTGCCGGCTTCCTTGCTGCGCATGAACGTGCCACCCTCAAGCGTGGCCGTTGCGCCTACTGCGTTGGAGAGAGCAGCCTTTGCATGGGTGATGTTGTCAACCACGCCGCCGCCAATGGAGTCCGTTACCGTGAGCGTTCCATTGTTGGTGATGGTGTGACTTGCCTTGTTGGTGAGCTTCTTACCGTTTAGGTCGAGCGTGATGGCCTTGCCTTCAGGGATGGTGACGTCCTCTGTTACATCACCCAGGAGGGTAACGGTGCCCTTAGCATCGATGGCCGCGATTGCCGCTGCGATGCTTGCGTACTTCATGCCGTCAACCTCGGCCACTGCCTGCGCGGATTCGTTGGAATGCAGCGCAATTGCGCCTTTCGCGTCTGCCTCAGTTTCGCCGGTTGCCTTAACTGTTGCAGTTTCTTCGTTGTTGGTTACGGATCCGTCGTTTGCCGCTGTCGTTTCCTCTTGCTGGGTTGCCTCTTGCGAAGCGTTCGCATCTTCATCGGCATATGCCGTGAAAGGAACGCTCAGCGAAGCAGCCATCGCAAGTGCTACCGCAGTGGAAAGCGTTTTACTTTTCGCTGACGCTTTTGCCATGCGATCCCACCTTGCCTTTCTGTTTGTCCTTTGAGCTGGGATAGATAAGCCCATAGTAATGTACCCCTGGGTACATTGTTAAAAAAATAAGGAATTATGTAGGATTTTAGGTACGTTTACGTTGAATTCTGGCGGGTAAATGTCGCGCTCTGCTGTCACTGGTTTGGGGCTTCGTCTTTGTTCGGTGTTGTGCGGGCGGGCGTAGGTGCGGTGTGCGCCCTGGCGCATGCAGCGAGGGCTCGTTTGCGGGGGTGATGATTCGCAGCGATTGCGTAAGCAAGTGCGGCTATTTTTTGGTCAGAGACGTTCGGTTTGTGCGTCGGCATGGTCCTTCTGAAGAATCAGCGCAGAGGGACCATGCATATTCCCTTCGGGCTTAATCGATGTCGTCAATCAGAAACAGTTCCGCTGCTCTGCCCCTAATGCCCTTGATGTCGAATTGTTTTGCTCTGGATTCCGCCAATCGCTGCTTGCCGCAGCGCATCGGCACCGCAGGCACCCAACTGTTCCCATTTGCGTTACAGAGCGCGTGCCTTTTCGATGGTGGTACGCAGTGCATCGATAACGGTGCCGCGGAATGCGCCTTTTTCCAGAACCTCAAGGCCGCGGATGGTGGACCCGGAAGGCGAGCACACCTCGTCCTTCAGCTGGCCAGGATGCTTGCCGGATTCGAGCACGAGTTTTGCAGCACCCAGTACGCCCTGCGCGGCAAGCTGGTAAGCCTGCGGGCGCTTCAGGCCTTCGGCCACGCCTGCGTCTGCTAAGGCTTCGATGAACATATATACATAGGCGGGCGAGCTGCCGCCGATGGCGCTTGCGGCATCGAGCTGCGATTCTTCCAGTTCAACGGTGGTGCCGAAGCTGGCAAGCAGGCATTCGACGGCGGCGACGTCTTCAGCGGTTGCCAAGCTGTTGGGGCAGTAGGCGGTAACGCCTGCCAGCACGTGTGCGGGTGTGTTCGGCGCAGTGCGTACGATGCGGACGGGCGCGCCGAACTGTTCTTCCAGCCAAGCGATGGTCTTGCCGGGGGCGATAGTGACGACGGTCTGTTCAGGGCGCATTGTTCCACGGATTTCGGCAATAACGGCCTCGTACTGGTAGGGCTTTACGGAAAGGAACAGGATGTCGGCGTTTTCAGCGACGGTGATGTTGTTAGTGCCGGCATTAATGCCGAATTCTTCGGCTACGGCAGCGGCGTGTTCCGGCGTGACATTGGAACCATAGATTTCACCGGGCGCAACAGCACCGCTAGCGACAATTCCCTTGATCATGGCTTTGGCCATATTTCCGCATCCGATGAATCCAAGTTTCATAAGAACCTCCTTGTTGGCGGCGGGCTTGAATAACGCGTTGAAGCGAATAATGTTGCGCTCTGCTGGCGCCGTTTTATGAACGCGTTTTACATTAGATCGATTCTATGCGATGCGCTCGAGGAAAGCACCTCGTTTGCGAGGAATTAATTAAGTGTTGAAGCTTTGTCGTGAAGTGCGTGGCGCGATTGGCGGGGCGGCGACAAGTGCGGGGTTGCAGTGCTGGATATTTGGGGCTCGCGAAAGTGGGTAGCTGGCGAACGCGGGATGCCCAGCGAGATTCGCAGTGTCCATGGCTGCGCGGCGCCCGATGGCGCTCGGCGTGATCCTCGAAGCTCGCAGACGCCCAATGCGATTTGTGATGCCCGTGGACGTTTGGCGTCCGCGGGCGCCAAACGCGATTTGTGACGTTTGTGGCAGCGCGGCGCCTGCAGACGTCCGGCGTAATTCGCGGCAGTCGAGGACGCGCGGGCCCGCGGACTGCTTGACACGATTCGCGGCAGCTGAAATATACCCTGTGGTTGCTTCTTGTATGAACGGTATACTTTTACCTAATTGATTTGAGAGGGGCAGGGAATGGCTAAGAAGAATAACGCGAAGAGCGCTGGTGGCGGAAACGCTGCCGCGAAGACCGAGAAAAAGGGCAAGAACCAGATTTCTCAGCAACAGGCGCGTGCGAATGCAGCGCGTGCGAGCGCGAAGATCAGCCCTGCACCTGAAGGGCCTGCACCTGCTATTTCGGTGCTGGTGCCCATTTGCAATTCCGAGCAGTATTTGGAGCAGGCGCTTGATTCGCTGATTGCTCAGACGTTTACCAACTTCGAAGCACTGTGCATCAACGATGGCAGTACCGATAATTCTCTGGACATCATCAAGCGCTACATGGAAAAAGACCAGCGTTTTCGCCTGATTGATAAGGGTAATTCCGGTTACGGCGCGTCAATGAACTTGGGCATCGACACCGCGCGCGGCGGGTACATTGGCATTTTGGAGCCCGACGATTTCTTCGAGCCGAATGCTCTGGAGTTGCTGTACGGCTTGGCGAAGGGCGCAAGTGCTGATGTTCCTGTTGATGTTGCCAAGGCGAACTATTGGTTCTACTGGAGCACGCCCAAGGAACGCAACCAGCTTATAAGTGTGTGCAAACCCCCTATGACGGATGCCCCCTTCAATCCGCGTGATGTTCGCGAAGTATTCTACTGCATTCCTTCCATTTGGTCGGCGCTGTATCGTCGCGAAATGCTGGTTGATAAGGGCGTGCGTTTCCTTGAAACGGCGGGTGCAAGCTTCCAGGACCTGGGCTTCCAGTTCAAGGTGTGGGTAACCGCGCAGAAGGTTGTTATGTCCGAAGAGGCTATTCTGCATTACCGCCAAGACAACGAGGCATCTTCTGTGAACGACGCGCAAAAAGTGATGTGCGTGTGCAAAGAATTTGACATGGCCGAGCGCTTTATCAAGAACGATCCTGATTGCGAAGATTTGCGAAAAGTCCTGTTCAGGCTGCGTTATGACAGCTATATGTGGAACTTTGCGCGCTTGGCGCCGGAGCAGCGTCGTGAATTTGTGGTTAAGATGCATGAGGATTTGCGTGCCGGGTTCAGGGGCGGCGCGTATGATCGCTCGCTGTTCAGCGACTATCAGAACGCGAACCTGCGTTACCTGATGGAGCACCCAAAGCGCTTTGAGCAGTTCTTCCCCAACGATCCCACGCCGCTGCGCAAGGGCTTGTACTACCTGTTGGTGGCAGGCCCCAAAGCCGCGCTGAAAGCCGCGGGAAAATAGGTGGGAATATAGGGACAGGTCCCGTTTTCCCAGTTAACGAACAGAGCCTCGCTTGCGATAGCTTCCGCAAGCGAGGCTTTTCTTTTGTGCGCCATGCAAAAATGGGAAAAAGTACCTGCCCCCATATTCCCAGTGCGACACCTATGCGACACTGTCGCCAAACTGTCGCGACAGTGTCGCATAGGTGTCGTTTAGGGGCGATATTGCGTCGCGGTGCCGTCGCTTGTCGTGAACGGTAGCGCCCTCAATTGACCAAAATTAACCAAAGAATTTTGGTTAATCTCCCGTTTTCGCCCGAATAGACCAAAAAATAGGATGATTTTTTGGTCTATTCGTAAGATATGCGATAATAGACCAAAAAATTACCGACATTTTTGTCTATTCGGGGTGGTGTCGCATGCCGTCAAAATATCGGGACCTAAGAACCCTATTTCATATCTCAGAAGATGACGCCAGGCTCGTGTACGAGCAACGCTTTAATTCCAAGGACGCTGTGCGTCTCAGCTTTCAGATAAGCGGGAACCAGGCATTCTACGTAATGGACTCCGCGATTTACGAGCTAATTATCAAGGCGATGGAGCTTGATAGAGACATTGACCGCACCATAGGGATGTTGCCGCAGAGGGCCATTGAGCAATACATGGACAAATGCCTTATTGATGAAATCGTGCTTACTAACGGAATCGAAGGAGTTCACTCGACGCGCAGGGAAATCGACGATGCCCTTGAAATGCTCGCCGAAAAGGACAAAACGGGCAGGTTCTTTGGCATTGTTGAAAAATATCATGCGCTAAGAGTGCGCAAAACGATTCCTATCGCTACCTGCGCTGATGTGCGTGCTTTGTATGACGAGCTGGTTCTCGATGAAGTAAAAGGCGATGATCCGTCTCATGTGCCCGATGGTCAGTTCTTCCGCAAGGGACCAGTAAGCGTTCTGGATGCCTCACATAAGCCGATACACCAGGGCGTTGAACCCGAATCAAAGATCATTGAACTGATGAATCAGGCATTGTTGATCCTTACTGATGAGGCCATTCCCGCGCTTGTGCGGGTGTCGGTGTTCCATTTTCTGTTCGCCTATATTCATCCGTTTTACGATGGCAATGGGCGAACCAACAGGTTCATCAGCAGCTATGTTCTTTCTCGCAGCTTTAGCCCTATAGTCGGGTATCGCCTTTCGTATTCCGTGAAAGAGCGTATCGAAAAATACTACAAGGGGTTTTCGATTTGCGAGCATCCGCTGAATAAGGGAGATATAACGCCTTTCGTAATTTCCTTTTCGGAGCTGGTAGTTGATGCGATGGAGAGTATGCTGGATTCACTGCGGGTAAAGCAGAGCGATTTAGCGGATGCGGTTGGGGCGGTAAATCGCGCAATCGCTACCAAAGAAGAGGACGCCGGTCTTTGGCGAGTTGCGTTCATTCTTGCCCAGGCAGAGCTGTTTTCGGAAAACGGCGCAACTACTGAGGAGCTGTGTGCGGCAGCCGAGATGTCCGAGCCAACAATGGCCAAGAAGCGCAAGCTGATTAAAGAGCTAGGTCTTTTGCGGGAGACGCGCAAGGGCAGGCAAAGGTTCTACTCTTTGAATTTGCAGAAGATGGGGTAGGGGCTTGTCGTCCCCTGAAAAAAACATGACTTACATTTCGAGTGTACAATAAGTATATTTGCCGATCGGGGCTTGATTTGCTTCAGAAAGAGGAATGAATGCCGGAAATAGTCAGCGGTCTCGGCGATAAAAATACTTGGAAGACGGCATGCAAAGTGCTTCTTGCGGGAGTTTCGAGCTGGGCCTGCGCTCGTTGCCTGAATGCAGATGCGGAGGTCGTAGTTTGGATCTGTCTGTTCTCTCTTGAATTTATCGCTTTAAACAGATTAAAACCAAGGAATCTGGCAACAAGAAAGCCGCTATTGTGTGTGGTGCTCCTGTTCACCTTTGCGTTCGCAGTCAGTTTGATCCTTGGCGATCATATTGTGGTACCCTCTGGTGGGGGGCTATAACGCTCATGTCGATGAGAGCTATATCACACCCTACCACCTTCGCGATCTCGCCCTTTTTGTGATGCTTCTTCCTGGTCTCTTCGCTCTGTTTGCGGCTCCTGTTCAGTTCTTGCAGGCAAGACGCGAATCTCAGCGTAACGGTATTCTTGAGCCGTGCATGGACCGTTTGGGTGCGCGATGGGTGCTGCTGCTTTCCGTCATTGTTTTTCTAGGCTGGATCCCCTACATGGTGATCTACTGGCCTGGCTTCGTTTTTGGCGATTCCCTTTCGTCCCTTAGCCAAGCTATGGGATGGACTGCGCTGAACAATCACCATCCAGTTGCTTATACGATCTACCTGAAGTGCTGGCTGAAATTTGCTGGCATTTTGGGGTTGGGCAACACTGTTGGTGTGGGCATGTCGTCGATATGTCAGTCCGTTTTGATGTCCCTGGGCTTTGGTCTGCTTGCGCGTTGGGTTGTGGTTCGCGGTGGCGTCCGCCCTGTAGCGGGGATTGCGATAGCTCTTGTTTTCTCCATGACGCCGTATATTGCGACGTACGGCATTGCTCTTTGGAAAGACCCTCTTTTTAGCTCGGCAGTGCTTGTTTTCTCGATGTGCCTTGCTGACTATGTTTGGTCCAAGGGCGAGATTGCTCAAAAGAAAAGCTGGATTACTCTGCTGCTTATTTCGTCTCTTGTTATGGTCTTCTTCCGAAATAACGGCATCTATATTCTGCTCGGAACGCTTGTCCTGCTGGCGATTTTCTTGATTGTCAAGTCCCGATTGCGGCATGCGAAAGGGTCTGGCCGTGTGATTGGGTGCATGGCGGCTGTCTTGCTCGTTTTCGGAATAGTAACCGGTCCTGTTTATTCTTTTGGTGGCGTAGCGTCGTCGGAAGCATCGGAAAGCGTCGGCATTCCGCTGAATCAGATGGCGCGCGTTGTTGCGCTGGATGGTGAGATGTCCGAGTCTGATCGTGAATACATGAATTCAATTTATCCACTGGAAGAATACAAGTCGACCTATACTCCCTGCTGCACCGACAATTTAAAATGGGCGCCTGGCTTTAATAATTCTGCGCTTAATGAAGGGCTATGGGGGCATTGGGCCTCTATGCTTGTCAAAAACCCAAATGTATATTTTCAGGCTTGGGAATTGCAAACGTATGGATTTTGGGCCGTAAATCCAGGCAAAAGTGACCTTTGGACGTGGAATATAAGTAGCGGCGTTCCCCGAAACGCTAATGCTACCTATGTCGATCAGCTTGTTTCGTATGGAATCGAGTCAAATCCTGCAGCGCTCAACGAAAGTTGGAATTCGATGTTTCCTATAGACTCTTGGTCTATTCCGATCAGCTGGCTTTTTTGGGCGGTACTATACCTTTTCATTTGCTTGCTCGCTGCGGGCAGGGGCGGATGGGCGTTCGCTTTAATTCCTTCAATTATTCTTGTTGCTACGTTGGTGATAGCATCTCCGATTTACTATTGGGTGAGGTATGGCGCTGCCTTGCAGTTCTTGATTCCGATGTATGCATTGATGTTCTTTCTGCTGTTCGGTAAGAAAAAGAGCGCATCACGGTAGGTACTTGTCCCAATATTCCCATTTTCCGCAAAAACCGTGCAGGCTGGTTAGCGTGCGCCAATACCCTTTACAATGAAACATCGTGATTATTTAGGTCGCGTTGGGAGCCAACCGCAAAGGCAGCCGCCCCCTGCGCAACCACTAAACGATAAGGAACTGCATTAATGCCAAATATGCTCTCAAGCGCTAATGCCAGAAGGAATTGGTTCACCATAACGTCCCTTGTGTCCAGGGACTTCAAGCTGAAGTACCGTCGCAGCGCCCTGGGCGTTCTGTGGTCGGTTCTGAACCCTTTGCTCATGATGATCGTGCTTTCCGTTGTGTTCAGCACGTTCTTCAAGTTCAGCATCGAAAACTACCCGCTGTACGTAATCCTAGGTAACGTCATGTTCGCCCTCATGGCCGATTCCACTTCGGGCGCCATGAATTCAATCATTGAATCTTCTTCGCTTATCAAGAAGATCCGCATTGAAAAGCTTATCTTCCCGTTGGAAAAAGTGCTGTTCCAGCTGGTGAACTTCTGCATTTCACTCATCGCGGTAGCTGCGGTAATGATCTTCTTTCAGGTTATGCCGCACGTTAGCCTGTTTGCCCTGCCGCTGCTGCTCCTGTACGTGGTGCTGTTCAGCGCGGGCGTGGGCATGGCGCTTTCCGCCCTTTCGGTGTTCTTTCGCGACGTGTGCCACCTGTGGGGTGTCGTTATCACCGCATGGACGTACGCCACGCCGCTGTTCTACCCCGTAGAAATCCTGCCCGATTGGGCGGCGCCGCTAATGCAGTACAACCCCATGTTTCACTACGTAAGCTATTTCCGCGACCTTATCCTGAGCGGCACGGTGCCAGGCTTGCAGGAAAACCTCCTGTGCCTTGGCATGGCGGTAGCTGCATTCGCCATCGGTCTGCTTATTTTCAAGAAGACCGAAAAGAAGTTCATTCTCTACGTTTAAGGAACAACCATGCCCGAAAACGTGAACACCAGCGTTCTTGAAATCGAATCTGAGCTCGCCGACGATTCATCAAAGAAAACCATGATCAAGGTGGACCATGTGTCCATGATCTTCAACATGGCAAGTGAGCAGCTGAACAGCATCAAGGAATACGCGATTGCCGCCTTGAAGCGCGAGCTGCGCTTCAAGGAATTCCGCGCACTCGACGACGTTTCCTTCGAAGTGAAGCAGGGCGACGTGTTCGGTATTCTGGGCACGAACGGTTCCGGCAAATCCACCATTCTGAAGATTATTGCCGGCGTATTGGAGCCCAGCAAAGGGTCGTGCACGGTTAGTGGCAATATCGCCCCGCTCATTGAGCTGGGTGCGGGCTTCGACATGGAGCTTACTGCGCGCGAAAACATCTACCTGAACGGCGCGCTTCTGGGTTATTCGAAGCAGTTCATTGAGGAAAACTTTGACGACATCGTTGAGTTTGCCGAGGTGGAAAAGTTCCTGGACATGCCCATGAAGAACTACTCTTCTGGCATGGTGGCGCGCATTGCCTTTGCGATTGCTACGGTTATCGTGCCTGAGATTCTGATCGTTGACGAAGTACTTTCCGTAGGCGACTTCATGTTCCAGAAGAAGTGCGAAGACCGCATCACGAAGCTGATCAAAGAGCATGGCGTGACGGTGCTCATCGTTTCGCACAACAACGATCAGATTGAGCGCTTGTGCAACAAGGCAGTATGGATCGAAAAGGGCCACCTGCGTATGGCGGGTACGGCAAAGGAAGTGTGCCAGACGTATCGCGTGCTGGGCGGCCATGTGGGTAGCAAGGAATCGGAACAGATTGTGTTCGAAACCCTGCAAGACCCGAAGAAGCCCGACATGAGCGGCATCGAATCCATCGAAGCGGACACGCGTTACGGCATTGCGGCGAAGCTTTCCAGCCGTTGTTACCCTGATGGGGCAAAGGCGGTAATCCTGGCTTCGGGCGAGCACGAAATGGTGCCGCTGATTGCAAACGGCCTTGCGGGGGCACTGGACGCACCCATTCTGCTGGCAAAAAACGACGGGCTACCTGACATTACCGCTCAAGAGCTTATCCGTCTCAAGCCTGAAACGGTGTACGTACTGAATGGTGGCACTTTGAACGTTGACGCCACCGGGACGGAAATTGCAAAAGCTCTACCCTCATCGAAGCTCGTGGCGCTTGAATCTGCAGATTGCGAATCTCTTTCGAATGAGCTCTATGCTTACGGCGAAGAGAAAGGTTTGTGGTCCGGTGATGTCGCTTTAACCTACGATGGGTGCTTGGGCGATTTGATTTCGCTTTCTCCGTACCTGTGCAAAAAGCGAATCCCTGTTCTTGTGAAAAAAGATGATTCTTTCGTTCCGTCCAAAATGAGCAAACTTGCTTCAGACAAAAACGAAGTACTTGTTATCGGCGGTTCTGCTCAGTTCCCCGAGGAAGAGCTTTCTGGGATAAGGGGAACAGAGAAGTTCATGCGTTTCTGTGGGAAAGATGCCTACGATGCCAATATCGAAATCAACGACTGGATTGAGTCTTTCGGCAAGAAAGAAACGCTGCTTGTAGTTCCCGTTTGGAACCCCGAAGATTCATTGGCGGTTGGTCCCTATGCCGTAAAGAACAATGCTCTGATGCTTCTCGAAGACCCGATGAATCTGGATAGCGTTGCAGGCGCAATCAAATGCGTTAAAGAAAGAAACGAGCATAAAGTTTGTTTTATCGGCGACAGAGCGAGGTTCAACGAGCTCGATAAGGGTCTTATTGCGAAATCGATAGCGTAAATTTGGCTTTTGTAATCTGTCTGAGTAGATAAACGAGCCGCCTTTCTCCTAATGGGAAGGGTGGTTCGTTTGCTTTTAAGCTAAATGTTGGGCTTTTGCAGGGAGAACGGTTGTAATATTTAACAGCCGATAAACAGAATTTGTCAGGGGAGAGATATGAATTTATTAGGGACATTAAGAAAGCCCGCGGCAGCTGCCCTTCTGGCCCTGGCGCTGACGGCGCCCTGCGCCGCCTTCGCCGACGAGG
>ENA-ORUQ01001019-ORUQ01001019.1-human-gut-metagenome-genome-assembly--contig:-NODE-1019-length-28891-cov-3.773928_pt1 | contig 28891 bp, 18 predicted proteins | sample MGYA00242081_ERZ509211 | MGnify/ENA primary metagenome ERZ509211 (study PRJEB26280, sample SAMEA2338785) | human gut metagenome | biome: human gut; feature: human-associated habitat; material: faeces...
CAACAAAAAAAGACACCAAAAATCCATTCCAGGTTTTTGATGTCTTTCTATATTTCTCAGATCTATTGTCTCAAATAATTGCTCCCGGTATTTTGCCAGGACAAAACTTCTTCTGCATAGGGTGCTATGCATAAACGATAATTCAATTATAGGATAACACAATATATAGTGCGTGTCAATGTTGCATTTCCATATATTGTGTTTATGCGTTTGTTATGCGTTATCTAACATTTTTCAAATCCAAGCATCAGGTTCTCCATAACATAGCAGTCCTCTATCACTTTTCCTCTTCATAATAATAAAGGGAGTGCGTTTTTAATGTTGCATAAGCATAAATACGTTTTCTGTCATCTGCAACCAGCACATAGGTCACACCACGCCCATAAACAGAATCATCCCTGGCATAATCATACAGATATTCATTCATATCATCATTTCCGCAATCGAATTCCTGGATTATTTCATCTGAAAGATCCGCCTCATTTAATTCTACATGTTCTAAAGTTGTTTTTTCACTATCCATCAATCTTTTCTATCCATTAGGGCATTTAATTCGGCTAATGTTTTCTGATTAATATTGTTTCGATAATACTGACAATCATTAAAAGAATCCCTCGTAAGTCGATTTTCATTAAGCTTACTAAAGAATGCTCTTTCTTTTCCCTGGGAAATTAATGTTCCACGACTTATTTTCTGTGGCATTGCCATAGTATCAGCCTCCTTACTTATCATTCTTTTCCTACTATTATTATACTGTAAATTTCGTAAAAAAAACATCTGGAAAACATTGCCAAAATAGAGAAACAGATTTTGGTAAATTAATTTGCCAGTTGAACTATTGTAACATTTTTTTATATTTTGTAAATCCTTATTTTGCTGTCAGTCTGTCAAGGCATCTTTTTATATCCTCTTTTTGCATGCATTCAATGGTCCAGGTGCGTTCTTTTGTCTCCGGCAGATAACTAAGCACTTTCTCCCAGGGAAGGTTTCCGCTTCCAAGCCCAATGTGGGAATCCCGGTCGCCGCAGTTGTCATGGATGTGGACATGACTTACATAGCGAGCCAGGTTTTTCGCCCACTCCCTGACATCCAAAGAAGAATAACAGTGCGCGTGCCCGATATCCAGACACAGCTTGAAGTTCGGCTGGTTCACCTTCTTATACACATCCAAAAGAAGTCGCCAGTCATCATCAAATACATTTTCCAGCACGACTTCAAGTTCTGTTTTGTTTTTCATAAATTCCTTCCAGAATTTGGCGACATGCTCCGCCCAGTATTCTTTGTAATAAACATACGGGTTCATGCCAGAATGAAAGACAATCTTCTTAGCTCCAAGTTGAAGCCCCGCCTCATAGCACTGGTTGAATCTTGTCATGGTGGCTTCCCGCACCAGGCTGTCGTATGCACAGGGGTTCACATCCAGAAATGGGCCATGAAGAATCAGATCCCTGGTCCCTATCTCTTTCATCTTCTCCCAGTACGTTTTGATTGAATCCGAAAGCTGATCCAGGTTATCCGAAATGGAAAAATCAATGCTTTCGATCCCGGTTCCATACTCTTTTACCAATGCTTTCATGTCATCATCTAAAACTAAATGGCTAATATATATCATTTTTTCCTCACTTTTTTACGAAGCTGCTCCTGCCTCTTTTAAATGGCAGAACAGGCAGAAGCCCCGCAAGGCCTTGCTGCCTGTTCCACTTTTTATTTTACTTTGATCTTAATTTTTTTCGATTTGGAACCTGATTTTACCGTAATAGTGGCAGTTCCTTTTTTCTTTGCAGTGATCACACCTTTTGCGGTAACGGTTGCCACCTTCTTATTGGAAGTGGTATAGGTTACCTTATGCAGGGAGGTGATCGGGCTGATGACTGGCTTTAAGGTCAGCTTCTTGCCTTTTTTCAAGGTTGCCTTAGACGCAATGCCTGTGATCTTGGTTGTCTTCACCGCCGTCTTTTGAACAGTCACATTAATCACCTGTTTTTTACCGCTCGCCAGGGTGATGGTGACTTTTGCTTTTCCAGCCTTTAAGCCTTTTATGGTACCTTTGCTGGTCACTTTTACGATCTTTTTATTGCTGGTAGTCCAGCTCTTGATGGAATCCCCATTTGCCAGACCGGTTACCTTCACTTTTGTGGTAGACTGTTTTACCTTCAGCTTAATGCTAGAGGCCGTTACCTTGATGGTGGGGGTAAGTTTACTTCCCACTGTACGGGTTTCCGTTTTTCCCTTGTTGCTGGTGCGCTTCTGGGTTTCCGGGGCAAATACGGTTGCCCCCGATACGGTTGTCCAGGGGCCAAATACCTCCGGGACTTCCGTTGGTGTCGGAGTCGGCGGAACGGGTGTCGGGGTAGCTGGAACCGGAGTTACAGTTGGTGTCGGGGATGGAGTATCGGTACGCTGTACCACAATCGTATAATCCGTTGTCTTTCCAGACTTTGTGGTTACGGTAACTTTTACCTCTGCTTCCGCCTCTGGATTGGTCTTATCAAAATACATGGCAATTCTGTGTGCTGCGCCACTTCCAGTTACTTTTCCAAGTACCGTTACCTTGCTGGTACCGCGGATTCCCACAGCGGTGACGGATGCGCTGCTGTCTGCCGGTTCTGCAAAGATATTTAAAAACTCCCTGCTCTCTTTATAGATTGCCCGGTAGCTGGTTGTCGCGCTGCTAAATTCCGGGGACAATGAAATCCGGTTTGCCGTATTGGAGTAGGTATTGCTGGTGCTAAGCGTCATGTTCGCCAAAACCGGCGTAGAAATATCCTGGGAAATGTGGAAGGTATATTCCCGGCTCTTTCCCTGGCCGCTTACGGTTACCTTTATATCTGTGGAGCCGCTGCTTACATCCGCCACAAAGCTTCCTGCATACGCCTGTCCATTTACGGTTATGGTACAGCCTTCCGGTGCTTTCAAAGCAAAGGTTACCTTGCTGGCATTCTCCGCTACCGTTAAGTTATATTTTAAGGTATCCTTTCGGAAGGCAGAAGGCCAGGTTACTTTTCCAGTATCTGCCGTGGCTGTCACGCTGTTTAAATATGCCCCGTTGGTTTCCAGAGCCATCAGGTAATTGGAATCATTTTTGTAATAAAGGGTGCCTTCCCGGTCTGCGCAGATGGTACTGATACAGTATTCCTGCTGGTCACTTGCCGGACGGAAAAGCTCTACGGCTGTTCCGGAAGTCTGTCCCGGTTCATCGGATAACATATAAATACCGCCTGGTTTTGCATTGTAGGTAAAGTACAGATAGACTCTTCCATCTGCCTGTCCATCTCCATTATAATCCTGGTTTTCGTAGGCCGTGGACAGAAGAGGCGCTGCCTGGGGATAGCCTGGAATGGATACGTTGTATGCCAGGGAAATCCCGGAAGCGGTTTCATTTAAGACTGCAAAATGGTGACCACCATCGGAATTGAACTGGCCACCGTTTCCGCAGACACCTACATAGATCCTTCCCTTATAAACAACCGGGGAAGCGGTTGCCATGCCGCCAAGGTTATAGCTGCTGGTGCTTCCAAAGGTGCCGTCTGCATTCATCTGCACACGGTACAGATACCCGCCTTTGGTGGTGAAATATACATAACCATTGTTATAAACAATAGTGGAACGGATATCCCCATGGCTTGTCATCTTGTCCAGGAGCAGTCCGGTGTGAGTGTTCACAGAATATAAAATGGCGGAATTGGTATCTGTTCCTTCTGAAGAACCGTCGTCGGAACCAAATACCAGGTAATCGGATGAGGCATAGGAACCAGCCCAGTAAAAGCCGCCCTTATGGTTGTATTTCCAGGTGCAGTGTTTAATTTCTGTTCCTGTGAATGGATCCTCGTCTGTAACAGACAGACAGAAATAAGAGCCTGCTGTAGTCTCGGAGTTCCAGGTTCCTGTGTAAATATATCCATCCTTATACGTGATCGGGGAAAGTGTCTGACCACCCAGGGACTCACTGATCCATAAGGACTTTAAGGAAGTGGCACTGACTGCCTGGATCTGACCGCCTCCGATCTGTGCAAACAGCATTCCCTCTGCATAGGTAAGGGGAATCATGGCATACTGCATGTTTCCAGAGAGCTGTTCGCTGGTCTGAAGGATTTCCCCTGTGTTTTTATCCAGCTTATAGATAAACTGTCCAGACGCTACATAAACTGCTCCGCCCAGGATCAGTGGTGGTGTGATGGCAGCCTCCCAGCCCACTCCGATCCTTGTGTTCCATTTTAACAGGGTGGAATCCGCACTGGTCGGGGTACTGCTTCCGGTAATTCCGTTGTTCGTATCACTATTTCGGAAATTGATCCAGTCGTTATCCGTGATCTCCGGCTGTGTAGCATCCTGTTTTACCAGTTCTGCGGTAATATCGCTAACCTCGCCGCCGGTAAAGCTGCCCTGTTTAGAAATATAGCCATACTTGGAGATGTTCCAGGTATAAGCTTCTCCCTGGAGGATATTCTCATAAATCATCAGGGAATCGGCGGAAGGGGTAAGGCGCTCCCCATCCTTGTCATATACGCTGATGACCGCATCCTCCGGGGTTACCTGGAAACTTACTTTGTCACTTGTGCTTTTATGCACCAGGATGGTGTAGGTCCCTGTGGAGGTATAAGTCTTTTCTGCCAGGGCAGGATCCGCATAGGTGTTTGCCTCTGACATGGAGAGTGTCACTTTGGTATCACCGGTGTCTGCCAGTGGAACGCTCACAGCCGTATCTGTAGAAGAAAACGGAACCTCTTTTACTTCGCCTGTGGTTACATTTTCACTGGAAATGGCAAGCTGATACCAGTTACTGGAAAATGCCTTTGGAACCACCTGTAAAGAAGCAGTCGAAACCACTACCGTTGTCTCGTAGTCCCTTGTAGTTCCTGTGGTATCAAATTTGGGAAGGATATTTTTTGCCAGGTCTTTGTCGTCCGGCAGGTAGGCCTTGAGATCGGAAAGGTCAAGACGGCGTTCTACCAGGATCTGGTAAACCTGTTTGTCACCTTCTGTTCCTGCGGTAATGGTATAAAGTGCTCTTTTTGAGCCATTCCCTCCTGAGGAAAAGACAGAGGCACTCACGTTGTAACGTGTCCCGTCTTTATAGGCGCTTGTGGATAATTCCAGGTTCTGTTTCTGTCCATCCAGCCCGGTGGTTTCCAGCTGAATGGCGGAACCATCTGGCGCATTTCCAGCCAGATCTGCTGTGATCCAAAAAGATGCGGAATCCATGTTGGAACCATACTCTGCTACATAAACCTTGCCGCCAAACTCTGCGTCAAGGTCGGCAGAACGCTTCAGGGCTACGGTGGATACTCCGCTCTGACTGGTGTATAAAGTCAGGTTCTGAAGGTAGCCGCCCTCATCCTGCATATCGGATTCCAAAAGAGTCGTGGGATCCGCTTCGCCTTCAAACCCATCCTGGGAATCCGGTGCCACAAAATCCTCTTCCCCTGAAAAGTCCTCTTCTGCTTCCCCGGAGGTAAACCCGGTAAATTCAGAAACACTTGCAAATGAATTCTCACTTTGTCCGCCATCTGGGTTTTCTTCAGGTTCTTCTAAACTGCCTTCAAAAGACTCTGCCTCGTCTGTAAAAAATCCATCCTCTTCTGCGGCATAAGCCGTGTTTACCGCATACACCGGAAGGTTTCCAGCTAACAGAGCTACAGACAAAAGTCCGGTCAACCATTTTTTCATTGTTGGTTTCATTCTGCTCTCCCTTCTTTTCTTTGCTTACGCCGTTATTTTTGGCTTTTTATTGTTTCTCTTTTTAAACCGTTTCTTCGCCGTTACAAAAAAGACGGCAAAACCAGTTTCCAATACTGCAATCACCAGAAGAAATTTTGTTGCAAGACTTGCTTTTTTGATTCCTCTTGTTACACTTCCCGCAAAAGATTCCTCCTGAGCCTGGTTCTTTCCAGTTGTATTTGTAACTGTGGTTTTGGTTTCTTCTGTAAAACGGTCTGATACCTCACTTTTTTCTTCCACCACCGGGGAAGGAGTGACTTTTTCCACCACCTTTTCCCCTGCTATGGTATAGCCAGGCTTTAAATCTTTTGCATATTTTTTCCTAGTTCGCTCTGTCCACTTCGGGGATTCTATCTTTTGGGTATCAGCTGTCTTGATATTTCCAAACAAAGAAGTCTGTTTCTCCCCCTGGAGCTTTAAGGATGCCTTGATCTCCCTAGTGGTTTTCTCGCCCTCTTTACCGCCTGCTTTGGATCCCTCCACCAGTTTTAGATTAGATAAGGAGCCCTGGCCGCTTTGTCCTGGGATAGCCGCCTGGGACTTATTTCCGCCATGGTCGGAACCATGCACCAGGTTTCCAGGGGTACCGGCTATTTTTATATCCGGGATCCGCATGACTAAAGAATCACTTACGTTCCCAGCTACATCCTTTACCACGATCACCAGATCTTTTTCCCCGGAGGATAATCCAGTCAAGGTAATGGTATTGGTTCCGGCTAATACTTCTGTTCCTTCCCCACCTGTATCCAAGGAAGGTACCTTTGCCCCTGCCTCAATCACCTGGTAATAACAGGTTCCCTTTTCAGAGGTCTTATAGACAGCGGATGCAGTATCTGTGGAAATACGGCTGGCACTGATTTTTTTTAGTACCGGAGCTGTCGTATCGGTAAGTTTCAGAGTAATATAATAGTCTCTGGTTGTCCCATCCTCGGCTTTTACCTCCAGACGGACCTTTGCCTCTTTTTCCTGATCTGCAAAAAAGATTTTCCAGTAAGAGCGGTCTTTATTATCCTTGTTTCCCGTAATGGTCTCATCTTTTTCTACTGTTCCTGCCTTGATGCCACTGATGGCATAAACCTTGACAGAAGCTTTTTCATCCTCCACTTCTGGCCAGATATTCAGGCTCTGGCGTTCACCATCATAGGAGGCTTCAAATTTTTCCTTGTCCGGAGCCAGATCCGGGCTTAATTTTAAGATTCCTTTTCCGTACTTGTCGGAGCTGGAAACATACAAGCCCTTTAAGGCTGTGTTGCTACTAAGAAGGGTGATGATATATTCCGTCACCGCAGGATCTGCCGTGATCTTCTGGTAGAATTCCTGGTATCCTTCTTTTCGGACATAGAGTTCATACGCCTGTCCCTGTAAAAGAGAATACCGTCCGTTCTCTTCTGCGGAAACCGGGTTTCCCTCTGCATCCAGGATCACCACACTGGCATCCCCCGGCTCAACTTTTAATCCCACGCTCACCAATGCCGGGGTTGGCGTAACGGTCGGCTGTGGAGTCTCGGTGGGCGCCGGTGTCTGTGTTGGCGCTGTGGTCGGCTCCGGAGCCGGCGTGACGGTTGGCTCATCCGGAACTGGGGCTTCTGTAGGAGCAGGCGCCTGTGTGGGCTCTGGCTCCACGGTCGGCTGTGGTGCCACAGTTGGCTCTGGCTCCATGGTCGGCTGTGGTTCCTCACTTGGAGCAGGCTCCGGCTGTTCCGGTTCCGAAGGCTCTTCAGGTCCTCCTTCTTCGCTTTGTATCATCACTTCTTCTTGCTGTGCATATATCTCATAAGGAACACTTCCGGCAATCAGAGCTGCCGTTAAGGTTCCCATTACTAATCTTTTTTTCATTTACCAGTCCCCCCATGTCTCGCCGTTTACCCCGCCGCCTACGTCGGCACCGGAATAAAGAGAAAATCGAAGCCTTACCTCATCCCCGTCCGCTGGGAAATAGGAAGACATTCCAACACTCATGTATTCACCGTTCACAGAATACAGCCAGCCAGAGTCCATGGTAAAATCAAACTCTCCAAGCCAGTTGGAATCGTGATCGGATAACTGACAGTTTACTTCCTGCAAATGCGCCATCAGGTCATCCGGAATAGCCGCATTTGCGGAAATGCCGCCCCTTCCGATTGCTTTTAAATAAAAGCCGCTGGTGGCATCCCCATTGTTTCTCCAGTCAAAGCCTGTGTTCTGCAAAAGCCGAAGCAGCACAGAGGATAACTGTTCTCCCTGGTAATATTCAATAGAGGTTGCCGGAAGGATGGTTCCAAGTCCTACTGTGCCAGCTTCAATGCTGATGGTGATAGAGCCTGCCACCTGTGGTCCTGCATCTTCCCCTTTATATAGGGTAAACGCAGGAAGTGTGGTGGTATATCCCTCTTCATCGGTTGCCTTGATTTCTATGGTGTTGGCACCCTCTGCCAGTTCCAGGCGATAAGCCAAAATGCCTTCCGCCGGCTGTCCCTGACAGCTCAGCTGCTGTCCGTTTCCAGTTACAGAAACAGACGCTGCACCCAGGCTGTTTCCATAGTGATCGGTTGCCTGGATGTAAAAGGTACGGTAAGAAGCATTGACGGTCTCCCCATCGGTAAGGTCTGTGGCAATCTTCGGGTAATTATCTTCTACCGGTTCCTCTGGACTTTCCGTAGGGGCAGGTGTCGCAGTGATCTGCGGCTCTTCCGGTGCCGGGGTAACAGGTGGCAGATCCTCGTTCGGAGTCTGTGCCCCGTCCTGGTTCCGGTTATCATCGGTATCTGGTGATTCCGATGGCTGCTCAGAATTGTCGGGATCATCCTGGTTATCATATTCAATCGTGTTACTCTCATTTTCCTGATTTTGGTTTGTATTGTTATTATTTTCTGGCGGCGCTTCCGTCACCGTCGCCTGGGGTGTGGGCGTTACGCTCTCCTCTGGCTTAGGAGTTGGTGTCACCGTCTGCGCCGCAGGTTCCTTTGTCGGCTCCGGTGTGATCGTAGGAGTCGGTGTCTCTTCTGGAAGAAGCTGTGCCTGTTCCTGTTGCTCTTCCGCTTCCTCGCCGTTTCCATCTGTCTTAGATCCTGCATAGGCAAAACCGGTTCCCAGATACCCTTTTAAGGAGCTGTCTGCACTGATTCCCTGCACTGGGTTTGGTACTGCCTCGGGCTCACTTTTTAATACGCCCTGTGCAAAAACGACAACAGCCAGAAAAAGTACTGCCACAGGAATGAGTGCTGCCAGTATTTTTCTTTTCTTCTTTTTTTCTTTCATAAACAGCCTCCTTTCCTGTCAATAAAGTCTTTCAATGTATTTCATGATCCATCTGTCATACCAGCTTGCAGATGCTTTTAATTCCTTTTTTAAATGCCGGATACAGCTTGCCGTATCATGGCGTTCGGAGGCCGATACCGGATGGGGGCTAAACGCTGCCTTTTGTCCAATCTTTCTTACTTTTTCATAGAGTAATGTGGTCTCATCTGAATACTGTGTGCCATGCTCGTATAACACTCTGGCATAGCCCGCCATCGCCCGGACTGCCAGTTTGGTATCCTGGGAGGCAAAACACTTTCTTCTCTTTCGGTTTGTAAATGTTCTTAGGAATATCACAGCCAGGATGAACAGGAACATAAACGTATCAAATACGATTAAAAACAGAAGGAGGAATTTTTCGATTCCAAACAATGCCAGCTTCAGGCTGAAATTGGTACGGATGTTCTCTTCCACTGGAGGCTGTGATTCTGTCTCCGGAATCGAAGCTGCCAGTTTTCCTTTGGCTTCCAGACCGGTTTTTAAGTTGGCTTCCTCCATGACCCCGTAATAGGAAGGTGTCATTTCAAGAGGGATCCAGCCAAGCCCGTCCACATAGATCTCCGTCCAGGCATGTCCGTTGGTGCCTGGGATCTCAATGGTATCCCCAGCCTGTTTTCCCTCCACATCCTGTGGCGTAATTAAGTACCCTTCCACGTACCGGGCTGGAATGCCATAGTAACGGAACATCAAAGCCGCCGCTGTCGCAAAATGGACGCTGTGTCCGATCTTGGAGCTGGTTAAGAAGTTCTCCGTAAAATCCCCGTCTTCTGAAAACACATCGGTCTGGGAGCTGTAGGTCATGTTCTTTTCCAGATAGGAACGGATCCTGGTGATTGCCGTGTAGTAATCGGTATGTCCCTCATCACGGTTTCCGCCGTCTCCAAGTTCCTTTTGAAACAGGGTTTTTAAGGACGCTGGAAGAGCGGTATCTTCCTGATAAACAAAGGTATTGTAATAACTCTCCTGGCTTCGGTAGGAATTGACGGCATCCGCACCGCCATTCCCTGCATTATTTCCAGCGGTCAATGTCTGATAGACCTTTGCCCCAAGGGTGGTAAAATCACTTACCAGATTTCCAAGGGAGGAAAAACGATAGGTTCTTTCTCCAAACAGGCCTCTGGCGTACAGGGTGCTGTCCGCCTGGGCATTTTCACCTGTGTAGCCGTCTGGCAGACCAGAGAGCTCATACGGGGTATAAAGGTATTTACTGCTTGCCGTTTTATTTTTTATGGAGATGGTTCCCGTCTCACCGGAGAGAGAATCGTCCTGGATCAGATTTCTTGCATTTAGAAGCTGGGTTTCTCCATAAAAGCCCTCCTGGTGAAGCCAATAATACAAGTCTTTTTCTTCATAGGCCTCTTCCGTGGAAATCTTTGTCCAGGAAGAGCCGTCATAAACACTTCCCACAAAGCCACGCAGATACAAAGAAGCCGGGTGCTCCATGGTAATTTCAAGTGCTGTATCCGATGATGCACTCCAGGATCCGGTCTGCTTTAGCTTTCCATTTGGAAGGGAATTTGCCCCCTGCCCTTTGTAACGGATCCTGGAAAGTCCACTTAATGCCTCTTCTTTGGCATTTGCCACAAGCTGGGAGTCCTGGTACTCATTCTTTGGCACCAGGCTTTGAAGGAACACACCCCCGAAGACGGAAACCAGAAGAAGACCACATGCCCCGGCAAAAAATGCGGACACGTCGGCAGCGTTACCTAAGTTTCCCCCTTTATTTTTCGTCATGTAATTTAATTCTAACAGGGTTCCAGCGTAAAAGCCAAGACAAAGCCTGGTATCTGGAAGCAGGCTGGTTTTTACCAGAACCACCGGAAAGACTGCCGCAAAAAGAAGGGGCAGCACATACCACCGAAGCTTCAGGATTAAGAAGCTAAGCAGCCCACATGCAATGCCAAGGAAAATAAGAGCTGCCAGCTCCCCATTTGCTTTTCCAGAATCCTTCAACTGGTAGATGGTAAGGTAGATCCCTGCTTTTTTCCCAAGAACTTCTGCAAGCTGGTTCCAGAGTGAAAGAAATCCGTTTAAAAGCATGCCAGAGAACGCAAACAGGCAGATCCCAGCAGCTGCACTTAACGAGAAAACCGCTGAAAAAAAATGTTCCCGCAGCCTGAAAAGAACGGCACAGAGAAGGGCGGTCACAGTGACGCTCACCAAAAAAGGAATCCCATTCACAGATGGAACCAGGGTATGCAAAAGCGCAAAGGTACCAACGCCGTTTACCAGAAAAATCAGGACACTTTCCAGCAGGATACCGGGCAGGTATCTTCTATGTTTTTCTTCTTGTCTTGTGATCCATACTTCCATGTGATGGTTTCTCCTTTATCCGCTGTGATTCCACAGCCTACAACCGTTACCTCGCCCCGGGTTCGAAGACCTCTTAAGTCTTCCTCTTCTGGTGCGCCTGTAATATAAATATAATTTGCAAATCTTTGCTGTCCCGGAGTGTGAAGATATTCAGAAATCATGCGGGGACCGTCCCCTTCTCCTCCATGGCGGAGGAAAAGGTATAAAATATTCTCGTAATCTTCCTGGCTACGGAGCTTTTCAATGTAAAAGCGCCCTGTGCTGCCATCATAGACGCCAGCCTGACAGGAGATTCCCTGTTCCATAAAACTGGAAAGGACAGCGGCAAATACCTCTGCAAGAGTCTGTGCTGTGCCGGGATCCTTCTCTGGCAAAAAAGCTTCTGCCAGGATCAATACGGTATCGTCAACAGGAAAACTTTTTTCCCGGATTATCAGCCTGTCCATTTTTCCTGTAAGCTTCCAGTGGATCTGACGGATACTGTCTCCCTCCCGGTATTCCCGGATGTCAAATGTCTCTCCGGGATCATCCCCTGGGCGGCTTCCGGAATAACGGAAGCTTTCCATATCAAAGCCCTCTTTTGTGAGGAAGGAGAAATCCTGCTTTTGTTTTTCCGGCATTACAACGGTGCAGGAGCAAAGCTCTGTCTTCCTCTTCCGGCTGCATATGCCAAAGAAATCAAAGGATTTCCAGCTGTTTAATGCAAAGCGGATACAGCCGCACCACTGGCTTCTGCCCTGTATCTCTATCACCTGTTTTCCTTTTCCCCCAAGGGAAAAAGCTATGGGCATTTCGCCTTTTTCGCCAGTGAATTCATTTTCCCAGAGAAGGGTTCCTTTTCCAAGAAATACAGGCAAAACGGAATGATTAGTCAGGGTAAGCCTGCCTTTCCAGATACCGTTTTGTTCTGCTGCTTTTGGAAGCTTCAGCTCTATGGAAAGATTTTTTCCACAGAAAATACTAAGTATGAGAAATCCTGCTAAGGCAAGTCCTGACAGCAGCAAAAGGATGGCGTAAACCCAGGCGCCTGTAAATACGGAAGCTGCTGCAAGCAAAAGAAACCAGAGCAGTAATAAAATTCTGTTTTTCATCAGCCCTCTACCTTTGGTTCGGTGGTTTCCTTTAAGATCTCTTCCAGAATACCCTTAGCGGTCTGCTCCTGGTATCTGGCCCGGGAATCCAGAAGCATTCTATGGGCAGCTACATCAGTAAAGACCCTCTTCACATCCTCCGGGATCACGTAATCCCGCTCTTCCATAAATGCCGCAGCCTTTGTCATACGGCAAAGAGCCAGGGTTCCACGGGGGCTGAGGCCAAGGGTGATCATAGGATGGTTTCTGGTTGCCTCCGCAAGAGTGGCTATATAATCCAGAATGGAATCTGCCATGTAAGCCTTCTGTACCTGATCCTGTAAAGCTACTACTTCTTCTTTTGTAATAACTGCTTTCGCATTCTCCAAGGGATTGGCTGTCTGCCGGTCCCGAAGAAGCTCTACCAGGTTTTCGTGGTCCGGGTAACCCATGGAAAGGCTGACCATAAATCGGTCTAACTGGGATTCCGGCAGCATCTGGGTTCCGGAAGAACCGGTAGGGTTCTCTGTGGCAATGACCACAAAAGGCTGGGGAACGGGATGTGTCTGCTGGTCTACCGTTACTCTTCCCTCTTCCATAACCTCAAGAAGAGCAGCCTGGGTTTTGCTGGAGGTTCGGTTGATCTCATCTGCCAGAAGCATGTTGCACATCACAGCTCCGGGACGGTAAATGAATTTGCCGGTCTGCTTTTCATACATGGTAAATCCGGTCACATCTGAGGGAACCACATCCGGAGTAAACTGGATACGGTTAAAATCCATTCCCATCAGTCTGCAAAGAGCCAGAGCTGTAGTGGTCTTTCCAACGCCTGGAACATCCTCCAGAAGAACGTGTCCCCTGGCAAGAACTGCCATTATGATCTTGTCTGTAATCTCTTTTTTTCCTTTTATGATGGTTCCAAGCTCTTTCTGGAGCTGTTTTATCTTATCTGCCATTTTATAAAGTTCCTCCTGCCCTTTTCTTCCGGGATTGGCTGATCCAGGGTTATTATTTTACGTCACTCATGTTGTAGAAGCTGTTTTTCCCCGTCTGGAGCCGCTGATAGGCTGCCAGTGCACAGAAGGCCTGGTCCGTCGCCATAGGATCTGCGTCCCCATCTGCAATATGGGAAAAGCTTCCATCTTTTTTGTAATAGGTCATCAGGTTATCGAAAAGCCCTTTTTCATTTTTCAGGAAACGTTCATCCTTGTTGCAGTCAATTCCATAAGTGCTGAGGGCAATGATCACCTGGGAAACGGACTCGGAGCTTTTATCCCCATAAGCCTCGTAACCTCCATCTGCAGCCTGTGAAGCAGCTAAAAATTCCATGCCCCGGTCAATGATGGCACTGATCTCTTCTTCCGTGGCATATGGCTCCAGGCATTGCAGCGTCATAGCAGTCAGGTCTACATCTGCTGTATCAGAGCTGTCATCCAGGGAAAAGCCTCCATCTGGTTTTTCCTGGTCGATAATATAAGTCAGATATTTCTGTTCCAGTTCTCCGTTGGTATCTGCTCTGTCTGCGTTTAAAGCAAGAAGGGCAAAAACAGCACCATTTAAGCCCTGGGCTGTAACGGAATCAAAGTCTTCTAGCGGCTTCACAAGATCATAGCCGCCAATATCAGCAGGATTGATTCCAATTGCCCTGGCAGCCAGTATTGCCCGGGAATATTCCGTATAACGGTTTTCGCTAAGTACGCCAGATTGTTCTTTCACCCGTTTTTCCAGATTTGCCCTGTATTTTTCGTAATAACCGTCCTCTGCCTGCTCACCGGAGCGCGCCAGTGCGATCACGGCCCATTCACCGCCAAGGGAGTCCGAAGCCGGGGAGGAAATACTTGTCTGTTCGTAGGAAGCCGTCTTCTTTAGTGCTTCTTCTAAGGACGGTGTCCCGCCACCGCAGCCGGATAACAGGCTGATGGCAGCTGTCGCCGCCAGTATTCCGGCAAAATAGCATTCCTTCCTTTTCTTTTGGGGATTTAACATTTTTCGTTTCTCCTTCTTTTAAAGATCAAATTCCACTTACATCTATTTTTCTATTATCGGTTCTCTGATTCCTGTATCAGCCCATATTTCACCTTGATCCGCTCCAGCTTTTCCAGAAGCGGGCGGCTAAGCAGCCATAGGAAGATCACGGTGGAAGCTGCATGTACCAGATCCACGGGGGCGCCTGAAATGTAGTAGGCGATCAGGCTGCTTTTGGTAATGTACCCGTAGGACATGAGGACACTGGCAGGGTTCATAATACCGCCATAAATTAAAAAGACACTTAAAAATCCGTAGATACAAAGATCGAACTTCCTGGCTTTTAAAATCCCCTTCTGGTACAGGATCCCTGCCAAAAATCCGATCATGCCAAAGGCAAACATCTGCCAGGGTGTCCAGGGACCCTGCCCCATAAACATGTTGGAGATCAGCATGGTAAGGCTGCCAACTAAAAATCCAGCCTCGCCGCCAAAGGAAATCCCGGTTAGGATCACGATGGCAGCCACAGGTTTGAAGCTTGGCGCCATGAAAAAGGCGGCACGTCCTGCTACGCCAATGGCAGCTAATACGGAAATCACCATGATTTCCCTGGCCTTTGGCTTTCTGCCCTCAAACATCATAAAAAAGGGAAGCATGGCAGCCACTACTACGATCAGGCTACAGAGCAGGTATTTCCGCCCTCCCCATATCTTCACGGAGAAGAATAGAAGGATTGGTACCACGATCAGCATGACCGCGAATGCAAACCAGGTGCGGCGGCTTACCTTTCCCTGGCGCTCCATCTGGCGGATAATCATTCCGTCAGTCGGAAGGGTGTATTCTTCCAGTTCTTCAGAAGGAACTTCATTTCGACGGAAAGGATTTGGTTTTCCAGAGTTCTTTAAACGGGTGACATCCGAAGCTGGTTCTTCTTCCCCAAAGAATTCATTCAGGAATTCATCTAACTGGGATTCGTCAAGCATGACACCACATCCTTTCCGGTAACTGCCTCTGGAAACAGCCCACGCGCCATACGGTTTGCCGCAGTGGTATAGAAGTTATTTCCAGCGAAAAAGTCTCTTGTCTTTTTGCTTGTCACAATATTTCCTTCGAAGAAAAGCCCTGTGGTATCCGCATATTCTGCTACAAATTCCACATCATGGGAGATCATGAAAATGGTCATTCCATGAGACTGCAGTTTCTTCAGTATCCCGCCAAGCTCTTCTTTGTATTCCGCGTCCATTCCCTTGGTCGGTTCATCCATGAGAAGGATTTTTGGGCGAAGGAGAAGCACTTTTGCAAGAGCAAGCCGCTGCTGCTCCCCGCCGCTTAAATCATAGGGATGGCGGTCCAGCAGTCCCTCCAAATGGGTAAGGCTTACAATCCCTTCGATAGCTTTTTCCTTTTTCATGGAAAGATTGTACTCTTTAGATGGTTTCTCTTTCTTTCCGCCGATCACGGAATACAGGTCTTCCAGTACGGTCTTTTTCAGGAAAATGCTCTGGGGATTCTGGGGCATTACCCCAAGATAACTGCAGTACAGCTGGGTATCCTTAAATGAGCGGAGGTCTTTTCCCTCCAGATAAATTCTTCCCCTGTAAGGTTGATGGACACGGCTGAGAAGCGATAACGTAGTACTCTTTCCCGTTCCGTTTCCGCCTACAAGGGCGTAGAATTCTCCTTTTTTTACCTCTAAGGACAAGTCCCTTACAACGTCAGGACTATCCTTTTCATAACGAAACCATACCCCCTTCATCTGGATGGCTGGTTCTGGTGTGTTTTTTTTCAATTTCAGGCCTACAAGAATCCCTTTTACTTCGGATTCTGCTGTTTCGCCGGGAAGTTTATTATCCTGGGCATGAGTGGACCCGGCAAGTCTTTGGTTTGCCTGCTGGATCTGCTCTTTGGTAATTCCTTTTTCTTCTATGTAATCCCGAATCCATTGTCTTCCCTGACTTACGGTAAGGGGACAGGTAAGATGGCTCCTGGTCTCCCCATAAATCTGCATGGGAACCGGCATGGAAAGAAACATGCCGTGTTTTTCCCTGCCAAGGGCTGTCCCGATCTCCCTTGGAGTTCCCTCCATAAATACGCCGCCTTCATCCATCACAAAAATGCGGTCTGCGTAGGGGATAATATCCTGAAGCCGGTGTTCCGTCAGCAGGACTGTGGTCCCAATATCCCGGTTTATTTTCTTTACTGTTTCCAGAAAATCCGAAGCTGCAATGGGATCCAGCTGGGAGGTCGGTTCGTCCAGGATCAATAAAGACGGGTGCATCGCCATCACCGCTGCCAGATTAAGCAGCTGCTTCTGCCCGCCTGATAATTCCACCACGTTTTTGTAAAACCATTGCTGGATTCCAAAATAGCTTGCCATCTCTGCAACCCGAAGACGGATGGTGGCATTGTCATAGCCCAGGCTTTCCAGGCCAAAGGCAAGTTCATGCCATACTTTGTCCGTCACGATCTGGTTGTCCGGATTCTGCATGACAAAACCAATCTCCTGGCTCTGTGTCCTGTGATCGGTGTCTTTCAGGGAAACACCCCTGTAAAGGATCTGCCCGCTTGTATTTCCAGCCGGTGCCAGTACCGTCTTCAGCTGACGCAGCAGTGTACTTTTTCCACAGCCGCTTCTGCCGCAAATCACATTCAAAGTTCCTTCTTTTATTTTCAGATTTACATGTTCCAGAACCTTGTGAGAACATTCCGGGTATGAAAAGCTGAAATCCTTCACTTCTACAAGATTCATAAAACAGTTCCTTCCTCTTCCAGAGTTTCATAGATTTTTTTGTAAGTCATTTCAAGATCCACAGCACTTTTCCTTCGACTGCGTGAAAAGCTGACGCTTTCTATTACATCGATTATTATTGGAAGAAAACAAAAAACGCCAAAACTTACATAAGTGAGTATCGTCCACGCTTTAGAAGCAACTACTGGGGCCTCATATCCATTTATCGAAAAACCAGCAAGAATAATTCGAGGATCATAAGTAGCATAAGAGGCTCCTCTCATACAGCCTCCTGTGAACACTGCAAATAAACCGATCATAATTCCAAAGACATACTTATCTTTCCGTGTAAAATGATAAATAGAAAAAGCAGTTCTTCCTTTTAATCCATATCCCCTGCTTCTCATAGAATCAGAAGTTTCTATGGCGTTTTCCAGTGCCCATGTAATAAGTATGGATAACATATTTAGCCCTGCATGGATCCGGTCAAAAAGGTTTCCTTCGGAAATATCTTTTCCCATGGCTTTTTGTCCATTTCGGATAAGTTTAAGTTGTCCCAAAAACCTCGGAACAAATCGCAAAGCCATTGATAAAATAAGTGAAAGTGCAGGGATCAGTTTTCCAAATAAATAAATAAATTTGTCTGTTGTCATGATCTCGTTATAACAAGAAAACCACTGAATGACAACGAACATTACCGCTCCAAGAACGATACCATATACAAGTGATTCAAGTGTGATCCAATTTCCGCTGCTTTCTACATAGTAGAGCATAGTGACTCCATAATGATTAAAAAGCGGGTTCATAAGTGCTATAATGGTCAAACAAGGTAGGGTAAAAAGGAAACTCTGCTTGGCTGTTTTTTTCCAGCCATTTAAAAGCACAGCATATGAAAAAGCTCCTGCGTAAGATATTCCAAGAAAGACCGGGTGCTGATTAAACATTGAAAAAAGCAACACCACGCAAAAATAGAAAAAATTTACAAATGGATGATATAGAGAAAATGTGTCGATCATGAAATTCTCCGCAGAATGATCGATTTTAAATTCTTTTTCATTTATCGATAATGCTTTTGGCACTGATATACTCCCTCTTTAATTCGAACTCATCACAATAACGATCCATTTTACTACCCTTATAGCATCGGATTGTGCAACTTTTGTTGACTATCCAAGGCCCTATATATTCTGGATCATGATGAATTTCCAGATATTCCAATTTACTACAACCATGAAATACCCATCTATCAATTGACTTCACACTTTTAGGGATGAATACATATTTTAAACTGCTGCATCGAAAGAAGGCACTATCTCCTATTTCTTCAAGTTTATCTGGAAGGTGAAGTTCTTCAAATCCGCAAAAGTAAAAAGCTTCATCTCCTATTTTTCTGAGTGTATTTGGAAAAGTGATTTTTTTCAATTCTTTACATCTGTAAAAAGCTCGTCTTTCAATCTCCTGAGTTTTTTGCGGTAAAATAACTTTATATAATCGCACACAGGAATCGAACATGCCTTCTGGAATTATTGTACACTTACTATTTTTTTCAAATTTTGCAATTCTCAAATTATTACATTCTCGGTAACATTGTGTACCTATATATTTAACAGAAGGAGGAAATATTACCTGCCTTAAACTATGATTTTCTGCAAATGCTCTTTTCTTAATTTCTATAAGAGTAGCGGGAAAATCAATTCCTTTTCGAAACTGACAGCTTTCAAAAGCCTGTTTTCCAATTATTTTACATTGAGGCGAAAGTATTACTTCCTTTATTCTGCCAGCATTTCTAAAGCATCTATCATCAATATAAATATATTGTTCAGGGATTCTTTTGATCAATTCCTTTTGTTGCTCCTTAGCTTTTTGTGCGGTATAATTTCTTTTATCTAAACGCACGGTATTCCAACTGTTTTCTCCTGGGTATAAAATCATTTATGTCTTTCTCCTTTTGCTTTTAGGCAACAAAAACAGAGCCTCATTGTACACATGAGCCTCCGACCTCTATACAACGTGTTGGATATGCTGACTCAAAACGTTTCCGCACAGTCTTTCACAAAAGACTAACGTTTTATACAGGGAAAAGAAGTTCCGGAATCACACCGGATTTCCTTAAATCGGTTTTATAAACCGAACCACGCCTGGTTATTCTGTTTTTACCTTTCTTTCCCAAAAAACAATCTTTTAATACATTTATAAATGTATATGTCCGCGTTTAATAAGATGCTTTTTAGAATTTTTGTCAAATTGATATTATTCTACCACTATCAATTAGAAAATTATAACAGTTTTGCCAATAACTGTCAACAACAGGCATTTCCATCGTGCAATATAGAGCATATACATTGTTGCCTTTTTTGAGACATATGAAAAAAGTCCAGCTGTCAACTCTTAAAAGAGAACAAACAGCTGGATCTTATTTTTTAGAAAAGTGTATTTGCTAAATCATTTTTCTTCGTAATGATTTCCTACATCGTCTCCGAGATTGCAGGTATACACCCATTCAATCTTATCTCCATCCTTAGGTTTATATGAAGACGCTCCATAATTTGGAAACACTCCATTTACACTATACATCCACCCTGACTTTTTGCCACAGTCGAATTCATAGAGCTGATTGATTCCTTCAACATAATAGTTGTTATACAAAGGCGTGTATCTGGAAGAAATTTGTATTCCATTCTTTTCACAAATGTCCTTTAAAATATCAAACACAGTTTCACCTGTTGTAAATTTCACGCTTGTCGATGAAAGAATCCAGCCGTCATTTGGAATAAATTCTTTTTTTGTTTCCTTCAGCTCGTCCATGTTGTCAAGCACAGTTCGACAATCAATAGATATGGTACATGCAGCCGGTTCCCCGGAATTTTTATCAGTTCCACAGCCAATAGCAAAATTGCTGCAGAAAAGGAGAAAACAACAAAGGATTATAGCAAATCTTTTCCTTATTTTTACATCGTATTTCATATTTTCCTTTTTAATTTATCCTGCCCATTTCCTTTACCTTTATATCACAGCAGTAGAAGACATACAAATCCTCTACTGCTGTTTGTTTGAATTTATTTGACAGTTATTTTTACTTTTTTTGTAACTTTCCCAGATTTTACCGTAATTGTAACTTTACCTTTTTTCTTTGCTTTTACCACCCCATTTTTCGTAATGGTTGCGATCTTCTTATTAGAAGTGGTGTAGGTAACCTTCTCCTGGGAAGTGATTGGAGCAACAACTGGTTTTAAAGTAAGACTCTTGCCCTTCTTCAAGGTGACATTGGTTTTTAATCCAGTTATCTTCGTAGTCTTTACTTTCGTACTTTGTACTTTCACCTTTAAGATGGCTTTCTTGCCACTTTTTAATGTTACAGTAATCTTTGCATTTCCAGTCTTCTTACCAGCTTTGATCTTTCCACTTTTATCAACGGTCACGATCTTTTTATTGCTGGAAATCCAGGATTTCACGGAATCACCATTTGCCAGACCGGTAACCTTTACTTTCGTAGTGCTTTGTTTTTTCTGAAGCTTAATGGACGTTGCATTTAACTTTATGGTTGCTGTCAGCTTGTTTCCGTTATCCCGTGTCTTTTTAGCACCGCAGATAGTGCAGATACCTTCCTGTTTCTCTGGAGCAAATACGGTAGCCTGGGAAATGACTGTCCAGGTAAAGTTATGATCGTGTGTAAGCATCGGGATCACTTCCGCCTTAGTTGCTCCGCATACAGTACAGGTATAAACCTTTTCCCCGGCTGCAGTATAGGTGGCCTGCTTGGTGACGGTTCCAGTATCATAGGAATGCTGGCTGGTTTGTGGAATAACTTCTGTTTTTGTATAGCCGCACACCAGACAGGTAAATTCCTTCTTTCCCTCTGCTTTACAGGTAGCTGCAGTTATTACCTTACCATCTCCGAAGATATGCTTCTGATAGCCGCCTTTTTTGGTATTATCGGTAATATCACAGGTTCCATATCTGGACACACATTCATGCCAATGGGATTCTGAGTCATAAGACCAGCTTTCCGACCACTCATGTTCGTGTTCCTTCCGGTAGTCATCTGTATAATGGAAAACGATCTCGTCTCCATCTTCCAGATACTGCTCTTTTACGCCAAGATCAGAATGGAAACCATTTAAAGTGTACATCCAGCCGCTATAATCCCCGTTTGTAAATTCAGCAAGTTCCGGTTCTCCTGCCCGTGTAATTCCGGCAATATAATTCTCTTCTTTTGCAGAACGATAGGTCATGTTATTTTCTGCAAAAGCAGTCTTTAATACTGCAAGCACATTTGCATTTCCATCCATCTTGTAATCTGTCTTTTTGATCCAGGTTTCCAGGTTATCATTATATAAGGTATGGCAGGTTCCGTCTGTATCACTGTTATGTACGCTGTCTCCAAGAAGGGTAAGGCTGACGGTGATCGTTCCGGCATCCTTCTTCAGTACAGTTACGGTCAGCTGGGTAAAAGCTTCTTTATAAGAAAGCTTTAAGGTCTGCTCTCCACGCTGATTTTTGTTATATCCCTCAATGGTAAGATCTGTCCACGGGACCTCCTGTTCGGTACCATCACTGATAAGGGCTTTTACCTGCATTCCTGTAAAATCAAGGTCTTCCCCAATATCAAATGCAGTACGGTAATCGCCGCTAATCTCCAGGGAATCTACTGTAATCCGCAGACCTTCTGTAGAAAACAGTTTATCCATATCTGTCCCGAGAGGATCGTCAGTACGGTTAAAGCCTGTTTTCCAGCCACAGCCGGTTATCTCCGGGCAGTCTGTAGTACCATTTTCTGTATTAAAATAGGTAGATCCGCTTGATGTCTCATGGGAAGTGTTACTGGTATCAATATATTTTACGAATCCAATACCACTTGTAGCTCCGCAATCCTTTGAATAATAATTATTCGAAATCGCATCGATCCGGTTCAGACTGTCATAGAAACCAATGATTCCACCTATATAGGAAGCATTTTCACCAGTAGCCTGGACTTTTCCTGTGAAGGAATTATTTCTAAGGGAATACTGACAGTTATCCCAAGTCTGTGCCACATAGGTATCTCCACCTAAAATGCCGCCAACCTTATCTGCACCTGTAACAGTTCCTTCAGATACACAGTTATTAATAGTAACCTTTGTTCCATTTGGAGCTGAAGAGCTATCATATCCGCCACCAACAATACCTCCGGCATGCTGCCCAGAAGCAGTTACTGTACCATAGAATTCAGATCCGATGACTTCACAGGTTCCCATAGCATTATCACGGGTTCCAATGATACCACCTACATAATCTGTTCCATAAACATCTGCATAACTCACACAGTTCTTGATAGTTCCCTGCATACGCCCTGCGATGGCACCAATCTGGCTCTGTTTTTTGTCATATCCAACGACAACTCCTTTTTCAATAGTACAGTTTGTAATGGTTGCTACAAATGCAGCAGAACAACCGGCATAACCATTTACAGTCTTATTGGCTCCCAGAAGTCCGGACTTTAAGGTGCTGGAGCCACTCTTTAAAGTTACATTATCAATCTCAACTGCACTACCAGAAAGACCGACACCTTCAAAATTATTAACCAGTCCGTAACCAGCAATCTTTTTTCCATAGATGTTCAGGTTGCGGATTCTGGTATTTCTGACATATCCAAACAGCGGAAGTCCGCCTTCTGGAACTGTAATTGTGTGACCGGCTCCATCAAAAATACCGCTAAAAGCATTTAAGTTTGCACCTTTCTGCAGGTTTACCCTACCATCCTTAGTGGCTCCGATTGGTTTCCATCCATCTGGAAGAGTAATATCCGCATCCATTTTGAAATAAGCATCTGAAAAAGCAAATCCGTCTTTATTTACTTTTTCACGCAATGCTTCCAGATCAGAAGCTGATTTAATAATGTATGGGGATTCTTCTGATCCGTTTCCTTCCCATGGCAGCGGTTCTTCCGTAACAGTAACAGCAACTGGATCAGAAACTATTTTTTCACTGGTTAAAGTATTCGATTCTGCATTTTTCCCTTGTTCATAAAACAAATCGTTACGCTTATACCAAATCTGACAATAATAGTATGTAGTTCCAATTTCAGAAACTGGCGGTTTATAGGAACTTTGGGTTGCTCCAGCAATAGCGAATCCGCTTTCATTATTGCTTTCAGTATTTTTATACCATTGATACTGTGCATTTCCTTGATCTACTACTGTTTTTAAGCCAACTTCCAGCGTTTCTGTTAAAGGTTTCCCCTTAATCCAGGAAATAGGCTGCGGCTGAGTTTCTATCTTTGGAATTTCAAGTTCATTTGATACTACTGCAATTTCTGTAAATTTACTTTTTGAAGAATATGTTTTTCCATCAATCTCATAATTGACAATGCAACAGTAATATCTTGTAGAGAAAGCGGAATCCGTGGGAACTTTATAGCTTTTTTCCTCACAATCAATTTTAACGTATTTATCAAAACTAATATAATCAGGAACATAAACCCTATCTGGTAAAACGACATAATACCATTGATAACTTAATACTCCTTTTTCCGGTTTCAGTACATCTGCATTTGCCGTCAGAACAGGAGATTCGGAATTCTTATAAACATCTCCGTATTTTCCAGAAATATCTAAAGTTACTTCTGGAGTATAATCTATATCTCCAGGAGTTATGATAATCGTATAGTTTGTATCTTTTGATGTATGATATTCTTCGTTTTTTTCCAATGTAAATGATATTTTGCACTCATTATAAGTCTCCCAATCTGGAAAAAAACGAATACCTGTAGGGATAGAAACCGTTTCTGCTCCGGTAATATTGAGTTTGTTTGTATTATAGAATAATTCTTCTATACTGCCATAATTAGTGCTTGCATCCAAGTCAAAATATTCTGAGTTACATGGTACTTTTATTTCAAGACTCTGGTCATCTATTGTATCCTTTAAACCAGTTGATACTTCATGTCCCCAAAAGTCTTTTAATTCTATATCTGTTAGATGTGCTCTATAATATATAGGAACATTTACAGACTGCAAAAGAGCTCCATTTTTTCGGATTTCAAACTTTATAGACGAAGTAACATTAGAGCATTGAAAAACAGTTGTGTTTTTTAGGAAAGTGTCATTTCCATCTAATAATTTAACTCTACAGATACTTCCATCTTGTGGATTGGGATAGACAGCATAAACAACTGAACCATCTGGTGTATTATCAGCAAGATCAACACTGGCAAAAAAATTTCCACTACTATATTCTGCGGGAATCCATAAATCGTTTTCTCCAGCTATAGCAGACGTTTCAAATTCTTTTGTTTTTTCTCCTGCTTCTACACGCAAATGAATTTTGTTGATATAATCTCCCGGCTGTTCATTTGCAGAAACAACTGTAACAATTGTATATGCGGCAGAAATATCTGTTACTTCTGTTCCTTCAGCAGTAGTAATTAATTTTTCAGCAGTAACAAAATAACTCTGACCAGCTTCTAACTCCGGCAGTGTTACATTTCCCTCTGAGTCTGTAAGTAAGCCTTCCTGTTTGACACCGTTAATATAAATACTAGCATCCGCACAATTTGAAAAACTTCCACCATAGTCATTACGCTGCCTCAGCTTTAGTGTTATTTTCTGTCCCTGGGTATATGTTGCTTCTTTTTCTGTGAAAAACGCAAACTTATCCTTGCCGCTGCGAGCCTGTATAAAAAAATGCAGTTCATCACCGTTTTGTACGGTACGACTGAGAGCAGAACCCAGGTTTCGGGTATCATAATTCAATACAGACTTAATATTTGGAACATCGCTCTTGTCATATCCCCACAATTTATATATTATGCCATCATATATCCCATTTTTATCTTCGTGGTAATCATATCCTACCTCTGAACCTCCCGGATAATAAAGATCATGAGCCAGCTTTAAGGCATCGTCCATATTATATGTACTTTTGCCAGTAAGCGTAATGGATCGCCCAGCCATCGGATTACCGTCTTTATCATTCAAGAACTTTCCATCTTTGCTGACACTTACCGTAACCTGTACTTCTTGGGCTTCTTCGTTAGATTCTTCCGGATCGGTTCCGTTATTAAAAAGAGTATTCTCCTCTTCTGACAGGTTTTCCGAATCGGTAAAACCATCATTTTCAGTTTCTTCTATTTTCTCATCATCAACAAAATCGGTGTTTTCTTCCTCTTCAACATTAGCAGCATTTTCCGTTTCTAAAAAATCGTTGTCTGCAGAAATATCAGTTTCGCTGATCCATCCTTCCGCAAACACGTTTACCGGAATTTGCAGAACTAACAAAAAAACAAGCAGCCAACTGGCTAATTTTTTCCATAGTCCTATTTTTTTCATTTATTTCAGACTCCTTCCCTTTAAAAAAGGCCCCTCTTCCTTACGGAAGAAGAGCCTCCATTATTGGTGCTTATTTTACTTTTACAGTTACCTTTACGGATTTATTTCCGGATTTTACAGTGACCTTTGCTGTTCCTTTTTTCTTTCCGGTTACGACACCGTTCTTAGAAACAGTAACGATTTTCTTGTTGGAAGTGGTGTAAGTAACTTTCTGTTTAGAGGTAAATGGAGTTACCACTGGTTTCAGGGTGACTTTTTTGCCCTTCTTAACTGTTACTTTTGTATTAGCTACGGTAACCTTTGTGGTTTTTACAGCAGTTTTCTGTACCTTCACAGTTACAGTCTTTTTCAGGCCACTTGCAAGAGTGATCTGGAGTTTTGCAGTACCAGCCTTTTTTGCTTTAATCTTGCAGGTTCCGTTTTCTTTTCCTTTTACGGTAAAGATCTTGGTATTGGTGGATTTCCATGTTTTTACAGAATCACCTTTTGCAAAACCTGTTATCTTCAAGCCAGAGGTGGACTGTTTTACTTTTAGCTTTACGCTGGAAGCGTTTACAGTAGCAGTCGCTTTTAAAGCAGTACCTACTGTCTTTGTCTCCTTTTCTCCACAAGTCTCACAGATTCTCTCCTGCTGCTCTGGTGCGAAAACAGTTGCTTCTGCGGCTATTTTCCAGTCACCAAACTTATGTCCAGTTGCTTTGATTGCTTCTGTTTCAGTTACATCACATCTGCTGCAGGTTTTGGTAATCACGCCATCAGCTGTACAAGTAGCTTCTTTGGTAACTTTAGATGTAAAATCATGTCCAAATGCTGGAATTTTCTGCTCATCTGTTTTCTCATCGCATCTGGAGCAATGCTTGCTCTGCTTACCGTCAGTTGTGCAGGTAGCTTTCAGATCTACAGTGTAGTCTTTGGCGAAATCATGTCCAAGTGCTGGAATCTCTTCTGTAACAACATCGTTGCATCTACTACAGGTTTTGGTAAGAGTTCCTTTTTCAGTACAGGTAGGTGCTACTGTTGTTTCAACATAATCATGTCCAAGAGCATCAATTTTCTGGACATCATTTCTTTCTTCACAGCCTGGATTTTCACAATGTTTGCTCTTCTCGCCTTCTTCTGTACAAGTCGCTGGTTTATCAACAGTATATTCATCAGAATAGCTGTGACCTAATGCTGGAATAACATTTTCAGTATCATTTTGATAAGAATAATGCTGACCACATATGTCACATACTCCTACTTCTTTCCATCCAGGCTCTGTACAAGTTGCTGGCGTTGCATCTACGGAATCTTCTTTATAATGAATTGTAGCTTCTTCTGGATAGCTGGAACCGCTTGCAATTGCATCCCATTCTGTTTTACTACCATGATAACAAATGGACGTAAAATTAGAACATTCAAGGAACGCATCTTCTCCAATTGTTTTTAACAATGTAAAGTTAGCTTTTTTTATAGGTGTATAGGCAAACGCATAAGCACCTATATTTTCTGTTTCAGAAAAATCAAAATGAGATAAGGCTGCACAGTTTATAAATGCATAGTCTTCAATTTTTACTGCTTTAAGATTAATTTGGTTCAATGAACTACAGCCTTTAAAAACAGCTGAACTTAATTGAGGAATAGTAGAATCACACGTAAAAGAAGTTAGTTTTGAGCAACTTTCAAACGCAGATTCGCCTATATAAGTAAGCCCTTTCACATTAACAGTTTCCAAAGACTCGCAATCAGCAAACGCATTTACACCAATTGAAACATCACTTTGATTAAAATTAAGTGCTTTTAAACCACTTTCAGCAAAAGATGCTTGATCTATGCTTGTAACTGATTCAAGATTAATTGTTTCCAAAGCTGACAATTCATAAAAGGCAGAACGCCCAATCATTTTTACAGATGGAGCTAAAACAACATTCTTTAAATTTGGATATGAAGATTTTCTATTATCAAAATTCAAATTTCCAATTTTAGTAATGTTGTCTCCTATTATAACTGTTGACGCATTTCCAACTTCCTTATTAAGCTTATACCAATCACTTCTAGTTCCATTTGACACAGTATCTGGTAAAGCACATGGTTCCGAAGCTTTAAATGAAAGTGTTTGGGTTTCACTGTCATATTTAAAAGAAATTTTAGGTTCTTTTTTTAAAGGAGTCCATCCGTCGGTGGTAGAATCATCTTCTTCCGTAGAATATGCTTCCATTTGAGACGAAAACACTTCTGTGTCTTCTACGCTTCCATTAGATATAAAATCATCATTAAGATCTTCATCATATGTATTTACATTATCTATATCTTCATCAATCTCTTCTGCGCTACAGAATGAATCATTTAAAGCTTCTGCGCTCGCATTAAGCGGCGCAGAAGCAATTAAAGATATTGTTAACGCAGAAATTATACAATATCTTATTCTCATTAGTTTGTACCCGTTTTATCTGCTTTTGTACCCCATCCAAATCTTGTTTCATCATAGCTTAACACCATTGAGACAACTTCTTTATCATTTCCTACAGATTTAACTGGCAAATAAGTTTCACCAAGGGTAGTCTTTGGATATGAAGATGTATCTTTCAACGTAAGTTTATCTCCTGGATACCAGCTCCAGGCACTTCCAACCCAGATAGCACCGATCATTTGGTCGTTATCATCGTACTCCTCTTCAGTGTTTCCGCCCTTAATTCCCCAAGTTTCGTTTCCAATTTTAATAGCACTTAAATATTCTGCATGATCCTTATCCCATACAAAAGAATATTTACCATTATACTTTGTCTGAGCTGCAGCTTTTTCTAATGCCTGTTTATAAGTTATCGTACTTTCGACGCCTGATACTTCCAGAACAGGTTCAGTTCCAAATGTAGTGAGGTCTTCAGTTCCAAGATACGTATTGCTAGTAGTACCCTGATGCCACTCTCTAAAATATACCTTTAAAGTTGCCGCCTGTGCTGCCACACCTGTGCTAAGAGTCATTGCTGCTGCGATTGCTACTGCACTGAGTTTTTTAATCATTTTGTTCATCATACTTGATTTCTCCCTTCTTGAGACATCCATTGTCTTCTACGTGTTTTTTCAGAAATAGAGTTACGTTTGCCTTAGCTTTAGGCCCCTCCTTCCTTTTTCTAACTATTTTCCATGTTCAAAAACACTTAATCATCGGGCAAGCGCTTTGATCATAGAAAATAGCTTTTAGACAATAAAAGCGGAGTCCTCCTGATCGCAGGAAGCTCCGCCTATACAACGTGTTGGATATGCTGACTCAAAGCATCTTTGCTTCACACAGGTAAACACTCATTGGTTTAGTTCCAGAGTCACACTGGATTTCCTTAAACAGATTCATATTTGAATCCGACCGCGTCTGGTTATGTAATTACCATTATCAATATAGCATTTGTTCACAATTTTGTCAATAAATTTCAACAAAATATTTTCTTTATTATGAACCATTTATGATAATGTCCTAATATACCACAAAGGAAAATGTCCCAATGTAGTATAATGCTTCCATCAACAGATGGAGGTAACGA
>ENA-ORUQ01001057-ORUQ01001057.1-human-gut-metagenome-genome-assembly--contig:-NODE-1057-length-28232-cov-3.209781_pt1 | contig 28232 bp, 27 predicted proteins | sample MGYA00242081_ERZ509211 | MGnify/ENA primary metagenome ERZ509211 (study PRJEB26280, sample SAMEA2338785) | human gut metagenome | biome: human gut; feature: human-associated habitat; material: faeces...
ATTTATAAAGTTTGGTAATACATAATAATCTGGTCTGCCTTAATCGGTGGACCAGAGAAATGGAGAAAATATGATAATAATAAAAACATTTATTATGTTGATTTTATGTGTAGTATTTCCAATTTGCTTATTTATATGGATGTTAGCAATGATTTGGATGCTCACACCATTTGCTCCATTAAAAAAAATATGTCATGACGTTTTAGGTTGGCATAAGCCAAGTGGAGTATATCATCATTTTTCAAAAGGTGTTCGGAAGAAATGTAAAATTTGCGGATGCGATATTGTATCTGATGGAGCCGGTGGTTGGAGAAAATGGTAAAAGGATGGATCTTATGAGTAAAAATAAGGATTATGAGGTTTTATACGCATTAAGAGATAAAAAAACTAAAAAAATTGTCAGAGCAACAAAATGTAAAGGCGGATCATTTTATAAAAACCGATATATGTGCGAAAAACGCTGCACTCAGTTTAACGATGTACATAAATTAGCAAATTGTACAAATGATTTTGAATATGAAGTCGGTGAATATGCTGTTGTAGATATTGAAAAATATAAAGAATTAATTGGAGAAAAGCAGTGATTTACATAACAGGTGATACGCATGGTGATGTAACAAGATTTAGTATGGATAACTTTCCAGAGCAGAAAACTTTTACAGATCAAAATGAAAATTATGTAATTATTTGTGGCGACTTTGGATTGGTTTGGAACTATTTAGCCGAAACACCTTCAGAGAAGTATTGGCTTAAGTGGCTTGAAAATAAAAAGTTTACAACTCTTTTTGTTGATGGTAATCACGATTGTCATCCTAGACTGGCAGACTATCCTGTAAAAGAATGGAATGGTGGACTGGTACATGAAATTAGACCACATGTACTTCATCTAATGAGAGGTCAAGTTTTTAATATTAATGATTTTAGAGGCGCACATTCATGACTTTAGTCATGAGTTAGCCGCTTCTCTCACTTTAAAAAAGTTTTCGTTGATGAGTCCATTAGATAGACTGTGTATGGAAATTAGTTATTACTCATAATCTGACAATTATATGTATCAACGTAGAAAGGAGGTCTGCTGTATGACGATATATTCTACTTACAAAGTTAAAATTAAGCATTATAATCATATCTTTAAAGATACTATTTCTGTATATCGTGCTGCAGTAGATTACCTGATACATGTTTGTATTGAAGACTGGGACAATATCACCTCATACGAAAAACCACTTGAAAAACAACGATTCGTAGAGACACTGATTCATAAGACGAAAGACAATCCAAATGTGGCTTATGATTTCGATGTCCATTTTTACAAGTTTCCATGTTATTTACGCCGAGGAGCTATCAGTGAAGCAATTGGTAAGGTATCATCTTATAAAAGCAACTTTGCAAGCTGGAAAGCTAATCCGCAGGGGAAGCTCCTTCGGTTCCAAAAGCTGGATATATCTACCCATCTATGTATCGTACAAATATGTACGAGCAAACAGGGACTTACCAAGCGCAAATCAAGGTTCATATCCGCAACACCTGGGATTGGATCACCGTTAACCTTAGAAAGTCAGATATAGACTATATCAATCGCCATTGTTCAACGAGAAAGCAATGCGCTCCAACACTTCAAAAACGTGGGAAAGAGTGGTTTTTGGATTTTCCGTTTGAGGAGAAAGCTAAACTTTGCGATACAGATGTTGATAAACAAACCATACTTGCTGTGGATCTTGGTATCAATACCGCAGCTACGATTAGTGTAATGAGATCCGATGGCACTATTCTTGGGAGACATTTCTGTCACCTCAATAAAGAAATAGACCATCTGATACATAGTATTAATCGTATTAAAAAGGCACAACAACATCATAACTGTAAAACCCCTCGTTTATGGTCAAGAACAAAAGGCATCAACCACGATATTTCTGTTAAAACAGCACAATTTATCACAGATATAGCTGTTCTTTATAATGTAGATATTATCGTCTTTGAATACCTAGACCGCAACGGCAAACTTCGTGGGTCCAAAAAGCAAAAGCTGCATATGTGGCGTAGTCAGGAAGTACAAGCTATTGTTACAAACAAGGTTCACCGCTTAGGTATGCGAATTAGAAGAATTTGCGCCTGGGGTACAAGCAAGTTTGCTTATGACGATAGTGGCATGGTTTTACGAGGTAAAGACGCAGATCTTGCAACTTATAGCGTCTGTAAATTTACTAACGGTAAAATATACAACTGCGATTTATCTGCATCCTATAATATAGGAGCCAGGTATTTCATCAGAGAAATATTAAAATCCTTAGATGAGAGTCTAAGGTTGGACATTGAGGCAAAAGTTCCTCGATGCTCTAAGAGAAGCACCTGTACCTTATCCACACTCATTAGTCTGAATGCGGCACTAGCAGCGTAATGCTAGTTAGTAACTGAGTTTAGACTGTATCTATGGAAAGGCAATCCGATTCCCCTAAAGGGAAACTGTATATCAAATATACAGCATTAGGAAGCACGCGACTTAAGTCGTGTGAGGCTTCACTATATAATTACACATGACTGTACCTCAAGTACAAAAGCTTTGTATAGCCATGGAGCTTTTAAGACAGACGAGTTAAATGCATATTTTATATAAATGTGAATTCAAGAAGTGGTTCTTTGGACACTTACATGGTGATAAACAGATAAATGACAAAGAAATTTTATTATATCACCAGATTGTGAGGATTTGGTAATGGGATATTGGAATAGAAAAAACGAGTTAAAGAAAAAGGCGAATGCTCACACAAATAAAATGGAAGAGCTATATAGCTTGGAAATTACAGAATGTGTACACAATACAAAGATATATGACCAAGGATTCTATTGTAAGAAAGAATGCGATAGTAAACCGGATTTTCATCAGAAAATCACTGTAGAAGATATGGATAGTGTACAGGCAATATTTTCTTATGAAAATACAGGTAAAACAGTAGTTCTTAATTTTGCAAGCTATAAAAATCCAGGTGGCAAATTCTTAGATGGTTCGTCTGCGCAGGAAGAAATGCTTTGCCACAGTTCTTTCTTATATAATGTATTATCTGAATTTAATGAAGATTATTATGAATTCAATAGATTAACAAAGAACTTCGCATTATATACAAATCGTGCATTATATAGTCCTGATGTTTTATTCATAAGAGGCGATGAAGAAATTTGTGTAGATGTTATTACTTGTGCAGCACCAAACAAAACTGCAGCTCAAAAATATTGTGGCAAATCTGATTTCGATTGTAATTCTGTAATGGTTGATCGTATACATTTTATGCTTGATATTGCACAAGAAGAGGAAGTTAATACATTAATTCTTGGCGCATGGGGATGTGGTGTATTTGGTAATGATGCAGAATTTGTTGCGAATAGTTTCAAAAAAGAATTAGAAGAATATTATACCGATACTTTTGAGAATATTATATTTGCGATTCCTGGCGGTACGAACTACATGGTATTCAAGAGGGTGTTTAGTAAATAAAATAAAATCGAGGTTAAAAATGGAATATACAAAACCAATCTATACCAAAACATTATTTTATAATTTTAGAGATACAATTGGACTAACAAAAGAAATTGGTGTAAAAAATGCGATGCAAATAAACATCAATAATATTATTTTTAACAAATGTGAAGAAATAATAATAAGTAAAATTGACAAACTGCAGGAAAAATTATGCATTGGATTTTGTGCAGTAAATTTAGAAGAGATTAATAATTTTTGTTATTATCTTGAACGTCTTAATCCATTACTGTATGAAAAGTATGTAAATGAGTGTAATCCAACTAATTACTATAGTATAAATGGAGAATTACATAAACTCTTACCAGAAAATAAAAAAATTAGGTTTATTTGTAAAGACGGAACGATAATTGTTTATATAAAAAATACTGGTAGTTTCGTAAAGATGACAAGTTCCAATATTTTCTTTTATGGGAAACACAGAAAAAAACATGCAGAGTTTTTCAAAAGGTTTATAGAGAAATATAGAAGCAAATTTATAGAAACACGTAATCTTATTATATTGGATAAAAATGATTTTTCTATCGAAAAAGACTCAATTGATGGTATTGATGAATCTGCAATTATTTTTCCAGAGAAACGAGAAATATTTGACTATGTTAAGACATGGATTGATTCAGAAAATTATTTTGTTGATCATGGTATTAATCACAAACTTGGAATTTTATTATACGGTGATCCAGGTACTGGGAAAACAACTTTTGCCAAAGTTTTAGCCACGAAATATAATTTAGATCTTATTAAATTAAAATTATCTGATTTATCAAAATTAATTACAAAAAATGAATTCTGGGATGAATTGGAAGATTCTGTTGTAGTGTTAGAAGATATCGATGTTCTGGTAAGTAAACGTGATAATAGTGTTACCTCTGCAGATAGAGAAAATTTTCAAGCATTGCTACAGCTCTTAGATGGAATTAATTCATGTAAGAGAACAATTTTCTTAGCAACAACAAATTATATTGATAGACTAGATCCTGCTCTTATTAGAGATGGACGATTTGATATTAAGATTGAAATGAAAAATTTTGATTACGATGAAGCAGTAAAAATGTGTAATAAATTTGAAGCAGATTCGGAAGTAATTCTTAGAGATGAACAGTTTCCAATTAATCCAGCTTGCTTGCAGAACAAAATCATTACAATGCAGATGAAAGAGATTAATGAAAAACTAAAACAAAAAGCTCAAAGAATTGGAAGTAATAAATAGAGAGGTAATAATAAATGATTCCTTATATAAAAATTGATACACCGTTTGAAAGAGATAACGATGGCACAAAGAAGCTTATTGATTGTAAGTTCAGAAATGAAACTGTTGAATATTTAAAAGATAATAAATGGCTTTGTTCAGAAAAAATTGATGGCACAAACATTGGTGTTGTTTGGGATGGACATAAAGTTTCGTTCCAGGGACGTACAGAAAGAGCACAAATTCCTGTTCCATTGGTAAACAAACTAAATGAACTATTTGGCGGTATCATTAATGAAGAAATGTTTGAGCAGAAGTTTGGTGAAATGAATGTAATCCTGTTTGGTGAAGGATATGGTCCTAAAATTCAAAAGGGTGGTGGACTTTATAGAGATGACGTATCATTCATTCTTTTTGATGTGTATCTTCCAGATCAAAACTTATGGCTAAAACGTGATGCTGTAGAAGATATTGCAAAGAGTTTTGGAATTGATATAGTTGATATTGTTCTTACCGGTACACTTCAAGAAGCAATTGATTTTGTAAAGACCAAACCAAAATCTCATATTGGAACAGCTAATATGGAAGGACTTGTATGCAGACCTGCTGTCGAAATGCTTGACAGAATGGGTAGAAGAGTAATTACAAAAATTAAAGTTTGTGATTTTTCAGAATAAAATGAAAAACGAATAAGAAGAGTATAACAGGAGGTAGTAAACATGATAAAAGTTACATCTGATGCAGCTAATAAGCTGATTAAGAAGTTAGAGCAAGAAAAAGGTATTTTTACCGATAAGATTTCTAAAATGTCAACATTTGTTGTAGCAGTAACCGAGAATTACGATCAAATTAAAGCAGAGCAGGAAGCAGAATTCAATTTAAATGAAGTGATTGCTCAGATTGATGAGATTGATAGGAAGATAATTACAATCAGACATGCAAAGTCTCTGTTTAATAACTCAGTAGTTATGAAGAATGGATTGACTGTCGGTGACAACATTATTAGATTAGCTATACTCGAAAGAGAAAAAGGCATCTATAGTGGTCTTGCAACCAGACAGAAGAAAAAACGAAATACTTCATTAAATAAAGATATTGAATACACTTATCTGAATTATGATCTTGAGGACGCAAAGAAAAAATATGACAGTGTGTATACCGAAATTTCAGAAATTCAGGAAGAGCTTAATATCGTAAACAGTTCAGTAGAGTACAAATTTGAGATTGATATTGATCTCTAATGGGAAGTAATTAATGTAATCAATCTTCCGTATTACAGTTACTTTTACATATAGATTATTTATATAAAAGCAAATATACATTTAATACAAGTATAGTAAGTTATTGATTGGGTTAATTGTTAGAGTGATAGTTAGAATTTTTCTTATTCATTATAGTATAAAGTTTACGGATACAAGTACAGAAGAATATTCAAATTAATTTTTGGGAATTAACAATAAAGCTTAGTAACTGTAATTAAAAACTTTTCGGTATCAAGTTCGGTTAGAGGTACTTTTTTAAAATAAATTGAATGTCAATTTAGAAGTAAATAATAGAGAGTCCAGATAAGAATGACGATAAACTTAACTTACGGTCCTTACATTAAGTAAGGTGAAGCCTAACTTAGAAAACAGAGAGTACATACAAGTGACTGGTATGGAACAAGGGCGATACTGCCAGGAAACTGTAGCAGCAGTTCATAAGAGAGCGGTTCAGAAAATAGCGAATCTGAGTGAATAGAATTTTATCTGACGAAGATATATTTGGCGGTGTAGCAACCGTCAATATAAAGCATCTTAGTGTAATGGTTATCACGGATGACCTTGGATCATCAGATGTTGGTTCGATTCCAACAGGTGCCGTTAACTCAGAAATGAGTATTTCAAAGTTAAAAATTTAAAGAATAAAATTCAATTTAAAGGAGAAGAAAATTATGACAAAAGAAACTATGACAGTACATAAAGCGTTAGCAGAAATTAAAATCCTTAAAGACAGAATCCAGAGTGAGATTTACAATTCAATTTTTGTATCTTGCAAAAAAAATTCTCAGTCAAAAATTTCCGGAATGGATGTTGATGAATATGAGAAGATTATTACAGGATGTTACGACAAAGATGTAGATCTTATGAGTAGACTTGAAGCTCTGCAGAGAGCAGTAATGCTTTCAAATGCAGTAACAAAAGTTAAGATTAAAATTGGAGAAAATGAAGAAGAACGTACTGTAGCAGAAACAATCAACATGAAAAATAACAGTATGATGTTCAAGAGACAGATGCTTGACAGAATGCAGCAACAGCTTTCTCAGGCACAGGCAAAAACAAACAAAGAGAATGAGATTCTTGAAAGTAAGTCAGAAAATTATGTAACTGGTCTTTTTGGACAGAAAGAGGGTAAAACTTCTACCGATGAAGTTACAAAAGCCAAACAGCAGTACATTGATCTTAACACATGGGCGTTGATTGATCCGATAAATGTGCAAAATAAAATCCGTGTTTTATCTGACGAAATTTCCTCATTTGAAGCTGAAGTAGACTCTGTTTTAAGCACAAGTAACGCACTAACAACAGTTACAATTGAGTATTAAAGAATGGTCAGTGAGTTATTGGTTGAAATTTTAATAAATGATTTTTGACCCATATACTAGCTAAATAGCCATTGCTATACGAATAGTTGTATGAAAGATTTCCTTCATTGCTTATCGAAAATTACTAAACTATAATTCTTTAGTCTTTCAGCCAGCATAGAGTAAAGTAAAAAAATTAAACAAGCTGGTCTCAAAATTAAATGGTTTAGACTGATAATCTAAATAATTTGCTAAGTTAGATAAAATCGTGCAAAGGTGCATTATTATTGATGACTGTAAAGCTTAAAGATAAAAAGTTCAAACCTTAAAGCTCAAAATTCAAAGCTTATTTTTGATGTAAAGTTCATATAGTAAAGTTGATAAGTTCCAAAGTTTGATAAAAACCTTGAGAAAGTTTTGGTAGCATAATTATATCGGCTCTGTGGTTTGTACAAGGCTGATAAGTGGTGAAGTTCATCTTATAAATAAATCAATGCGGTTATTAAAACCTTGTTTCTTAGTTCTAACAAAGCCGCAGTTGGAACGTCCTGGATAGTTAAATGGTTATAACACATGAAACTCATGTATTTGCCGGTTCGAATCCGCATTCAGGATTTGGGTTAGCTACCCAAAAAGATTTCTTATTTCTTATACCTCCTAAAGTGTTGATGAGGTGGGGCATGACTTCGATGGCGAAGAGACTTTGAGCAGTCTGTACTGGGTTCGACTCCCAGATGTCCTGTTAGAGATTTCAGATATGTGGTGTCACAGAAAACGCTTCTCAACATCGAGTTGTCGTACCGTTTGACTACACAATATCGTGTATGATCCACCTACAGAGCGCAGTAGTTCTGAAATCTCGAAGCTATACGAAAGATTTGTTTACTGCTAGAGCAATCGAATAGTACGGTTAAACTTTTACGTATTTAGTAACGGCAGAGTAGCAGCTGTGCGTGAAAAAATCGTAAGGATCTTTGGAAGTTCAATCAAACTTACAGTATGTGGTTATGGTTCTTGTGGCTAGAAGCCTTATAAGAAGATCAGAGTACTCTTAAAATAGGTTTGCTTTACAAAGTTGTTTCAATCTTGGTAGACACATTAGCTCAATTGGCTAGAGCGTATAATACATTTTGGGTTGTCGGTTCGAGTCCGGCATGTGTCTCTTAGGAAGAGTTTCTTCCTATTTTTATATAAATTGAATACTGCAGATGTGAATATAGGCGGTAATTTGACACTAATCCCATATATCGTTAGGGAGACGAAACGGAGACTGCTCCTATGGCTGAAGGTCTCTTGCAGTATCCATTTTGAATAAGGCGTAATCAACCTGTGGATGTGGTGAAACGATATATCCCTCCAAAGTTCTGACACTTATCAGATATTCAAATGGCGTTATAGCTCTACACATACGTTAAATGTGGGAATTGTAATTAAGGAGCATTATATATTTTATGTATATGGATATAATAAAATTCTTTTGATGAACTTCTAATGTAGATTACACTATGTTGTTACCATATAGACTTAATAGAAGGAATTTGAAAGAAAAATAATTTCATATTGGAAGTAACTATTGTAGATATATATCATCTGAGGTGTGGATGTGAAGATGGCTACGCAGATCTCTCGAAGAAAGTCTAGGCGTAAAGTAAGATGAGTAGATATTGAAGATATGAAATTGTTTTGGAACTATGATGCAGTGGGCAGCACACCTGTTGCTAGAACAGGTAAACAATGGTTCGATTCCATTTAGTTCCATGTTCCGTTTCCATTTTACATTGCGGAACGAGATAGTAGAAGAATGGAACGATATACTATCTCATTGTTGGGTTGTAGCCAAGTGGAAAGGCAGTAGAATTTGACTCTACCATTTCGCAGGTTCGAATCCTGCCAGCCCAGCTAGTGTTATAAGTATGCAACGGTAATTGAATATAAATAATAGTAATATGTCACCTTCTAAGATAATCCTAGGACTTTGAAGTAAAATAAATTAGACCTGTGATTAAAGTATTATAAATATTTATTTATTGGAAGTCGTGCATGGCTTCGCTTATAACACAACCAAGGACCATTAGCAAAACGGTTAATGCAGTCGCCTCATAAGCGAAAGATTTCTGTGTTCAAATCACAGATGGTCCACTTGCTTAATAGAAATTTTGTAGTAAAAATCAGGATACCGGTGAATGTGAACTCAAAAGATTTATTAAGCAAAGCGCGTAAAAATACAAAAGTTCAAACATTCAAAAAAGACGGAGTGAAAAATGCAAGTGCTTCGTTTATGCTGGTAACAAAGCAGTTAGCAAAAAGCCAGAAGATCTATATTAACCAAAGAACTGCATAATAAACAGGGCGGTAACGTTTATAGATTCGAAAAAACCTTCGTTAAAAATATCTCAATGTGAATCTGTAGATTCTACGATAGTCTGAAACTGGGAGAGATGGGTTAAGCGCAAGAGATATGCGAGACCTTTATAGTTACCGGAAGTAAGCAGTAGGTTTCTGCGAAGGTCACCTACAAAATAGTATATAAGCCTATACTGATGATGTGCGCAGTTGTCAGTATAGCAGTACTAAAAAAACAAGCGGATGTGCTGAAATAGGAAAACAGACTGGATTTAGGTTCCAGCGGTTAACAACCTTGTGGGTTCGAGTCCCATCGTCCGTATTTGCTCAGAAATGAGCATAAATCAAACAAAAAACGAGGAAGTATAAGTTATGAAGAGGTTAACACTAAATGAAATGAAACACCGAATGAGTCAAATTACAAAAAAGTGTATTGATTCTCATGGCGGTGGAGAAGAATATTTCAATGAACTAGATGATTTAATCAAAAACGATGAAGATTTTCTAATGTCATATCTAACACATATCTCACAATCAAGTGTAAAAAATATTATTGTTTCCGGTGGGATTGGGTATAAAATTGCTGTACTTAAACACAAATATAGCTGGTTCTTAGAAGATTATAATATAGAGTATGTAAATGGCAGCTTGAGAAAGGGTTTGCCAATTCAATATTCTAACTGGAAATTGGATTCTTATAAGAATCAGCCATTTATTTTCGTAGATGACAGCTATTATTCTGGAAAAACTTTGAGAATAGTAAGGACATATATTGAAGAAGTTCTTGGTGGATATCTGCAGGACTCATATGTTTTTTATGACGGATCAGAAGATAATCTTGACGATGTAGTAAGTCTTTATCGGTATTACGATCATTTTAATAATTAATTTCTAACTGGTGATTTTCTTCACCAACATTTCCAAAATAAAAATTCAATTTTATATAGTTTGATTTCAGCCACTTGGCTGTTTATCTTATAAATTTCCCTTTTATTATCCTAGTAACTTACTAGGTTTATATACAGGTTACAATTAAAAATTTATATATATTTAAAGGAGGTTCTTAAGTTGGAGAACAATACTAAAAAACAGAGATTATTTAATCTCCCAGAAACAAAAGGTAATTTTATGATCAAAGGTGTAGTTAAGGGAACTAAGAAAGATAATTTCTACACTGAAAAGCAGACACGAACTGGTAAGGAAATGCGAATTGTAAATTTCGGTCTTGAATATGACGAAGGTCGAGATTTATATATCGGATTTACTGGAATTGAGCAGGAGAAAGTTTACTTCTATAAGAAATCAGAAGAAAAAGGTAAGAAAGGAACATCACAGCCGGTATCTTGGGCAAACAGATTTAAATTTGCAGAAGATCCAAAGAACGAAGGATTTAGACTTATTGGTAAAAACCTTGGACTTACCAAAGTAACCAATGAAAAAGGCGAACAGGTAAATAACAAAAAGGTACTTACCGACTATGATGCTTGTGCAGAGATTCGCAATAACCTTAAAGACGGAGAAAGCGTTTTTGTAAAAGGTAGCATTTCTTATCGCAGTAATCGCGATGATAAAGGTAACATCAAACGATACAAATCTATGGAACCATCTCAGATTTCTCTTTGTGCCCCATGCGAATTTGATAGTGAAAAATTTAAAGCCCAGAACAACTTCAACCAGGTAATTGTCTTTATGGGAATTGAAAAAGAAGTTGAAGACGACAAAGAAACAGGAAGATATGTTATCTCCGGAAAGGTTGTAACTTATTCCAATATTGAGGACGTTGAGTTTATTCTTGACCCTGTTGATGAGAAGCAGAAAAAACTTGCAATGACATTTAGGAAGAAAGTGAAACCATATTGGGCACTTAAAGTATCCGGTCATGTACAGGCTTCCGTTCAGGTAGAAGAAGTTGCTGTAGACGATGGATGGGGAGAAGAGGATGAAATGGAAAAGGTTTCTACTCCTGTTAAGCGTGAGTACATTGTAACCGGTGCTGATCCAAGTACTATCGAAGAAAACCTGTACTCTAAGGAAGCTATTGAAGAAGCAATGCAGAAGATTAGAAATGCTAACAAAGCCGAGGAAAGCTATGGTAGCGATTCTGATGATAGCGGATGGGGAGACAGTAGCCTTGGAGAAGCTGACGAAGAGGATGAAGAGTGGTAAGAGTTGATGTAAATGAGTGATTTTCAGAATAGAGTTGGCGAGGTGTCATATACAAAAAATGGCACCAAAGCCACGATTATTGAATATGTGGGTAGTAAAAAAGTTTTAGTGGAATTTAATGATAAATATAAATATCAGTATTGGACAAGTTATGGGAATTTTCAAAGAGGTCAACTTACCAACCCATATGAGTGTAGAGGTAAAGATGGACTTGGCTTTATAGGTGTAGGTGAGTACAACTCTAAAGACCATAAAGTTGCTTATGCAAAGTGGAAATCAATGATTGATAGGTGTACAAGATTTAGGAAAAGTTCTGCCTCATATGTTGATTGTGAAATTTGTGAGGGTTGGGAGAATTTTCAAAATTTTGCAAAATGGTATTACGAGAACGAATATCAATGTAATGAACCATTATGTATTGACAAAGATATTCTTACACATGGAAATAAAATATACTCACCAGACACATGTATATTAGTTCCACAACGAATAAATTTATTGTTTATCAAAGAATATGCAAGGCGTGGAGATCTACCTATTGGCGTAATAAAACATGGAAACGGTTATTCTGTACATTGTTCTTTAGATAATCATACTAAAAATTATATTGGATTTTATTATGATCCAATTCTTGCATTTGCGGCTTACAAGGAAGCAAAAGAAAAATATATTAAAGAAGTTGCAGATTCTTATAAAAATATAATTCCACAAAAAATTTATGAAGCAGTTATTAATTACAGAATTGAAATTACAGATTAAATACGGAGGAACTAAAATTGAAAAGTAGAAAAGCAGACAAAATTCAGACAAAACTTGTAATGTTGTTATTTGGTGCAACCTTTAGTGGTAAGACCACTCTTGGATTACAACTTGCAGATTTTAAAAGGAATGATGGAAAACCATTTAGAGTAGCTGTTGTAGATGCAGAAGGTGGTGGAGTTGATGATGCGATTGATGACCTCGGAGATAGAGGTATTGATACAAGAAATATCCATGTGTTCTATACACAGTCATTGCAGGAATTACAGCTTATTTTAAATAAAATTAAAAATCATGATACATTTTATGAATACGATGAAGATGGTGAAGAAACAGATGAAATTATTTATGATGCAGATGGAAATGAGTGGTTTCCAGATGCAATTCTTATTGATGGAACATCGATTTTTAAATTAACAAGTGAACAGGGACTGCTTGAACTTTCTAAAAAACGTAATACATTAAAAGCAGATCGTGATAATCTTGTTGGTATGGAAAGAACAGTAAAAATTCAAGGCTCCGATTTAGAATTCAAAGATTACAAAAAATTAAACTATTCAGGTCAAAATTTAGTCCTTGATCTTATGGCAATTGGAATTAACGTAATTCTTACATCAAGAGAAAAAGATGAAACAATTCAAAAAATGGATAAAAATGGACAGCAGGTATCAGTAAGTACCGGAAGAAAAGTGTATGATTCATTTAAAGGAATTGATTATAACTGCAAAACTATTTTACATATGTTCCAGGATTCTGAGACAGGTCAGATTTGTGCAGAAGTATACAAAGATAGAACAAAAGTGCATAGAGCAGGGGAAATTCTTGAAGATCCAACACTTCTTGATTGGCAGTCTGTGATCGACAGAAATAAAGATAGAAAAGAATTTGTATTAAAAAATGACCTTGATAAAGCAGTTGAAACAGAGCAAGAAATGTATGAAAAAGAAGCAATGGAACTTCATAGTTCAATTAAAAACGATGTAGTGGCTAAATCATCCGACACATCCACTTCCACATCACCAACACCAGATGCTCTTCGTAAAGAAATCGTATCTATTAAAAATTCTCTTTCTCCAGTCGCAAAAAAATCCCTTAAAGAAAAACTTGAAGCAAAAGGTTTACCAACTGCATACAAGAATGTAAATGATATTTCTGTTTTACAGGAAGTTATTGAGACAATGAAAAACTGATTGGATAAATTATGGCACGAGCAAAGAATGATAATCTAGTTAATGAATTTGATAGAGTTTGCCATTGTTGCCAACGCCACATCCATTTTGAAAGAAATAAATCTGTGGAAAATGTAGTATTCTTTGATGGGCTTTTCTATCACGAAAAGTGTTTTAAAGAATCTGCAGGATTCCACAGAAAATGTGGTGGCTGCTCAAAAGATATTATTATTGAGGATGCAGATCAGGAAGGTATTCTTGTATTTAAAAATAAATATTGGCACGAAGATTGTTTTAGAAAGAAATATTCAGATAAACCAATATTTATGGAAAATATTCCAGAGTATAAAGAGGATGCGTATGTAAAGATTGTAGGTGTTTTTAATGGAAGAAAAAAGGATATTACAAAGTTAAATGAATATGAGATAGCAGCTGTCAAAGAGGTAGATAGAATCTTTGATGAAAAGCTTGTTAATGATTATATCCGAAAACAGTATGATATTCAGACAGTCCCATGGGATTCTATAGCAGCACTATATGATGGTAGATATGGTGTTAAAATCCCACCAAAGCATTTATATGACATGTTTGTGCGTAAACAATCTTATCTGGATAAAATCAATGCACAGAATATTGCTAAAGGTAAAGAGATAATAGGCGTATTAAGAGTTAAATATGATTTAAAAGTCTTATATAACAAATATGATTCTTACTTAAAATTCCTTGAAAAACAAAAAATCTTAGAGGCAGAAGCTCAATCAGATAAAACTGATGAAAAATTAATATTAACAACTGCTCCACAGCCAAAAACAGTTGAAACAAATAATAATAGTGATGACTCCTTGGACGATTTACTAATTGATATTTTTGGATAAGGAATGGCAGATGGAAGAAATTAATAATGTATGTAATGTACAATCTGAAATCATGTTTGTTGGATCATTATACAAATCTCCGGACTTGTATGTTACATATGGCAATTTTATGCGACCCCAATATGACTTTTCTGATGAAGTAGTCTATTTCTTTTATAAATGTCTTGAAACTTACTATCTTAAATTTTCCCAAACAGTTGATGAAACAAAACTAAATGTATTTATGTCACAGGATGCCGAGCGAATGAGTAATTATAAGAAATATCACGGTTGGAAGACAATTAGTGAATTTATGCGCTTGGCAGATACGAATGACATTAAGAATTATTTTGATACAGTAAAGAAGTACTCACTTATTAGGGAATACGGAAGAAACGGTTATCCTGTCGATAAGATTCTTGCTCATAAGAATTTTGATAAGATGACAGCCAACGATATCTACAGGGTTATCAGAGCTAAAGCTGATAAAATTCACACTGTAATCAATGCCGGTGAAGAAGCAGTAGAGCTTACAAAAGGTAATGCTGATCAAATTAAAAGGTATTTAAAGAAACCAAACTTTGGACTTCCGTATCCTTGGCCAATGTACAATGAATTCTTTCTTGGAATGCGAGAGGGTAAAACACACTTTGAGGGCTTTATCTCAAATGGTGGTAAATCTCGAAAACTCATTGCGTTAGCAGCATATGTAACTTTGGTACAGCATAAAAATTTTCTTCTTATGTCCAATGAAATGGATGAAGATGATCTTAAAAACTGTATGATTGTTACTGTAATTAACAATAAAGAGTATCAAGAGCTTCATGGTATTAAAATTAAGAAACCAGAACGTGAGATTGTTTTGGGTGCGTACAGAGACAGAAACGGTGAGATAATTCGCAGACATATAGATGAGAACGGTATCTATACAGAGTCAGAAGAAGAGTATATAGAAAGAGTTGAACGTGATTCAGATGAATATCACAAAATCGTTCAAGTAGGAGAATGGATTGATGAGAATACAAAAGGTAAGCTTTTGTACAAAGATGTCCAGGACGATTACTCTATGGAACGTATTGAATTTGAATTACGTAAGGCGAAGCTTGTAAATGAAGTAACCTATTATGGTTATGATACATTGAAGAACTATCAAGTAGAAGACTGGGCACAGTTAAAGCAGATTGCAACTAAGCTTAAGGAGATTACCAAAGAACTTAAAATGTTTGGCTTTGCAGTGTTCCAGTTATCTGATGATAGTAAGTTTACAGATGTGTTCCAATTAAGCTCAATGAATATTGCATCTAGTAAAGGTATTAAACATGTTACTGACACTCTTACTCTTGGAAAGATGATTGAAAAGAGTGAATACCACAAATATCAGATGATATGTGACACTCCTGGATGGGGTGATCCTACAATATCTGACTTAGATTTAGGTAAGCAATATTTTGCAATTAAAATTGATAAAAATAGAGCCGGAAGTAAGGACAAGATTATGTTATTTGAAATTAATCTTGACTATAATACTTGGATAAATATTGGACAGTTAATACAAAGACAAAAATAATTAGTGAGGTGATTGGCAGTGGATGCTAGAGAATTAAAGGAATATATATTAGAAAATAATTATGTGGAACAGATTCTTGATGCGATTCACTGCCATCATATTAAATTTCATGGAGATTATTGGACCTGCGGAAATCCAGACGGTGATAATACCGGTGCAATCGTAATATATAATACGGAAAATTTATCATGTACAAACTATACGAGACGAATGATTGAAACAGACAGAGCTACTGATATTATTGATTTAGTTTGCTTTTGTGAAAAACTATCATTTCCAGAAGGACTGAAATTTATATGTCAAGAGGTTGGAATTTCTTATTATCATGACTTTGAATCAGATATACCTGAGAGTTTAAAGATATTAAAGCTAGTTAATGAAATGTCTACTGAACAAACTGATGAGAAAGAAGTCCCATTAAAACCAATACCTACTGAAATACTTGACTACTATAAACCTTACGTGAATGACTTATTTTATGAAGATGGGATTAGTTATTCAACTCAGAAAGAATTTCAGATTGGCTATGATACCGAAACAAATAGAATAACAATTCCAATATATTCAGAGATTGGTGATTTAGTCGGAGTGAAGGGTCGATTATTTCAAAAAGAGGTTGATGAATCTGAATGTAAATATTTGTATTTGGAGAAATGTGCAAAATCAAAAATTCTGTTCGGATTGAATAAAACGCTTCCATATATAAAAAGGTTAGGAGTCGTGTATGTTGTTGAATCTGAAAAAGGTGTAATGCAGCTATGGTCCTATGGATATAAAAATGCAGTATCTACAGGGGGAAAAAATATTTCAAGACATCAGTTAGATATGCTGATTAGACTTGGCGTTAAAATTGTATTTTGTTTTGATAAAGATGTTGTTCTTGAAGATGTGATAAAAATTTCAGATAGATTACCAGATGGCATTCCAGCGTATTATATGTTCGACAAAGACAATCAGCTAACAGGGGAGAAAGAATCTCCATCGGATAATAAAGATAGATGGGAATACTTATTAGAAAATAATGTATATCCGTTAACAGATAGGATGTGATTGGAAAGTTGAAGTTTAAGTTATATAAAAATTCGGAAAATAAATATAATGACTTAAAGAATATTCAGATTGATTTTCTGAAAAACAGAGATATTGAGAATCCAAAAGAGTATTTATCATTAGATCACTCTGCAGAGCTTGATTATGGATTACTTGATAATATCGGTGAAGCCGTTGAATTATTCTTAAGTCATTATGATAACAATAATAAAATACAGGTTCTTGTAGACGAAGATGTAGACGGAAACTGTTCTGCAGCGATGATGTATTCATATATTAAAAGATTAAATAAGGATTATCCTGTTGAATATATCCTTCACAAGAGAACAAAAGCACATGGTCTTGAAGGATTAGATGATGATGTAATTGTTGATAAAGACACAAAATTGCTGATTGTTCCGGATGCAGGAACAAATGATGTAGAAGCATGTAAAACATTAAAAGATCGTGGAATTGACATTCTAATCTTAGATCATCATGAACAAGCAAAAGATAAAGAAGGAAATTTAATAGACAATCCGTATGCATTAATCGTAAATAATCAAATGAGTGAGTTTTATACAAATAAAAATTTCTGCGGAGCCGGAATTGTATACAAGTTCTTAAAAGCATTAGATGATTTTCTATGGTGTGAGTATGCAGATGACTTTTTAGATTTGGTTGCTTTAGCAAATATTTCAGATGTAATGGATATGCGTTCACCTGAAACAAAATATCTCGTAGAGGTTGGATTGCACAACATCAGTAACAAATTCTTTCAAGCACTTATAAATGCCCAGGAATATAGCATGAGTGGAATTGTTAATATTCATAATGTACAGTGGTATATTACTCCGATTTTAAACGGATGTACTCGCTTCGGTTCACCAGAAGAAAAAGAACTTATGTTTAAAGCATTTATCGAACAGGATGCCTGGTTTGAATATAAGAAACGTGCTACAAAAGATAAACCTGCAGAAGTTATCCAAGAAAGTATTTATGATAGAGCTGCACGACTTGCAAAGAATGCAAAAGCAAGACAGGATAAGAGCCGTGAAAAAAGTGTACAGATGATATTTGATCAGATTGGAGAGAATCCTACTGACAAAGTAATCATGTGTGATGTATCAGAAATCCTTGACGGTGGAATGACAGGAGTATGTGCAATCAAAGTAGCTGAGAAATATAATAGACCATGTTTGTTGTTAAAAAAGTATTATGATTATAAAACAAATACTCTTGTATTTGGTGGTAGTGGACGAAATATAAACCATAGTCCTATTGAAAGTTTCAGAGATCTTGTAGAGTCTAACAATCAATTCAATTTTGCCCAGGGGCACAAATCAGCATTTGGTATTGAAATCCCAGTTAATAATGTAGAAAAAGCTAAAGAAATATTCAATGATGAATTAAAAGATGAAGATTTCACTAAAGTATATTTATGTGATTATGTTATCCCAGAATATGATATAAATGAAAGCATTATTTATGAGATGACAAAATTTACAGACTTACTTGGACAGGGCATCGAAGAGCCAATGATTGCCATTACAGATATTGAAGTAAATAGAGACGATATTACCATTCAGGGAAAAAATGAAGATTCTTATTGCTTTAAAATTGGTGAAATTAAGTTTGTACAGTTTAAATGTAAAGATGATAATTCTGTTATGGATTGGCTTAATAATTCATTTGATAATGTTGCAAAAATCAATATTGTTGGGAATCCATGCATTAGTGAATATCAAGGAATTAAAACATTACAGTTTATTATTGATGATGTAGATGTTTTAAGTACTTCTTTCGAAGATATAGAAGATAACGATGAAGACGAAGATGAAAGTTGGTGACTAGATGTACAGTTCGTTACATATGCACACTGCCCAAGGATCATTACTTGATTCCATTTTAAAAGTACCAGAAGCAGTAAAATTTGCAAAAGACAATGGAATGAAGGCAATGGCTATAACAGATCACGGTTCAATGTCAAACATTGTAAACTTTGTGAAAGAGTGCAAAAAGCAAGGAATAAAGCCAATAATTGGAAACGAAATATACGAAGTAGATGATATGACGTGGAAATCCGATACAAAAGATTATAAGCAGCCACGTTACCATATGGTACTTCTTGCTAGAACACAGCAAGGATATAAAAATTTACTAAAAATAACATCAGTATCGAAAACAGAAGGATTATATAAAAAACCGAGAATTGATATGAAATATATCAAAGACAACAATCTTGGTAAAGGCATTATTTGCTTAACTGCTTGCCAAGCCGGTAGACTTAGCAGGTATCTGACTGATGGAAGATATAAAGATGCAGAGCAGTTTATCCATAATATAAAGGATATTTTTGATTACGTTGTTTGTGAATTACAGTCACATACTACAGAAGCACAGGCAGAAGCAAATAAGCTTATCTTTGATTTCGCCAATGAACATAATCTTCCATATACTATTACAACAGATGCGCATATGTTAAGTGATTCTCTAATTGACTCTCATGCAATGTTTGTAGAAATTGGTGAAGGACGTGAAGTTGGAGAAAGCTATGTTGATTGTTATCTTCAGAAAGAATCAGAGATATATCAGAAATTATCTTGTCAGTTTCCAAAGGCTGTAATTGATAGGGGATTACAAGAAAGTAATAACATTGCTTCCGTTATTGATAATATTGATATTGGGCTAAATAAAGGCAATATTATGCCGAAGGTCAAAATTGATGGTCCATATAAAAATCACGAAGAATATTTACGATATTTAGTTTTTAAAACATTCGAAGAAAAATTTGGTCATATGTCAAAAGAAGATCAAGATGAGCGAAAAAAACGTCTTGAAACAGAGTTACCAGTTTTATATGCGGTTGATTATACAGACTATTTTATTATGCTATATATGCTTGCAAAAGAAGCAAGAAGACGAAAAATTCCTATAGGATATTCTCGTGGGTCTGGTGCTAATTGTTTATGTTTGTTTATGCTTAACGTTACACAGATTGACAGTGTAAGATGGGGACTTGACTTTTCACGATTTGCGAACCTTGGAAGAAAGTCTATGGCAGATTTTGATTGGGATATTTCAAAGCGTAGACGAAAAGAAATGGTTGAGATATCAGAAGAACTTTTTGGTAAAGAAAATGTTGCACCAATTTGTACATTCAATTCTTTAAGTACGAAAGTTGCGATTAGAGATATTGGAAAGGTTCTTGATGAAAAAGAAGACTCTCCATATTATAAACAAATCCCTTATAAATTAAGAGATGATGTTGCAAAAATGATTCCAACAATCAAAACACTCAATGATCTTGGAGAGGAAGAAGAAAAAGATGTTCTTCTAAAAGACATTCTAAGTAAAAATCCAAAGCTTGATGAGATATATAACAAGTTCCCATTATGGTTCAAGTATGTAATGGATGTAGAAGGACTTCCGAAATCAATGGGAAGACATGCCGCAGGTACTTTAATTACACCAACTCCTGTAACAGATTATGCGCCACTTTGTTATGATAAAGAACGAAACATTATGATTGAGTTCGAGATGCATAATGCAATGGATGATCTTGGATTGATTAAAATGGATTACCTTGGACTTGAGACACTTGACATTATTGACGATACGTTAAATATGGCAGGAATTACATGGGAAGATGTAGATATCAACCATTTAAATCTTTCAGACAAAGATGTTTATGATCAAGTTTATAAACCAGGATACACTGTTGGTATATTCCAAATGGAATCTGCAGAAGCAAGGAGAATGTGTATTGAAGCAAAAGCAGATAACGTTGAGGATATTATCGTAGTAAACGCTGCTAATAGACCTGGTACAAAAGATAGCTTTCCTATATACTGTCAAAATAAATTGCATCCGGAAAGTGCACAAACAATACATGAAGATTTAAAAACGTTATTTATAACAACTCAAGGAGTTTTGCTTTATCAAGAAGAAGCTCTTCAACTGTTTAGATATGCTGGATTTCCAGAAGAAGACATAGACAATGCGAGGCGTGCAATAAGCAAAAAATTAAAAGATAAAATGGCTGGACTCGAAAAAGACTTTAGAACTGGATTGAAAAAGAAAAATTGGACAGAAAATGAGTTATCTGAAATATGGCAGTTAATGTTAAAACAATCAGAGTATTGTTTTAATCGTGGTCATGCTGTGGCATATGGTTTGTTATCTTATCTTACGGCATATCTAAAAGTTCATTATACAGTTTATTTTATGGCTGCACTTCTTACGTCAAAATCAGACAAAGTAGAAAAAATTAGTATTGTAATAAATGATTGCAAACGTCTTGGAATAAAAGTTTCTCCACCAAATGTAAATAAATCGAACAAATCATTTACTGCAATTGCAGATAACAATGAAATTTTATTTGGGTTGTTAGCAGTAAAAGGTCTTGGTGACAGTATTGTTGACAAAATTATTGAGCTTAGACCTTATAAAAATTTAAATGATTTCATCAAAAAGGTACAGGACAAAACGGCGATTATCACGCTTATTAAAGCTGGCGGTGTTCCAACTAAAAATAAAATGTCAACATTAAAAAAATATGCAGATTCCACATTTGTTAAAAAAGAATACAAACCTGTCACAACAACTCCGTCTCCATATTCTAAATTAATTCCATTTGGATTGAACGTAGAAGACTATAGAGAAGGTAAAAAAGTAAACAAAGAAAAACTTTTGAATGACTATAACGAAATAAAAGAGAAAAAGTTTTTAGAAGAGCAAAATATAAAATATAAAAAGCATATGGAAGATTTTCAAGAAAAATACGCTAAAGATGAATATCTATGGGAATTTGATACTTTATCAATGTTCTTGACTAATGATCCGCTAAAAGATGCTTATAAATATACTAAAATTGATTGGGACCTTGTAATGGATGGCGACAAAACAGTTTTGTTCTGTGTGATTGTTGATGTAAAAAGGAAAAAAGATAAAAATGGAAATCAGTTTGCATATCTTGATTTATATACTCCATATGGAATTATTGAAGCAACAATATGGTCTAGCCAACTAAAAGAGTATTCTGACTATATAAAAAAAGGAAGCTGTCTTGCAATATTAGGAAGAAAAAGAGAAGAACATTTTTTTGTTGAAAAAATAAAAACATATAATATGTGGCTTGAGCAAATGCGTAAGAAAGGGGCAAAAGTATAATGAGTTATTCAGAACAAATTAGTAATGATGATCAGCAGTTTGAATTTACAGCCAGAATTTCATATGAACGCTTCTACAGTGAAAATACATCTTGGGGAGTTTATTCATTCAATACAACTGATCAGCTTCCTAATTGTCAGAAGATAACTGCTCATAAGGACTTATTTGGAGATGAGCATGGTGATACTTTTGTCGGAACTCTAGCAGGACGAATGCAGCAACTGTGTATTGGTTCAGAATATAAGATTACTGCAACATATAAGGATGATAAAAAATATGGAGCACAGTATGTACCAATCACAGTTTACGCATTAGCTCCACAGACTGTAGAAGATTCTAAGATTTTCCTTAAATCACTTATTCCAGAAAGTGTGGCAGATTCATTGCTAACTGTATATCCAAATGTTGTAAATGATGTAGCTGATGGTAAATTGGATACAATTGATTTTTCAAAAGTTAAAGGTGTTCGTGAGAAAACTTGGAAGAAAATAAAAGACAAGATAATTGATAACTATCTTATATCAGACATTATCACGTTATTAAAGCCATTAGGTGTTACATTCACAATGATTAAAAACCTTCTTAGTAACGAACCAAACCCTGGATTATTAAAACAGAAGATTGAAAACAATCCATATTATTTATGTTCTATGAAAGGGTTTGGTTTTAAGAAGGTAGATAAATTGGCACTTAAATTAAAACCTGAACTTCTTGAATCCAGAGAAAGATGTATTGCTTTTATTTCTTATTATCTTACAGAGATTGGCGAAAATGATGGACACACTTGGTGTAGTGTAGATATTTTAAAAGCTGCAGTTGAAAATTCAGCTCCAGAGTGTATAGATGTATTTGATGGAGTTATTGAAAATAATTCATTCTTACATCAATATGAAAACAGAATTGGACTTAAGCTATACTACAATCTTGAAATGAAAATTTTGTCTATCATTCAAGAAAGATTAAATAAACCGTCACCAGTGCCTATAGAAAACGATGAAATAGAGGCAGGAATCGCTAAAGCGGAACAGGAACAAGGATTTTCCTATACCGATGAGCAAAAGTCAATTATACGCTCTATACTAACGCAGAGTATTAGCTTCGTTACAGGAAAAGCCGGTACCGGTAAAAGTTCAATTTTACGTGGAATTATTCGTGCGTATTCTCTGGCAAATCATAATATTTCAGCCTGTGCATTATCAGCAATGGCAGCGCAACGTATTACAGAAGCTACAGATTATCCTGCAATGACGATTCATAGAACATTGGGATGTCATGGTCCAAATAAGTTTGATTATAATAAGGACTGCAAGCTTATATCTCCAGTAGTATTAATGGATGAGGCATCTATGGTAAATGTGCAAATCTTCTTAGCATGGCTTGAAGCTATAGATGATAATACAAAAATCATAATCTGTGGAGACTATAAACAGTTACCGCCAATTGGATTTGGAAATATATTCTCTGATCTGATTCATTGTCTACCAAAAGAAAACATCAATGAACTTACAAAAGTTATGCGTCAAGCAGAAAAATCTGGAATTCTTACCGATGCAAATCTCATTCGAGATAATAAAAATCCCATTACAGAAGTTCTTACGTCAAAAAAATTGGTTCATGGTGAATTGCAGGATATGTATTACATGTTCAGAGATACAAGAGACTCACTTCACCAGCTTGCATTAAAAATGTTCTTTTCAGCGGTCGAATCAGATGGTGTTGACAATGTTGGTATTGCAGTACCTCGTAGAGAAGGATGCTTAAACAGTGCTTATGAGTTAAATAAAGATATTGCAGAAGTGCTTCTTAAAGATGAAAAGAAGTCAATTTCATTTGGTGAAAAAAAATTTAAGCTTGGATGTAAAGTTGTCCAGACTGTAAACGATTATGATCGAAATGTCTTTAATGGTGAAATCGGATATATCACATTTATTGGAGAAGACATGAGTGGTAAAAAACCAGTGACTTATTGCGAAGTTACTTATCAGTCATTCGGACCTAAAATAGAAAAAGACGTTGGATTAGTTTTTGATGAAGATAACAATATAGTTTATGAGAAACAAGATAAAGTGATCAGATACGAAGGAAGTGAACTTACAGATTTAGATATGGCTTATGCTTTAACAACTCATAAGATGCAAGGATCTTCCAGGAAAACAGTTATCTGCGTAATTGATAATACTCATTATAAATTATTGGACAACTGTATGTTATATACAATGCTTACAAGAGCAAAGAAAAGATGTTTATTATGTGCTGAACCACAGGCATTCTACAAATGTCTAAATACAAGTAATAATGCAAGAAATACGTGGTTAAGCACAATTAAAAGAAAGGGGAAATAATATGATAGAACTTATTAATGATATTTCTCAGATTATGAAGAAGTATGGTAGAGAATATAAAATCAAAATTGATCCAATAACTGTTAAGGTTTATATCCCTATTTCAGAACTTTTAGGATTATATCCATTAAAAGGAGAGTATATAAAAATTGTTTATGATGGACTGATTGAAAATTGTTACATCGATCTTAAGCAATTAAATAAAATTAAAAAGTTTATAAAGAAAAATGAATATGAATATATTGGTTTATTTTTTGAAGACATTGAACCTGTTATTGAAGTTATGAAATATCTTAATGAAAACTCTAAAGCGATTAACGAGCTTCTTTATACATCAATCGACTTACAAGAGGGTGGTGATTAATTAAATGTATATCAAAGATAGTACCCTTGTAGATGATGATAATGTTGTACATAGAATCGGTGACTGTTGCGTTTTTATTATGGATGATAACTATAAAAGCAATATTATAGGATGTATTGCAGATATCGGTTTTTGTAATAACTGTATTTCGGTTGAAGAAGTAAATAGCAGTGGACAGTTAACATTACTGTTCACTGAACATATAAAAGTAATCGGAAGATTGGAGGATTAATTTATTGGAAGAAGTAATTGAAATTCTAAAACTCATTCAGAACACATCGAGTCTGAATGAAAAGCAGCGTATCCTTAGAGAAAACAAGGATAATGAGCTTCTTAAAAAGTGTCTGGTGTTCTTACTGGACGGTAATACTGTAACAGGAATCAGCACAAAAAAGATCGATAAAATGACCATTTCAAAAGCTGCAAATTATGCAACATTTGAGCCAAAAAACTTCTCAGAAGTTATTGATTACCTAAAAACTCATAATACAGGTACTGATGTAGATGTCGCTACTGTCAGAAAGTTTATTTGCAATAATTCTAAATCTGAAGCTGAATGTCAGTTTTATGAAGAAATGGTAACAAAGAAGTTTAGATTAGGTGCAGACTCCAAGCTTATCAATAAAGCTATTCCAGGACTGATTGAAGAATTTAATGTACAGCTTGGTACTTCAATTGAAAAAGTTAAGCTGAAAGGTAATGAGCTGATTTATATTAGCCGCAAACTAAATGGACTCAGATGTGCATACATTGGAACTGAGTGCAGAACTAGACAGAATAAGAAAATTAATGGTGTCGATCATATTATTAAAGATCTACAAGCAATGGGCTATGACAATATGTTTGTAGACGGTGAACTTCTCTATAAAAATAAAGAAGGATTATCCGATTCTGAAGCATTTCAAAAAGGTACAGGAATCGCAAATAGCAAATCTGGTGACAAATCTCAATTAAAATTCAAAGTATTTGACATTCTCACTCTGGAAGAGTTCTGGGCAGGAAAATCCAAAGATCCGTATTCCGTTAGATATGAAAAATTAAATAAATTAGAAGAAGATATTAAAGCATTTGGAACAGAAAATATTGAAGTCGTTGAGAGAGTATATCACGGTTACGATCATAGTAAAATTTGGGAATGGCTCCAGTATGCAGAAGATAACGACTGGGAAGGCTGTTGCATTAATCTTGACAAACCTTATGAATGTAAACGAACTAAAAATCTGATTAAAGTGAAACAATTCTATGACGCAACCTTAAGAGTTATTGGATATGAGGAAGGGTCTGGCAAGAACAAAGGAGCACTTGGATCATTAATCGTTAAATATAAAGATGGAAAATCTGGTATTGGATATGGATATTCAGATCAAATGAGAAAAGATCTCTGGGAAAAACGAGATGAGCTTATTGGTAAACTCATTGATATTAAATATAAGGAAGAAACAAAAGATAAAAATACTGGGCTTCCAAGTTTACAGTTTGCAGGATTTATATGTTTCAGAGAAGATTATGATAAGGTATTAGCAGATGATGAGGCTGGACTTATTTAAGAGGTAGTAACATGGAAAAACTAACAGTATATCTCGCTGGTGCATGTAGAGGAATGCATGACGGTGGAAAAGAATGGCGATTAAAAGCTGAGAATATTTTCAAAAATATTTCAGAAGCTAAAGATGTAACTATTAAAGTAATCAATCCAACACGTTATTTTGATCGTGATGGTGGCAATGCAATCACTAATAAACAAGTAAAACAATTCTATTTATCACGTATTCGAAAATGTGATTTAATCCTTGTAAATCTGGAGCATACAAACACTTCTATCGGAACAGCTCAAGAACTGCAATTCGCAGTAGATAACCACATTCCCATTATTGGATTCAACGACTATGACAGTTATGAATGGCTGCCAGAAGATTGTGATGTGATTTTCAAAGGTATTAATGAAGCGATTGATTATATTAACGATTTTTATTTAGAGTAAAGGAGTGACAAAATGACTGTACAAGAATGGTTAGGAAAAGACAATAAACTGGGACAGGATATCTGGGAAAGAAAGTACCAGTTTAACGGAGAAACATTTGATCAATGGCTTGATAGAGTTTCTGGTTGGAATGAGGAAGTAAAACAGTTAATTAATGGTAAGAAATTTCTCTTTGGCGGAAGAATCCTTGCTAACAGAGGTGTAAACAAAGATATTGATGTCAGTAACGATAAGTATGTAAAAACCACACTTAGCAACTGTTATGTTATTACACCTCCAGAGGATAACATTGAATCTATTTTTGATTGTGCAAAGAAACTTGCACGTACATATTCTTATGGTGGTGGATGTGGAATTGATATTAGCAAACTAGCACCTAGAGGATCTGTAGTAAGAAACTCTGCAAAAACCACAACAGGTTCAGTTAGCTTTATGGATTTATACTCTTTAATCACTGGATTAATTTGTCAACAGGGACGTAGAGGGGCATTAATGATTAGTTTGTCCTGCGAACATCCAGATCTTGAGGAATTTATTGGAATTAAATCAGATCTTGATAAAGTAACAAAAGCTAATATCTCTGTTCGTATTACAGACAAATTTATGGCTGCAGTAAAAAACAAACAGCCATTTACACTTAGCTTTACTAGAACTGAGACAGGTGAAACTATTACTAAAACAATTGATGCATATGAAATGTTCCATAAATTATGTGAAATGAACTGGGATTATGCAGAACCTGGAATGCTTTTCTGGGACAGAATCGAAAACTGGAATTTACTTAGTTGTGACAATAATTTTCATTATGCCGGAACTAATCCTTGTGCAGAAGAGCCTTAATAAAACCGGTAGGGGCTCTATAAAGTTAGTGAAATGCTGGAACAACTCGTTAAGTTGATAATAGGAAATTAATGTAAGATTGGTCACTTACCCTAATAATTTATCAAATAGAGTCAATCAGCAGGTTGGTCAATAAATATAAAATATGCAAATTTATAAAATAACAAATTTAATAACGAATTTAAGTTATATTGGAAAGAATGAAAATGATAATAATAAATATTATATGGGAAGTGGAATATTATTGTGGAACTCATATAGAAAAAGATTTGGCAATGATAAACTAGATAGTAAGAGACGTTCAGATCATAAATGGGTATATGAGCAAAATATAAAATATCACTATTATCAAAAAGACATTA
>ENA-ORUQ01001111-ORUQ01001111.1-human-gut-metagenome-genome-assembly--contig:-NODE-1111-length-27536-cov-4.120229_pt1 | contig 27536 bp, 27 predicted proteins | sample MGYA00242081_ERZ509211 | MGnify/ENA primary metagenome ERZ509211 (study PRJEB26280, sample SAMEA2338785) | human gut metagenome | biome: human gut; feature: human-associated habitat; material: faeces...
TGGAGACGTTGGAGCAGTTAAATCAGCAGTTGAGTCTGGAGCAGAGTCAGCAGGAAGACTTGGAGAGCTTGTAGCTACACATGTAATCCCAAGACCACATACAGATGTTGAGAAGATTCTTCCACAGATCAAATAATAGTCAAAGGTAAATAAAACCGGTACTTTCAGGGGATTAAGCGCCGGGCGCTGATCCCCTGAGAGTGCTTAAACAAGTAAGTGGAGCAATCCACTTTGCGAGGAGACACAAATATGGATAACAGTAATGTGGAATTAATTACAAAAATGGTTCTCGAAGCAGTAGAGAAAAAGAATGCTGCTCAGTCTGGAGAAGGTTTTCTCGTTCCAATCGGAGTGTCCGCAAGACATATCCATCTCACACAGGAGCATGTCGAGATTCTGTTTGGAGAAGGCTACCATCTTACAAAGTTCAAAGAACTTATGGGTGGACAGTTTGCATCAAACGAAAAGGTTACAATTGTTGGTCTTAAATTAAGAGCAATCGAGAATGTAAGAGTTCTTGGACCAGTCAGAAAGAATACTCAGGTAGAGATTTCTGCAACAGATGCAATCAGCCTCGGTGTAAAAGCACCAATCAGAGAATCAGGAAATATTGCAGGAAGCGCACCAATCGCGATCATCGGACCAAAAGGTGCGGTGTATCTGAACGAGGGATGCATTGTTGCGAAGAGACATATTCACATGGCTCCGAAAGATGCGATGGCAGCAGGAGTTCATGATGGTGATATCGTATCTGTAAAAGCAGATAATGAGAGAGGAACCATCTTTAACAACGTACAGATCCGTGTAGATGATAGCTTTACACTTGAGATGCACATCGATACAGATGAAGCAAATGCAGCGCAGATTAAGAGCGGGGATACCGTGAGGATTGTATCATGTTAATGGGAAAAGTTGTTGGCAGTGTTGTATCAACACGCAAGAATGAAAACTTAGTCGGAAATAAATTCATGATTGTAGAAGTGGCAGACCATATGCGTCAGGGAGCAAAACAGATTATTGCAATCGATAAGATCGGTGCAGGAATCGGCGAATACGTTCTGGTTGTACAGGGAAGTGCTGCGAGAATCGGAAGTGGTATGCCGGAAGCACCAATCGATGCTGCAATCGTTGGAATTATTGACGAAGGATTAGGACTGGAGTAGTGAAATTATGGATATGAAAGAATTAAGCAGCATATTGCAGCAGAACGGTATCGTTGGTGCTGGTGGTGCAGGCTTTCCTACATATGCTAAATTAGATGAACGTGCAGAGACAATCATTCTGAACTGTGCAGAGTGTGAGCCACTGCTTCGACTTCACAGACAGCTCCTTGAGAAATATGCAAAGGAGATCATTGATACATTTCATATGATCGGCGAGACAGTCGGTGCGAAAGAAGTCATCATTGGTATTAAGAAAGCTTACACAGCAACGATCGAAGCTGTAAAGGCCGTTATGGGACAGTATCCGGAAGTAAGACTTGGACTGTTGGATGAAGTATATCCGGCAGGTGATGAGGTTGTTCTTATTTATGAGACAACAGGTAAAGTTGTAAGACCGGGCGGACTTCCAATCGAAAGCGGCGTAGCTGTATTCAACGTAGAGACAGTTTACAATGTATACAGAGCACTGAATGAGAAGACACCCGTTGAGGACAAGCTTGTATCAGTAGTAGCTGAGGTAGAGCACCCGATCACAGTTCGTGTTCCAATCGGAACACCACTGGAAGAAGTAGTAGCTCTTGCCGGCGGTGTAACTACAAAAGATGCAGTTTACTTCGTTGGTGGACCTATGATGGGTAATATCGGAACAGGAGCGCAGCCTGTTACAAAGACAACAAATGCAATCCTTGTTCTTCCGAAAGACCATCACATCATTCAGAAGAAATTAAAGAAAAACTCAATCGATATGAAGAGAGCAGCAGCTTGCTGTTGCCAGTGTACAATGTGTACAGACTTATGTCCAAGACATCTGTTAGGACATCCGATTGAGCCAAATAAATTTATGCTTGCAGCAACATGCAAGGATGTACAGGAGCCGAACATCTTCATCAATACGTTGTTCTGCTCATCCTGCGGACTTTGTGAGATGTATTCCTGTTTCCAGGGACTTTCACCAAGAAGTCTTATGGCAGAGTACAAGGGAGGTCTTCGTGCAAACGGAATCCGTCCTCCGAAAGTAGAAGCAAAACCTGTAGGACCGGAAAGAGAATACAGAAAAGTTCCGATGGAGAGACTTATGGCGCGTCTTGATCTTACGAGATATAACCGTGAAGCACCGCTTGATGAATCAGCAGTGCCGGTTAAGACAGTACGTATTCTGTTAAGTCAGCATATTGGAGCACCTGCTTCTGCAATTGTGAAAGCAGGCGACATGGTAACTAAAGGACAGATGATTGCTGAACCAGGAAAGGGATTAAGCGTTGGAATCCACGCATCCGTGAATGGTTTAGTTACAGAAGTAAATGAGAAATATATTGTCATAGAATCTCAGGAAGGACGTGCAGGCAATGAGTAAGGCTATTGGAATGGTAGAATATAAGACTGTTTCAGCAGGTATTACCGCAGCTGATGCTATGGTAAAGACTTCTGAAGTCAGCATAATCGAAGCACAGACAGTATGTCCGGGCAAATATATCGCGATCATTACAGGTGACTTAAGTGCCGTTAAAGCAGCAGTGGATAATGCAAAAGAGATGCATGGTCTTCACCTGATCGACAGTTTTGTGCTCGGTAATCCGCACGAGTCCATCTTCCCGGCAATCTACGGTGCTGCACATATTGAAGACGTATCCGCTCTTGGTATTATGGAGACATACGATGCATCTTCAATTATTGTAGCTGCTGATGAGGCTGCGAAGACGGCTATCGTTGATTTGATCGAGCTTCGTATCGCACGTGGTATGTGCGGAAAATCCTACATGCTGCTCACTGGTGAAGTGGCTGCTGTAGAAGCTGCAATCGAAAAAGCTAAGGAAGCAATCAAAGATAGAGGAATGTTCCTTGACTCTTCCGTTATTGCTCATCCGGATGCTCAGATTCGCGACGCAATCTTATAATGAACTCTGCTTTAATGTCTGAGGGAATTATAGTTCAATACCAGTAACATTATATTGGACTTAGGACAGGAGGCAGTTAGATGCTTGCGATAGAGAGAAGAAATGAAATATTAGAAAAACTGCAGAATGACAGAAGAGTCGTAGTAAGCGAACTGAGTCAGATTTACGAGGTTTCCGAGGAGACAATCCGAAGAGACCTCGATAAACTGGTTCAGGACGGTTTCGCCATAAAAAGCTATGGCGGTGCCGTGATCAATGAAAATGTGAATATCGAGCTTCCGTTCAACATCAGAAAGAATCGCAATATTGTTGGTAAACAGCATATTGCGGAACTGGTGAGTGAACAGATCAAAGATGGGGACAGCATCATGCTTGATGCAAGTTCTACAGCAGTGTATGTTGCAAAGACGCTTCTCGAACAGGGAAAGAAGAATCTTACCGTGCTCACAAACTCTGTGGAGATTATCATAGAGCTTTTTGGGGCGCAGGATTGGAAGGTTCTCTCTACCGGAGGAGAGTCAAGAGAAGGATCCTTTGCACTGGTAGGTTATCAGACAGACCGGATGCTTCGATCTTATCATGTAGATAAGGCAATTATCTCTGCAAAGGGAATTGATATGAACGCTGGACTTACAGATTCAGATGATCTGCATGCGAATAATAAGCGAACAATGCTGACAAGAGCAAAAGAAAAAATTCTTGCTGTAGACAGCAGTAAGTTCGATCAAGTAGCATTTGCTGAGATAGGTTCATTAGATCAGATCACAACTATAGTTACGGATGCAAAGCCGGAAACAAGATGGCTTCAGCATTTTGATAAGATTGGTGTAAAATGTATCTATCCAAAGTAAGGAAGGGCAGTTATGAAAAGCTTTCAGATTAAAACTAGAGTAAATTTTGGAGATAATGCGCTGGATCGACTGGCAGAAGTGCCATATAAAAAGATCCTGATCGTTACAGACCCATTTATGGCGAAAAGCAAAAGTCTGAACCTGATTCTCGATCCAATCAAAAAAGCAGGTAAGGAATATGATATCTTTCAGGATATTGTTCCGGATCCACCGATTGAGAAGATCAGTCTCGGTGTTAAGAAGATGCTTGAATATAAGCCGGATGCAATTGTTGCAGTTGGTGGCGGATCAGCAATTGACTCCTCCAAGTCAATCCGTGAATTTGCACTTCGCGTAGATCATTACGCAGAGGTAGGGCTGATTGCAATTCCAACAACAAGCGGTACAGGATCAGAGGTAACTTCATTTGCCGTTGTATCAGACCCGGCAGAACAGAGAAAATATCCACTTGTATCCTGGGAATTGACACCAGATGAGGCAATCCTCGATGCAGAACTTGTAAAGAGTGTGCCACCGGCGATTACAGCAGATACAGGAATGGACGTATTTACACACGCACTTGAAGCATGTGTAAGTACAGAGAGAAGCGATTTCTCAACAGCACTTGCAGAGAAATCGATCGAGTTGGTTGGAGTATTCCTTCTTAGAGCATATTTGGATGGAAATGATACTCATGCACGTCAGAAGATGCATTCCGCATCCTGTCTGGCAGGACTGGCATTCAACTCAGCATCTCTCGGACTGAACCATGGTATGGCTCATCAGTTAGGTGCAAAGTTCCACATCCCACACGGACGTGCGAACGCAATGCTTCTTCCACATATCATTGAATTCAACAGTGATATCAATAAACATAGTAAGAGTCAGAAAGAATATCTTCCGGCTGTTAAGCGTTATGCAACTGTAGCTCAGATCCTTGGACTGAGCAGCTACAATGAGATCATGACAGTTAGATCCCTTGTAAACTGGGTACAGTTTATGTTAAAAGAGATGGATATTCCGCTGTCAATCTCTCAGATGGGTACAATCTCAGAGGAAGAGTACTTCAATGCAATCGACAGTATGGCAGATGCCGCACTTGAAGATGGATGTACAGCAACAAACCCGAGAGTACCAAATAAGGAAGATGTTATTGAAATCTACAAGAAATTGTGGAAATAATAAGTGTAAAAAGAAGTAAAAAAGAAGCTGCGTATTGTAGCTTCTTTTTTTACACTCTCTTTTGCTTCTATTTTTAGGCATGTTTTTAAAGTTCTCGGGTAACGGTACCTATTTATTAATTGAGTGTTATCTGAAAGAATTGTTGTATATACTATATCAAATACCTGGGAAATGGACAGGAAGCGCGAAATGAAATTACCTATTTATATAGAAGCAGCAATGGGAGTTTTTCTGGTAGTGATTCTGGCAATGGCAGGAAGAAACGGAATGATTCCTCAGAACCAGAAAAATAATGTTATGAAACAGTCAGAAGTAGAACAGAAATCAGATTCTGACATGCAAAACGAAAAGGAAGCAGTTGCGGAAGAGGCAACAGATTCGATAGAAGAAGTTGCACAGACTGACAGCGTAGCAATAACAGCACAGATGTGTTCTCCGGCCGGACAGTATCCGGTCATTGGGGAGAGTGTTGTTACGGTGGATGAACTTGCAGATTATTTCAATCAATCGGGATACGAATATCCGTCGGAAGAACTGGCAAAAGGTGGAGCAGATACCATAGAAACATTCTGCCAGATCTACTGTGAAGAAGCAGAGGCAGAAGACATCCGGGCAGAGGTTGCATTTACCCAGGCAATGAAAGAGACCGGCTTTCTTCAGTTTGGTGGAGATGTAAGTATTGAACAGTTTAATTTTGCCGGAATAGGAACAACCGGTGGAGGAGTGCCGGGAAATTCTTATCCGGATGTCAGAACAGGAGTGCGGGCACAGATCCAGCATCTGAAGGCCTATGCGACAGATGAACCGCTGAATCAGACTTGCGTGGATAACCGTTATGAATATGTGAAAAAAGCTTCCGCACCTTATGTACAATGGCTGGGACAGAAAGAGAACCCGGAAGGAGCCGGTTGGGCGACGGGAGAGAACTACGGGTATGATATTGCAGGGATGTTGCAACATTTACTTTTAAAAGAGCAAGGTTAAGAAGATAAGGCTGGACTTCCGGCGGTGGTTATGATATTTTAAGATTTCTTAAAGAAAGGGAAATCCCTTGACAAATCAGCCTTTGACAGCTATAGTAGTAACAGTTAAAAAGTATTTAACAACTATGTAAAGATACAGGTGTTGAAGAAGAGGAGTACATCATCGCTTCCCACAGAGAGAACCGTTCAGATTGCTAAGAGGATCTGGCTGTGAGACGGTTTGGAAAAAGGATGATGGAAGGTAGCTTCGGAGCCGGAATTCTGAAAGGTCGAAGAGGTTGGATAGGAGTTCCCGGAGTCGTTCACGTTACAGAACGAAGAGATGTATATGTAAAGAACAAGGTTAATACAAACAGTAACAAGTTCTTACATATATAAATAAGGTGGTACCGCGAGATTTTCGCCCTTTACGTGAAGTAGAGGGCGTTTTCTAGTTATAGAAGAAAGAGATATCCACTTTTAAAACAATGAGATTGTGGAAAACAACTACAAAATTAACATAATATGTGGAAAAAGGAGAACAATCATGAGCAAAGAACTCGCAAAGACTTACGATCCGAAACAGATCGAAGAGAAACTCTATGAGAGATGGTGTGAGAACAAGTATTTTCATGCTGAAGTAGACAGAAGTAAGAAACCATTTACAACAGTAATGCCGCCTCCGAATATTACAGGAAAGCTGCATATGGGACATGCACTTGACAATACACTGCAGGATATTCTGATCCGTTACAAGAGAATGGAGGGATATAACGCACTGTGGATCCCGGGAACAGACCATGCAGCAATCTCTACAGAGGTTAAGGTTACAAATCAGCTCAAAGAAGAGGGAATCGACAAGAAAGAACTCGGACGTGAGGGATTCCTTGAGAGAACATGGCAGTGGAAAGAAGAATATGCAGGAACAATCGAGAACCAGTTGAAGAAGCTTGGTATTTCCTGTGACTGGGACAGAGAGCGTTTCACAATGGACGAGGGATGTTCCAAAGCTGTAGAAGAAGTATTCATCAACTTATACAACAAGGGATATATTTACAAAGGTTCCAGAATCATCAACTGGTGTCCGAAATGTAAGACATCTCTGTCAGACGCAGAGGTAGAGCATGAGGATCAGGACGGAAACTTCTGGCACATTAAGTACCCGATCGCCGGAACAGACCGTTTCCTTGAGATTGCAACAACACGTCCGGAGACACTGCTTGGAGATACAGCAATCGCCGTTCACCCGGATGATGAGAGATACAAAGATATCGTAGGAAAGATGGCAATCCTTCCGCTTGTAAATCGTGAGATTCCGATCGTTGCAGACTATTATGTAGACAAAGAATTCGGAACAGGTGCTGTTAAGATCACACCGGCACATGACCCGAATGACTTCGAGGTAGGAAAGCGTCACAACCTTCCGGAAATCAACATCATGAACGATGATGCAACAATTAACGAGAAGGGTGGAAAATACGCAGGAATGGATCGTTACGAGGCGAGAAAGGCAATCGTAGCAGATCTGGATGAGCAGGGATACCTTGTAAAAGTTGTTCCTCACATGCATGCAGTAGGAACACATGACCGTTGTGGTACAACCGTTGAGCCGCTGATCAAACAGCAGTGGTTTGTAAAGATGGATGAGCTTGCAAAACCGGCGATCAACGCACTGAAGACTGGTGAACTTCGTTTCGTACCGGAGCGTTTTGACAAGATTTACCTTCACTGGCTTGAGAACATCAAAGACTGGTGTATCTCCCGTCAGATCTGGTGGGGACACAGAATTCCGGCTTATTACTGTGATGAGTGCGGTGAATTTGTAGTTGCGAAAGAAGCACCGGAGAAATGCCCACACTGTGGATGTACACATTTCACACAGGATGAAGATACACTTGATACATGGTTCTCTTCCGCGTTGTGGCCGTTCTCCACACTTGGATGGCCGGAGAAGACAGAAGATCTTGACTACTTCTATCCGACAGACGTTCTTGTAACTGGATATGATATCATCTTCTTCTGGGTAATCCGTATGGTATTCTCAGGATATGAGCATACAGGAAAAGCTCCGTTTAACACAGTACTGATCCACGGTCTTGTAAGAGACTCTCAGGGACGTAAGATGAGTAAGTCTCTTGGAAATGGTATCGATCCGCTTGAGATCATCGACAAGTACGGTGCAGATGCCCTGAGATTGACACTGATCACAGGAAATGCACCTGGTAACGATATGCGCTTTTACAACGAGCGTGTTGAGGCAAGCCGTAATTTTGCAAACAAAGTATGGAATGCATCAAGATTTATCATGATGAACATGGAGAAGAACGTTGTAGAAGAACCGGAAGACTTCCTGCTCAAACCGGCAGACAGATGGATCCTTTCCAAGGTAAACAGTCTGACAAAAGAAATGACAGAGAACATGGATAAGTTCGAACTCGGTATCGCAGTTCAGAAAGTTCATGACTTTATCTGGGATGAGTTCTGTGACTGGTATGTAGAGATCGCAAAATATCGTATCTACCATGCGGAGGAAGATTCACAGTCCGCAAACTGTGCTCTGTGGGTACTTAAGACAGTACTTGGACAGGCACTGAAGCTTCTTCATCCATTTATGCCATTTATCACAGAAGAGATTTATGGAGCACTTGTACCGGAGGAAGAGTCACTGATGATGTCAAGCTGGCCGGTATACAGAGAAGATTGGGAATTCCCATATGCTACAGAAGTTATTGAGCATGTAAAAGCAATCACACGCGGAATCAGAAATATGCGTGCTGAGATGAATGTTCCGAATAACAAACGTACAAAGGTTTATATTATCAGCAGTGATTCAAAAATGCTTACAGCACTTGAAGTATTCAAGGAATCCGTAAAACCATTGATGCTGGCAAACGATATTATTCTTCACTATGAGAAGAAAGATGTTGCTGATGATGCAGTATCTATCGTTGTTCCGGGAGCAACAGTTTACCTGCCGCTGGAAGACCTTGTAGACTTCGAGCAGGAGAGAGAAAGACTGAAGAAAGAGGAAGAGAGACTCAACAGCGAGATAAAGAGAGCACAGGGAATGCTTGCAAATGAAAGATTCACAAGCAAAGCACCTGCAGATAAAGTTCAGGCTGAGCGTGATAAACTTGAGAAATATACAAAGATGCTTGAGCAGGTAAAAGAGAGAATCGATAGTCTCAGATAACTGTGGGGGGAGAAAAGCTGCAAAAAAGCAGGAAACTGTAAACAGCAGTTTAGACACAGTATCAGGTATTAGACGGCAAAAAGTCGCACGGCAGAAAGGAACTAAGATCCCATGCCGTGCATTTTGCCTATAAGAAAGAGGTTATAGATGAAGCGGATTCATATTAAAAAACCAGATATCAAAGGATTTTTTACAAAGGTCAAAAATCTGAAACCGGAAGATATCAAGAGACACTATCAGGAGAAAAAAGCAAGACGCCAGAGAATTCTGGAACAGAGAAGAAACAGTAAATTTGCGAAAAAGATGCAGCCGGTTTATAAGTGGATGAACAGATTTTCACTCGTTCTTCATTATCTGCTGGCCTGTGTTTTAAATTTTTTGATCGAGGTGATCTCAAGGCATTCTTTTTTTGAAGCATGGAGCTACATGACAGGAACACCGCTCGTGTTTCTGTTTAACGCGTTTTCAATTTTTGCAACATTTATGATTGTTTATCTGTTCCGCAGACGAGTGTTTGTCAGAATTCTTCTTAGTGTATTCTGGCTGTTCCTGGGAGCATGTAACGGATATCTGCTCCTGAAGCGAGTGACACCGTTCAATGCACAGGACTTGAAAGTTCTGTCAGATGCCTTGGAACTGACAAGTAATTACTTTAATGGCTTTGAGATCGTGATGCTTACCATTGGAATCGCAGCTGTTGTTTTGTGGGTGATTTCCATGTGGCGCCGCGGTGGGCAGTATACTGGAAAGATGCACCGCATTATTGCAGTGATCGCTGTTGTGGCATCCGGATTTGCCTATGTAGGGCTTACTGATGTTGCAATCGACAAGCGAGTGATCTCAAATTATTTTGGAAATATCGCATTTGCTTACGAAGACTATGGATTCCCATATTGCTTCGCAGCAAGCTTATTTAATACAGGAATCAATCAGCCGGCCGGTTACAGTGAAGAGACGATGGCGGAGATTAACAAGGATGGATGCCTTAACGTGAGTGAGACAAGCCGTTCGAAAGAGGAACTGCCGAATATCATGTTTGTCCAGCTGGAATCTTATTTTGATCCGACAGAGGTAGAATGGCTGAGATTTTCCGAGGATCCGATCCCAAATCTCAGAAAGCTTTATGCTGACTATTCTTCCGGATATTTTAAAGTTCCATCTGTCGGAGCAGGTACAGCGAATACAGAGTTCGAGGTGCTTACCGGAATGAATATGCGTTTCTTCGGACCGGGAGAGTATCCATACAAGACTTATGTGAAGACGACACCTCTTGAGAGTGCGGCAAGTGCGCTTTCATCCCTTGGATATGGTGCAGAGGCACTTCACAACAACGGCGGTAATTTCTACAGTCGTGCCAAAGTATACAACAACATGGGATTCGACCATTATACAAGTAAGGAATTCATGAATATCTTAAAGACGACTCCGAAGGGATGGGCGACAGACGATATTCTTGTTCCGAACATCATGGAGTCTTTGGACACAACAGACGGAACAGATTTTGTATGTACAATCAGTGTGCAGGGACATGGAGATTATCCGACAGAGCCGACCTTGGAAAATCCGGAGATCAATGTAACCGGAGTGGAAGATGAAGGCAAGAGAAATGCATGGGAGTACTATGTAAATGAAGTCCATGAGATGGACAAATTCGTTGGACAGCTGATCGATGCAATCGAGCAGAGAGGGGAACCGACAGTGCTCGTATTCTACGGAGACCATCTCCCGACACTTGGTCTGGAAGCAAAAGACCTGAAAGGAAAATATCTGTACAATACAAATTATGTTATCTGGGACAATATTGGACTGGAAAAGAAAGATGGGAATATCGCTGCTTACCAGATTATGGCAGAAGTCTTTGATCGTTTGGATATTCATACAGGAACTATTTTCAATTACCATCAGCAGAGAAGACAGACAAAGAATTATCTTGCCGATCTGGAATTACTCCAGTATGATATCATGTACGGAAAACAGTATGTATACAAGGACAGTGGAGCTCCAATCACAGAAGGACATATGGTCATGGGGGTAAAGGATGCGACGATCACCAGTGTTGTGGAGCAGCTGAAAGGAACTTATAGCATTTACGGAGAGAACTTTACAAAACAAAGTAAGGTTTATATCAACGGAGAGAAGCAGACAACAAAATTCCTGAACAATACAAGACTGGATCTGAAAGAGTCAGAAATCAAAGATGGCGATCAGATCATGGTTGCGCAGTGCGGTTCAAGTAATACAATCTTCCGTACATCGAAGACTTATGAATATACAGGAGGCCAGCTTGTAGAAGTGACAGACCAGGATACGGATGTTGAGAATGGAAGACAGGCCTTTGTAGAACAAAAGGAAGAAAAGAAAAAATGACCTATAAGGAAATCGTAACCTATATAGAAGAAATTCCGAGATTTACAAGAAAGCACTCTCTGGCTCATACCAGAGAGATGCTTCTGTTTTTGGGAAATCCGCAGAATGGAAAGAAGATCATCCATGTGGCGGGAACGAATGGAAAAGGTTCTGTATGCGCCTATCTGGATGCGATGCTCAGGGCAGAAGGAAAAAGCACCGGATTGTTTACTTCACCGCATCTGGTGAAAATGAATGAACGGATTGTTCTGAACGGAAAGCAGATCAGTGATGAGGATTTCTGCGAAGTATTTGAAGAGACCATGCAGGCTGTCCGCAGGATGCAGGATGCAGGATTGGAGCATCCGACATTTTTCGAATTTTTATTTGCAATGGCGATGAAAGCTTATGACAGAGCAGGAATGGAATACATTGTCCTTGAGACAGGACTTGGAGGTCGGCTGGATGCAACAAGTTCTGTAGAACCGGTCGCCTGCGTGATCACATCAATCGGTCTGGATCATATGGAATATCTTGGTGATACAGTGGAACAGATTGCGGGAGAGAAAGCAGGAATCATCCGGCCGGAAGTTCCGGTGTTCTTTGCACAGACAGCACCGGGAAGTGATTCTGTAATTGAAAAAACAGCAGAAAAAGAAGGCTGTTTCTGTAAAAAAATAGGGAAAGATGCGTACGAAATTCTTGGAATTGAAGATAAACATATTGCATTTTCCTGCGCAAGTGCTTATTATGGAACTACCACGTGGAAATTAAATAATATTGGAACCTATCAGCCGGGGAATGCACTGCTTGCGATGGAAGTGATGCGTTATCTTTTCAAAGAAAACGGTCATCCACAAGAGTGGAGAACAGCACTTGCCAGGGTGAAATGGGCAGGAAGAATGGAAGAGATTCTTCCAAAAGTATACGTTGACGGAGCGCATAATGTGAGTGCCATTCAGGCATTTGTAAGAAGTGTGCCGAAGAATCCAGATGGAAATATTATTTTATTTTCAGCGGTAAAAGATAAAGAATATGAAGAAATGATTTCGTATCTATGCAAACATGCTGATGCGGAAGAATATGTAGTAACATTGATCGATGGAGATCGTGCGACAGACGCACACATTCTAGGTGAACTGTTCCGGAAATATACAGAACAGCCGGTGACTGTGATTGAATCTGTCAAAGAGGCAATGCAGTATGTATTGCGGATTCAGGGGAGAAGAACGGTGTATTGTCTCGGTTCTCTTTACCTGACAGGAATGATCAAAGAGATCATACAGGAATCTTTAAGCGGATGTGGGGAGGTTTGATTGCAGATGCTTAATTATGAAGAAGAACTTAGAAAATTCAAGCCAAGTCTCGAGGTGGACCAGATTGAGGAAGCTGTTTACAAGGAAGATCTGACAGATATGCAGGACATCGTAAAAGAGGTTATGGCAAAGAAAGAAAAAACGGTGAGAAGATAGAAAGATAGTGGTGGGTATAAATGGATTACACAAAGAAGATCATGTATCAGTCAAATTCCTGGTACAATGATGGACTGCGCAAAGCCCAGGTGAGAGATATGTCCGGGGCAATCGTTTCCTTGCAGCAGAGCCTGCAGTATAACAGGGAGAATATTGCAGCGCGGAATCTTTTAGGTCTTGTGTATTATGGCATAGGGGAAGTTTCAGAAGCTCTTGTGGAGTGGATCATCAGTAAGAATCTGTGCCCAAGAGACAATATTGCAGATTATTATATTAAAAATGTACAGAATGCAGCGAATGAATTAGAATCACTGAATCAGGCAATTAAGAAGTTTAACCAGTGTCTGGTTTACTGTCAGCAGAACGGGGAAGATCTTGCTATCATCCAGTTGAAACAGGTGATCGCGTCTCATCCGACATTTCTGAAGGCGTATCAGCTTCTGGCTCTGATTTATATACAGACGGATCAGAATACAAAGGCAAGACAGATTCTTATAGAAGCAAAGAAATTAGATATAACAAATGAACTGACACTGACCTATCTAAGAGAAGTCACAAAACAGCGTGGCAGACACGGGAAGGATGCAGAGAGAAGTTTCCGGAAACCAAAAAGTGCAGCAGTAGAATATAGTCTTGGAAATGAGACGATCATTCAGCCAAAACGTTCTAAGATCCGGGACATGGCACAGCAGCTTGCATTTGCCAATATATTGATCGGAATGGTTCTTGGTGCTGCTTTGATCTGGTTTCTTGTTGCTCCGGCGGTGAATCAGAACCGTTCGGAGAAGTTGAATAATCAGATGCGTGCGTACAGTGAACAGATCAACACACTGGAAGCACAGGTGAGTGCCCAGACAAGAACACTGGATCAGTACCGAACAGCCGGAGACGAGGCACAGAAAGCAGTTGATCAGGCAAAGGCAACATCTGACAGCTATGAGAAACTGCTTCAGGTTTCAAGTCAGAGCCGTTCCGGAGAATATAGTTATACAGATATGGCAGACGCGTTGCTTGAGATTACAAGAGATTCTCTTGGAGACAGTGGAAAAGAGATGTATGATACACTTTCTGATTCTATTTTCCCAACAGCATGCAGGAGAAGATATGCAGCCGGTGTAGATTCACTGGAATCAGAGGACTATGATCAGGCAATTGAGTATCTGACAAAGGTTGTGAAGATGGACGAAAGTTATAATGATGGACAGGCCATTTATCGTCTGGCACAGGCTTATCAGGGAAAAGGTGATACAGAGAATGCAAAGACCTGGTATCAGAAGATGGTAGATACTTATAACAATTCCAGATATATTGAGGATGCGAAAAAGCAGCTTGCAATTCTGAATGGAGATGCCAGTGCAGACACAAGTTCAGATACAAGTGCAGATAGCAGTTCAGTATCAGAGAACTCAGAAAATTCCGATAACTCCAATCGCTATGATAATTCTCAGGATAATGGGGAGAATGGAGATTACGATAATTCTGACAACACAGAGGATAACGAATAAGATTACGAAGGAAAAGGATATGCGAAGAAGCATATCCTTTTTTAGCGTACGGATTCAGGTAATTAAATGGAAAATGAGAAAAGCAGGAGGCATGAAAATATATGAGATATCAGGTACAGGAAAATTGTCTGACGATCTATCTTCCAAGAGAGGTAGACCATCATAATGCAGATGAAATCAGGAAAGAAGCGGATGCAGTGATCAGCAGAAATCATATCAGATATGTGATCTTTGACTTTGACAGGACAGATTTTATGGATAGTTCAGGAATTGGAATCATTATGGGGAGGTATAAGACCGTTAGTCTGATCGGAGGAGAAGTCTGGGCGGTACATACGAACGAAAGAATCCGGAAGATTCTTACATTTTCAGGAGCCACAAAGATTATGCAGATTTATGAGGGGGAAGAGTGATGGAGGCGAGTAATACACAGAATAATGAGATGGAGATCCGTTTTGACAGCAGATCAGAAAATGAGGGATTTGCCAGAGTATCGGTAGCATCCTTCTTGACACAACTTAATCCGACGGTGGAAGAAGTGGCAGACGTGAAAACAGCAGTGTCAGAAGCTGTAACGAATGCGATTATCCACGGATATGAACAGAGAGTAGAGACAGTAAGGATACACTGTAGTATAGAAAACCAGCTTTTTACAGTAGAAATATCGGACCGTGGGAAAGGTATTGCTAATGTGGAAAAAGCAATGGAACCGATGTTTACAACAAAACCGGAGGATGATCGGTCAGGAATGGGATTTTCTTTTATGGAAGCATTTATGGATAGTGTGGAAGTAGAGTCAAAGGTAGGGGAAGGAACCAGTGTAAAAATGACTAAGACAATAGGTAAAGGGAGCAGAATATGGACGACACAATCGCTTTAATCAGAAAGTCACACGACGGAGATAAAAAGGCGAGAGAAGAACTTGTTGAAAAAAATATAGGTCTTATCTGGTGCGTAGTAAAGCGATTTTACGGAAGAGGTGCAGAACCGGAAGACTTGTTTCAGATTGGAAGCATTGGACTGCTTAAGGCAATTGATAAATTTGATCTTTCTTATGAAGTACAGTTTTCAACCTATGCTGTTCCAATGATATCAGGAGAAATCCGGCGTTTTTTGAGAGACGACGGAATGATAAAAGTCAGCCGTTCATTGAGAGAGCTGTCCTATAAGAGTCTGCAGGCGAGAGAAAAGTTGACCAGGATACTCGGGAGAGAACCGACATTGAAAGAATTATCAGAAGAGCTTCAGATAGATTGTGAGGAGATCGTCCAGGCAATGGAGTCTTCAGTGGAGGTAGAATCCATATATAAGCCGATCCATCAGAAAGAGGGAAGCGAGATTCTTCTGATGGATAAGCTGGAAGAAAAAGACAGGCAGGAAGAAAAGGTGCTTGACCGGATTGTATTAAAAGAAGTACTGGAAACACTTGAAGCGAAGGAACGGACGATCATTTATCTGAGATATTTTGCAGGAAAGACGCAGGCTGAGATAGGAAAGAAAATGGGAATGTCTCAGGTGCAGGTGTCAAGGACAGAAAAAAAGGTGCTGGAGAGGATGCGGAAAGAAATGAAGCGGTAGAGTTTACCATCCTTTCCAGAAAAACAATCCAGCTCCGATTCCTTTCCCTAATGCAACCATTACCACAAACACTGCGAGATACCGGACAATTCTTGCCCGTCTCATAAAAATAGGAAATACATTCAATATTTCTGCAAGTGCCATTGCCCAGCAACCAACAAAAATCCCTCCGAAAAGTCCATAAATTGCAAGAAATATCATCTTTCCAGGAAGATTAACTTCAAAAATCTGAAACAGGTTTCCAAGGATCGCACCGGCTGCTACCATATCTTCATAAATTAAAATATGATTGCCGGTATGGGTACGATCTGCAAAATCTGAGATCACACCAAGTTCCACAATGAAAGAAAAGACACCGCCAGCTACTACCATTCCGGCACTTAAACCAAGCAATGCCAGGAAAATTATCTGCAACAAGTTCATTTTCCAACCTCCAGTTCTTTCTTTTGTCGTGTGGCATTTTCTACTAAAGTTGTCTGGATATCATTTTCATAAAGACGCATCTGTATTTCCATCGGTGTAGGATCTACTGTAAAGCGTTTCTTACCAAAATGATTAAAAAATATCAGAATCCCGATCGCAAGCCCTATGGAATACGTGACTTCCAGAACAGAAAAACCATCTGTCTTCTTTCCCATGATCAGTTCATAAATCTGACCAAATAGCTTCGTTACTCCAACATCATTATTGAATGCCATGATCGAGAAGGCAGATCCAAAGAAAATCACTGCTGATACCAGTATTACCTTTAAAATGTGCCAGAGAAGCGGTGGTGTTTTCTGATTTTCATAAGTAACAATAATATCTGTTTCTCCCAGATTCTGAATCTCAAGTCTGGGATATTGTTCATGAATACAGGCAATGATTTTCAACACGGAAATTACATAGCGCTGTTCTTTTTCCTCCCGGATCTTCAGGATTCGCAAAGTTTTTACTTTCATCAGGATGGCCTTGTCGGAACATTCCATATTCAGGAGGTCTCCTAACATAATGTTTTGCTTTGATACCTCAACATTCCTGTCTGCTTTGAGATAAAGAGTTGTTGATTCAGATGCCATGGACGATCACCTCCAGTTTCTTATCCGGTAACGAATATTTCACAAGATATCCCTCATCACTTTGCATTTTCTTCTGTCCTTTCCAATAAAACAGACCAATAACAACTGCGCATAGTAAGAGGATGATTAAAGCAAACCATCTCCTTTTCACTCTGTTTTTCATTTCATCAGACCTCCTGAAGTGTTTTTTTACATTATTTGCAGCTTTAATAAAAATATACTTACATTCATTTTGTAATATCTTGACAATCAGTAAATCCTGCACTAAAATAAATACATAAGCAAAACCGAAACGTTTCGGTTTTAAAAATAAGGAGGACAATACGATGCCATTAGTTACATCAGAAAAGATGCTTTTAGACGCAAAGAAGGGTGGATACGCAGTAGGCGCATTCAATGTAGAGAATATGGAGATGGTTAAAGCAGTCATCGCCGCAGCGGAGGAGCTGAACGCACCGGTGATGCTTCAGACAACACCTTCTACTGTAAAGTACGGAACATTGGAGACATTTGCAGGAATCGTGAAAGCAGAAGCTGCGAAAACAAAGATCCCGGTATGCCTGCATCTGGATCACGGCAATAGCTTTGAACTTGCAGTTCAGGCAATGAAAGCTGGTTACACATCTGTTATGATCGACGGTTCCCATGAAGATTTTGAGAATAATATCGCAGTGACGAAGAAGGTTGTAGATGTAGCAAATGCATTTGGTATTCCGGTAGAAGCTGAACTTGGTAAAGTTGGCGGAAAGGAAGACGACCTTGAGGCTGATGCTGATACGAACACAGATCCGCAGGAAGCGAAAGAATTCGTAGAGCGCACAGGAGTTTCCTCTCTTGCAGTAGCGATTGGAACAGCGCACGGCTTTTATGTAGGAACCCCGGTTCTTGACAAGCCAAGAGTAAGCGCAATCAAAGAAGTTGTAGATGTTCCGCTTGTGCTTCATGGAGCTTCCGGACTGAGTGAAGAAGATGTAAGAGAATGTGTAGAGCGTGGAATGTGTAAAGTTAACTTTGCTACTGAGCTTCGTGTTGCATACACAGATGCCGTGAAGAAACTGCTTGAAGAGAAGCCGGAGACATTCGATCCGAAGAAACTTGGTGTTGTTGCGATGGAAGCCGTAAAAGAACAGGTGATCGCACGCATGAAGATGTGCGGATGTGACGGAAAAGCAGAATAAAACGAGTAATAGCTTACAAGATACAGAATAAGGAAATAAGCTTATGGGTGCAACGATGAAAGACATTGCCCGAGAGACTGGGCTTGGACTTGCAACAATTTCTTCTTATCTAAATGGAGGAAATGTGCGTGAGAAAAACAGAATCAAGATCGAAGAGGCAATTGAGAAGCTTCATTTTGAGGTAAATGAAGTTGCAAGAGGATTAAAGACAAACCGAACGAAGACCATCGGAATCATCTTACCCGAGTTAAACAACATTTTCTTTTCAGAGATCATTACAGCAGCGGAAGATTTATTAAGAAGTCATGGATATGCGACGATGATCTGTGACTGCAGATCCGATGTGAAACGAGAAGAAGAGGCAGCAGAATTCCTTCTTCACAGAAGAGTGGATGGCTTGATCATGATGCCAACCGGAGCAGAGAAGAAAGTATTTGATAGATTTAGAAAATCCAAAAGACCGGTTGTACTGATCGACCGAAGGATGGAGAACGGAGATTGTGACTGCATTCTTGTAGATAATGAAGGAGCTGCGCAGAACGCAGTGAAACGGCTGATGAAAAAAGGGCATAAGAAGATTGGTATGATCACAGGACCGGATAAGGTATATACAGCCAGAGAACGTCAACGAGGATATGAGCTTGCGCTGCAGGAATCATCAAAAGCTCAATCAGATTTAAAAGACAAAACAGATAGAAAAGATACAAAACTTCTGGCAGATGGTAACTACACGATTGCCGGAGGAGCGAAAGCAATGCGCAAGCTTTATGAAGACAATCCGGATATGACAGCAGTATTTATCTCCAACTACGAGATGACAGTCGGAGCAATGATGGAGATCAATGATCTTGGAATTAAAGTTCCAAAACAGTTGTCTGTGATTGGATTCGATAATGTGGATTTTGCAAGAGCTGTAGTACCAAGACTGTCAATCGTGACACAGCCAACGGAACAGATTGGGCAAGCGGCAGCGAATCTGTTATTGAGCCGTCTCGAAGATAAGGATGAAACATCAGATAAAACATCAGACAAAACAGAAACAACAGAGACAATCTGGCTGAAAACCGGATTCGTAGAAGGAGAATCAGTGGCGGATATTTCATAAAGAGGAGGAGACCATGGGAGAATATTTATTAGGAATAGATATCGGAACCAGTGCCTGCAAGATTGCAGTCTTTGCAAAAGACGGAACCGTCAGGGCAACCGGAACCGGTGATTATCAGGTCTATTACCCACATCCCGGATGGGCAGAACAGAATCCGGAAGAATGGTGGGAAGCAGTTTGCGATGCAATCCCAAAGGTGCTCGCAAAGGGAGATATTTCCCCGGAAGAGATTAAAGGAATCGGGATTGATGGGCAGAGCTGGTCCGCAATCGCAGTAGATAAAGACGGAAATGTACTTACGAATACCCCAATCTGGATGGACACAAGAGCCACAGATATCTGTGAAGAATTCAATGAAAAGATTGGGAAAGACAAGATCTTTGAGCTTTGCGGCAACTCTTTGCAGCCGTCTTATACAACTGCAAAGATTATCTGGTATCAGAGAAACCTGCCGGAAGTCTATGCAAAGACTTATAAGATCCTTCAATCCAACAGTTACATTGCATACAAACTGACCGGTGTGATGACACAGGACCTTTCTCAGGGATATGGCCTTCACTGCTTCGATATGAGAACAGGAACCTGGAAGGAAGAGATGTGTCAGGCATTTGGATTTTCTTCTGAGCTATTGCCGGAAATCCATGCCTGTCATGAAGTGATCGGTGAGGTAAATGAGAAAGCTGCGAAAGAAAGCGGACTGGCAGAAGGAACACCGGTCGTGGCCGGAGGACTCGATGCAGCATGTGGAACTCTCGGTGCAGGCGTGATCCACAGTGGAGAGACACAGGAACAAGGTGGACAGGCAGGGGGAATGAGTATCTGTACCGACCAGTATCGTGCCGATGAACGGTTGATCCTTGGATTTCACGTCGTGCCGGATTGCTGGCTCTTACAAGGCGGAACAACCGGAGGCGGCGGAGTGATGCGCTGGCTTGAGAGGGAGTTCGGAGCGTACGAAAGAGAAGAAGGAAAACGTCAGGGAAAAAGCTCGCTGGATTTATTTAATGAAGAGGCGGCAGCAGTAGCACCGGGAAGTGACGGAGTGATCTTCCTCCCATATATGTCCGGTGAGAGAACTCCGATCTGGGATCCAAACGCAAAAGGTGTCTACTACGGATTAGATTTCAGTAAGACAAAAGGACACTTCATCCGTGCGGCAATGGAAGGAACAGCATATGCATTGAAGCATAACCTTGATGTTGCGGAAGAAGCCGGAGCGAAAGTAGAAGTCCTGCGTGCGATGGGCGGATCAGCAAACTCCTTGTTGTGGACACAGATCAAGTCTGACATCACAGGAAAACCAATTGTTGTTCCATCCTCTGATACAGCAACAACACTCGGTGCAGTGATCCTTGCCGGAGTCGGAATCGGAATGTACAAAGACTTTGACGAGGCGGTGAAGCTTACTGTTGAAGAGAAGCGTTCCCACGAACCGAATAATGAAAACAGAAAAGTTTATGATAGAAATTACGAAACATATATAGAGCTTTATAAACAATTAAAGGACACTATGGCGAAAAACCATGAATAAGAAAAAATTAACAAAAGATCAAAAAGGAGGATCTTGAAAATGAAAGCAGCAGTTGTATGCGCCAACGAAGACGTACAGTATCTTGATTACGAAGAACCGACACCGGGACCGGGCGAAGTTAAGGTCAAAGTAAAATGTTCCGGTATCTGCGGATCTGATATTCCACGAGTACTTCATAACGGAGTTCATTTCTATCCAATCGTACTTGGACATGAGTTCTCAGGAGATGTTGTAGAAGTAGGTGAAGGTGTAACAAAGGTTAAGGTTGGAGATCACGTATCCGGTGCACCGTTGAAACCATGTATGAAATGTGATGACTGTCAGAACGGAAATTTTTCTCTGTGCAAACATTACAGCTTTATTGGTTCCAGAGAGCAGGGATCCAATGCCGATTATGTAGTGATCCCAGAGCAAAATGCAGTTGTATATGATCCGGGCATTCCGTATGAACAGGCGGCCATGTTTGAGCCTGCAACTGTAGCAATCCACGGAGTGTTCCAGAATGATTATCAGGGCGGACAGTATGTTGCAGTACTCGGCGGCGGAACGATCGGAATGTTCACAATGCAGTGGTGCAAGATCTTCGGATCCAAGAAAGTTGTAGTTTTCGACATCAGTGATGAGAGACTTGAACTTGCGAAACGTCTTGGAGCTGACGAAGTTGTCAACACAACGAAAGAGAATTTCATGGAAGAGGCAATGGCGATCACAGGCGGCAAAGGATACGGATTTGTATTCGAGACAGCCGGACAGGTTCCAACCATGCATATGGCCTTTGAGCTTGCAGGAAACAAATCCCATGTCTGCTTTATCGGAACACCGCATGTCAATCTTGAGTTCACACCGGCAATGTGGGAGAACATGAACCGTAAAGAGTTCAAACTGACAGGATCCTGGATGTCCTACAGCGCACCGTTCCCTGGCAAAGAGTGGGATCTGACAGCACATTACTTTGCGACAGGACAGCTGAAATTCGACAAGGGATTTATTTACAAAATGGTTCCGATGAGTCAGGCACAGGAAGCGTTCCAGATGTTTAAGACACCGGGACTTGTACAGGGGAAAGTAATGCTTGTAAACGAAGATTAATCAGAGAGGGGGACAAGAGCTTTGATGTGTTAAAGCTCTGTACCGAATATGATACTTACAGTAACATTAAATGCAGCAATCGACAAAAGATATGTTGTGGAAGGCTATCAGGTCGGTGAAGTCAACCGTGTGAAAGAATGTGCGTATACGCCAGGCGGAAAAGGATTAAATGTATCCAAGCCGGCGTCTATCGCAGGAGCGGAAGTGGTCGCGACAGGATTTGTCGGAGGTCATGCAGGAAATTATATCGAAGACGCACTGAAACCATTTGGAATCAAGAGCGAATTCTATCATCTGGAAGAAGAGAGCCGATCCTGTATCAACATCTGGGATGAAGTCAATCACGTGCAGACAGAATTTCTTGAGCCGGGATTCACGGTATCTGAAGAAGAATTTAAGGGATTCGAAAAACATTTCACAGAACTGGTGAAGAAAGCAGATGTTGTTGCTATGTCAGGAAGTGTTCCAAAAGGACTTGACGGAACAGCTTATCAGCGTCTTGTAAGAATCTGCAAAGAGGCAGGAAAGAAAGTCATCCTTGATACAAGTGGAAAACTGCTTGAGATGGGAATTGAGGCAAAGCCGACGATGATCAAGCCAAACATTGATGAGATCCGTATGTTGACAGGAAAAAGCTGCGACAACTTCCAGGATATGGTAGACGCGGCAAAACAGATTCATGCAGATGGAGTCGAGATCGTAGCAGTGTCACTCGGTGGAGACGGTTCCTTTGTCGTATGTGACGACGGAATCTTTCGCGCACGCGTGCCGAAGATCGATGCGGTAAACACAGTAGGATGCGGAGATTCCATGATCGCCGGGTTCGCTCTTGGACTTAGCGAAGGACTTTCGGTTGAAGAGACATTGAAGAAAGCAAGTGCGATTTCAGCGGCAGCAGCGCTCAGAGAAGAGACAGGATTCTTCGTAAAAGAAGATATGGAAAAAATCTATCCACAAGTTGAAGTTGAAAAGATTGGATAAGAAAAAGGAGTGTTATTATGAGCGAATTTATTAATCCGGCAGATGTGCCAAAAGTAAAATTCTACACAGGTGATGAAGCACCATGTATCGGAATGGGAACATTTGGTTCCGACAGATTTACAGCAGATCAGATTGCTGAAGCAGTAGACGGAGCAATCAAAAGCGGATACCGTATGTTTGACTGTGCCGCATGCTACGGAAATGAACCGGAGATCGGTAAAGTATTTAAAAATGCATTTGATGAGGGAATCGTAGAACGTAAAGATCTCTTTATCATGACAAAAGTATGGAACGATATGCATGAACATGTTGAAGAAGCTTGCAAGAAAAGTATTGCAGATCTCCAGTGTGATTATGTGGATATGTATTACATTCACTGGCCATTCCCGAATTACCATGCACCAAAATGCGATGTAGAGTCAAGAAATCCGGATTCTAAACCATTCAGTGTGGAAGAATTCATGAATACATACAGACAGTGTGAAAAACTCGTCGAAGACGGACTGACAAGATTCATCGGAATCTCCAATATGACAATTCCGAAACTCGAAGCAGTACTTCCATTGATGAAGATCAAACCGGTTGCCTGCGAGCTTGAGATCCATCCTTGCTTCCAGCAGCAGGAACTTTATGACTACCTTGTAGCACACGATATTCAGCCGGTAGGTTACATGCCAATCGGTTCTCCGATGAGACCGGAGAGAGACATGTGTCCGGAAGATGTAGCAGATCTGCAGACTCCGGTTATGCAGGAGATTGCGAAGGCTCATAACTGCCACCCGGCGATCATTGCACTGAAATGGGCAAGACAGAGAGGCGAGATTGCAATTCCGTTCTCACTTCACAATTATGTAAGCAACTTAAAAGCAATGACAGAAGATCCGCTGACAGAAGAAGAGATGGCGAAGATCGCAACACTCGAAAAAGGAAACCGCCTTGTAAAAGGACAGGTGTTCTTGTGGCATGGAGCAAAAGACTGGCATGATCTCTGGGATGAAGATGGAGAAATCGTGACATTGTAAAAAATGAGATAAAATGATATTGAGAGATACAGTTCTTGTAGGAAGTTGAGACTTTTACAGGAGCTGTATTTTAGTAGAAAAAAGGATCGGATTTCCTGCGTGAAATAAAAAAGTTGACATGCACACATTTTTATGATAATATATCGCTCGTAACATTTTTGTAATAAATGTAATAAAAATGAAAATAATGCATAGTATTAATAAAGAATAGCAATTAAATGGTAAAAATTATGCAACAAAATTGTTAGGAGGGTATATGAAATTTAATAAAAATAAAAGGATGTTTCTGGCGATGTATACAGCAATGATGAGTACGGTCATGCTGACGGGATTTGCAAGTTCCACGGAAGCACAGGAGCAGAGCGTTGCAGAAGCAGAAGTGTCAACGGAGGCGGCTGAGCAGGAAGAAACTTTAGATGACACACGGTTTGCAGAGGGTACAGGTACAGACTGGGGTGTATCACAGGAAGTGATCGATGTGCAGTCAGGGATGATCGAGAATGTGAAGATTGCGGCAGCTGAAGCGAAGATTGCTTATGAAGCAAAGCTGGAAGAAGAGAGACGTGCGGCGGAAGAAGCAGAAAGGATCGCCAGAGAGAAGGCAGAGGCAGAAGCGGCAGCAGCGGCACAGGCAGAAGCAGCGGCTGCACAGCAGGCAGAAAAAGAACTGCTGGCATCCCTGATCTTCTGTGAAGCGGGAAACCAGCCGTATGAAGGACAGGTTGCGGTTGGAGCAGTTGTAATGAACCGTATCAATAGTTCCTCTTATCCGGATACGATGGAAGAAGTAATCTACCAGTCCGGTCAGTTCTCACCGGCAATGTCCGGATGGCTTGACCGCGTAAGAGCAAACCAGGGCTATACAGAGGCTGCGATGCAGGCAGCAGAAGATGCACTCGCAGGAAGCAATCCAATTGGAGATTGTCTGTATTTCAGTGTAGGCGGTTACGGAACACGGATCGGAGATCACTTATTTCATTAGAATGCTCCACTCACAATATCTGCTCAAACAGAGTCGATCAGATACTGTGGAATCCTTTTCCGATAATCTCACTTGTATTAGAGATTAGAATAAACGCCTTTGGATCGGTAATCTTGATGAAATTACGCAGACGGACAGCCTGGGTACGGTTCAGTGCAGTCAGGACAATCGCTTTGTCCTGACCGGAATAAGCACCCGTTGCGTGAAAGACGCTGGCACTGCGGTTCAGCTCATGAACGATGAAATTACAGATCGGTTCCGGGTCGTCACATACAACATTAAAATATTTGGACAGATTAAAGTTCTCGATAAAGGTGTCTACCATGAAAGAACGAATCGTAAGTCCGAGCAAAGAATATAATCCAGTTTTGATATCGAAGATAAAGAATCCGGCAATAGTGATCAACAGATCAGAAAGCATAAGAGCCGGTCCGATATTGAAGCTGGAATATTTTTTTAAAATCATAGCAATAATATCTGTACCGCCACTGGAACTGCCGATGTTGAACAAAATGGCAGAGCCAAGAGCAGGAAGTGCAATCGCGAAACAAAGCTCCAGCATCGGCTGGTCAGTCAAAGGAGCTTTCATCGGGCAGACGCGCTCCAGAAAAGAAAGCGTTACCGAGAGCAGAATACTGCAATAAGCTGTCTTAGCTGCGAATTTCTTACCAAGAACAATCATTCCGATCACCAAAAGCGTCATACTGGCAACAAAGTTGAAATCACCGGCTGTCATAAGTCCTGTCTTTGCAATAAGAACAGCAAGACCGGTGATGCCGCCAAAGGTAAAGTTATTCGTGAACTTGAAAAAATAAGTACCGATCGCCATGATCAGTGTGCTGACTGTCAGTAAAAGAAAATGTTTCCCCTTGTCTAACATAAATAAATTCCTCCCCAAAAGAAAAATGCTAGCTTTCGTGTGCAACATCCGCTATAAAAAGCTGTCATAAATGTTTGTACATATGATTGTAAGCGCTGAAAAGTGAAAAGTCAACGCATGAAGTTATCCAAAAAAGGAAATACTGAAATTAAGCAAAGTACGAAAACAGCATACCAAAATAGAACGAAAAGCACTGAAAAGGAGGTTTTAGAGTGTGGAACCAGAAGTTAGAAATAAGCTGGATCTTGCAGTAGAAATCCGTGATGTTTATGCAAGAGAAATTCTTGATTTCGCCGGAAATCCGGCCATTGAAGTAGAAGTTCTGGCAGGAGGAGAAATCATAGGAAAAGCATCTGTGGCAGGAAAAAATTATAATAAAAAAGAGCAGACAGAAAAACAGCAGATGGATATCGAAGGAAAAATCGAATTGCTTAACAGTCAGATTGCACCGGAAATAATCGGTGCAAATGTATTTGAACAAAGAAAGATTGATACAATTCTGAAAGAAAACGGAAATGAACAGACATCCTTTGCAATATCACTTGCAGTGGCGCGGGCAGCAGCGGCTGCAGAAAAAATTCCGCTTTACAGGTATCTTGGAGGTGTACGTGCAGTACATCCAAGTATGCCGCAGTTGGTCAGAAAAGAAGAAATTGAGATAGAAAAGATAAAAGAAATTAAGGTAGACGAGAGTACGATTCTTACGAAACTGTTTGAAAGAATATTAGAAGAACAGAATGAAGGGAAGAAGCTGATTCTCAGTCAGGAAACAGCAGGAACAGAAGACAACTTTCTGGTAGATCTTGCAGTTGCGGCGAATATTACGCTGATTTTGGTTGAAAACAGAGAAAGCGCTTATTATACAGTACTGAACAATCGATTGTTACAACTGGAAGAGAAGATTGGTGGATGAGAAGACCTCAAGAAATCAGGGAGAAATAAATAATGGGAGCATAGCTCCCAATTGTTATTTAGCGATTTTATTTTACACTCTCTAAATACATCTCTGTCAGTTCAACAGCATCTGCAATACACTGAGGACATGGGACAACTTTCCCCTTTCCAGAGACTCCCTTTAAGTCACGACAATAATAGGTTCCGTTCTTTTGACGGAATTTTTCTGCAAATTCCTTTGTTTTCTTATAGGTATCTGCTTTAGTAGATTTTCCATTTTCAAGATTTCCGATGCTGTTGTCCATTCCAATAACCATCATCATACCGGTTACAGCTCCGCACATGTCCATCATGCCCATGCCAAATCCAAATCCCTCAGAGATTTTAAACATTGTTTCCTGGTCTACACCAAATTCCTCACAGAAAGAACAGGCTACAGCTTGTGCACAGTTATACCCTTTGCCATGTAGTTCTAATGCTTTTTCCACTTTTGTACTCATTTTTTTCTCCTTATGATTAGAAATTCCCAACTTATTTTTTGATTTTAAATTGTTTTTATTATAACGCTCTTTTCTGTTTATGACAATTGGTATTACGGATTTCAACAGAGGAAGGCGATGCTTTGAATGATTTCTGGTTACTGTTCACACGATGTGCGACCAGCAACGCATCTCGCCATTTTAAATCGCC
>ENA-ORUQ01001116-ORUQ01001116.1-human-gut-metagenome-genome-assembly--contig:-NODE-1116-length-27414-cov-5.357835_pt1 | contig 27414 bp, 26 predicted proteins | sample MGYA00242081_ERZ509211 | MGnify/ENA primary metagenome ERZ509211 (study PRJEB26280, sample SAMEA2338785) | human gut metagenome | biome: human gut; feature: human-associated habitat; material: faeces...
CCGGCGAGTGAGTAATACACATTGTCCAAATGCGTCCCTCCTGAAGAACTTTTCAACACATTAAATAGCAACGTTACTCATTAATCAAAGAACTGTATCCCCATCAGGGTGAGTCCCTGCGCCGGTGCGGTAGGACCAGCAGCGGAACGGTCTTTGGCATCCAGGATTTTCTGCATGCGCTCCGGTGGATACTGTCCATTTCCGATTTCAATCAAGGTGCCGGAAATAATGCGGACCATATTATAGAGGAAACCAGTTCCCGAAACGCGAATCGTAACTATATCACCATCACGGAAAACTTCAATTCCGGTAACCGTACGGATAGTTGTTTTCACCTGGGCTCCGGAGCCGCAGAAACTGGCAAAATCATGCCTTCCGATCAGGTAGGATGTTGCCTCTCTCATTTTGTCCACATCTAATTTGTAATGATAGAAATAGGAATAAAGCCGCTCAGTTGGTACCGGAAATTTGCGGTTCAGAATGCGATATTCATATGTTTTCTCACTGTCACAGTATCTTGGATGGAAGTCCGGTTCCACTTCTTCAGACATCTGAATCCGGATATCCTCCGGCAGACGCTGGTTCAGAGCATAAGAAATCTTCTCTCCCGGGATGCGGGTGTTGGTGTCAAATACCGCTACGTTTCCAAGGGCGTGTACGCCTGCATCTGTACGACTGGCACCAATCGTTTCAATCTTTTCTCCCAGAAGCTCAGAAAGTGTATCATTCAACACTCCCTGTACTGTAATTCCATTGGGCTGTGTCTGCCAGCCACAATAATTCGTTCCATCATATGCTACAACAAGTCCAATTCGTTTCATCATCTTTCTCCTTGTGAAAATTCCCTCATCTGCATCCGTAGTCTATTTTAAGACTCTGAATACAGATGAGGGAACTATAACTTTTTAAGTGGATGTTCAGGTCGATTTAAATTCCAGCTGTCCTAAATCCAATTGCAACAGCCAGATACGCTGCCAAAATCACATATGCCATATGATCTCTTTTTTTATAACAAAGCGGTTTCATCTGGGTACGGTTATCCCCGCCATGATAGCACCTTGCCTCCATGGCCATGGCCAGATCATTTGCACGGCGAAATGCGGAAATAAACAGTGGCACCAGAAGGGGAACCATGTTCTTCGCCTTCTGGATCAGATTCCCATTCTCGAAATCAGCTCCGCGGGCAATCTGCGCTTTCATGATCTTATCCGTTTCTTCCAGAAGAATAGGGATAAAACGTAGGGCGATCGACATCATCATAGCAATATCATGTACTGGTACATGGAGCTTATTCAGCGGGCGGAGCAGACGCTCCAGGCCATCAGTCAGCTGGTTAGGCGTCGTCGTCAATGTCATAATGGAAGAACCGATCACCAGATAAACCAGTCGGATCGCCATAGTACCTGCCAGCACCAGACCTTCCTTTGTTACCTTAATAAATCCCAGCTTCCATACCACCTCACCAGGGGTAAGAATCATATTAAAAAATATGGTGATCAGAAGCAGCATGAAAATGGTCTTCAGACCTTTAAAAATAAACTTCACCGGAACCTTGGACAACAGGATCATTCCTGCAAGAAATATAGTAGCCACTGCATATCCTGCGAAGGTGTGGAACAAAAATACAGATACAATAAATCCAATGGTTCCTACCAGTTTGGTTCTTGGATCCAGCTTGTGAATCACGGAATCTGCCGGATAATACTGTCCGATCGTAATATCTCTGATCATTCGCTTCTGCCTCCCTTCTTAAGAAGTGAAGGCTTCTGCTTCTTTAAAGCTTCCAGAATCGTATCTCTGGCTTCCTCCACAGTGGTAGCTGTGGTATCCACATTCAGGCCATTTTCGGAAAGCGCATGCATGATATAGGTGATCTGCGGTGCCGCAAGTCCCATTCCTTCCAGTTCCTTATAATGGGAAAATACATTCTTCGGTGTATCGTCAAATACCATTTCCCCATGATTCATAACGATCAGGCGTTCCACATATTTGGCAATGTCCTCCATGCTATGAGAAACCAGGATAATGGTAATTCCTCTCATCTTATGAAGAGCCGCAATCTGATCCAGAATGTCATCTCTTCCCTGTGGATCGAGCCCTGCAGTAGGCTCATCCAGGATCAGGATTTTCGGGTTCATTGCCAGAACACCTGCAATGGCAACCCGTTTCTTCTGGCCTCCTGAAAGCTCGAAAGGAGACTTGGTAAAATTCTCTTCCTTCACACCTACATGGGCAAGGGCCTTTTTTGCCTCTTCCTCAGCCTGCTCCCTGGAAAGTCCCTGATTCATAGGGCCAAAGCAAACATCTGCCAGAACTGTATTCTCAAACAGCTGGTGCTCCGGGTACTGGAATACCAGCCCCACCTCACTTCGAAGAGCCCGGCGGTTATAATTCTCCGCCCACACGTCTTCTCCATTATAAAGGATCTGACCGCTTGTAGGCTGGATCAAAGCATTAAAATGCTGGATCAAGGTTGATTTTCCGCTTCCAGTATGACCAATCACACCAATGAACTGTCCATCCGGAATTACAAGATTTATATCTTTCAGGGCGTGGCTTTCATAAGCAGTACCCTGACTGTAAGTATAGGTCACGTTCTTAAGCTCTATCGACATAATGCACCCACCAATTCCTCTTTCGTCAGTATTCCTTCCGGAATGTCCACGCCAGCCTTGTGAAGCTCATGGGCGAGCAATGTCACCTGGGGTACATCCAGCCGGTATTTCTTCAGTGTCTCTACCTGGGAAAAAATTTCTCTTGGAGTTCCCTGCATTACCACATTTCCACCATCCATCACATAAACCTTGTTGGCATGGATCACTTCTTCCATATAATGGGTAATGAGGACAACGGTTACATTTTCTTTTTTATTGAGCTCGGAAACGGCTTTCAATACTTCTTTCCTGCCATTCGGGTCAAGCATTGCAGTTGGCTCGTCCAGTACAATACAGCTTGGACGCATCGCCACAACACCTGCGATGGCAACTCTTTGTTTCTGGCCTCCGGAAAGCTTGTTCGGAGACTGATAACGGTAAGCGGTCATTCCTGTCTTTTTCAGACTGTCATCCACACGCTTCCAGATTTCGTCTGTAGGTACTCCCATATTCTCAGGACCAAAGCCTACATCCTCTTCCACAACCGTACCAATGATCTGGTTGTCCGGATTCTGAAAAACCATCCCCGCTTTCTGGCGGATTTTCCACAGCTCCGGCTCCTTGGCTGTGTCCATATCATCCACCCACATGGTTCCCTCTGAAGGGATAAGCAATGCATTTATCTGCTTCGCCAATGTGGATTTTCCGGAACCATTGTGCCCCAGAACGGCCACAAAATCGCCGGCTTCAATGTCCAGGTTTACATCATTGACAGCACGCTGCGTTGCTTCCACATTGCCGTCCTCATCATACTTGAGATAGTCAAATCCCAGCTTGAATGCCTTGATAATTCCCATATTCTTTTTCCTCGTCTGTCAGGCCTTCAGCTCGTCCGTAGCTGCCGGAACTGCACCGGTCAACTCGTCCATTAACGCCCAAATTTCATCTTTTCCCTGCTTTGTCTCAGCGGAAAAAGGAATGATCTTACTGCCCGGGCGCAGCTTCAGTCCGTCCTTGATAGCCTTAATATTCTTCTGTACCTGACTTCTTTTCAGCTTATCCAGCTTGGTTGCAATAATGATCGGATTGTATCCGTTATTTACGATCCAGTCATACATCAGCTTATCGTTTGCAGATGGATCGTGCCGGATGTCGATCAGGAGAAATACTGCTTTCAGGGTCTGTGAGGTATGAAGATAACGCTCGATCATCTTTCCCCACTTCGCCTTCTCGGTCTCCGGAACCTTGGCATATCCATAACCTGGAAGATCCACAAGGTACATAAAATCATTTACATTATAAAAATTGATAGTCTGTGTTTTTCCCGGCTGGGAACTTGTTCTTGCCAGCGCTTTTCGGTTCAGCAGACCGTTAATGAGGGAGGATTTTCCCACATTGGATTTCCCTGCAAAAGCAATTTCAGGTCTTCCTGTGTCTGGCAGTTTGCTGGTGATACCACAAACGATATCCAGTGAAACATTTTTAATTACCATTTTTCCTACCTCTCATTTCAGGCAAGTGCCCGTTCCAGCACTTCATTCATATTTTCCACAAACGTGATCTTCAGTCCGTCTGTGATCTCCTCATCCAGTTCTTTGATGTCCGGTTTATTGGACTTTGGAACCAGTACTTCTTTAATCTTGGCGTACTTAGCTGCAAGAAGCTTCTCTTTCAGTCCGCCGATTGGAAGTACACGACCTCTTAAGGTGATCTCACCAGTCATGGCAAGGTCCGCTCTTACCGGCTTGTCAATAATGGCAGAAAGCATTGCAGTTGCCATGGTAATTCCGGCTGACGGACCGTCCTTTGGCACTGCCCCTTCCGGAATATGTACGTGAATGTCATTTTCCTGGAAAAATTCCTGATTGATTCCATATCTGGCTGCTACAGAGCGGATGTAGCTGATGCCCGCTGTTGCAGACTCTTTCATCACGTCTCCAAGCTGTCCGGTAAGCACAAATTCCCCTTTACCCGGCATAATATTTACTTCGATCTGAAGGGTATCGCCGCCTACCTGCGTCCAGGCAAGACCTCTTGCAATACCAACCTCATCCTTTTTATTCGCCATCAGGTAATTGTATTTCTCCTGCCCCAGAAAGCTCTCAAGGTTCTTGCCTGTGACCGTTACCTTCTCTTTGCCATCTTCCATGATCAGACGTGCTGTCTTACGACAGATCTGACCGATCAGACGCTCCAGATTTCGGACACCAGCTTCTTTCGTATAATTATTGATAATTTTTCGAAGAGCGCCGCCCTGAATGGAAAGTTTGCCTTTCTCAATTCCATTGGCTTCCATTTGCTTGGGAATCAGATGCTCCTTTGCAATGTGCTCTTTCTCATTCTCTGTATAACCGCTGATCTCAATGACCTCCATTCGGTCAAGAAGCGGTCTTGGGATTCCCTGAATATCGTTGGCTGTTGCAATAAACAACACCTCTGAAAGATCCTGGGGAAGCTCCACATAATGGTCATTGAAATGACTGTTCTGCTCCGGATCCAACACCTCAAGAAGCGCAGAAGAAGTATCTCCCTTGTAATCACTGCTTGTCTTGTCAATTTCGTCCAGAAGCATAAGCGGATTGGCAACCTTTGCCTGCTGAAGGGCAACGGTAATCCTTCCCGGCATAGCACCCACATAAGTCTTTCTATGGCCGCGGATCTCAGCTTCATCCTTCACACCACCAAGACAAATACGGACATAACGCTTGCCAGTGGCTTCTGCAACAGATTTGGCAATAGAAGTCTTACCGGTTCCAGGAGGTCCCACAAGGCAAAGTATAGGAGATTTTCCTTTATGTGTCAGCTTACGTACAGACAGAAATTCCATAATACGCTCTTTTACATCTTTCAGACCATAATGACCTTCTTCAAGAATCTTCCAGGCTGCCTTCAGGTCTTCAGAATCTTCAGAGCACTTATCCCACGGAAGGGAAAGAAGTGTCTCAATATATCCCCGCAGAATACTGCTCTCAGCGGCATTGGTGCTGGTGATTTTAAAGCGGCCGATTTCTTTGAAAATGCGATCCTTTACTTCCTGGGAAGCAGTAAGCTCTTTGGCTTTTCTGCGGAACTCCTCAGCCTCATCAGCAGTATTGTCCTCGCCAAGCTCCTCCCGTATCAGTTTCAGCTGTTCTCTCAAAATATATTCACGCTGGTTTTTATCTACGCGCTTTTTCAGTTTCTGCTGAAGGTCGTGGCTGATATCCAGCACATTGATCTCATTGCTCAAAATGGCACCAAGAAGCTCATATCTGTCTGTCAGTCTGGCTGCCTCCAGAAGTTTCTGTTTGCTCTGCCAGGAAAGAGGCAGATTAATTACGATCTGGTCGATCAGCTCCGGTGCTTTCTCTATATTTATGATCTGGGCAGCCAGTTCTTTTCCAATCTTTCCACCCTTAGCGCAATAAGTTTGGAACAGCTCCCTGATACTTCTGTACATTGCCTCCAGCATCGCCTGAGGCAGCTCCTCTTCTTCCTCATTAACAAGAACAGTCTCTGCTCTTAAATATGGTGTCTCCTGTTCCAGGCCAAGAAGTTCTGCCCTTCTTTTTCCCTCAACAAGAACACGCAGCAGGTTGTCAGGAAGTTTCACAACCTGCTTAATATATGCAATAGTTCCTACCTGAAACAGCTGTACAAATCCAGGATCTTCAATCTGGGGATCCTTCTGGGTTACCAGAAAGATCTTCTGATCCTGAAACATTGCCGCTTCGATTGCCTTTTTGGAACGTTCCCTGCTTACATCGAAATGGATGATCATTCCCGGAAGAATGGTAGTTCCGCGAAGGGCAAGGGCAGGAAGTACATTGATTGGCTCACTCATTTGTAGTCAAATCCCTTCATCAGGCTGTTTCCGGAGTGCCCTTTTTGTGTGCACGCTGGCTTCTTCTGCCTGTATTTGCCGGATTCACCGGCTGTGCAGGAGCTTCCCCATGAACGATCTGAGGTTCACCAGTTCCCTCTACAGCTTCTTTTGTAATAATGCATTTACGAATGGTGTCGTCAGACGGAGTCTTATACATCAGATCCATAAGAGTGCTCTCCATGATCGCACGAAGTCCTCTGGCTCCGGTTTTACGTTCCATGGACTTTCTCGCCATAACACGAAGTGCTTCATCCTCAAAATCAAGCTCTACTCCATCAAGTTCAAACAGTTTATGGTACTGCTTGGTCAGTGCGTTCTTCGGCTCCTGAAGGATGCGAAGAAGTGCGTTCTCATCAAGTCCGTCTAAGGTTACCACTACAGGCACACGTCCTACAAACTCCGGAATCAGTCCATAACGGATCAGATCCTCAGGCATTACCTGTTTGAACAGTTCACCAACATTCTGTTCTTCTTTGGAAGCGACTTCTGCGCCAAAGCCAATTGCCTTGGTATCCTGTCTTCCCTCAATGATCTTCTCCAGACCGTCAAAGGCACCGCCGCAGATAAACAGAATATTTGTAGTATCAATCTGGATGAATTCCTGATGCGGATGCTTTCTTCCACCCTGAGGAGGAACACTTGCAACAGTGCCTTCCAGAATTTTCAGAAGTGCCTGCTGTACACCCTCTCCAGAAACATCACGAGTGATAGAAACATTCTCTGATTTACGTGTGATCTTGTCGATCTCATCTATATAAATAATTCCGTACTGCGCTCTGTCAATATCATAATCAGCAGCCTGAATGATCTTCAGAAGAATATTCTCAACATCTTCACCTACATATCCTGCCTCTGTCAGGGTAGTGGCGTCTGCAATGGCAAACGGTACATTCAGAAGTCTTGCCAGTGTCTGGGCAAGAAGTGTCTTACCGGAACCAGTTGGTCCAAGCATAAGAATGTTGCTCTTCTGAAGCTCTACATCCAGATTTCTGGAAGCAGTAACACGTTTGTAATGATTGTATACAGCAACAGAAAGTGCTTTCTTGGCCTCATCCTGTCCGATTACATAGTCGTCCAGAATTGCATGGATTTCCTCTGGTTTCATCAGATTGATCTCAGATCCAAGAATATCTTCCTGATCGTATCCTCCAAATTCTTCTTCCATGATCTCCGAGCAGATACCTACACACTCATCGCAGATGTAGGCTCCATCCGGTCCGGCGATTAATTTGCGGACCTGATCCTCGGTTTTCTGGCAAAAGGAACATCTTACTTTTCCTTCTCTTATCTTCTCAGCCATGAATCTTTAACTTTTCCTTTCTTTTAAATAAAGCGTCCTTATTCAGAGCTATTCTGAAAAAAGTTTTCTTTATTTCTTAAAATTTGGAATTATTCTGTAAAATATACCTATTTTACAAAATTATCCCATTTTACAAGATAAGACTCCTGTTAGTTCAGGAGTCTTTTCTTACAGTAGCATGCAAAAGAAAACTCCGGCTATTAGAGTTCTAAAAGCTCCAGGGGGATTTCTTTTGTTTTCAGTTTAGGCGGGAAAGTTTATACTGGAAATACACAAATATACTACCTCTTCATCAGTGTACACTCGGTTATCCAGTTACAGTTTTTCCCTATTTGTGGGTTACAACACCATCGATCAGACCATAAGCCAATGCTTCCTCTGCGGACATGTAATTGTCACGGTCTGTATCTTTCTCTACTACCTCAAGAGGCTGTCCGGTGTTTGCAGCCAGAATTTCATTTAATGTTCTCTTTGTCTTGGCAATGTGATCTGCCACGATCTGGATCTCAGTCGCCTGTCCCTGGGCTCCGCCAGATGGCTGATGGATCATGATCGTAGAATTCGGCAGTGCAAATCTCTTACCCTTTGTACCACCAGCAAGAAGGAATGCTCCCATGCTGGCAGCCATTCCCAGACAAATAGTGGAAACGTCGCACTTGATATACTGCATGGTATCGTAGATAGCCATACCAGCTGTCACGGAACCACCCGGGCTGTTGATATAAAGCTGGATATCCTTTCCAGGATCCTCTGCTTCCAGAAAAAGCAACTCAGCAACTACCAGACTGGCACTTACATCGTTTACTTCCTCTCCCAGGAAAATGATTCTGTCCTTCAGAAGCCTTGAATAGATGTCGTAGCTTCTCTCCCCTCTGCTTGTCTGCTCAATGACATAAGGCACTAAACTCATATATTCCCTCTTTTCTTATCAGATGCGCTCCACCTGGTCTGCATTATAATGCGCCAGAGAGAGCGCTTTCATAACAAAATAATTTTTCCCTCTTGGGATGTGCAGTTATCTGCCTGCTGATTATTCAGCGTCTGCTGCTTTCTCAACTTCAACTGCTGCGTCAGCGATAACAGTAACAGCCTTCTGAACAGCCATGTCTTTCTTCATCTGCTCAAGTCCGCTCTCACCGATAGCTTCTCTGATCTTGTCAGCTTCCATCTTGTAAGCATCTGCCATCTTCTGGATCTCTTCTGTGATTTCTTCTTCAGATGGCTGGATGTTCTCAGCCTCAGCTACTTTCTCAAGAACCAGTCTTGTCTGGATTCTCTTGAGAGCCTGTGGCTTCATGTCTTCCATCATCTTGTCCATGCTCTGGCCTGTGAACTGGAAGTACTGCTCCATGGATAATCCCTGCTGCTGCATTCTTCTGGAGAAGTCATCCATCATCTGACGGCACTCTGTCTTTGTCATAAGCTCCGGAATATCCATCTGTGCATTCTCGATTGCTTTATCTACTGCAGCGTTCTCTTTTGCAGTTCTTGCTTCTTTCTCTTTCTTCTCTGTCAGTTTCTTCTTAACATCTTCTTTGTACTCAGCAAGAGTATCAAATTCAGATACGTCTTTCGCGAACTCATCGTCAAGCTCCGGAACCTCTTTGGTCTCGATTTTCTTAACATCACACTGGAATACAGCTTCCTTGCCAGCAAGCTCTTTTGCCTGATATTCCTCTGGGAAAGTAACCTTAACTTCTACATGGTCACCAGTGTTTGCTCCAACAAGCTGATCCTCGAATCCCGGGATAAATGTACCGGAACCAAGTGTAAGTGCGTAGTCAGTTCCTTTACCGCCTTCAAATGCAACACCATCAACAAATCCCTCGAAATCGATTGTTGTGATATCACCGTTTGCAGCTGCACGATCCTCAACAGCAACTGTTCTTGCGTTCTTATCCTGCTCTTTCTTAACCTCAGCGTCAACTTCCTCGTCTGTTACAGCAATCTCAGACTTCGGAACCTCTACACCCTTGTAATCTCCAAGAGTAACCTCTGGTTTCACAGCTACATCAGCTGTGAAGATAAGAGCTTTACCTGGCTCCATCTGTGTAACGTTGATCTCCGGCTGGGAAACGATCTCAAGATCGCACTCGCCAAGAGCTTTTGTATATTCCTGTGGTACAAGAGAATTAACAGCGTCTTCCATAAATACACCCTTGCCATACATGCTCTCGATCATCTTTCTCGGAGCTTTTCCTTTACGGAATCCTGGAAGGCTGATTCTGCTTTTCTGTTTCTGGTAAGCTTTCTCCATTGCTTTGTCTAAATCTTCAGCGGAAACTTCGATGGTAAGCTTCGCCATGTTTTTCTCTAATTTCTCCACCTGTAAACTCATTTTCGTGTTCCTCCTTAATATATATCTCTCTGCATTCTTTCTGCGGTTATAAATGCGCAGGGTTTCCCCCTATTATTACAGTCATTGTAGAAGTATAGCACAACCCAATTAAAAACGCCAGTGTTTTTTATGGTTTTCCCTGTTATTTTTTGTGGAATTTTCACTGTTATTCCTTGAAAATCAAGGTTTTTCAGAATATTTCCTACTTGTATACTACGGATTCTGCAATCTGCTCTGCTTTTTCCTGACCAAGGAGCTGGGAAATCAGGGAAAGGGCAAAGTCAATTGCAGTTCCAAGTCCACGGCTTGTAGTAATGTTTCCATCAATTACAACCTTTTCTTCAGACTTCACAGCATCTCCAAGGCCATCCATGCAGGCCGGGTATGCAGTTGCTTTCTTTCCATGCAAAAGTCCGATTTCTGCAAAAACAGTAGGTGCCGCGCAGATGGCTGCTATCTTACCTCCATTATTATAGAAGCTTTTAACCAGATCGGTAAGTGGCTCGAATCCTCCAAGATAAGTGGTTCCAGGCTGCCCGCCTGGGAGAACCAACATGTCCGCGTCGGAGAAATCTGCCTCACGGAAGGTGGTATCGGTCAGCATGGTGATACCATGGGCTGTAGTGATCTGTTTGGTGTTTTTTATAGAAACGGTTGTAATAGTGATTCCTGCTCTTCGCATAAGATCAACTACAGTTAAGCCTTCAATGTCTTCGAAACCGTCAGCGAGGAAAATGTATACTTTTTTACTCATGGTGTAGCCTCCTAATTCATTTTCAATTAACATTTATCACGTTGTATCCTACATATTTCTACTATAAAGTGTTTTTCACATTCCAAGCCATTATAGTTTCTTCATTAAATTAATAACAAAATCATTGATTATAACGCACTTTATAGTCATTTTAATAACAATATTTACATTTTCTTGCCCTTATCAGCAGCGCCCTGCAGTGCTTCAAACACTGCACTACGGAAGCCATTTTGTTCCAGAATGCGGACGCCCTCGATAGTTGTTCCAGCCGGAGAACATACCATATCTTTCAGTTCACCAGGATGCATACCGGTCTCCAGAACCATTTTGGCACTTCCAAGCACAGACTGTGCTGCAAACTGATACGCCTGCTTTCTTGGCATTCCCTGGGCTACCGCTGCATCTGCCATTGCTTCAATGAACATGAACACATAAGCAGGAGAGCATCCGCTGACTGCGCCTACTGCATCCATCATTCTCTCCGGAACTACTTCTGTACGTCCGAAACTGTTTGTGATGGTAAGGATCTGCGCCAGATCTTCCTGAGTTACACGTTCATTGGCGCATGCACCAGTCATACCCTCACCTACCTGTGCCGGAGTATTCGGCATAAGACGTACAACCTTCAATGGCTGCTCACATTTTTCTTCCAGCCATGCAAGCGTTTTTCCAGGAGCAATTCCAACGATCATATGCTCTGGTGTGAGGTAGCCTTTCACCTCACCTATCACTTCTTCGTAAAACTGAGGCTTCACAGCTAATATAACAATATTTGCATTTTTTACGACCTCACAGTTATCCAAAGTTGTTACAACACCTAATTTTTCCTTACTTCTTCGACTGCCCTCTTCAGTAAGATTAGAAACAATAATCTCATTTTTCTCAAATATACCTTTTTTCAGAATTCCGCCGATCATTGCAGAACCCATATTTCCACATCCGATAAATCCGATTTTCATAGTATTCGCTCCTCGTCTTTTCTTCTGTCAAAACAGCTGGTTCAAAAGTTCTTTTGCCCTATTATAAAACAAAAGAACAGGATACGCAATAAAAACAGCCGTTCCCAGGCATGTTTGAAAAATGCCCGGAAGCGGCTGTCTCAGCTTTATATTTTTTATTCTTTTCTATCTTTTCTGTTTTTCCTGAAATGCAAACAGAGTTTCCCGATCCGGAAGATTGTCATTGTCTCCCTTTGAGGAAATGATAATGGCTCCCATGGCATTTCCACGGGCAACAGCCTCGTCAAGAGGCAGATTTTCCAGAAGGCCTGTTACCACACCTGCAGCAAAAGCATCTCCTGCACCTACTGTATCCACGATTTTTTCCGGCTTATACCCAGGGACTGTGCCCTGTGCACCGTCTTTTGTCTTGTAATAAGCGCCGGTTTCCCCAAGCTTTACAATTACAGTTTTAGAGCCATGTTCCAGATAAAAGTCTGCGATCTCCTCAGGCACATCTGTACCGGCAAGAATTCTGCCTTCTTTAATACCTGGCAGCACCACATCACTGTGAAATGCGATGTCATTTAAAGTCTGCACCATCTCTTCCCTTGACTTCCAGAGTTTTTCCCTGATATTGGGGTCAAAGCTTACCATCGCCCCGATTTCATGGGCTCTTTTTGCAAGAGTCATACAGGATCTGCGGCAGTCTTCTGATAAAGCCGGAGTAATTCCTGTAATATGGACCATCTTCACTCCTGACAGATCCTGCGCCTCAATGTCCTTCGGACAGATATGAGAAGCAGCGGAATTTTTCCGGAAATAATATACAGCAGGATCCCCTTCCAGAACTTTTGTCTTCAGATACGATCCGGTAAGATACTCTTCTGTAAAAAGAACCTTTTCTCCGTCAATCTTTTCCTTTTCGATAAATTCATGGATATAAGCTCCGTAAGGGTCTTTTCCAAGCTTAGTAAAATAGCTTGCAGTATGTCCCAGTCTGGTCACTCCGATAGAAAAATTCAGCTCAGCACCGGCAAGTCCCCTGGAATAATTTTCCACTTCACTGAAGGTGCCTGGCTTTTCTGCGATAAATACTACCATGGGTTCCCCCATTGTAAATATTTCACTCATCTGCCACACCTCCTTACCAGTGTCAAAGCCTCCTGTGCCTTTTGGGTAATTTCTTCAAAGTTTCCTGCATTTATATCACTTTCCTTTACCATCCAGCTTCCACCGCATGCTGCGATGAAAGGATTTTCCAGATAGGTACCGATATTCTCTGTATTGATTCCACCTGTAGGGATAAATTTCATATCTCCAAAAGGTGCTGCAAGAGCTTTGATTGCCTTGATTCCTCCACTTGTCTGGGCAGGGAAAAATTTCACCACACCGATTCCAAGGGATTTGGCTTTCATGATCTCACTGGCTGTCACGCAGCCAGGAAGACAGATCACATCCAGCTCCTGACATTTTTTTACAACCTCTTCTGAAAGTCCCGGACTTACGATAAATTTCGCCCCAGCCTCAACAGCATCTTCCACCTGACCTGCACCTATCACAGTTCCTGCACCTACCAGCATTTCCGGAACTTCTTCTGCCACCTTTTTGATGGCATCTTTTGCAGCCGCTGTGCGGAAAGTGATTTCCATACAGCAAATTCCGCCTTTACACAATGCCCGGGCAAGCTTTGTGGCATCCTCTGCCCGTTCCAGCTTTACTACCGGAATAATGGGATTTTCAGCCGCAATTTTTAATATATCTTCCATAAGCGTCACTTCTCTTCTGCTTTCGCCGCCTCAAACTCTTTGCTCCAGTCAAGATTTCTGTACTGCTCGCCTCTTTCATCCTCTTTAATAAAAGCAACCAGACGGTTCATCATCTCTGTGGGCCATACATCAATATCAATATCTGCTGTTGTGTATACACCCTGTTTGATCATTTCAAAACCGAAAATGTCTTTTACATGCATTTTCTTTGCAAATTCAATTACTTCCTTTACCATATGGCTTGGGATAAAGATCACACCGCCGCCATATCCGAATACAACATCACCAGGAAGGCAGACAGCTCCGCCGATCTTAGTCATGGAATTAAAGCTGGTCATAACAAAATCTTTGATCGGGGTAGGATCTACGCCACGGTAGTAAACCTGAAGTCCTTCGATTCCTTCGATCTGCTCCAGATCACGGATACCGCCCCATACAACAGCTCCGCCGGTCTTGGTTCTGTTTTTGATAGCTGTGGAAAGATTTCCACCTACAAAGGTTCCTTCGTAGATCTTGTCATACATATCAGCTACGACTACATCTCCTTCTACCAGAGTATCAATCACCCACTGGTTGCAGGTTCCTTTTCTTCCCTCAGAAGCACCGATCTTCTTTACAGTCTCCTCAAGATCCGGTCTTGCAGGCATGAAAGAACAGGTCACAGCTCTTCCAACCAGCTTTGTCTTATCCTCATGAAGTCTTTTCAGTTTTTCCTCAAACTGGTTCAGGTAGCCTTTCATAAACATAGGCTGCCATACCTCTTCCAGGGTAAGATGTCTTATTTCTTCCAGATCCTCATCGGATACTCTCGGACGTCCATCTGGAAAACGCTCTCCATCCCATTTTTCTGTTAACTGTATAATATCTTCTTTTACACTAAAATGCATAATTTAAAATTCCTTTCTTCTTTATATAATTCCCTATCATTCATGGTTTCCCGCAAATTGTGAATAGTAACACCGGCGGCGCAATCCGCCGCCGGGTCTTTGTCTGTCACTGTGGTAAAAAATCAGCTCCACAGACGGTCATGGGAATAATCATGGTTCCACTCGTCTGTTGGAAGCCAGATTCCCGGATAATCCGGATGAATGTGTTCCAGCACAACCTCGTCCACGATCTCATCAATACCAAGACCTGGTTTATCCGGAACTGTAATATAACCGTTCTGTACCAGTGGTTTCGGAAGTCCGGTTACCAGATCATCCCACCACGGAACATCTACAGAATGGAATTCCTGTGCAAGGAAGTTCTCAGTAGCTGCAATACTGTGAACAGCAGCCATACAAGCGATTGGGCTCTCAGCCATATGAACAGCCATTGCAACACCATATTCCTGTGCAAGGTCACCGATTTTCTTATTCTCAAGGATTCCACCGGAAGTAAGGATATCCGGATGGATCACAGATACACCGCCTTTTTCCAGAAGAGGTCTGAAGTTTTCTTTCAGATAAATATCCTCGCCTGTACAGATCGGAACTGCACAGGAATTTCTCAGACGTACATACTGATCTGTCAGCTGCCACGGAATCAGATCCTCCATCCATGCGATGTTATATTTTTCAATTCTTCTTGCCAGCTTGATGCAGGATTCCACACCAATATGTCCAAAATGGTCAATTGCAAGTGGAATATCATATCCGATAATGCTTCTTACATCTTTTACATACTGCTCCAGGATATCAAAGCCATGCTCTGTTACCTGAATGCCTGTAAATGGATGTGGAATATTGTTCACATCATAGTGACGGTTGCGAAGATATGTTTCTTTCTCATCTAAGTTTCTTGGAATTGCATCATATGCAGTTGCTGCTTTCAGTTCCTGAACAAATCCAAGAGGTGCGCACAGTGCGCCTGGTTCATCGTATAAAAGGTCAATGCCAAGATCCATTTTCAGGAAAGTAAAGCCTTTTTCCATTCTTGCCTTTAATGCCTTTCCCATATCGATTCCGGTATGCTTTCCTTCTACATCTGTGTCACAGTAAATACGGATCTTGTCTCTGAATTTACCTCCAAGCATCTGATAAATCGGAACACCATAAGCCTTTCCTGCAAGGTCCCAAAGTGCGATTTCTACACCGCAGACACCACCGCCCTGTCTTGCATGGCCGCCAAACTGTTTGATTCTTCTGAATAATTTATCAATATTGCAGGGATTTTCCCCGATCAGTCTGCTCTTTAATGCTAAAATGAATTTTCGGTCTGCTCCGTCACGAACTTCGCCGTAACCAACAAGACCCTGATTGGTATAAATTTTTACCAAAGTGCAGTGCATCGGTGCGCCTACAATATCTGCAACGCGCAGATCTGTGATCCTCAAATCGGAAGGTCTTGAATTGGTATTCACATTCTGTAAAATTTCCTCATAAGCTTTGTCCATTTGTTTTCCCTCTCTTCTTGATTATTTTGGCTATGAAATTCCCGAAGGGCATCTGCGGACCGGCCATGCCGGCATGACAGGATCCATGGATACTCCAGCGGCAAATTATTTCACGCTTCCATCTGATTTGCCTGAGATCAGCTGTGCCTGTGCTACAATATAAATGATCGTAACCGGCAGAGATGTGAGTACTGATGCTGCCATGATTCTTCCCCAGATTGCCGAATCCGCGTATTTGAAGCTGGAAATGGCAACTACAGCAGTCTGCTGTGCGGGACTTGTGGTCATGATCATGGCGTATAAATATTCGTTCCAGGACATTGTAAATGCAAAGGTTGCAACAACTGCGATACCGGGAAGTGCGATTGGTGTGATGATATATCTTAAGGATTTCATTCTGGTACAGCCATCAATCAGCGCTGCTTCCTCAAGTGCATAAGGAATGGCCTTAAAATAACTCATCAGCATATAGCAGCAGTACGGCACAACAGTGGTTGGATAAATGATCAGCAATGCCCATTTGTTGTCATAGAATCCAAGTTTACTTACAAATACATACATCGGTACGAAAAGCACTGCAGTAGGTATTAAATAAGAAAAGATAATGCTTGTTTTGAAAAATCTTCTTCCCGGATATTTCAGTCTTGTCATAGCATAAGAGCCAAGAATACTGATCAGCAGACAACAGACAGTTGTCAAAAAGGCGATCATAAGACTGTTTAAAAGAGCCCGGGGAAATTCTGTTTTGGTAAAAAGGTCTACATAGTTTTCAAAGGTATAATGTTTTGCGATCAATGACGGACGTGCCACATACATTTCACTGTTTACTGTTATGGAAGATTTGATCATCCAGTATACCGGAAAAATAGTCCACACAAGTGCAATTATCAGGAGTATGTATGTCGTTGCCGAAGCAGCAATTCTTTTATGTCTTTTCATTACCATGATAATCTTCCCTCCTATTCTTCCTCTTTATTGGCTTTTGCGTAGATAAATATCAAGATCAGCAATAACGGAATAACAGAAATCGCTACAGATACAGCTCTTGCAAAGTTATTCTGAATAAAAGCCATATCATAGGTATAGGTTGCGATTGTACTGGAAGCATATAACGGGCCGCCTCCTGTGATCAGATATACATTTTCAAAGTCATTAAATGTCCAGATTGTAGATAACAATGTGGTAATTCCGATTACACTTGAAATAGACGGAAGTGTGATATACCAGAACTGTTTAAATGCTCCTGCGCCATCTACATAAGCAGCTTCATACTGCTGTTTTTCCAGTGTCTGTAAAGCTCCCAGGATACTGAACATAAAGAAAGGAATTCCTCTCCATATATTTACGATCATCGTTGTAAGCAGTGTAAGATTCGGGTCACTGAGCCACGGAATTCCAATCTTCGTAACCCCTAAAGAGATCAGAAGGCTGTTGATAATTCCATAAGTACTGTCGTACATCCAGCGCCAGGTTGTTGCAGCTACCATTCCGGGAATCGCCCACGGAATCAAAAGTACTGTACGGAAAAAGGACTTTCCCTTGAAACTTCTGTTAAGCAGTACCGCCCATAAGAGTCCCAGTGCAAGCTTTGCAGCAATACAGCCCACTGTATAAACGAGCGTGTTCTTCAGAGATTTCCAGTAAATAGGATCATGGAACAATTTGATATAGTTTTCTAATCCAACAAATTCCTCCGGTTTTCCTACCACCTTATTGGTAAATGACAGATAGAGCGCACGGCAGAACGGATAACCCATTATTCCAAATACTACAAGGATAATCGGAATCATCAATATCAGTCCCAGTCTTCTGTCTTTCTTTGCCTGTGATTCATATTTTCTTTTCACATTAGCCATTGACAATTTCCTCTTCCTTTCTAGCAGAAGCTGTTCCATTTGGAACAGCTCCTGCATTTTACTCATTTAAAATGGATTGATCTTTCCAGAAATCATTCACCGTAAAGCTCGATCAGGGACTGCTCCAGAGAGTCAAGAGCTTCCTGAGGATCTACACCGTTAACAACGATCTGCTGCATAGCCTTTACGCAAGCCTGGTTTGTAAAGCTTGTTGCTGCCTCACCGGTTGTAGGTGCCGGATAAGTGGTAAGTACTAAGTTTTCGGAGTTCTTTAACCAGCCAATATGGTCTTCTGCATTCCAGAAATCTGTATCATCATATCCATTGACAACTGGCTGCCACATAGCACCCATAGCCTCAACCATCTGATTATAGTAATCTGTATCGCTGAAATAATAGGAAACAAACTCTTTTGCTACATCTGTGTTTGCTCCGGTCTCAAAGATACCAAATACATTTGCTCCACCTAATGTATAGGAAGTGTCATCAGCAGATACTGCTGGGTACTGGATGATCTGAGTGTTTGCCAGAAGGTCTGGATTCTCCTGCTCCATAGAAGAAATAATGGAACCGGAATTACATACCATACCTACTGTACCAGCCATCCATGCAGAGTTATTTGCACTGTCATCCCATGTAGTTGCATCTGGTGGGCAAAGTCCTTCTTCATATAAGGATGCGATATATTCCATTGCTGCAAGAGTCTCAGGGCTGTTTACCACAACCTTTCCGTTCTCATCAACAAGTCTTCCGCCAAAGTCAAGGATTACGGTTCTTACGAAGGACTCAGCGTCTCCGCCGCCGCTTGCTCCAAGAGGAAGTCCTAATGCATAGAAGCCGTTTTCCGGATCATTGATCTTTTCGGCATCCTCTTTCAGCTCTTCCCATGTAGTCGGCATATCCAGGCCTTTTTCTTCCCATTTATCTTTTCTGATGTACATACCTGGTGCTGTAAAGGAAAGTGGAACAAGGTAGTTCTTGTCGTTAAAGGTTGCATATCTAAGTGCATTTTCTTTGAAGTCGATATTTTCCAGAACATCATCTACTTCTGCCAGCTGATCGCTGTTAATATATTCTGCAACTAATGTGTTATCGCCCATGATCAGGTCAGGCTGATTACCGGACTCAATAGCTGCTGCAAGTTTCTGCTTGATATCTCCTGAAGGAACGATTACATATTCTACATCCACACCATTTGCTTCGGCGAATTCATCCAATTTTGCTTTCATCATATCGTTGTATGCTGCTACATACTCAGATTTGTCCCAAAATACCAGTTTTTTGTCAGCAGCCTTTACCTCTGCCGGTGCTGATACGACAAAAGATCCGCTTAACATTGTCATTCCCAATACTGCTGCTAACGCCTTCTTAGTTTTCATAGTGTTTTTCTCCTTTCAGTTTATGGTTTTTGCTTTTACCCTTGTTGTTTTTCCTATCTTAAGCTCTATCGGCTCCAGACAGGATTCAAATTTTTCTTCCGGCTGTTCAATCAGACCGATCAGTTTTTGTAATGCAACTTCAGAAACCTTATCTGCTACAGAAGGAACCCGTGTATACTCCATGTTCTGGAATGTCACATACTCTGAATAATAGTTTTCATAGTATTCCAGCGTGATCAGGGAAAGATCATCAGGGATGTACAGATTGTTGGCTCTCACCGCCCTTTTCAGATATCTGGTAAGATTTGCCGGAATGATAAATGCACTGGGACGTTCTTTTTTTTGAAGCATCTCGTTAAATACTCTTTCTGCATTTTCTGCAATCTCACCGCAGGAAAAGCTGTAGTAATAGTCCTCTCTGTAAGGAATTCCATGCTGTTCCATAGCCTCTTTATAGGCTGGGAAACGACTTTCCTCTACTACACTAACCTTATCCTCTGTCAGCATGGCGATTTTCTCATGTCCCAGCTGAACCAGATAATCCACGGCTTCTTTTACTGTCTGTGCATGATCTGTTGCCACATAATTGTAATCATCGTAATCTTTGATTTTTCCCACACATACATATGGAATTTTATTCTTCTCGAATTCCTTGAAATATCGATCCCTAGGTGTCAGGGAAAATACCAGGAAGCCATCCACCAGTGATTTTCCAAGTCCCAGAAGATATTCCATTTGCTCATCTTCCAGCTTTTTGCTGTTCTGTGCATAAATTAAAACCGAATAGCCTTGCTTTTCAGCCGCTTTTCCAACAGAATCAAATACCTGTGGAAAATACATTGTGTCAAACACATTTGCCAGATTTCCTGGAATAATCAAACCTACTGTTTTACTTTTCTCCTTAGCCGACAACCTGCGCGCACTGATACTTGGGATGTAGCCCAAAGCATCGATTGCCTCCTGGATCTTATCTTTCGTTTCCTCTTTCATCCTGTCATATCGCTTATTCAAGTAATTTGAGATTGTTGCCTTCGATACTCCAGCCCTCTTTGCCACCTCTGCTATTGTTACTTTTTTATCTGCCATAAGCCCCTCACCTCAACTCTTACTGTCAGAAACCAAACTTTTTGTTTCTAACTTAATGCCAGTATATCCTATTTTGTCCAATTAGTGAAGCGGTTTACTAAACAAATAAAAAAAATTACTAATAATCTTTCTCAATATCATCAAATTGGTAAATCGGTTTAGTGGAACGGTTTAGTAAAGCGGTTTACTTCTGAAATCTGAGTTTATTATATTTTTGATTATCGAATTTGTCAATAGACTTTCTCATTTTTTATTTTTTTTATGCAAAATACACATTTTAAATTTGAAAATTTTGTGAACTTTATTTTTCAAGTTCTAGGATGCGCTTTTTTCACAAAAAAACCGCATCTCTGCGGTCAGTCACTCATAAGCAAATAACGGAAATCGCCCCGCCCCTCAGCTTGGGAAGCTGATGTTCTACCAATGAACTATATCTGCGAACGAGTTTATTATAGTACCAGCATCTCCAAGGTATAAGATGTGTACTGCAATTTGTGGGAGATTTTACACTCCCACTCCTTTACTCAAGGTACTGTTGTGATACTTTGTGGAATAGGTCACATCCTCCCCGAACCACGCAGGCGGCTCATAGGCAAGAGCCTCCTTCTCACAGGAAAATTCTACCTCTGCTAAAAGCAGTCCCTCATAAGGTGCATCAAAAATATCCAGTTCGATAGACAGGCCATTCTTTTCCGGAATCACATAACGTGTCTTGGAAATCACAATTCCGTCAACCTTTGACTTCAGATGTTCATAAGCTTCTTTTGTCAGAGGAAGATTATACTCTTCTCTTGCAAGTAAGCCTCTTGACTTGTAAGTCAAATAATAGCTGTCGTTTGACTGTCTAATCCGCACCACCGGATCGGTACACAAATATCCCTGCTGGATCACTTTTCTCGGATATTGCTTCAGATTCCTAGGCAAATTTTCCTTTTTCACAAGAAACTTTCTCTCAATTTCCACCTTTGTTTCCTCCGTATATGCAAAATTGAGGGCAAATACCCTTGCCCTCAATCTTACTCTTCTCCCGCTCTTTATGCAACTATTTCTCTTTTTCCGGATCCGGTGTCCAGTTTCTTCTTCCAAATCTGGTCGCCAGAGTCAGCATCTCCTTCTGCAATTCTTTGCTGAACTGTCCTTCCTTCAGGCGCCACTTCCAGTTTGTTCCCAGAGTGGACGGCTGATTAATACGGGCAGAATTATCCAGCTGCAGATAATCCTGAATCGGAATAATACATCTTCCGGCTACACTTCCCATAACCAGACGGATCATATTCCGGCAGATGCCCTTCTCATCATCATGGAAGTTCCACAGATATTCCCGAACCATATGACGCTCCTCAGGAGTGATATCCCCATACCAGCCAAGCAGTGTCTCATTGTCGTGGGTTCCGGTATAAACCACACAGTTATTTGTGTAGTTATGAGGCAGATAATCACTGGCATTTCCTGTATCCCGCTCATCAAAGGCAAACTCGATTACCTTCATGTTTGGATAACCGCTCTCCTCCACAAGACGCTTCACAGAATCAGTCATGAAACCAAGGTCCTCAGCAATAATGTCCTTGTGTCCCAACCGATAGGAAACAGTACGGAAAAGATCCATTCCAGGTCCTTTTTCCCACCAGCCGCGTTTTGCATCCTTATCACCATATGGAATCGCATAATATTCATCAAATCCACGGAAATGATCAATGCGGACAACATCATACATATTAAAGCAATGTGCCAGACGTTTGATCCACCACTCGAAGCCGGTATTTTTATGCACATCCCATCTGTACAGCGGATTTCCCCACAACTGTCCTGTAGCAGAAAATCCATCTGGCGGGCATCCGGCTACCTGTGTAGGCTCGTTATTTTCATCCAGCTTGAAAAGTCCTGGATTTGCCCAGGTATCTGCACTGTCCATGGCAACATAGATCGGAATATCTCCAATAATACGAATTCCTCTTCTGTTTGCATAAGCTTTCAGTTTCGCCCACTGCTCATAAAATTTGAACTGCATATACTCCTGGAATTCAATTTCAAAATACAGTTCTTTTCTGTAATAATCCAATGCATTGTTCCAACGAAGGCGAATGTCCTCCGCCCATTCTGTCCACGGAATTCCCTCAAAACGATCCTTCACCGCCATAAAAAGTGCATAATCGCCAAGCCAGTGCGCCTGCTCCTGCTGGAATCTTACAAAGTCAGGGTTCTTGGAAATATCGCTTCTCTCATAAGCTTTACGAAGAAGTTTGTAACGTCCTTTGTAAATTTTCTCATAATCCACATCATCTTCTCTGGAACCAAAATCCACAGCATCACACTCTTTTTCCGTAAGCACGCCCTCTTCGATCAGGTCTTCCAGACTGATAAAATAAGGATTTCCTGCAAAAGTGGAAAAAGACTGATAAGGTGAATCACCGTAGCTGGTTGGTCCAAGGGGCAGAATCTGCCAGCAGCCCTGTCCAGCTGCTTTCAACTGATCTACAAACTCATATGCACTTTTTGAAAAGCATCCAATTCCATATTTTGAAGGCAGACTGCTGATTGGAAGCAGCACACCACATTCTCTCTGATTTCCCATTTTTTCCTCCCTGTTTAAAAACATCAAACTTTAGCATATATTGTTACACTTATCACAGTTTAACATACATGTTTATATCATGCCACAATTCATGTTCTTAAATCAATATCATTTTTTCAAGAAATATAGTATTTTTTTCTAATAATAATGATATTTCTTTTTGTTCTTCACCAGACAGGACACAGAACCGGTCAGTCCCAGAACTTCTGCCACTATAATTGCTCCCCATATTCCATCCAGTCCCAGAAGCATTGGAAGTAATATAACCATTCCTCCCCTGAAAAGCAGAGTTCTTGTAAAAGACAAAAATGCAGAAAGAGGTCCGTTACACAGCGCCGTAAAAAAAGAAGAGGCATAAATGTTAATTCCACTGAACAGATATCCCACAGAAAAAATACGGAACCCATGAACAGTCATATCCAGCAACTCCTTATCATATCCTACAAAAACAGAAGAAAGAGGATGACTTACTATCTCTGAAACAGTCACCATCGCAATAGAGACAAATCCAATAATCGTAACACTTTTGCGGAAAACACTTTTCAACTCAGCATAATTTCCTGCACCATACTGGTAACTGACAACCGGAGCACTTCCGGAAGAAAATCCAAGGAAAGCCGCCAGAAACGCAAAATCCACATACATCATAACGGAATAAGCTGCCACTCCATTTTCCCCGATTACTTCCATTAACTGAATGTTGTATAAAATACTAATTAATGACGCGGAAATATTGCTCATCAGTTCCGAAGAGCCATTGGATGCTGCCTGAAGAAGCTGTTTTCCGTAAAATTTTGTTTTCACGAGCTGAAGACCATGGTCTCTTTTTTTTGCAAAATAAATAAGTGGAATGCCGCCACCGACTACATATCCCATAACCGTTGCCAGTGCAGCACCTGCAACCCCCATTTTCAGCACTGCTATAAACACGTAATCCAGTGCCATATTCGTCACGCCAGAAGCAATAGAAAGTACCAGTCCCAGGATTGGTTTTTCATTTACCACAAAGAAATTCTGGAAGCTGACCTGTAGCATAAATGGGACACTGCCAGCCAGCAGGATAGCCCCATAAATGACACAGTCCTCCATAAGAAGAGCACTAGCTCCGGCAAACTGCATAATTGGGCGAACAAAAATAAGTGACAGTGCGGTCAGGATTCCACCGATTATAAGCATGCTGTAGATCAGCATGGAAAAGTATTGATTCGCCAGTTCCTTTTTTCCTTCTCCCAATGTTTTTGCCACAAGAGCACTGCCGCCGGTTCCAAGCATAAAACCAACTGAACCGATGATCATAGCCACTGGAAATGCAATATTTATGGCTGAAAGCGCCATTGCACCTACCAGATTGGATACGAATAAACCGTCCACTACACTGTAAACAGAGGCAATTATCATAGTAACCACCGAAGGTAAGGTAAAACGCAGCAAGCGTTTATAGGTAAAATGATCGGATAGTCTGATCTGCATAAATATAATACTTCTCCTTAATTTTATAAAATTTACATTTGCTCCACTTAAAATGTTCAATCCTAAAAATAGGACACTTTCTAATGCATTTTTCTACTCAGTCAAGTTTTTCTCTTCTGTCAGAAACTTTTCAGTCTCATCTGCCAACACATTCACATGTCTCAGTCCATAATACAGGACTCCTTTTTTTTCTTCCTCGGAAAGCTTTTCAAAGGCTCTTCTCTCCACTTCAAAGACATGATCTACCGTATTTCTAACCAGTTCATTTCCTTTTTCCGTAAAATGGATGGTTTTATTCTTTCGGTTTCCAACATCCTTCTCCAGGTAAATGCAACCTTCTTTTTCCAGCTTTTTCAGTGCAGTATTTACCGTCTGTTTCCGAAGGTACAGATTATTACATATCTGTGCCTGGGTCGTACAGTCCTCATTTTCCCGGACAAAATATAAAATATCGAACATCGTTTCTGTAAGACCATAATGAGAAGCCAGTTTATAATACACTGCACAGTTTTTCTTATAAATATTGTTTACATCTCGTAAAAAATCCTTGAAAGTCATTTCCGCCATATACGTCTTCTTTTCCTTTCTGCATTCCCGATTTCGTAATATAGGCACGTAAATGATCCGAAATCGGACTTTTTGTTAGTATAGTCCGATTTCGGATTATTGTCAAGATATAAAAAAGCTTACATGCATTCAGCCTCAATTTATTAACCCAGACTTTATACAGGTAAGCTATTTTATACCTTTATGCGGTACGTGAATTTCTTGTACCAGCCACCCTAGTGCTGGTATCAAATTCACGAAGTTTCCGTTTGGATTCCTCGCTTAAATTTCTCGGTACCTGAACCTGGACGGTTACGTACAGATCACCGTAGACTCCAGCTTTTCCCATTGCCTGGATACCTTTTCCTTTCAGACGGATTTTGCAGCCAGACTGTGTGCCTTCCGGAATGCGGCACATTACCTGGCCATTCAGGGTCTGGACTTTTGCCTCGCCGCCCAGAGCAGCTGTGATGAACGGCACATTTACGATGGTGTAAACGTCGGTGCCTTTTCGCTCAAATCCAGAGCGCTCGCCTACATGAACCTTCAGAAGAAGATCCCCTGCGGGAGCACCTCCGTAACCTGGGTTTCCTTTGCCTCTCAGACGGATACTCTTGCCGTTGTCAATTCCGGCAGGAATGTGAACCTTCAGAGTCTGTTTGCCGCTGCCGTCTGCACCAGAAAGATTGATCAGCTTGTCGCAACCAAATGCTGCCTCGTTGAAGCTGATGGAAATTTCTGCATTCAGGTCCTGACCTTTCTGCTGGTGACTGCCACGGAAGCCGCTATTGCAGCTGTTTCCAAAGCCATCTCCATAACCGGTACCATCAAAACCGCCACTGCCGAAACTACCATTAAATCCGCTTCTAAAAGAGCCGTTTTCAAAGCCAGAGTGACCAAAACCGCTTCCTCCAAATCCGTGTGCGGAACCAGCCTTTCCAGAATTGCTTCCTCCTCCGAAGCCTCCTCCAAACAGATTCTTCAGAATATCGTCCATGTCACCACCTTCGAAATGAAATTCCTGATAGCTGCCATCCGGACTTCTGTAAGCACCGCTATGACTATTTCCAAAACCGCCAAAGCCACCGAATCCAGAGCCGTCAAAGCCGCCGTTTCCATTAAAGCCACCTCCACCATATCCGGCACCGCCAGCACCTTCTTCAAATGCTGCGTGACCGAACTGGTCGTATAATTTCTTCTTCTCAGGGTCACTGAGCACATTATATGCTTCTGTGACTTCCTTAAACTTTTCTTCAGCATCCGGATTTCCCTCGTTTGAATCCGGATGATATTTCTTCGCCATCTTACGATAAGCTTTCTTTATAGCATCTTTATCCGCGCTGCGACTGATTCCCAGCACTTCATAATAATCTCTCTTTGCTCCCATATTGGTCACCTCTGACTCTTCATATTGCGAAATGAACTCATTACTCTTCATAGCTTCCAGCAATATACTTTATAACGTATTTCCTGGCAGCAGTAATATTAATTCATTCTCATATTTATTAAAACAGTTACTTAAATTCACTTTCCCCATCTACACAAATTCCCCGGAATCTCTCCCGGGGAATGCTGCTGTCCATCTCCCGAACAGCCCCGGGAAACAGCTTTTGTTTCTTTGTTCTATTTGTAATATAACATTCATTTTCTTAAAAGTCAAGGTATGGAACATGATTTCATATTTTTTTCACATTAACCCTTTTCACATTAACCTTTTTCACATTGGCATATCACCTTGAAAAATCACTTCGCCTGGTTTGGAATAAACTCCACCTTTAATCTACATCCCAGTCCTTTTGCAAGCCTCTTTAACATAGAAAGACTTGGATTCCGAGTACCATTTTCAATTCGGCTGATATCCGCCTGCGTAATCCCAGTTCTCTCTGATAATTCTTTTTGTGTCATATTCTGACTGATTCTTGCTTCCATCAAGCTGCGAATAATATCAAATTCAGGCTCTAGTGCCTCGTATTCAACCGCCACCTCTGGATCATTCAATAATTCTTTGCGAAACTCCTTATAACTAGTCATTCTTATTTCTCCTCTCATAATCCTTCCGATATTTCTGAGCTATTTCAATTTCTCTTCCAGGAGTCTTCTGTGTCTTTTTTATAAAACCATTCGTTAATATAATCTTATTCCCACAAGTAAAAAAATACAAAACTCGAGCACAATTATTCCCCTGAATAATTCTTATCTCATAAATTCCATCTCTTAACATTTTTGAATATGGCATGCGTAAATCAGGTCCAAACTCCTGAAGTATATCCAATATTCGTATTGTTTTCGCCTGCATTTTGGGCAATAAATTCATAATAAAATCTTTTACAGGCTCTGTACCATCCGACTTCTCATAAAAAACAATTTCATATGTAGTCATGTTCTCTCCTTTCATTTTATGTCGTATACAACATATTGTCAATTATATTTATTTTCCTATTAATTAAATTTTTTTGAAAAAATGGCTGATGTGCCTGATAAAAATAGATAACCTAAGCAATTAGATGAGAAAAAGTCTAGAGCGTGTTTGAAAAAGGCTTTCTGCAAGATGTGCGTCACAATTTGTGGGA
>ENA-ORUQ01001130-ORUQ01001130.1-human-gut-metagenome-genome-assembly--contig:-NODE-1130-length-27123-cov-5.906384_pt1 | contig 27123 bp, 27 predicted proteins | sample MGYA00242081_ERZ509211 | MGnify/ENA primary metagenome ERZ509211 (study PRJEB26280, sample SAMEA2338785) | human gut metagenome | biome: human gut; feature: human-associated habitat; material: faeces...
TAAATAATATTTTATTTTCAAAAGAAAGTTCTTTGAACTTCCTAGAATATAAAATTGCAATATTTTCAAAATTGTATTATAATATAAATATAATCGGCCTAGAGCCACAATATAGGAGGAATCAAAATGCTTTCAAAACACATTTTAAGTAAGAAACGGAACTTAAGGAAAATTCTATCAGAATATGGAGTTATCATTAAAGATTACTCTAGAAAATCTAAGGATATCGAAAACCTCATAAAAACTTTTATGGAAAGTATTGATAAAAATCCAGAAGATTTTCCAGAAATACTCAAGCAACTAGAAATTACTCTTCCAGTAACACTCTACACTTTTGCTTATTGTAAAAATAGAGTTAAATTCTGCGAAGAAAATGGAAAACAAGGCAATATTGAGTTAATTTCTGCTTATAAAAATCAAGTAGAAAATTACGAAGTCCCACCCTGTATTCACATCTATTCTGAGTATTCTACAACATTTAGATCAGATACATATGCTATTGAAAATGGTATCTGTATCAAGCAATAACGATTCCTAGAACAAAAACAGACATTAATAATATAATTTAATTATTAGAACATTTTCAGGTCTGCATCTTTGTTCTCGCACAGAAATTTGCTTTGCAAATTTTTGTGCATTTTTATTTTTCTTGACTTTTGTTTAACTCCATTGTATAATTACTTTACACGGGGATGTAATGGTTTCGACATATCTCTTGATGTATAGATAGCAAGTAGTGGATTCTCGTTGGCCACTTAAAAAACGAGAACTTTAAATATAAATGCAGATAATAATAGAGAATTTGCTTTAGCTGCCTAGTTGCGGCTTCGCTTTACCTTTAGTCCTACACTATTGGATAAAGTGTCATCTTTGTAGGAAACAAAACTACTTTTGCTCCTAAAGTAGTAGGTATTTTTAAGAGCTATAAATTTATTTATCCTGTTTGTTGGAGAAATAAATTTGAATATAAATAACAAACTAAACTTGTAGAATTCTATTCGGATGGTTTTATGGACAGGAGTTCGATTCTCCTCATCTCCACCAATAATAAATACTAAATCTACACTACTCTAATATAAGAAGGAACAATAATTATGGACAAATTTTTTCAAAATCTAAATACAGAAATACAAGAATATTTAAAAATATTATCACCAGATTTTCCAGACTGGTTACTAGACTATATAAATACCCCAGAAATGTTACGACTTAATGGAATTGGAATGTCTTGTGGTACATTATATACAAAAGTATATAATGATAAATATTTTTACTCTACACTAACACACAGTATAGCTGTAGCACTAATACTTTGGAATTTCACAAAAAGCAAGGAACAAACATTATCAGGACTTTTTCATGATATAGCAACACCTACTTTTAAGCATTGTATTGATTTCATGAATGGAGATTCAGAACATCAAGAATCAACAGAAGAAAGAACAGAACAAATAATTAAAAATTCAAAACAAATAATGCATTTATTAGAAAGAGATAATATAAAATTAGAACAAGTTTCTGATTATCATATTTATCCTATTGCAGACAATGACACTCCTAAATTAAGTGCCGACAGGCTTGAATATACTCTATCAGGAGGACTTTACCAGGTAAAAGTATTTGACCTTAAAGATATAAAAAAATACTACAATAATATTACTATTCTAAAAAATGAAGATAATATTGATGAATTAGCATTTAAGGATATCGAAATATGTGAAAGTTTTATACATGATATTTCTAATTTGTGGCCACGCTGGATTGAAGATGAAGATAGATTATGTATGCAATTTATTGCAGATATTATAAAATCAATGAATATAAAAAACTATATTACTGTTGATGATTTATATAATTTGTCAGAACCTGATGTACTAAAACTAATAAGAAATTGTAAAGATAATTATATAAAAAATGCTTTTGAAAATTTTGAAAACGCAACAAGAAATTCAATTTATAAAGGTGACCTACCTAATAATAAAATTTATTGCACCTCTGTAAAGGGTAAAAAAAGATATATTAATCCTCTTGTTTACAATAACAATAAAGTTACTAGAATATCTGATGTTTCTTCTATTGCAAATAATGATATTAATAATTTTTTAAATATTAAACTTCATGATTTTATCGGATTTAATTTTGATTTCAAACCTTATATAAACTAAAGATTGTAGCCTATAATAAAATATATCATTATAGGCTACAATCTTTAGTTTATTAATTTATAATTAGTATCCATACTTTTCTCTCAGCCCCTTAAAAACAGTCCTTGCATTGTGTACTTTTTTTATAAAAAATTTTTACTTTTATAAAATTCTATACTTTTTTATACTCTCCATCTCTAAACTCAAAAGTATCACCTTCAACAGCATCTTTAAAAATCTCTCTTGAAAAATCGAAATCTTCAAAAACCACACCATCATTTTTAGTAACATCAATCAAAGAAACAGTATTTGCATCTTTTTCCACAAATTCATACAAATGACCTTCTACTCTATGAGCAGACATTTCTAACTTTTGTTCTTCAATCAAATTATTTAAAGCATTTTGTAACTCTGACTTTACAAGATTAGTCGTTTCATAATCGATTATATAGTTCTGATTTTCTAAACGCAAAACACTACCTACTGTAGCATCTTCTGGCAAAACATCTTTGTCTAATTTTAGTACCTCATGATTATTTTCGGGTTTGCATAAAGTAGCAAGATATGAATCTTTTTTATCATATATATAATACATATCTCCCTTTTCTGATGTTAAATCTGCATATTTTTGCAATATTTCATTTCTTTCTAACAACATTTTATCTCTATATTCTGTTGTCAATTCTTCATTATTTATTATATTCCCATTATTATTTTTTTCTAAAGTTTTATTTAATTCATCTATAAATTTTTCCACTATTTTATTATTTTTTAAATTTTCTGCTAAATTATTAAATATATCTAAATTCACAAAGTAACCTCCTTTCAAATTTGCTTTTAGCAATAGATTCAATTTATATCTCTTATTTTTGTGAACTCTGCCCTGTTCTATAATCCAAAGTGATTCCTGGTTGTACATTATAAACAAAAACATTAAAAAATACTCCACTTCCATTATCTTCTACAGAATATGCCTCCATTTCAACACCAGTAGCTAACAAATTATCTCCTTCAAAATATGGAGTCACTCTATACAACACATGTTTATTTTCATTTTTTCCTTGATTCTTTATATATTCTGCCACTCTATTTTCAAAATCTAACATCCCTGTTACATTAAAATATCTAGTTCCAGTTATCAAATTTTTTTCATTTGCATTTTCAGCTGCCAATTGATAACCAATCAAATGACATCTATTATATAAAAATTCGCCATTATATTTTTTTTGCTTCCATCCACTTGGTTTTACAGAGCTTATATCTCCTCTTTTTTCACCTTCTACTGGCATTAATTCCTTACAAACATTTGCATATGCCACTCCACATCTACCTAAGCTGTCCAATTCTGAATATTTTTCAAATGGTTCTGTTGTGTAATCAGATTCTAAAAAACTTGGAACATTATTATTTACATACACATATGGAGAATCTTTATATTCTGGTATATCTTTTAGATTATTTGTACTAATACTTTCTGCTAATGTTGTATCATTTTTCAAATTCACATTTTGCTCTATTTGAATATTTCCAGTACTTCCTTGTGTTTGTTCTATAACTTGTTTTAACTCTGGACAATAATATCCTACAATTCCTAAAACTATTGTTATTGCTAAAGTTATTAAATATTTATAAATTTTTTCTTTACTTCTTTTTCTATTGTTCATTATCATTTCATCCTTTCGCATATATATTATTTTTTCTTTATATGAATTATACAATTGTGTTTTATCAAAAAAAGTATCTTATGTCAATACTTTTTTCTATTCTATAAAAATAATAATGCACAAAAGCTCATCATATACTAGTAATAATATTGTGAAAGGTTTGTGATATTTATGAACATTGTTCCTACTACAATTCCATACAACTCAATTTTATTAAAAGAAAATTTATCTTCACTAGTTAAAAACTATAATTTTTTATTTATAAAAACAATCGGTAAAAGTGTGTTAAATAATGATATTTATGCCATAAAATTAGGTACTGGCCCATATTCTGTATTCTATTCTGCTAGCTTCCATGCTAATGAATGGATCACATCCATTTTATTAATGCATTTTATTGAAGATTATTGCAAATCATTTGTTTCTAATTCTTCTCTTTTTGGATACAATATCAAAAAAATTTTCTATTCTTCTTCTATTTACATTGTTCCTATGGTTAATCCTGATGGAGTAAATTTAGTAACTAATCTTTACAATAAAGAAAGTTCAGAATATAATACAGCATTTAATATATCTAAAAAATTTGACAAAATACCATTTCCAAGTGGTTGGAAATCAAACATATCTCGGCACAGACTTAAATTTACAATTTCCTGCAGGCTGGGAAAAAGCAAAAGAAATCAAATATAAACAAGGATTTACACGGTCCATCACCACGTGACTTTGTAGGCTTACATCCTCTTTATGAACCAGAAGCTTTATCTATATACAATTTTACTCTAAATAATAACTTTGAATTAGTTATCACTTTACATTCACAAGGAAAAGAAATTTATTGGAACTTTCAAAATATAAATCCTCCTAAAGGATATGAGCTTGGCAAAAAATTTTCAAAAGTTAGTAACTATTTACTAGCTGATGTACCTTTTAATTCTAGTTTTGCTGGTTATAAAGATTGGTTTATTCAAACTTATAATAAACCAGGATTTACTATAGAAGTAGGCCTCGGTTCAAGTCCTCTTCCTCTTTCTCAATTTGAACAAATATATAACGATATTTTAGGAATTTTAATTCTAGGAGCAATACCAATTTAGAATTAATTGCTTGCATAAATTTCTGTGCATTGTTATTTTTTTATATTATAGGAAGTTCAAAGAACTTTTCTATAATATAAAAAAGACCTAGTATAACTTTTGTTACACTAAGCCTTTTAGATTATTCCAAATTTAATCACACATTATGATATAGAAGCATCATAAATTTTTACAATTACATCATTCAACTTTTTATCAAATTCTTCTTGTGATTGATTTGCATTCAAGTCTTGTAATAAAGCTCTTGAAAAACTTGCTATCATTCTATTGTTTTTAGAAAGCAACTCTACTGCTGTATCTATATCATATCCACCAGATAAAGCCACAATTCTAACAACACAATCATAATCATATAAATCTAAATAATGATTTGCAACTGTTGGAATTGTAAATTTAAACATTATTTTATCTTCACTATTCCATGTATTCAATCTATTTTTTATTTCTTCTTTCAAAATTTCTTCACACTTTTCTTTTTCTGGTGCATTTATATCAACTTCTGGCTCAATAATAGGAACTAAACCTGCATCACAAATTATTTTAGCAAAATCAAATTGTTGTTTTACAATAGCTTTTATTCCATCAACATTTGGTTCATAAATTACAGATCTCATTTTTGTTCCAAAAACATTTTTTTCTCTTGCTTCTTCTAATTCTTTAGCTAGCTCTGGTATTTCTTTCATTAATTTAACACCATCTTTTTGTTCAGCTAAACCTTTATCAACTTTCAAAAATGATACTATATTTTTTTCATTCCATAAATAATCTGCAGTATATTCACCATTTACTTTTGAAAGCATTGTTTTTTCAAACAAAATAGCACCTATTATATGTTCATTTGTAAATGATTTACTTGTAAAAACTCTTTTTCTCATTTCATGAATCAAATCAAACATTTCCTCATCAGTGCTATATGCACTTTCTGGAATTCCATATGCTTTCAAAGTCTTGCTACTGCTTCCGCCACTTTGATCTAAAGCTGCTATAAATCCTTTCTTATTTTTGATAATTTCATACATTTTTTCATTCATTTTTCTTCCCTCTTTCTTTTGAAATATAATGTTTTTGAGATATTGCTTTCATATAATCAAAAAAACTTAATGTTTTTTTACTCCGTCCCCAAAAACATTAGTGTTTTTTGAGTCCGGCCCCAAAAACACTAAGTTAAATATTTTATACTTGATAATATAAAATCTGTTAATATTGCAATAGGTAAAATTATTACTATTATTTTTTGTAATTCATAACTTATTTTACTTTTTGCTTTATCTAATTTTGCTTCTATAAATGGATGTATTTTTTCATTAAATATCAACCCTATTGCTCCCCATGCTAATGAATATGCTATACTGATTCTTCCATTTATATTTCCTATATCATTTGAATAATCCCACCATCTTAAATGAAATATCATTTCAAATAACCAAGATACTAGATATTCAAAAACTGAAAATACTATCATACTTATAAAAAATTCTTTAGCCTTTTTTCCTTTGAATTTTTTTAATGTTAATATTATTAATGCTGCACCAAATCCATATATTGGACACACAGGTCCATATAAAAATCCTCTTTTTACAAATCTTCCTAATACAAATATTGCAAATATAGTTTCTAAAATCCACCCTAAAAATGAGTATATAACAAAATATAATATTATTTTCTGTGCTTCATTTAATTGTTTTTTATAAACCACTATCCCGTTTCTCCATTCCATCCCCAAAAACAAATAAACTTTCTTACATTATGCTCTTACTCTTGTGTTTTCTGGATATTCTCTTTTTGGCTTTAATTTTATATTTTCTACTTCTTTATTTTCATTAATTATTAATTCTGGTCCTTTTTTATCAGTTACTGTTTCCTTTGTTATTGTACATTTTTCTATTTTTGGATTTGACGGTATATCATACATAATATCTCTCATTATTTCTTCTATTATTGAACGTAATCCTCTTGCTCCTGTTTTTCTCTCTATTGCCTTATCTACAATTGCTTCCAATGCTTCTCTTGTGAATTCTAAATCAACGCCATCTAATTCTAGCAATTTTTTATATTGTTTTACTAACGCATTTTTTGGTTCTGTTGCTATTTTTATTAGTGCTTCTCTATCTAATTCTTCAAGTGTTGCTATTATTGGCAATCTTCCTATAAATTCTGGAATTAAACCAAATTTTAACAAATCTTGTGGTAACAATTCTTTAAATGCTTCATCTTTTTTGATTTCTTTTTTACTTTCTATTTTTGTTCCAAATCCTATTGATTTTTCACCTGTTCTGCCTTTTATTATATTTTCTAAGCCTTCAAAAGCTCCTCCACATATAAATAATATATTTTCTGTATTTATTTGGATAAGTTCTTGATTTGGATGCTTTCTTCCTCCTTGTGGTGGTACTGATGCTATTGTTCCTTCTATTATTTTTAATAATGCTTGTTGTACTCCTTCTCCACTAACATCTCTTGTTATTGATGGATTTTCTGATTTTCTTGTTATTTTATCAATTTCATCAATATACACAATTCCTTTTTCTGCTCTTTGAACATCACCATCAGCTGCTTGTATCAATTTTAATAAAATGTTTTCAACATCTTCACCTACATACCCAGCTTCTGTTAATGTTGTTGCATCTGCTATTGCAAATGGTACATTTAAAATCTTTGCTAATGTTCTTGCTAATAACGTTTTTCCACATCCAGTAGGTCCTAATAATAAAATATTACTTTTTTGAATTTCTACATCATCATCTTTTTTATCATTTTCCTCTTCATGAATAATTCTTTTATAATGATTATATACTGCTACTGATAATGTTTTTTTAGCTTCTTCTTGTCCTATTACATAATCATCTAAAGTCTTTTTTATCTCTTTAGGACTTGGTATTTCTTCTGCTAAAGTATAACCTAATTCTTCATCATTAAATCCTTCAGCTTCTATAATACTTGTGCATAAATCAACACATTCATTACATATATATACTCCTGGTCCTGCAACTAATTTTTTGACATTTTCTTGTGTTTTGCCACAAAATGAGCATCTTAAATTTCTTGGTGTATCATTTTTTCCCATTACACATATTTCTCCTTGTATAATATATTAATAAATCAATTTTTCGCCACTATACATAGCAAAATTTATAATTACGTTTCAACCTTATGCTCTATGGTCCATAATACCATCTATTAAGCCATATTTCAAAGCTTCTTCTGCTGTCATATAATGATCTCTTTCTGTATCTTTTTCAATTACATCAATTGGTTGACCTGTTCTATCACTTAAAAATTTATTTAATTTTTCTCTTGTTTTTACTAAATGATCTGCATGAATTTTAATTTCTGTTGCTTGGCCAGATAATCCGCCACCACCAATTAATGGTTGATGTATTAAGATTTCTGCATTTGGTGTTGCAAATCTTTTTCCTTTTTCACCTGCACATAAAAGTGCTGCTCCCATACTTGCTGCCATTCCTATACATATTGTTGACACAGGACATTTTATATAATTCATTGTATCTATAATTCCCATTCCATCAGTAATTGAACCTCCTGGTGAGTTTATATATAAATTAATATCTTTGTCTGGATCTTCTGATTCTAAGAATAATAATTGTGCTATTACCAAACTTGATGTTGTTGGATTTACATCTTCTCCTAAAAATATTATTCTGTCTTTTAATAATCTTGAGAAAATATCATATGATCTTTCTCCTTTACTTGTTTGCTCTATAACATATGGTACTAAACTATTTTTTTCTAACATTTTTTTCCTTCCTTCCTTTTTATCTAAAGAATTTTTTTTACAAATTTCTGTGCATTATTATTTTTACATTATAAAAAGTTCTGAGAACCTCCATATAATATAAATTTAAAGGTGCTATATTAAAATTATAGTCAATAAAAAACTATAATTTTTAAATATTGCACCTCCTTTTTTCTTTATCCTATTTCATTTTTGCATTTTTAACTAAGAAATCTACAGCTTTTTCTGATTTGATTCCTTCTTCAATATAATTTCTTACATTTTCATTTTGTAAAAATGCTTCGTCATCTTCTTTTCCGTAATTTTTTGCCATTTCTTTAATTTTTTCGTCTATTTCTTCAATATTTGCCTCGATTTTTTCTGCTTTTATTACTGCTTCTAACATTAATCTTGTTTTTACTGCTTCTTCTGCTTGAGGTTCATATTCTTTTTTCATTTCTTCTGCTGTCTTTCCTAACATTTGAAGATATTGTTCTAATTTAATTCCTTGATATGATAAACGTGTTTCTATATCTTTTATCATGTTTTCTACTTCTGTTTCTACCATACCTGATGGAACTTCTACTTTAATATTTTCTGTTACAGCTTTTACTACAGCTTCTTCAGTTTCATATTTTTGTTTTTCTTCATTGTCTTTTTCTAATCTTTCTTTGATACTTGCTTTTAATTCTTTTAATGTATCAAATTCACTTGCTTCTTTAGCAAATTCATCATCTAATTTTGGTAATTCTTTTTTCTTGATTTCATGTACTTTTACTTTAAATGTTGCATCTTTTCCAGCTAGATCTTTTGAGAAGTATTCTTCTGGGAATTTTACATTGATATCTTTTTCTTCATCAATTTTCATTCCTATAATTTGATCTTCAAATCCTGGTATAAATGAATTACTTCCTATTTCTAAATCATAGTTTTCTGCTTTTCCACCTTCAAAAGCTACTCCATCTACAAATCCTTCAAAATCTATTGTTGCTATATCACCTTTTTCTACTGGTCTGTCCTCAATTGAAACTAATCTTGAATTATGTTCTTGCATATGTTCTAATTCATGATTTATATCTTCATCTTTTACAGTATACTCAATTTTTTCAATTTCTATACCTTTATATTTTCCTAATTCTGCTTCTGGTTTTGTTTGAAATACTGCTGTAAATATTAAGTCTTGTCCTTTTCCTATTTGTTTTACATCTATATCTGGTCTACTTACAGCTTCTATTTTATTTTCTGTTAAAGCTTCCTCTAATACTTCTGGAGCTAAGTCATTAAATGTATCTTCATAAAATATTTCTTTTCCATAATATTTTTCTACTATATTCATTGGAGCTTTTCCTTTTCTGAATCCAGGAATATTGAAATATTTTGCTGTTTTAAAATATACTTTTTTCATTGCCTCATCAAATCTATTGGCTTCTACTGTTAATTCTAATTTTACTTCATTTGCATTTTTTGTTTTTTCAACTTTACAATTCATTCTATTCATCCTTTCACTTTTTTAATAATGCTTTTGCATTCATTGCATAGTGCATATATTATATCATAAAATTGATTTTTTGCAAGGAATTTTTGAATATTTTTGAAAAAATACTTGTTTTTTTTTATTTTTTGTGTTAAACTTGATTACAGTCAATTTATTTTTTTGATTAGGAGGTGCTAGACATGGCAAAATGTGCAATTTGTGACAAAACACAAAGTAATGGAAATAAATTAAGTATTACACGTTCACATATTAGTAAGAGAAGTCCTCGTACATGGAAACCAAACTTAAGAACTGTAAAAGCTGAAATAAATGGTGAAGTTAAAAAAATTCATGTATGTGCTAAATGTTTAAAAAACGGTAAAGTAAAAAGAGCTTAAGAGCTCTTTTTTTGATTTTATAAAATTATAACATAATGCAAAAATATCTTTATTTTCAGTCTTTAATTCTAAAAATAAATTTCACAAATCCCCTTAAGAATTTCGGAACTTTTTTAACTACAATAGTCATATGTAACCCCTCCTATCTATTTAACATGCTAGCCACATAATACCTATACATGCAAGTGCCACTCCAATTATAAATAACCAACCTGTTATTGGAAGTAATAACACTAGTAAAATTCCTAATCCTATTCCAACCAGACATACACCTATAGTTTTCTTCAACAAACAAAACATACTATTCCTCCCTCCACAAACTAATTATTTATGCTTTTTGCAACACACATAGCAAAATTTCTTTTTATATATCTTATTCTTTATCTTTTTATTTGTTCCTATTTATGTAAAACTATTGACTATTTTAAAAAAATAATATACCATATCTCCAGTATATTCATAACAATTTACAAAGTTCATACAGAACAAAAGCGGACATTATAAGGAAGTTCAGAAAACTTTTTATAATATAAAATAAATGAAAGGAATGAAACTCTATATGACAAAACAAAATGCTAAAAAAATAATCGAAATATTACAAAAAACTTACCCTGATGCCACTTGCAGTTTAGATTTTACTACTCCATTTGAAATGGTTGTTGCTGTTATGCTTTCTGCACAATGTACAGATGAGCGTGTAAACAAAACAACACCTGAATTATTCTCAAGATGTAAAACAATTGAAGATTATGCAAATATAGATATTAAAGAATTAGAAAAAATTATTCACCCATGTGGATTTTACAAAAACAAAGCCAAAAATATAAAGCTATGTGCAAGACAAGTTTTAGATAATTACAATGGTGTAGTTCCTAACAACATGGACGATTTACTTACTCTTGCTGGAGTTGGCAGAAAATCTGCTAATGTTATTTTATTAGAAGTTTATGGAATTGCAAATGGTATTGCTGTTGATACACATGCAAAACGAATTTCAAATTTGACTGGTTTATCTAAAGAAAAAGAACCTGAAAAAATAGAAAAAGATTTACTAAAATTGATTCCTAAAGATTATCTTGCATTTGTTAATCACTTATTTGTATGGCATGGTAGAAATACTTGTATTGCAAGGAAACCTAAATGTGATTTATGCACTATTAAAGATTTTTGTAAATTTCAAAAAAATGTAAAAAAACATTAAAACATTTTATGTTCATGCACAAAATTTTCAAAACAGATTTTTGTGCTTTTTTTTATTTCATTTTTTATTATTGCATATTTTTTCATTATTTGCTCATACTATTCTTGTATTTTATAATTAGGAAGTGATTTTTTTGACAAACATCAATTGTTCTGCTAATTGTATTTATCAAAGAGATGGTAAATGTTCATATAATATTATAGCAATGACAAATTTATCTAACAGCCCTGATTGTGCTTATTTTATCCCTTATATTGCAAAAAATTCTCAAAATCTTAACAAAAACAGACATTAATAACATTAGTATTTATCCTAACATTTTAATGTCTGCTTTTAACCTATCTTTCCATATTTCTACCATTTCTATTTCTAATTTCAATATCTGCATAACTAATATTTTTAGTAATTTCAAATGTTTCTTCTAAATGTTCTTTAGCTTTCAGTTCTTTTTCTGAAAGTTTTTCTTGTTTATTTTCTTTATTATATTCCTCATCATTATCTTGTTTCATACTAGCCATTTCCAAATTAAAAGGCATTGTAAGTCTTGCTATTATTGGAATAAAAACTGGATCACTTTTTACTTTTGGCACTATTTGTTTGCTATTTAAATCTATAGCTGTATTTGCATATTGAATTGCTGTTTCTTTATTACCTTTTATTATTTCAATTTTTGCCAACTCATAATACGCATCTGGTGCTAACTCTTCACTCTCTGTTGCTTGTAAAAAATATTCTCTTGCCTCCTCTATTTCTTTATATATAAGTGCTATTTCTGCTAAAGCATATTTTGCATTATATAGTAAACTATTTATTTCTGCTGCTTTTTCATAACAAATTTTTGCATTTTCAAAATCATTTAACATTGTATATACAAGTCCTAAATTATAATTCAAATCATAACTTGTAGGATTATATCTTAATCCTTCATGATACACATTTGCTGCTTCCTTATACATTTCTTTATTTATTAGGATTTCGCCTAACAACACTGTTGCTTGATAATAATCTGGTTTCTTTCTTAATAAATTGTTTAACATTTGAGCTGCTTCGTCTTGTTTATCCAAATTTGTCAACAATTCAGCAATTTTATAATATGAATCATAATCTCTTTTATGGATATCAATTGCCTGTACATATTCATCTATTGCCTTTCTCATTCCACCTTCATCTTCATATATTTCAGCTAACATTTTATGACCTTTATAGTTTTCTGGATATTTTGTTACTAAATGTATTAAAGCTTGTTTGGCATTTTTATTATCTCCTAATTTAAGAAATATCTTAGCTTTTAATATATCTATTATTTCTACATATGGAATTCTATTTTTTTCTAATACAATTATAACAACCGGTAACAATATTGCCAATGCATATTTTATAATTGCAAAAATCATATTTAACTGTACTTTTGATATTATTTCTATAAAATTCAACAATATTCCAAATGCTTGCAATATCAGTAATATAACATAACTAGTTTCATTTTCTTTTATCATTTTGTAAAACATATATATAAATAATGCAAACGCAATCATTGCAAATATTAGTTGTTCTGCTTTCACCTTTTTTATTCATCCTTTCCTATATTTTACTCCAAATTGTTATTATAAGATGTTTCATAATAATTCATTAACTATATAATTTTTGATAAATTTTATAATCTCTTAAAATTTTTCTAACATAATTATTCGTTTCTTTATATGGAATATTTTGTATATCTTCTCCATTTTCTTTAATAATTCCTTTTTCTATCCAATTATCAACAGTTCCAATTCCTGCATTATAAGCTGTAAGAGCAAGAGCCGTATTATTATATTTTTCTAGTAATGTTGATATATATTTTGTTCCCAATTCTATATTAGTATCTGCATGTAATAGTTTTTCTCCTATTGTATCTAATTCTATTTTTGAATCAGTTTTTTTAGCAACATCTTTTGCCGTATCTTCCATCAGTTGCATCAACCCTTTTGCTCCTTTACTAGAAACTGCTGATACATTGAAATTACTTTCTGCCTTAATTATAGCAAATATTAAATTTGAATCCACTTGATATTTTTCACTATACATTTCTATCAAATTCTCATATTTTTTTGAGTACATTACTTTCATTAATTTTGTTCCAGCTTCAAGTGGACCTAATAATATCATTACAAAAATTAGAATTATTATTATAAATATGAGAAGCTTATTCAACTTCTTTTTATTTTTCACATTTTTATTATTTATATTTTTTATTCTAATCTCTCCTTTAAAGCAAAAGCTGATAACTAATAACATTAACAATTTAAAGCATTATAATTCACATCAGATTTTCTTTTCAAATTATAACATCTGCTTATATCAAATGCAAGTATTCTTTATGAGTTTCATACAAAATTCACAATTATTATAGTAAAACAATTTAACTTTTTTAATTTTTAAAACAATTTTTCTACTTACATTCATACCAGTTTCTAGCTTCTGATACTTCTGCAATTAGTGGAACATCCAATTTAACAGCATTTTCCATTTCAAATTTTATAATATTTTTAACTTTCTCTGCTTCAGATAAAGGTGCCTCAATCATCATTTCATCATGAACCTGTAAAACAATTTTTGATTTCAAATTTTCTTTTTTTAATCTCTTATACACATTTATCATTGCAATTTTCATAATATCTGCCGCTGTCCCTTGAATTGGAGTATTCATTGCCGCTCTTATACCAAATTGTCTTACATTATAATTACTAGATTTCAATTCAGGAATATATCTTCTTCTGTTAAATAAAGTTTCCACATATCCATTTTCTTTAGCTACTTCTGTAACATTATCCATATACTTCTTTATTCCAGCATATTCATTCAAATACTCTTCTATATAATTTTTGGCTTTTTTCCTAGAAATTCCTAATTGCTCACCTAATCCAAAATCACTAATACCATAAACTATTCCAAAATTTACCGCTTTAGCACTAGAACGCTGTTCTTTTGTTACTTCATCTATTGGAGTCTTAAATACCTTTGAAGCAGCTTGTCTATGAATATCTTCATTATTTTTAAAAGCTTGCATCATATGTTCATCTTGAGACATATGTGCCAAAACTCGTAACTCAATTTGTGAATAATCTGCATCTATATAAATTTTTTCTCCTTCTGGTTCAAAAATTTTTCTAACTTGCTTTCCAAGTTCAAATCTTGTTGGTATATTTTGCAAATTAGGCTCTGTTGAACTTATTCTTCCAGTTGCAGTAATTGTCTGGTGGAAAAATGAATGAATTCTATTTGTAACTGGATTTATATATGGTTTTAATCCTTCAACATATGTTGAATTCAATTTTTGTAATTGTCTATATTCTAAAATTTGTTCTATTATTGGATCTTCTTTTTTTAACTTTTCTAGAACATCTACATCTGTCGAATATCCACTTTTATTTTTCTTAACTACTGGCAATTTTTTCTTTTCAAATAAAATTTCACCTAGTTGTTTTGTTGAATTTATATTGAATTCCTCTCCTGCCATTTCATAAATTATTTTTGTTTTGGTTTCTAACTGTTCTTTTAATTTATTACCAAATCTTTCTAATTCCTCTTTATTTGCATACATTCCATTCCATTGCATTTCTGAAAGGACCTCAACAGTTGGCATTTCTATATTTCTAAATAACTCTAAACTATTTATTTCCTCTAACTTTTTAGTCATTTCTTTTTCTAACCTTGACAATAAATATGTTTCCAAACACAATTTTTCCTTTTTATATTGCTCCATTTTTTTTGCATTTTCTTCTTGATCTGAATTTAAAGTATCAAATAAATTGATTTGTTCTTGCTTTTCTTCTGGCTTTTTTAAATAATCATTTATATCAATATCTAATTGATTTTCTACTATATCTTCAAAGTTCAATTTGCTATTTGTTGGGTCTAATAAATATGCAGCAATTTTAGCATCAAAACTCATATTATTTAATTTAATTCCCTCTTGCCTAAAAATTATATACTTTCTGCTAAAATCCATACTAATTTTTTCTATATTTTCATCTTCCAAAATTTCTTTTAACTCATTTAATGTGTTTTCTCTTACTGGAATATAATATGCTTTATCAGTATATATGCATATTTCACTAACTTTTTCGTTAATTATTTGAGGTAATAATTTATTAACAGCACAAGAATCACCAACATTACTCTCATTCTCTTTATTCAATGATTTTTGCTCCGTCCCAAACTCACCATAGTGTTTTTTTGCTCCGTCCCCAAAAACATTGGTGTTTTTTGAGTCCGTCCCCAAAAACACCTTCTTTTCTTTCCTTATTTTTTCTACTAATTTCTTTATATCTTCACATTCTTCTATTTCATATAAAGATTTTAAATCCATCTTAGTTTCTAAGCCATTTTCATTGCCTTCAGTATCTCCACTATTTTGTGCTAAATTAAATCTTTCTATATATCTTTTAAAATTTAATTGTTTAAATAGGTCATATACTTCTTTTTTGTTCCATTCTTCTACTTTAAAATTTTCTAGAGTATCTTCTATTGGTACTTGTAAATTTATTTCTCCTAAAAATCTTGATAATTCTGCTAAATCTTTATTGTTTTCTAGATTTTCTTTTTGTTTTCCTTTTATATCTGTGGCTTGTCCTGCTTCTAATTGTTTATATAAATTCTCTATTGTTTGATATCTTTGTATTAAACTTAATGCTGTTTTTTCTCCTATTCCTGGAACTCCTGGTATGTTGTCTGATGTATCTCCTTGTAATCCTTTTACTTCTATTAATTGCTTTGGCTCTATTCCGTATGTTTCTATAACTTTTTCTCTGTTGAATTCTTCTGTTTCTGTTTTTCCTCCTTTTGTTCTTGGAATTCTTATTGTTACTTTGTCTGTTGCTAATTGAAATGTATCCCTATCTCCTGATAGTATTGTTACTTCTAGCCCTTGTTCTTCTCCATAACGTGATAATGTTCCTAAAACATCATCTCCTTCATACCCTTCTTTTTCTACTATGTCTATATTCATTGCTCTTAATACTTCTTTTATCATTGGCATTTGTTCTGCTAATTCTTCTGGCATTCCTTTTCTATTTGCTTTATATCCTTCATATCTTTTATGTCTTTCTGTTGGTGCTTTTAAATCAAATGCTACTGCCATATAATCTGGATTTACATCTTCTAATAGTTTAAATAATATTGCTAAAAATCCGTATACTGCATTTGTGTATTTTCCATCTTTTGTTGTTAGCATTTTACTTCCCATTATTCCATAAAATGCTCTATTCATTATGCTGTTTCCATCTATTAATACTAATTTTTTCAATTTTTTCACATTCCTTTCAGTTATTCCTCTTTATATTCTTATCATTAAAGATTAATTTATAACCATGCTCCATATTTTTTTATATACCATTTTTTTACTATTTGCACAATTACAACATATGCTATTAAAAGCCATACAATAATTAAATAATATGCTGGTGGTAATATTTCAAAATGGAATGATTTAATATTATGTAACAATATTGGTGTTATAATTGTCCCTACAATTGTAACAGATGTTAAAACTGTTAATATCGGATTTGCTCTTGATTGTACAAATGGTATTTTTTCTGTACGTACAAAATGTATTATTAATGTTTCACTTATCAAACATTCTACAAACCACGCTGTTTGGAAATATGATTCCATTTCTACTGAATTATATCCTAATACAAACCAAAATGCCATAAATGCTAAAACATCTATTATAGAACTTACTGGTCCCATTACATTCATAAATCGACCTAACCCTTTTGTATCCCACTTTCTTGGTTTTATTAAAAATTCTTTATCAACATCATCATAAGGAATAGCTATTTGTGAAAAATCATATAAAAAATCTTGTATTAACATTTGTATTGGCAATAATGGTAAAAAAGGTAAAAATATACTTGCCAAAAATATACTAAAAACATCTCCAAAATCAGAACTCAAAGCCATTTTCATGTATTTTATTATATTGCCATAAACTTTTCTTCCTTCTATTACACCATTATATATTACACTCAAGCTTTTTTCTAATAAAATTATATCACTTGCTTCTTTTGCTATATCTGTTGCAGTATCTACACATATTCCAACATCAGCATTATGTAATGAAGGTGCATCATTTACACCATCTCCCATATATCCAACTACATGTCCATTATTCTTTAGAGTTTTTATTATTCTCTCTTTTTGTAATGGATTCATTCTTGCAAAAACATTTACACTTTCAACTTTTTTAGAAAGTTCTTCATCTGAAAGTTTATCAATTTCTGTTCCTATCAAAATTTCTTTATTTTCTATTCCTACTAAATTACAAATGTTTTGCGTAGCATATGGATTATCTCCTGTTATTATTTTTGTTGTTACACCATATTCTTTTAATTTTTGTATTGTCTCTTTTACTTCCTTTTTAGGTGGATCTAAGAATGCAACAAACCCTACAAATACCATATTAGATTCATCAGATATATCAAATATATTTTTTCCTCTATATTCTCTTTTTGATGATAATGCTATTACTTGCATTCCTTGTTGTGCCATTTCTTTAGCATTTTCCTGGATTTTTTCTTTCATCTCTTCAGTTATTTCTTCTATTTTATTATCTACTTTGACTTTAGTACAAATTTTAAGAATTTCTTCTAGAGCCCCTTTTGTAATCATTCTATGAGCACCACTTTTTTGTTCTACAACTACACTCATTCTTTTTCTTGTATAATCAAATGGTATTTCATCAACTTTTACATAACTTTCTATTTTATTTTTTATATCATGCTCATCACCATATGATACTATTGCTCTATCTACTAGATTTTTCATACCTGTTCCATAGTAGCTATTTAGATATGCATATTCCAGTATTGACAAATCTTCTTTTCCTGTTACATCAATATATTTTTGTAATACTATTTTATCCATAGTTAATGTTCCCGTTTTATCTGTACACAATACATCTATTGCTCCTAAATTTTGTATTGCTTCTGTGTTTTTTACTAATGTCTTTTTTTTGGCTAGTGTTTTCGTTCCTTTTGTTAAATTAACATTTACAATCATTGGCAACATTGTTGGTGTTATTCCTACTGCTACTGACAATGCAAATAACATTGCTTCCATAAAATCCTTACGTATAAATGCATATATTATAAAAACCGCAATTGATACAACTACCATATATCTTATTAATAATTTAGTAATTCCATCCATTCCTTTTTGGAAATTTGTTAGCTCTTTTTTGTTGTCTATCTGTTTGCCCATTCCTCCTAAATATGTTTCAAATCCTGTATTTATTACTAATGCTGTTGCACTTCCACTTATAACACTTGTACCCATTAAACACAAATTTGATATTGAAAATATTTGGTTATTTTCTTCATATTTATCTGTTTTTTCTACTGGTATACTCTCTCCTGTAAATACTGCTTGATTTATAAATAAATCTTTGCTTTCTAATATCATAACATCTGCTGGTATCATTGTTCCAGCATTTATATGTATTATATCTCCTTTTACTATTTTTTCTACTCTTACAGTTTCTTCTTTTCCCCTTAATACTGTTGCGGTTGTAAATAATTCTGATTTCAATTTTTGATTAAATCTATATGTTGAATAATTTTGTACAAATTTTATTATTGCACTTATTACTCCTATACACAATATTATAATTGTCCCCACTGTATCTTTACTTGCAAAATAATTTATTATTGATAATATTACTAATATATATATAAATTTATCTTCAAATGCTTTTATAAAAAAATATAACCAACTTCTCTTTTTTTCTTGTATTACAACATTTTCTCCATTTTGTTCTAATCTTTTTTCAGCTTCTTTTACAGTTATTCCTGTTTGCTCATTTGTGTCATATTGTTCTATTATTTTTTCTTTACTTTGGCTTAATATTTCTTTGTATTTTTCAATCAATTTTGTATCTTGTTTTACTACTTTTTTATTTTTTAATTTACTTTTTATCTCAAATAATTTTATCATTTTATTCCGCTTCCTTACATATCCAAAATTTATTAGTTAAGCTTATTAATTTTTTGTAATTATATCACATCTTTTTTACTTAATACAATACTTTTTTATATATAACATTTGTTATTTTTCAATTATTATTGATATCTTACATACATTATAATATAATCATTTTAGGAGGTAATAATAATGTTTAAAAAATACATTAATAATTTAAAAAACGACATCATATCAGAAACCTGCAATCTAATAAATATTCCAAGTGTTTCTGAAGAAACAAATAATCCAGATATGCCTTTTGGCAAACATGCCAAAGAAGCTTTAGAATATATTTTGAATTTAGGTAACAAATTAGGTTTTAGAACTAAGAACATTGATGGTTATTGTGGTTACATAGAATTCGGAGAAGGAGATAAACTTATAGGAATAATTGGACATTTAGATGTGGTACTAAGTGGTGATGGATGGAATACTCCACCTTTTGAAGCAACAATAAAAAATAATAAGATATTTGGCCGTGGTGCTATAGATGATAAAGGTCCTGTAATAGCCTCTTTATTTGCAATGAAAACTATAAAAGATAATTTAAAAATTAATTGCAGAGTTCGCCTTATTTTAGGTATTAATGAAGAAAAAGCCTGGAAATGTATTAAACATTATAAAGAAGTTGAAGAATGGCCTACTATAGGATTTAGCCCTGATGCAGACTTTCCATGTATTTATGCAGAAAAAGGAATCTGCACAGTTTATATAAAAGATAATTATAATAAATATGAAAATCTGCCAATCAAAATTTCTAATATAGATTGTAATAATAATGCAATTAATGTTGTTCCTAAAAAATGTAATATTACACTTGACATTGATACTTTAAAGATTAGCTTGTCTGATATTACAGAATTTATTGACAAAGAACTCCAAGAGCTAAACTTTGATATAACTTACTTTGTAAAAAATAATTCCATAACACTAAACTCTACTGGAATCCAAGCACACGCTGCTCATCCAGATTTAGGTAAAAATGCAATTTCTCCAATGATAATTTTACTTAATAGATTATATACTCATTTCAACTATAAAATTAATTTATTCGATTTCTTCGAAAAAAATATTAATACTGAATTTTATGGAGAATCTCTTGGCATTAATTTTAAAGATGAATCTGGTAAACTCACTTTAAATGTTGGAAATTTTAATTTTTATGAAAATTATTTGCAAATTGGTATTAATTTACGTATTCCTATAAATACATCAATTGATACTGTTACAAATCTAATTGATAATCATTGCCAAATTTATTCTTTAGATACATATATCGCTGGAAAACAAAATCCTCTATATGTTCCAAAAAATAATTACTTAGTAAAAACTCTTTGCGGTATTTTTAATAAAATTACTAATTCAAATTATGAGCCTATTGCTATCGGCGGTGGAACTTATGCTAGGGCTTTTGAAAATTGCGTTTCTTTTGGTGCTAATTTCCCTGGTGATACAGATATGTGCCATCAGGCTAATGAATTTATTGATATTGATAAATTAATGCTGACTTGCAATATTTATGCTCAGGCAATTTACGAATTGGCAAAAAATTATTAGGCTGTAAAAATAATCATAGAAAAAAGATTTGAGTTAAAATTCAGCTCAAATCTCTTTTATTTTTATAAAAAATAAATATTAATTTTATTAATGCTCTCTTTTATGCTTTACTACTAATAATTTAACTCTTTGTATAATATCTCTAAATCATCTGATATATTAGTAAATATAACCTTTTTTCCTTGATTATATAAAGCCATTAATTTATGAAATTTATTTTCCAATTCTTGTGCAATCTTATTAATTACTCTAGCTTCAACACCATTTATTATATGCACATGATCCACATATTTTTCTATTGTCGGAAACATGTTTTGTAATAAAAAAACTGATTCTTTACCTAAAAATTCTTTTATTACAATAGAATCACAATAACCATACTTTGCAATTTTTTTATCTCTTAAAATCTTATATTTTTCCACTCTACTACTCATAGGAATAAACCATAAAATTTCAGAATTCTTTTCTTTAAGACAAAAATATGTAGGTCTAGCTTTTCCATTTTCATGATTTCTCATCAATGTTGGATCATTTACTTTATTAAAATATTCATCTTTTATATGATATACATAACCCTTTTTTATTTCCATAGTATAATTCACTCCATTTAATAATAAAACCTTCCCTATATTTCAAAGGAAGGATAAATTTTCATTTGGGATATTTTTTTAGTCGCAACCACCCAAGAGCGACAATATTTATCGATTGGAATAATTTATTAGTCGCACCATCCAAGAGCGACAATATTTTCTGTTTGTTAAATTAATTATAAAATATAAAATAACAAAAGTCAATAAATTCATGAAAATTTATTTATCAATATTATATGTTTTTTTTTATATACTATTACAAATTTCTTTTAACTTTTATATTACAATGCTGTGCCTCTCTTTGGAATAAAATATTTACTCATATCATTTCCCTCTAGCTTTAACAATTCCACTTTATTTTTTATTTCTCCTCCATATCCTGTTAAACTACCATTTGTGCCAACTACTCTATGACAAGGAATTATTATGCAAATAGGGTTCCAACCAACTGCTCCTTCAACCGCTTGTGATGACATTCTTTTCAAATCATTTACTTGTTAATTTTTTTCAATAAAAAATTTATTAACTGTACTTATAAATAAAACCAAATAAGAAATTGATACCAAAAATCCACCTAAAACATCACTTGTATAATGTACACCTAAATAAATTCTACTTACACCAATAGAACAAATCAGAATACTCAAAAGTACAATTAAAATCCATTTAACATACTTGTTTTTTACATATTTATAAATCAAATATATAAGATATCCATAAAATGCCATACTAACCATAGAATGACCTGATGGAAAACTATAACCTGTTTCTTCAATTATTCTAAATTCTGTAGGACGTGGTCTTTGTAATATTCTTTTTAATAATTGATTTAATACAGTAATTATTACCAAATTTGAAAATATAGATAGTCCTATTTTTTTATTTTTTATTAGTATAAACAATATTACTGTCAATGTAATTAAGAAAATTGCCCCTCCAAAATTTGTAATAAATTTGGCTATTGGCGTTGCAAAATCTGATATCAAAAATGTTGATATTATTTTATATCCAATTATATCTCCATTCATTATTTCTTTGTTGAATACATCTTCTGCTAAGGCTAAAAATCCAATCAATGCAATAAATAAAACAAACCATTTTAAATTTTTCTTCATAAATTCCTTTGTTTTTTCTTTCATTTTTTAATAATTTCCTCCTAAATTTTTTATATATTTGATATAGAATGCTCACTTGTTAAAAACCTATTTTTTCTTATGCTTCATTTATGCATCTTATAGCATTTAAACTTCTTGGATAACCGATATATGGCAATAATGCTGCTCTTACAAACACTTCATATCTTTTTGGTGTTTGACTTGCTATTGTACAAAATTCCTTATTTCATTAAGCGAAAATCTCTACAAAATATTATTTTAATACTTTATAGAGACTTTATCTATATTTTATATTTTTTTGCCAATTACTTCCAGAATAATACACTGCAAGAATTTGCACCTCTTTTATCTCTTGATTTATTCTATAAAAAATCATAAAATTTTTTATATTTATTTTTCTAATATCACTTTTCCCTGTTACTTCATTATCAATAACACTATATATATCAGCAGTATCTTTTAGTTTTAAAATTTCCTCCTTGAAAACATTACTATATTGCTTAGCAATTTCTGGCTCTTTTAATTTTGTCTTTATATATATTATAATCTTTTTTATATCGTCCTTAGCTTCATCTAGAATCCTTACATTGTACTTATTCATTTTTGTGTCACCTCAATTATAAATTATCAATTTCTTCAAAAACTTCATCAATTGTAAGCATTTTTGCTTTTCCACTTTCAATTTTTTCAATTCTTTCATTCAATTTTTTCTTTAAATCTCCACTATCCTTTATAATTAACTCTTCAGGCATAGTTTTTTCAATGTATTTTGAGGCTAAATAATCAGCATAGTTCAATAATTCCTTAGCAACCGAATCTGGAATCAAATCAATTGTTTCGTATAATTCTTTTTTGGTTGTAGTCATTTTTTATCCCCTCCTTATTTGTTTTCTTTTATATAATTATTTTACTATATTTTTCATATATTATCAAGAATTCATTTGAAAACAGCAAACATTTTTTATAATTTTTTCTCAAAAGCTACAATCCCTGAAAACTTACCAAAATCAAATATTACATATCTTATTTTAGTTGTAGTACTGCCACACTTTCGATACTACTTGTAAAAGGGAACATGTCCACTGGTGTGATGCTTTTTATCTCATATTTATCCTCAAAAGAAGCCAAATCCCTAACCAAAGTAGCAGGATTACAACTAATATAGACAAGCCTTTTAGGTGCAACACTTAGCAAATTTTGTATACTCTTTTTATCAAGCCCCTTTCTAGGCGGATCAATCATAACAACATCAGGAACTATTTTTTTCCCATTAATCAAATCATCTAAAACATGTTCAACATCACCAGCCAAAAAGTCCACATTATCAATACCATTAATTTTGGCATTTTCTTTTGCCATCTCAACAGCCTGTTCAACAATTTCCACTCCGTAAACTTTTTTAGCATATTGAGCCATAAATAAAGATATTGTACCAATACCGCAATACAAATCAAATACTACATCATCATTTGTGATTTTAGCAGCTTCAACACCAATACTATACAACTTTTCTGTTTGCACAGGATTTACCTGATAAAAAGATAATGGAGATATTTTAAATACCAAATTTCCCAATTTATCTGATATTGTCCCAGCACCATATATATTGATATTCTTTTTCCCTAAAATAACATTAGTATTTTTTGTATTTATATTTTTTACAATTGTTTTTACATTTGGAAATCTATTTACTACTTGTTCAATTATTTGGGCTTCATTTGGTATATCCACCCCATTTACTACCAAAATACACATTATTTCATTTGTTTTAAAACCAATCTTAATTACTATATGTCTTAGCAAGCCTTTACCTGTAGTTTCATTATATATACTCAATTTTTCCTTATTCCATAAATCAAATATATATTTAGCTATTTTTTCTGATTCTTTATGTTGAATTTTGCAGTCCTGCATTTGAATTATTTCATGAGTTCTATTAGCAAATACACCAATAACGGGATTTCCATTTTTATCTAGTCCAACTGGATATTGTGCCTTATTTCTATAATAAAATGGATTTTCCATCCCAACAACTTTAGAAACTTTTATTTTGTTATTTAATGTTTTATTTACTAAACTTTGGACTGCATTTTGTTTCATCTCTAATGTTTTTTCATATTTTATATGTCTTAAATTACATCCTCCACATCTTTTATATGTACTACAATCACTTTCTACTCTATATTTTGAAGCTTCTATCACTTCTATTATTTTGCCAAAAGCATGTGAAGATAATACCTTTACTATTAATATTTTTACCTTTTCTCCTTTTATTGCATTTGGCACAAAAATCGTATATCCATCTATCTTAGCAATACCTTCTCCTTCAAAGCCATTATCTATTATTTCTACTACATATTCCTTATTTTTTTCTACTGGTATTATTTTATCATTCATTTAAATATCTCCCTTTATTCAAGGTGCTTTTGGGGACGGACTCAAAAAACACCTCTCCTCTTATTTTTTATTTTTGTACTTCTTTACTTTTCTTCGTTTTTCAAGGTGTTTTTTGAGTCCGTCCCCAAAAGCACCTTACAATTTTTAATTTTTTTCTGTTTTTCTATTGACAATAAATCTATTATTGTGCTATTATAAATATTGTCAAATATGAATTGCGGATGTGGCGGAATTGGTAGACGCGCTGGTCTTAGGAACCAGTGTCAACGACGTGGGGGTTCGAGTCCCTTCATCCGCACCAATTTAAAGAAATCAAAGTTTTAGAAAAGAGAAAAACTTTGATTTTTTTATTTACTCAAAAAAATCAAAACTATTCCACTAATCATAACTATTATAAAACCTAAAATTTTTAATCCACTAGCTCCCTCATTTTGGTCCCCAAAGCCAAAAAATCTTTTTGTTAAACTACGAGCATCAAAAATACAAATTACTCCTATTAAAATAAATATAATAAGTAGTGTTTTTATTATTAATTGCAACATTTTATCAACATCCTTTTTAATTTATTGGATTTATTTTATCATATTTACACACCATGGTCAACAAAAATCCCACAAGTTTCACTTGATTCTTGTGGGATTTTTGTATTACAACATTACATTACTTTAATTGTTCAGCTTAAACCTATCAACAAATTGTCAAAAATTTCTAGTCTTTCTTCAATAACCTGCAGTAACATGCAAATATTGTATGATTTGACCTTATCCTTTTCTTCTGGAAGAACTGCTACATCAAATAGATTTTCTATTAATTCATTGATACTGTTCAACTTAAATTTCTTCCCATACTGCTCAAAAACATCAGCACATACTACAAAGATTTCATTACCAGACTGCCGTTTTTTATTCATAAATATAAGCCAAAACAATCTCTTCTGGATACCTTTTAATTTTTTGTTATTTAAAACAACATAATTATCAAAAAGCATCCTAAACTTCATTCCTTTGGCTGTAGATTTCAAAAGGTTATTAAACTTTGGTGCATCCAGTTCAGTATCTAAATAATCTTCAATTTGTGATTTCCTCCAATCGAAAAAAACTCTTTTTATAGCGCTATCAACTGTTTCATGTTCTTCTATCATAAGCCATACTGCTTCAGTTAGTTTGTTACATTTGTCAACACCAATCTTTGAAAAGCTATTTTCTATCTTTTTTGTATAACTCTCCTGTTTTTCTTCTGAAAGATATGCCATATCAATTACCACTTCAGCAAATCTATTTAATTCTGCCACTGTTTTTTCTACCTGATACATTTTAGGCACATCATTCATTATCACTTTTGATACAAGTGCTACATAGAAATAAAAACTTTCACACGCTGTTCTAGATGATAGTTCTTCCAAAATTTGTTGATATTCCTTTTCTGGATTCATAGCCTTTTCAACCAACGAATCCAAAAAATATCTTCTGCTATAAGGGTCTTTTAACTCCCTTCCTCGCAAATAAAGTGCATCTTCAAGCTTTTCATCTAACCGCTTCCTTGTTGCAAATTTGCTTGTAAGATTTTCTGTCATAATGTTGTTCTCCTTTCACTGCCACATTAATTCACATGGCATTCTTTTATTATTAGTCGACACTTGTATTATACCATAAATTTCCATATTCTGCAACAATTTTTGTTCTTATAATGTCCCATTATATGATTCATTTATGATAATGTCTTAATAAATCATTTAGGAAAATGTCTTAATTT
>ENA-ORUQ01001202-ORUQ01001202.1-human-gut-metagenome-genome-assembly--contig:-NODE-1202-length-26060-cov-2.746626_pt1 | contig 26060 bp, 25 predicted proteins | sample MGYA00242081_ERZ509211 | MGnify/ENA primary metagenome ERZ509211 (study PRJEB26280, sample SAMEA2338785) | human gut metagenome | biome: human gut; feature: human-associated habitat; material: faeces...
ATCAAAGTCGGGGGCTTTTGACCCCGACATCATAATCATAATGTTGCGGAGTATCGGGATGTAGCTTGAGCCTCTTCCGTGTGCAAATTGGAAATTGTCAGTGCATCATATCTCGAAAGCAGAAGCTTCGCATTCGGCGGCAGTACACAGTCTGACAAAAGTACATTTTTGATTTTATGCCCAGGTGCAGTAAAACCATCAATTTCAATGGGGGCAACGGATTCCACTGTGCCGTGCTCCTGTTTTTGTCCGGTCAGATGCAGCCGTTCAAAGCGAAAATCTTCAAAATAAGGCTGCTTTGAAGCAGAAATGCCGTCATCATTGTATGGAACAGAATGAATGAGCAGGCGGGGGAAGGTGCAGTCGCGTACAGTGACATTGCGCACATATCCGCCACGCTTAGGGGTTCCTTTGATTTCAATGCCATTGGAAGAGGCAGCTATATCGCAATCCCAAATTTGCACATCTGCAACACCGCCGGACATTTCACTGCCAATACAGATACCATGACCGCCGTTGCTGTGGCAGTCAAATACGCAGATATGCTTTGTAGGACGATTAATGGCATTACCTTCGGGATTCTTACCGGATTTGATGGCAACGGAGTCATCTTCGGTTTCAAATTCCGTTGCAAATAACGTGCAGTTTGTGGAAGAATCCGGGTCCCAGCCATCGCCGTTCCAAATACCGCCAGAGCGTAGCGTGCAGTGGTCAGTCACAATGTCATCACAGTAGATCATATGGACATTCCATGCTGCGCCGTTTTGTAAAGTCAGCCCTGTAATACGAATACGGGAGCAGTTGCTTAAATTAATAAGTCGTCCGCGGACACGTCCCGGAATGGTACGGTCATTCTCACAGGTGGCAACCAGTGCAGCATTTTGGGCAAGATATTCCCTGAGATTCTCCCGTTCGATATCGATCATGCGCTCAGCCAGAACATGCCCACCGCCACTAATGGTTCCCTTCCCATAGAGTAGGATGTTTTCGCAATTTGCACCTGCGGTATGATCAAGCTGTCCGGCGTTTAAAAGACTGCGGTAACATTCCTGCTCCGTGCCTTCAAAACGGCTCCAGATACGAGGCAGATAATCTGTAGGGTCAGAACTTCCCTGTAAAACAGCGTCTTTCTCCAGACACACGGACATACAACTATGCAGATCAAGAGCTCCGGTCAGATAGATTCCGGCAGGAAAGTATACTTCGTCATTTGGCCCACAGTCTGTAAAAGCCTGTTGGAGCGCAGCAGTATTCAGCGTTTTTCCATCACCCACGGCATTGTAGGGTTCTTCCGTTACATAGATTCGGCGCCGTGCAGGTAGAGTACAGATGTGGATACTGCCGATATTGTAGACAGTAACACAATATTCAGTATTGGGTATCAATTCTGTGAATGTATAATGTGTCCGATTTGTGTGAACAGAATGTCCACCATCGAGAGAAACTTCATACACTGTGTCGGCATTGGCATTTTCCGGCTTATTCCAGAACACAGTTGCGGTGTTTGCAGTACAGCGTGCGGATAGTAAAACGGATTCCATAAAAATCCTCCTTTTCGTTTTTTACTATTTTCATTGTAAAAAAAAGCACTGAGAATGTCTATATCAATTATTTTCATTCATGTTAATAATTTCAGCATTATTTTGATTTGCAATGAAAAAACAGGTATTTTCTTCTGGTATAAGTTACAATATATAGAAAGATATACGATATTCAATATAAATTTATCGAATATCAATAAAATTATATTGACATTCGTATCATAGAGTGATATGTTAAGGCTACCAAGAAGGAAAGAGGTATTCATTATGGAGAAGAGAGAGTTGTCGGAAAAGGAGCTGCGGGAGAAAAAGTTATCTTTGGCGAAGGGTACGAAGTACCTGTTGGATATTATGTTCTATAGTGGGATCCTGGTGACGATAAGTCTGCCGTTTAGTCTCAAATACATAGGAAAATATCTGGAGGCTGTGGAGGAACATTACCTTCCGGCAGTGATCATATTCGCCATTCTGGGCGTGCTGGCGTTATTGTTGATCAATGAACTGCGCAAGATGTTTGGCACGGTGCTTGCAGAGAACTGCTTTGTACCGGAAAATGTGGCGAGCCTTAGGAGAATGGGAGACTTAAGCTTTTTCATCGCCGCCATGAGCGCTGTGAGATGTGTGGTGTACCTGACCATTGCCATGCTGGTGATCATTTTGGTATTTATTATTGCAGGCATGTTCAGCAAAGTGCTGGCGATGGTATTTGAAGAAGCCGTGCGCTACAAGAAAGAAAACGACTTAACAATCTAAAAATTCAGTCACGAAGTGATAGAGCGTGTGATACGCGACTATGTAAATGACGCCGGCTGAACGGAAATTCAAAAGTAGAAAGGCATCTATTATGGGAATCATTGTAAATCTGGATGTAATGATGGCAAAGCGGAAGATCAGCCTGACGGAACTGGCGAATCAGGTGGATCTGACCCAGGCCAATCTGTCCATCCTGAAAAATAATAAAGCAAAAGCCATACGTTTCTCTACGCTGGAATCCATCTGCGAGGTGCTGCATTGTCAGCCCGGAGACATTCTGGAATATGTGGAAGATTCAAAAGAAGAGAAAAACAATTAAATCCTGAAAGGGGGAGATCACAATGCAGGAAAATACAGTAGTACAGGAAACAACTTCAGCAAATCAGGGACAGATATCCGGGCAGAATGTAGTCCGGGTGGTAGAAAAGACAGAGACTGCGGAGACAAAGCGCATGAAGGAACATTTTAATTTCTTTGGACCGGTGACGTTTCTCTATGCCGTGTTCTATGCGTTTTGCATGTTTCATAACGGATCGGGAATTACCTTCCCTTTTTTTCTCGCAGGCACTTTACTGTATTTTGTCTTCTCGCTGTTAAAACTGGAGATTACCTTGAAAAAAGGAAGCACCTTTTACATGATCAGCATTCTGCTGCTGGGGATATCCACCTTCTGCACGGACGGATGGGCAATCATCAGCCTGAATAAGCTGGCGGTCTTTTTGCTGGTAATGTGTCTGCTGCTGAATCAATATTTTGATACCACAAAGTGGAAGCTTGGGAAATATGTGGGGAGTATCTGCCAATTGGTGGTTATGAGCTTTGGGGAACTGGGGAAGCCTTTTTCAGATGGCAAAGCCTATTTTCGTGAAAAGGGAAAAGTAAATAAGAAGGTATGGTATGGGCTGCTGGGAGTAGTGATCGCATTGCCGATTGTGCTGATCGCTGCCGGACTGTTAAGCTCTGCCGATGCGGTATTCCGTAAGATGACAACGGATTTCATGAACTGGATTCGCCCGGGCAATATATTCAACGTAGTCATCAGGGTAACATTTCTGTTCTTTACTTCCTATGCACTGACTTCTTATCTGTGTAAGAGAAGCATCCCGGAGGAAGTGAAGGATCGCAGAAAGGGTGAGCCGGTACTGGCAATTACGATTATGTCATTGCTGTCACTTTTGTATCTGTTGTTTTCCGGTATTCAGATCTTCGGATTGTTCTTGGGGAAAATGCAGCTGCCGGAGGGCTATACCTATGCACAGTACGCAAGAGAGGGCTTCTTCCAGCTGCTGGCTGTCAGCATTCTGAATCTGATCCTGGTACTGGTGTGCCTCAGCTTTTTTAGGGAAAGTAAGGTACTGAAAGTAATTATGACGATTATGTCATTATGTACTTTTATCATGATCGCGTCCAGCGTAATGCGAATGATCATTTACATCCGGTATTATTATCTGACTTTCCTGCGGATCTTCGTTCTGTGGATGCTGGCGGTACTGTTCGTCATGTTTATCGGAGTACTGATCAACATTTACAGGGAAAGCTTCCCTTTGTTCCGCTATGGTGTGGTGATAGTGACAGTGCTGTATCTGGCATTGTCCTTCAGCCATCCTGACTATATTATAGCCAGAGTGAATATTGCCAATGCACCCGGCGCGGACGGTACAGGCTGGGAAGAATCTGTGGCGCAGGATTACGGAGACGATTTTTTCGCCGGACCGTTTTTCCGGGGATCAGAATATAATGACTACTCTTATCTGAGTGATCTCAGTGCGGATGCAGCACCGGCCATTATTCCTTATATGGAGAGCCTGGGGTATGATTTTGGCGCCTATGAACTGGAGAACCCTACGGATATTATGAGCGAAGATACGCAGGCTCAGTGGTGGGGGAGTTATCAGCCGAAAGGATTCGGCTATTATTATCTGAACCATAATAAGAAGCGCCTGGAGCAGACATCTCTGCGGACATTTAATATTTCCAGATATATGATGCGGAAACAGATAGAGGCGAGAATCGATGGAAAATAAAGAAATGAATACGGAAAAAATAAAGTTTTATAAAAAGCATCCGGTGTTGCTTGCATGGCTGATTTCTATATTTATCGGACTGGGCTATGCGCTTTTTACGATCATAGCCTCTGTTATTCATTATGAGCAAAGAGATTATGTATGGGAGATCATTAAGGCTTTTACAGAAATGTTTACCTGGGCAATTTTAATGGGAGCGGTACTGGTATTTCCTGTGGTGCTGACGATCAGTGAAGTAATCTGCCTGATCTGTGAGGAACGAGGGCACCCGGTGAAAGGAGACTGGCTGTTTGACCAGCACGTATTTTGGCTGGGTGGATTTTATGAAATTTGTTATTTAGGGTTGATTATGGATGTGACATCTGCTGACTGGCAGACGCAGTTAAGCAATTCCAATAAACATACACCGATTTACAGTGGTTCCATGGTTACTTTTATAGTACTCCTGCTGCTGGCATTTATAGGGTATGAGATTCTGCAGAGCATTCCGCTTCGGAAGCTGCCACCCCTTGTGACAGTCCTGTCGATTTCCGCAATGTACCTGGGACTGTTGGAGCTGATCCTGTTCACAGTACAGATATTCAAGCCGACGATTTTGCTTGATGGATATTTGTTATTATTTCCACTGTGTTGTGTGCTGCTGGTGGCGCGACTGCTTCTGAAGAAAATACGGGAGTGGAATGCACTGGTGCAGAATGCGGAGGCGGAACACTTTGGGACGGGGAAGATTTATCAGAATCCCATGCTGCGTTGGTGTGACAGCATATTGAGGAAGGCTGCATGGTGGCCGGTGCTGGGACTGGTATTGATGTTCCCACTGTTGGGGATCCTGATCGCAATCCTCATGCTGTTTGGGCAGGCACCGGATTCTGTGATTAAAGCATTCACGGAGACCAGCGACTGGAATCTGTCTCTCAGGCAGGCACCGCAGAATGTCATGTATGATGAACATTATCTCTGCACGGTAGCTGCCGGCGGTCATGAAAAGGTCGTAAAGCCTATTCGCCTGGGGAGGCGGCATGGGCATGAAGTGATCGTGAACCGTCAGTTGTGCATCGCCAATGCTTTTGAACAGGTGTTGGAAGAACGGACTCCCGGCTTCCACCGGGCGCTACGTCATTTTTATGACACTTACGGGTTCCCTGTGGCGAGACTGATCCACAGTAAATATACGGCAGATGCGGTGTATTTTATCATGAAACCTTTAGAATGGATCTTCCTGTGCGTGCTGTATCTGACAGATGCACACCCCGAAAACCGTATTGCCGTGCAGTATATCGGGAAAACGGCAGCGCAGGTGGAAGAGTTGTATTTGTAAAAATAGTGGCGTACGATGCAACTATGATGCAATGGTATGTTAAATTCTTTACTGTAATGGACGGGGGAAGCGTTCGGTTACAATAAATACATAAGGAGAGATACAAAATGAGGGGCAAATTAATAGTTATCACAGGAGTTATGGCACTGGGGTTGTCTGCCTGCGGAGCACAGGGGAGTGATCCGGTGGGAGGGAGTAGTAGTTCAGAGGTTATCGGATCCGCAGAGGCTGCGGTAACGGAAGAGAGCACTTCAGAGACTGGTGAATCCATGGAAGCGACAGTATCCACGGAGACTGTTTCCGACACTACGGCATCCACGACAGGTCCTTCTTACGAAGATGAGGACGCATGGCTTCCCTGGGAAGACTACGGGGAATGTTCCAACACTGTGAAAGACTTCTATAATGATGATGAGAAAAAGACCTATTACTACGAAATGGATGAGTTCTTTTTTTCCGATGAGAAGTATGCCAAAGTGAATGATTATCTGCAGCAGATGTATGAGAATTACAGAACCCAGTATGAGGAGGAAGGGGAGAATCACACCGGAGCGTATGAGTTAGTGGATGAAACTCTTTCCGAGGGACAGCGATACGATGATAATTATCTGGTATTCAATGGCATTACTTTAGCGGATGACGAGTATGTCAGCCTGCATTTTAATGACACGGTTTATTATGCAGGAGCAGCGCATCCATTATCCTATTACATACCCGTGACGATTTCCATTGCCACCGGCGAAGAAGTCACCCCGGAAGAAGTTTTGGGGAAGACCTGGGACGAGATCCGGGCAGCAGGCTCTATTGAAGAAGAAAACGAAGAAAATTTTAATGCCGATTACGGCTTTTACATCACAGAGAAGGAACTGTGCTATCTCTATCGCACTTATTTCTTTGCAGAAGAGATTCGGATTCCCCGGTAAAAGAACCGGATTGAACTGGCAGAGCAGAAGAGGTATACTTATTTCCAGAAACGGACGGAGGTACCGGGATGGAAAAGTTTAGCCCTTCAAAGCTTTGTGCGGATATTAAGATCTATGATTATAAGAAAAAAGTAAAATATGATGAGAAATCCCTGGTGATTTTTGAGAAAACAGGGAAAATGATAAAAGCCGGAAAAGAGTGTGAGGCAATGCTGTACACTCTTCCGGCTAATGCTATTGGCTTTTCTCCGATCGTGTTGGGAAGAGTCAGCGACTATACCTGTGCGGAAAAAATGTTAAAGCAGATGCTGTGCCGGTATCTGGGCAAGCCTGTTTTTGCGGGATACGGCGAAGGGCTTATTTTTATTCACGAGAAGCTGAACGAAGTGGAAATGAAAGCCTATTTCGATCTTCTGTATCAGGCGGGAGCCAAAAATGTGGTCTATGCAGATGAAAGCGTGAAAGGAATCCCGGAGGGAACTCCCTGGGAGGATGTGATCTGGGGAATGAAGAACACTTATAAAAATCTTCGTTTTGCCGTGGAGATCACGAAGGAACAGCCCATGGATTATCTCAGATATTCGCTGGCGGAGCTGGCAGAGAACTGTAAGCGGTGGGGACTGGAAGAGGAATATAACAAAAGAGTAATGGAGATGAAATAATGTTATTAGATGTTTTAGGATTATTGTCAGCCTGTTCGTATGCTTTGGACTGTGTGGAGGCAGAGCTGGTACATGTGTCTGACAAACATGCGAAGCGTGTGGCATACATGAGTGTCTGCATGGCAGAGCAGCTGGGGATCAACGGTGAGAGCCTGCAGGATCTGGCAGCATGTGCCCTGTTGCATGATAATGCACTGACACAGTATATTCAGGAAGAATTACATAAGGATGTTGCAAATGTTCCGCAAGCTTCTCAGGTAGGAATTCACTGTACCCTGGGTGAAAAAAATATACAGAGACTTCCCTTCCATACGGATGTGAAGAATGTAATTCTGTATCACCATGAAAATGCCAATGGGAGTGGACCGTTTGGAAAAACATGGGAAGAGATTCCGCTTTTTTCCCGCATCATTCATTTAAGCGATCTGTTGGACCGGGCGTACGGTGCAAAGGGCTTCACGGAGGATATTTTCAATAAAGCTTGTGGATATCTTCACAAAAACGAAGGAACCGTTGTGGACAAGGAATGTGTGGATGCTTTCCTGCAGGCGTTTCCCCTGCCGCATTTTCTGACACTGGGAGAGGATAGCTTTGAGAAAACTCTGTGGGAGAAAATCCCCCGCATCAAACAGGAGCTAAACTTCGCACAGATCAAGGAACTGGCCCGTTTTTTTGCACAGATCGTTGATTACAAGTCACCCTTTACCAGCACCCATTCCATTGGTGTGGCGGAGGATGCGGAGCGCCTAAGCCACTATATGGGCTTTGATGAAGAGACCGTGCAGAAAATGTACCTGGCGGGCGCTTTACATGATATCGGAAAAGTGGCGGTAGGTAATGAGATCCTGGAGAAGCCGGGAAGGCTTACGGAGGACGAATTTGCTGTGATGAAACATCATGCGGCATATACCTATTATATTCTGTCAGGCGTAGATGATTTTGACGAGATCCGCGACTGGGCGGCATTCCACCATGAGCGGCTGGACGGAACCGGATATCCTTTCGGGAAGACCGCCACAGAGCTGAACACACAGGAGCGCATGATGGCATGCATAGATATCTATCAGGCACTGACGGAAAGCCGTCCCTATAAACAGGGCATGCCTCACGAAAAAGCCTGTGAGATCCTGTGGGATATAGCGAAGAAGGGCTGGCTGGATGAAACGATTGTGAAACAGGTCGAAGACTGCTTCCGGGGATAAAAGATGTGAGGGCGATTATTGCAGGATTAATATGACGCAGATATAGGGAAGGTATAAAGATATGGACAACTTTATAGAAGCTTTGTATGGACAACCGGAAGGAACTATTCCGGAGGAGTATGATTGGTTTGCTCCGCTGTTGGGTGATTGGGAGTTTGATTATAAAGATAAGTTTATAGATGGTGATCATAACAGGCCACAGCGTCAATTAAAGGGAGAGTGGATCTTTAGGCGGGTATTGAACGGGATAGGCATTGAAGATATGTTCATATGTCCTTCCAGAGCAACGAGGGAGACTTCTCCACAGCCGGATGGTGAGTATGGTGTTGGACTCAGAATATATAATTCAAAGACCCATTGTTATGATATGGTATATGCATGCAAGAGTAAATTTACAAATTTGTGTTTTACCATGGAAAATGGAATATTGACGGGAACTGTTCTGGAAAATCCCAATCGAAAATGGCGATTTGTGGAAAGAAATGAAAATACATTTCATTGGCAGAATATTACCATTCAGGAGAATGGTGACATTACTGTAAATTGTGAGGTTTTCGGGAAAAGAAAAAGCGAGGAAGCGTAAAACATGAACGTTATAGACATTATGAAGCGCCCTGCGGCCTATGCCAGTGGCTATGAAAATATCCCGGGAGAGGAACAGAACCGGGCAAAACAGCTTTGCTGGGAATATAACCGGACAGCTCCGAAGGAACGGCAGAAGCGGCGGGAAATCTTACAGGAGCTTTTGGGAACCTGTCATCCGATGACAGGCATTGAACCGGATTTTCACTGCGATTACGGATTTAATATTCATACCCACGGACTTACAGTCATCAATTATAACTGTGTCATTCTGGATACCTCACCCGTCAATATCGGTGCGGGTGCATTTATTGCGCCCGGCGTCTGTCTGGCCTGCTCCGGACATGCGGTTGACCCGGGACAGCGCAGTCAGGGAATCGGTACTTCTGCACCCATCACGCTGGAAGAAAATGTATGGATCGGAGCAAATGCCACGGTCTGCGGTGGTGTAACCATCGGCGCGGGTTCTGTGATCGGCGCCGGAAGTGTGGTTACCCATGATATTCCGGCGGGAGTGATTGCAGCAGGCGTTCCCTGCCGGGTGATCCGTCCCATTACGGAGAAAGATAAGATCCGGCCGGAGGACATTCTTTTCTAAAAAAGATGACGATAGCCCCACTCTTGTGTTATTATGGTGGAAAATAATACAAAGGAGTGGGGAGAATATGTTTACAAAAAGGAGTTGGGAATCCTTTTATTCCGGTCTCATTATGGTGGGACTGGTATTTATGGTGTTCCCGGTTATTTATTTCTGCGGTGCGACAAAGGAGAAGCAGATCCTGCCGCCGCTTATCATGTTTCTGCTGGGTCTGGTGATCTTCGTGATTAGTGTTCACTTTTCTGTCAAATACCACAAGGAGAAAACGAAATACACCAAATATAAGATCGACAAGTCTCTGACCTACACATTCACCTTAACTTACGGGGATAAGGTGGAGACTGTCACGGATTTTTCCCAGATCGAATATGCCATCAAGTGGCTGGCGAAATACCGGACGGGCCATGTGGAGATCGCAGTCACGCCTACTATGGGAAGCCTGAAAAAGTTCTACATCTGCTACACCGACAAAGATCCGTACATTCACATGCTGATCGAACAGGAGAGAGAAGACGGCGTGGGATATTGGGAAGAACGGGGAGATTCTTACAAGATTCCCATTATGACACTCGAGCGGCTCTATGTGAAACATAAGATGATTTCGTTTGATTACCTGAACCGCAGGGAGACTGGTGTGGATGCAAGGGAGGGACTGATCTTATGATGCAGCGCTGGCGGGAAAAATTAAAATACATAGAGGCTGGTCTGATCGTTACCTCACTTATCATGTTTGTAGTATCCTTATTTGTGGATTATGAAAATACCGGATTAGAGGCTGCGATACTTATCATCGGAACGGCGGTAATTTCTGTTATAGCAGAGAAAATCAATAAAAAAGAAATCGAGAAAATGAAACGCCAGGAAGAGGAAGAACTGAAAGATATTGTCTGAGAATAAATCCTGTTTCCCAAAGGAAGAATGTTTGACACGGAGGTTAGCGAGTGCTAACCTTAGGAAGAGATTTTGAAAACTTTGGGAGTGACAATATATGGATCTGGCATTCTGGCTGGCGATTGCAGCAGCGATCCTGTGCGTTTCTGTCGCCATTTACGGTGAAAGTAAAAAGGATAAAAAATAGGGAAAAGAATGACACTTCAGCAATTAAAGTATGTAATAACGGTAGCAGAGACCGGCACCATCACGGAAGCAGCCAACAGGCTGTATGTTTCACAGCCCAGTTTGACCAACGCGATCCACGAGTTGGAAAAGGAAATGAATATTGTTATTTTCAACCGGACCAACAAGGGGATCACGCTTTCCAAAGAGGGAGATGACTTTTTGGGATATGCGAGACAGGTGCTGGAGCAGGCGGCGATCCTTGAGGATAAATACAAGGGAAATCCCGGGGGCAAAAAACAGTTCTGCGTATCCACCCAGCATTATTCCTTTGCCGTCAACGCATTCGTGGACCTGATCAAACAGTACGGGCAGGAAGAATACGATTTCAGCCTGCGGGAGACACAGACCTATGAGATCATAGAAGATGTGGCGCGTCTGCGCAGCGAGATCGGAATCCTGTTTTTGAATGATTTCAATGAAGCGGTACTCAGCAAGCTGTTGAAATCCCATGATCTGGAATTCCACCAGTTGTTTGTTGCCAGTCCCCATGTATTTATCAGCAGAAAACATCCGCTGGCGGGTAACAGCATAATTACGAACGAAGAACTGGAAGAATACCCGTACCTGTCTTTTGAACAGGGAGAGCACAATTCCTTTTATTTTTCAGAGGAAATCTTCTCTGATTTTGAACGCAGGAAAAATATCCGTGTGCGGGACAGAGCGACACTGTTCAATCTGCTGATCGGCCTGAACGGTTACACCGTGTGCAGCGGCGTGATCGATAAAAAATTAAACGGAAAAGATATTATCGCCGTGCCACTGGCAGATGAGAGTGACATGCGGATCGGTTATATCACACACAGAAAAGGAATGCTCAGTAGACTGGGTACTACCTATCTGGAAGCACTGCAGAAGTATTTAGGATGAATGGGTTGTCCATAGCTTTAAACTATGGACAACCATTATTTTTACGTATTTTGCGGATTTCATCATTTCTCTTATAATGAGGACAATTCAAAAAACGACAAAACAACAAAGAAATGGAGAGAATGACAATGAGCAATTTACAGACACCTTTTCGCTATGATTTCGTAGGAAGTTTTTTAAGACCGGAGAAGCTGAAGAAAGCAAGAAGACAGTTCAATGAAGGAAAGATCGATGCTGCGGCACTGAAGAAAGTGGAAGATGAAGCCATCACAGAGCTTGTGAGCAAGATCAAAGAGCTGGGCTATCATGTGATCACAGACGGTGAATTCCGCAGAGCCACCTGGCATCTGGATTTCATGTGGGGATTCGACGGCATCGGCCATACCCCTACCAAGACGGGACTTCCGTTCCACGGCGAGGCGGCCATGGTGGATGATACCTATATTGTAGGCAAGATCGGACTGACCGGGGAGCATCCTTTTGTAGATCATTTCCGGTTTGTAAAAGCATTAGAGGATGAAAATACCGTAGCAAAGCAGACCATACCTTCTCCCGCCCAGTTTCTGGCACAGTTTACCATGCCCTTTAACCGAGGCTGCACAGAGAAGCATTATCCGAATGAGCAGGAACTGGTAAATGACATCGTGGCGGTCTACGGAAAAGTGATCGATGATCTCTATGCGGCAGGATGCCGGAACTTACAGCTGGATGACTGCACCTGGGGCATGTTCGCAGACAAGATCGGTCATACCCTGTACGGAACCACCAGAGAGGGAATTGTGGAGTTCCAGAAAGCCCACAAGGATATTAACAATAAGGTGATCGCCAATGCACCGAAGGATATGATCATCAACACCCATGTATGCCGCGGTAATTTCCATTCCACCTACGCAAGCGAGGGTGCCTATGATTCCGTAGCGGATATCCTGTTCGGCGAAGAGAATGTGAATGCCTATTTCCTGGAGTTTGATGATGAGAGATCCGGCGGTTTCGCACCTTTGGCCAAGGTATCCGGGGAGAAAAAGGTCGTTCTGGGACTGATTACTACCAAGTCTCCCGTACTGGAGGACAAACAGCTTGTCATTGACAGAATCCATGATGCGGCAAAATACATTCCACTGGAAAGATTATACTTAAGCCCCCAGTGCGGATTTGCTTCCTGCGAGATCGGCAACAAGCTGACCGAGGAAGAACAGTGGGCAAAACTCCGACTTGTGAAAGAAGTGGCGGAGGAAGTCTGGGGAAAATAAATAAACGTGGTTCCGGCGATTACCAGAGAGGTGGTCGCCGGAATTTTAATTATATTCAATTGTCTCATTTTTCTGGATAGGCTATAATATACCTATGGTTATCCCTGTTTAACATTTTCTAAATGGGGATTTTTGAAATATTTTGAATATGAAAAATAATACGGAGGAAGCAGAAACATGAATAAACAAACAGCCCATTACCATCTTCCCGGTCTGTTTGAATTCTATGAATTATACAGAATGTTCCTGCCGTTGTTTCGGGAGCATCGAGAATATTTTTACGACTGGTGCGACATCGGTTCCATCTACGGGGCCCCGCCGGACTGCATCTGGGGAGGCGGCCGGGTCTCACTGGAGGATCACGACGCAGGAGAAGTGCTGGCACTGTTACAGGAATACGGGATCTCAGCCCGTCTGACCTTCAGCAATTCAAAGCTTATCGAAGAACATCTTTCCGACAGAAAATGCAATGAACTCTGTGCCCTGTTTGCGGAAAATGCAACCCCGGAGAACGGCGTGATCGTCCACTCGGAGCTGCTGTTACAGTATCTGAAAAGTCATTATCCGGAGCTTTATCCGGTATCCTCCACCACAAAAGTCCTGACGGATTTTGAAGCGTTAAAAAAGGAGACCGACAGAGACGATTTTCGCTATGTTGTACCGGATTTCCGCCTGAACAAGGCTTATGAAAAATTAAATATGCTGACAGAACCACAGAAAGAAAAAGTGGAATTTTTGTGCAATGAATGCTGCTATTTTGGCTGTAAGGACAGGAAGGAATGTTACGAAGCCGTCAGCCGCAGGAATCTGGGAGAGGAGCCGGATTTTAGCTGTACTTCGCCGGGGGCGGAGGAGGGCTATCGTTTCTCCAAAGCCATGAAAAATCCGGGATTTATCAGCGTGGAAGATATTCAGAAGATCTACTTGCCCATGGGATTTTCCAATTATAAGATCGAGGGCCGGGGACTGGGCAGTGCACTGGTTCTGGAATTTTTACTGTATTATATGACGAAACCGGAGTACCAGCTGCAGGTCAGAGAAGAAATCTATCTGGACAATATGCTGGATCTGTTTTAATAAATGAAATCAAAAGATGAGGAATGCTGTCATGGAATACGAAACCAATGAACCAAAGCATATCAAGGTAAGAGGTGCAAAGGTTCATAACCTGAAAAATATCGATGTGGATGTTCCCTTACACAAAATCGTGGGGATCGCCGGAGTATCCGGCTCGGGAAAATCCTCACTGGCGCTGGGCGTCCTCTATGCGGAGGGCTCCAGACGTTATCTGGAATCTCTGTCCACCTACACCAGAAGACGTATGACCGGCGCGGCGAAAGCCCAGGTGGATGAAGTCCTCTATGTTCCGGCAGCGCTGGCATTGCATCAGCGTCCCGGCATCCCGGGGATCCGCAGTACCTTCGGAACCGGCACGGAACTTTTGAACAGTCTGCGTCTGATGTATTCCCGTCTGGCTTCCCATCGCTGCCCCAACGGACATTATGTGCCGCCGACCCTGAAAGTAGCGGCGGAGCAGGAGATCCTGTGTCCCGAATGCGGAGCAAAGGTGCATGCTCCCAGTGCAGAAGAACTGGCATTCAATTCCCAGGGAGCCTGTCCGAAGTGCGGTGGTACGGGAAGTGTGCGGACCGTGGATCTGGATTCTCTGGTGCCGGATGATTCCCTAAGCATTGATGAGGGAGCGGTAGCACCCTGGAACAGCCTCATGTGGTCATTGATGACGGATGTCTGCCGGGAAATGGGAGTGCGGACAGATGTACCCTTCCGGGAACTGACAGACCGGGAAAAAGAGATCGTTTATCACGGACCCGCGGAGAAGAAACATATTTTCTATAAGGCGAAGAAGACCAATCAGGCGGGAGAACTGGACTTTACGTATTTTAATGCGGTATACACGGTAGAGAATGCTCTGGCAAAGGTAAAAGATGAAAAGGGCATGAAACGTGTGGAAAAATTCTTAAAGGAGGATATCTGCCCGGAATGCGGCGGCAGCAGACTTTCGGAAGCTGCCAGAGCACCGAGACTTAGGGGGATAGGGCTGGCACAGGCCTGCCAGATGCCCCTGAAAGAATTGGTGGACTGGGTAGCGGGAGTGCCGGATTCTCTGCCGGAAGAGATGCACCCCATGGCGGAATCCATCTGTGAATCTTTCCAGACTGTGGCGAAAAGGCTGATGGATCTGGGACTTTCTTATTTGTCTCTGGACCGTGCGGCAGCCTCCCTGTCCACCGGGGAAAGACAGCGGATGCAGCTGGCCCGGGCGGTGCGAAACCGTACCACCGGGGTACTCTATGTGCTGGACGAGCCCTCCATCGGTCTGCATCCTTCGAATATCGTGGGACTGAATGCCGTGATGCATGATCTAATTGCTGATGGCAATTCCATCATTTTGGTAGATCATGATACCCAGATATTATCCGAAGCGGACTGGCTGATCGAGATGGGACCGGAAGCCGGTGCCGGAGGCGGCTATGTGATCACACAGGGTACGATTCCACAGGTAATCGCAAAAAAAGAGTCCATGATCGGTCCTTTTCTGGCGCAGACTGCGGATATGCGTATCCGTAAGCCCATCACCCGGGAGGAAATATTTGCACCGGGAAAGCTTCATTTGTCCACAGATGCCATCCATACGGTAAAACCTCTGGAAATAGATATTCCCAAAGGAAGACTTACGGTCGTTACCGGTGTCTCCGGCTCCGGGAAGACCACCATGGTGCTGGAAAGCCTGATTCCCGGACTGGAAGCAAAGTTAAACGGCGAACATTTGCCCGGCCATGTAAAAAGTATCACCGCAGAGGGCATCGCCCATGTAAAACTGATCGATGCATCCCCCATCGGCATCAATGTGCGGTCCACGGTAGCCACTTATGCCAATGTGCATGACGAACTGCGGAAGATCTATGCGAAAACCGCGGATGCAAAAAATAAGAAATATAAGGCGGGAGTTTTTTCTTACAATACCGGAAAATTAAGATGCCCGGTCTGCGACGGCACCGGACAGATCAGTCTGGACGTGCAGTTTCTGCCGGATGTGGATGTGCCCTGCCCGGAGTGCGGTGGTTCCCGCTATGCCAGAGAAGCATGGGACATCTGCTATGAGAACAAACGGGGGAAACGTTATTCTCTGCCGCAGATGATGGAGATGGATGTAACGACGGCATTGCAGGCGACAGAGGATTGGAAAGTCGTGCATCAGCGGCTGGAAGTCCTGAAAAATCTGGGACTGGGATATCTGACTCTGGGAGAAGAGACACCAAGCCTCTCCGGTGGAGAGGCCCAGCGGCTGAAGCTGGCCAGTGAAATGGGCAGAGGACAATCAGATTCCGTATTTGTATTCGACGAACCGACGATCGGACTGCATCCGTTAGATGTACAGACCCTGTTGCAGGTATTTCAGACGCTGGTAGACAATGGGGCAACGGTACTTGTCATTGAACATGATCTGGATGTGATCCGCAATGCCGATTACATCATTGATATGGGACCCGGTGGCGGAGAAGATGGCGGCAGAGTCGTTGCCGTGGGAACTCTGGAGCAGATCAAGGCAGATGCCGACAGCATTACGGGAAAATATCTGTAAAAAATCAAAAACCCGGATACGGCAGAGGCATCCGCTCGCCGTACCCGGGTTTAAAAAACTGATTTTTACAGAATCACCTGCTCCAGCTTCTCACGGAAGTCTGCTTCGGACATGGCGCCGACGAAGTTGACCACGGGTTGTCCGTCTCTGAAGATCACAAAATTCGGAATGCTTGCCACGCGGTACTTCTGGGCGATGGTCATGTTCTCATCCACATTGATCTTGCCGACCTTTACTTTTCCCTCGTAAGCTTCTGCCAGCTTTGCCACGGTAGGAGCCATCATCTTGCAGGGATTGCACCAGTCTGCGTAGAAATCTACCAGAACGGGCAGAGGGGAGTTCAGAACTTCTTCCTCAAAATTAGCAACGGTAAACGTATATTCCATAAGTATCCTTCCTTTCTGTTATCTGTTGTTGATAGTATCTCAAAAATAAGATTCTATATTCGGGGCCTTATCTGTAAATAATATATTTGCAGATGGGATTGCCAACGGAGGAAAACTTTTCCTCGTATTCGGTCATGACGTTCCCCTCCATCAGCGCGGCATCGTTATGCAGATCGTAGGTGATCATCTGCGCTTTCCATCCGGCGGGCTCCAGTTCCTCTACTGCAAAATCAAACAACGGGCGGTTGTCTGTCTTGAATTCCAGCGTACCGTCCGGCTTTAAGACCTTGTCGTACACTTCCATAAAATTAACGGAGGTCAGCCTTCTTTTGGCATGGCGGTCCTTGGGCCAGGGATCGGAGAAATTCAGATAAATGCGGTCCACTTCACCTTTTCCGAACACCTTATCGATGTCTTCTGCATCCATACGGATGAATTTCAGGTTGGGAAGCTCGTCCTCTTCCATTTTCTGGATTGCGCGGAGCAATACGCTGGAATATTTTTCGATTCCCACATAATTGATCTGCGGATTCTGCTTTGCAAGGGTATGCAGGAAACGTCCCTTTCCCATACCAATCTCAATATGGATCGGATGATCGTTTCCGAAAATCTCATGCCAGGTTCCGGGGCATGCTTCCAGGGTATCTTCCGGTACGACATAGGGACTTTCCGCAATAACTTCCCGGGAACCGGTAATATTTCGTAACCTCATGGTAATCTCAGCCTTTCTTATAGTAATCTGTATTGTCAATGTACTTTATCTGAGAAAGCTTGTCAAGTCACAGGCCGGGGGATTATACTGGCAGTAGGAGGAGAAAATTTATGAAATGGATGATTGCATCGGATATTCACGGATCGGCATATTACTGTCGAAAACTGTTGGAAGCATATACGGAGGAAAGGGCCGACAGGCTGCTTTTACTGGGGGATATTTTATACCACGGCCCCAGAAATGATCTGCCCAGAGATTATGCGCCCAAGGAAGTGATCGCTTTATTGAACGAGCGGAAAAATGATATCTACTGTGTACGCGGTAATTGCGATACGGAGGTGGATCAGATGGTGCTGGAATTTCCGGTGCTGAGTGATTATTGTGTACTTGCGGAAGGGACGCAGGCAATCTATGCCACCCATGGACATATCTATAATGAGCAGAAACTGCCGCCATTGCATTCCGGAGATATTTTACTGCACGGTCATACTCATGTGCCGAAATGCGTTGTTCATGAGACAGAGCAGTATATCTGCATGAATCCGGGGTCCGTGTCGATTCCCAAGGAAGAAAGCTGGCACGGATACATGATCTGGAAAGGCAAAAATTTTGTGTGGAAAGACTTCGACGGACAGGAACATTTACGGTATTCCGTATAGAGAATGACAGCGTTCGCAGAAGGTCTTAAAAAGAATTAAAAAATAGAGATAAGACTTTGGTTTTTAGGTAAAATGGTGTATGATAAAGAATGCGCATTATCATACACCATTTTATTTTGAAGATATCAGGAAGGATTTATACATGCAGTTTTTCAGGCATTTTTCATATAGAAGTTTTTTAACCAGGGCAGTGATGGGAATCAGCGCTCTCTGCCTTTTTGCATCTCAGGGGCTTAGTGTCTCTGCTGCAACGATCAAAGAAGAGAACATCGCCCGCAATCAGGCACTGGCCATTCAGTCCAATGAAGTGGCAAACTGGCCTACGGGACCGGTAGTCAGCGCAGAATCCGCCATTTTGATGGATGCGGATACCGGAGCGATCCTTTATGCCAAAAATATCCATCAGCAGGAATACCCTGCCAGTACCACCAAAATTCTGACAACATTGATCGCATCCGAGCGCTGCAGCATGGATGAGATCGTGGATTTCTCCTATGATGCGGTACACGATATTGATCCCGGAAGCAACCATATCGCTATTGACCCCGGCGAGCAGCTGACCATGGAGGAATGTCTGAATGCCATTCTGATCCGCTCCGCCAATGAAGTTTCTTTCGCGGTAGCAGAGCATATTTCCGGAACGACCTGGCAGGACTTTGCACCGATCATGAATGAAAGAGCCAAGGAACTGGGGTGTGTTGATTCCAATTTCGTCAATCCCAACGGACTTCCCAATGAGGATCATTACACCAGTGCCTATGACCTGGCGATGATCGGAAGAGCTTTTTTTGCCAACGAAGCGCTGTGTAAAATGACAATGACACATATGCTGCACATTTTGCCGTCGGAACGCCAGCCGGATGATATTATGGAAGTCAACAAGATGGAACTGATCCCCGGCGGTAAATATGCATATCCGTATCTGGTAGGCTGTAAGACCGGTTACACCGATGTTGCCCGCAGTACACTGGTGTCCTGTGCGGAAAAAGACGGCATGAAGCTGATCTGTGTGGTCATGAAAGACGAAAATCCGAATTACTATGAAGATACAATCACTCTGTTTGATTATGGTTTCAGCAATTTTCAGAGAGTGAACATTTCTCAGACAGAGACCAAGTATAATATCGAGAATGCAGGATCTTTTTACAGTGGGAATGATATTTTCGGCAACTCCAAACCGATTCTGGAACTGAACCAGACGGACAGCATCACTTTGCCGAACACCATCACCTTTCAGGATGCGGTGTCCAGTATTTCCTATGATAATACAGAACCAGGACAGGTGGCTGTGATCACTTATACTTACAATGATGTGGTACTGGGAACGGCATCCCTGGACTTTACGGCAGCGGAAAAGGGCAGTAGTGTCTTCCGGGAAAATACGGCAGAGACCACGGAGTCTGCAGAGGAAAGCGGTGCAACCGATGAAACGCAGTCAGGCACAACGACCACAGAGGCAGACAATACAGAGACAACCGAAACAGCAGGAGATAACACCGGAAACAATGGTGGAATTCCAACGGCTGCACAGGAGACATCCCCGGAGGAGGAAAACAGCACTTCCGGCGGTCCTGCGGTTATTTTCATTAATGTGGTAAAAGTATTTTTCTGTATCGTGGGAATTGCGGTATTGATCTTCCTTGCACTGTTATTACGTACGTTTTTCAAGAATTATCATTTTGCCCACCGCAGTACCCGCCTGACCTGGAGATTTAACCGCAGAAGAAATCGTTCCAGATCCCGGTATCGTTCGGTGGATCAGGACCTTCGTAACAGACGCAAAGAAGCAATCCGACAGGCGAAAAAACGTCAAAAACCCAAGAAGTCATCCCACTTTCGCAGGTAGTATTCCGAAGGGGAGATTTCCATACATTTTGCCCAGTTTGATTTTGACATATCAATGGGTACTATGGTACACTGAATAAGAAAAAAGTGGGGTAGTGTACCCGGGGAAATGAGAAGCTTAGGATAAGAAAAGGTTAAGGGAGCGAAATACCTTGGATAAGAGTGAATATAAATTAAGAGCGGAAGAAATCAAAGACTTGATCAGCCGTGGGGAGTATGCGCAGGCTGCGGAGATTGCGGATACCATTGACTGGCGCAGAGTCAAAAGTGTTATGATGCTGTGCACTATCAGTGACCTTTACAAGATCAATCGAAGATACGAGGATGCCAGAGATATGCTGCTTCTGGCATATGAACGCCGTCCGGGAGGAAGGACGATCTGCTATTCTCTGTGCGAACTTTCCATTAAAATGGAAGAGTATGTACAGGCTATCGAGTATTACAAAGAGTTTGTGCAGGTAGCGCCCAAGGATCCCGGCAGATATATTTTGCAGTACAAATTATATGAGGCGCAGGATGTCAGTCTGGAAGAGCGCATTGCTGTTCTGGAAGAACTGAAAAAGAGAGATTACAGAGAAAAATGGGCATATGAGTTGGCTTATCTATATCATAGAGTAGGACTTGCTGCCAGATGTGTAGAGGAATGTGATGAGCTGATCCTTTGGTTTGGCGAGGGCAAATACGTTATCAAGGCAATGGAGCTGAAAATGCTCCATCAGCCGCTAACACCGGAACAGCAGGAAAAATACGATCATCGTTTTGACGCATCCGGTACGCAGCAGTATTCTCAGAATTATGCGCAGGATCCCGGTTATGGACAGAACGAAACTTATGATCCGAATCAGGGCTATGTGCAAGACGGAAGTTACGACCCGAATCAGGGCTATGCACAGGGCGGAAGTTATGACCCGAACCAGGGCTATGCACAGGATGGAAGTTATGACCCGAATCAGGGCTATGTACAGGACGGAGGCTATGAGCCGAATCAGGGTTATGTACAGGAGGAAACCTACGAGCAGGTGACCGGTGACACCAGAGTCTATGAAACGGTGCAGCCGGTACAGCCCCAGCAGGCACCCGCGCAGCCGGCGGAAGATGATTTCGACATTCATGTGAAGACCATGGATGTGGGACAATATAATACGATCAATCTACAGGCAGAACTGGCAGCAGGCCTGCGGGAGGTACTGAGTGAGGACCATGCGAAGGAGACTTCGGATTCCATTACCCGTTCTATCGTGGCACCCATGATCGATCCCGGGGATTCCGATACGGAGTCTCTGGACTATCCGGAGATCGCAGATGTCAGTGAAGACGATCTGGAGCCGGAGACGGAGCAGATGGAGAGCTCGGAAGTATTCTTTGGGGAGACTGGAGAAATCGGCGATCTGTCACAGGTGCCCCAGGTAGAGACGGAAGAGATTCTGCCGGAAGAGCCTGTTGTTGCAAGAAGAACCGATGTAGTACCGGAGCTATCCGAAGTACAGAAGACATCGGAAGTACAGGAAATCGTGAAGGAACCGGAAGTACAGAAAGTACCGGAAGCTTCCCGAACGCAGGAGATTCATGAAGTTACGGCATCGGCGCCGCTCCTGTAGCACCGGTAACCCCGGCAGCTCCCGTAGAGCCGCCCAAGGAACTGGCCGATGTGCTGGCACAGGAATCCGACGGTCAGATCAGCCTGGTAATGCCGGAGGCAGAGAGCATTGAGAAACAGATCACCGGCCAGATGAATATCGAGGATATTCTGGCAGAGTGGGAACGCAAGAAGAAGGAGAACCTGGAGAAGAGAGAAGAAGAGGTTCGCCAACATGTATTACAGCAGACCGGAGCCATGTTCACGGAGTTTGAACAGGCGGTAAGAGACGGATTGCTGGAAAAACTGGAAAAAGAAAAAGCTGCGGACACGGCAGATACCGTGGCAGAAGATACAACAGATACCGATGAGGTAGAAGGGCTGGAAGAGATCACGGAAGAGCCTGCCACAGAGGAACCCGTGGAAGAACTGACGGAGGCTGCTCCTGCAGAGGAAGCGGAACAAGAGCCTGTAGAAGAGCTTCCGGAAGAGGATACTGTAGAAGAACTCGCGGAAGAACCTGCATATGAGCCGGAAGCAGAAGAATTTGAGGAACCTGCGGAACCGGAAGCAGAAATCTATGAGCAGGAAGAAATCGTAGACGAGGAACAGGCAGAACCGGAAGAAGCAATGGATGACGAGCCTGTAGAGGAGCCCACGGCGGAAGCAGTAGAATCGGTAGATGAGGAAACAGCCAGCGAAGAGATAGAACTGACGGCTGAGGAAACGCCGGAAGCCGGGGAAGCACCGGAACAGCCGGAGCGCCCCGCAGTAGAGCGAGACAAAGCAAAGGTTCGTGCGCTTACCAGAGAAGAGAGAGAGCTGTACGCACCCTTTATCCAGAGCAGATCTGCCAGAGAGCAGTTAGTCAAGGCCATTGATAATATCAGTCTGGCAGCCTACACCGGCAACGTGATCATCACTGGAGAAGAGGGTATGGATACCTTATCTCTGGCGAAGAACATGGTTCGCGAAATTCAGGCAACCGACAGCAATTTCTCCGGAAAAGTGGCAAAGATCTCTGGACATGCATTGAATAAAAAGGATACTGCAGATACCTTATCCAAGCTGAAAAACGGCGCGCTGATCATCTGCAAGGCATCCGAAATGAACGATGCTACGGCAAATGTACTTCACAAGGCATTGCAGCAGGAGAGTCAGGGAATCGTAATTATTCTGGAAGATACGAAGAGGGATATTGATAAATTCCTCGAGAAACATGAAAAATTGAGAGAGTGCTTTACCGCACGAATGGATGTGGAAGCCCTCAGCAATAACACACTGGTGGCATTCGGCAAACAGTATGCACGGGAGATGGAATACTCTATTGACGAACTCGGAGAGCTGGCGTTACATACCAGAATCGAAGATATGCAGACGATAGATTATGTGGTTACGGTAGTGGATGTAAAGCAGATCGTGGATGAAGCGATCAATCATGCAAATAAAAAGACATTGAAGCATTTCTTCGATGTACTGTTCGCCAAGAGATATGACGATGAGGATATGATCATCCTCACCGAGAAAGACTTTGTATAGCGGGAGGCGCGGCCATGACGAAGGAGAAGGTATTTATTTCCGAAGCAGATCAGTATCTTTTTGCCCAGGGGACCCATTATGATATTTACAAAAAACTGGGTGCACATCTGTCGGTGGAAGACGGCGTGCAGGGAGTCTATTTCGGAGTATGGGCACCAAATGCAGCACAGGTGAATGTCATTGGCACATTCAATGAATGGAATGAGGAATCCCATCCCATGCAGAAGCTGGGAGAAGGCGGTATCTGGGGGCTGTTCATTCCCGGCGTGGAAGAGGGAACGATGTATAAGTTCCTGATCTATGCAAGGGATGGCAGAAAGCTCTACAAAGCCGATCCTTTTGCCAATTATGCGGAATACCGGCCGGGCACTGCATCTATCGTTACCGATATTACAGGCTTTGACTGGAGAGATTCCAAGTGGATGGAAGCCCGGGACAAAAAGGATATGAATAAAGAGCCTATGGCGATCTACGAATGCCATATCGGTTCTTTTATGAAGCATCCTAACAACGGTACCGCCGAAGGATTCTACAATTACCGGGAGTTTGCGGACCGGATCATAGAATATCTGAAGGAGATGAAGTATACCCATGTAGAACTGATGGGTATTGCAGAGCATCCGTTTGACGGTTCCTGGGGATATCAGGTGACCGGCTACTATGCACCGACTTCCCGTTACGGAACGCCGAAAGATTTCATGTACCTGATCAACGAACTGCACAAGGCCGGAGTCGGCGTGATTCTGGACTGGGTACCTGCGCATTTTGCAACTGATGCCCATGGCTTGGCTGAATTTGACGGTCAGTGCATTTTTGAACATCCCGATCCCCGTCTGGGAGAGCATCCCGAATGGGGAACCAAAATCTTCAATTACGGCAAAAATGAAGTAAAGAACTTCCTGGTAGCCAATGCCTTGTTCTGGCTCAGAGAGTTCCATGTGGACGGCATCCGTGTAGATGCGGTGGCATCCATGCTATATCTGGATTATGGTAAAAAAGAAGGTGAGTGGCTGCCGAATAAATTCGGTGGCAACAAGAATCTGGAGGCCATTGAGTTCTTCCACCATCTGAATTCTGTCATCCGTGGAACGTATCCCGGATTTGTGACAATTGCCGAGGAATCCACGGCGTGGCCGAATGTGACCAGCGATATCGGAGGCGAGGGATTAGGCTTCTCCTTTAAATGGAATATGGGCTGGATGCATGATTTCTGTGAATACATGAAGCTGGATCCTTTGTATCGTAAGGGCAATCATTACGCTATGACCTTTGCCATGAGCTACAATGACAGTGAGAACTACATTCTGCCCCTGTCTCATGACGAAGTGGTACATCTGAAGTGTTCCATGGTAAATAAGATGCCAGGTTATACTGCGGATAAATACGCAAATCTGCGTGTGGGCTATACCTACATGTTCGGACATTCCGGCAAAAAGCTGCTGTTCATGGGACAGGATTTCGGACAGGAGCGTGAGTGGAGTGAAGAGCGCGAACTGGACTGGTATCTGTTAGGCGAGAAGCTGAATCAGGGCGTACATACCTATGTAAAGGAACTGTTGGAACTGTACCGCAAGTATCCTGCAATGTATGAGATCGACAATACCTGGGACGGTTTCGAGTGGATGAATGCGGATGATGCAGAACACAGCACCTATTGTTTCGTGAGAAAAGGTTCCAGCGGCAAAAACAATCTGCTGTTTGTATTGAATATGACTCCGATGAAATGGGAGAATTATACCGTACCCGTGCCGAAAAAGAAGAAATATGAGCTGGTTCTGGACTCTGATGCAGAGGAATATGGCGGCAGCGGACGCAAGCGTGCAAAAGTGTACGATGCAAAGAAAGGAAGCTGTGATAATCAGAAATATTACGTAGAATATCCGCTGTCAGCATACGGAACTGCAGTCTTTGAGTTTTAATTCTTAGGTTTTTTATAATATTTTCTTAATAATTTGTTCACAGAATGGACACAAATTCGTTGTATTCTCTTTCTTGTACCAAAAAAAGAAGCCAACGAGGAGGAAGATTATTATGAAAAACAAATGGCTTGTATTATGTTGTGTTGGAATGCTGACTGCATTCGCTATGACTGGTTGCGGCTCTAAAGATGCTGCAGCTGAGACTACTACCGAGGCAACTGAGGAAGTAACCGAGGAGGCTACTGACGCTGAGGCAACTGAGGAAGCAACTGAAGAGGATGCTACCGCAGAGGAAGCTACCGAGGAAGACGCAACTGCTGAGGAGGCAACTGCTGAGGAAGCAACTGAAGAGGATGCAACTGCTGAGGAGAATACCGAGGCTGCTGCAGACGAGACTGCTACCGAGGATACCGAGGCTGAGGAGACTACTGCTCAGTAAGGATTATCTTACATATGACAAAAAAGACATTGGCCGTCTGGTCAATGTCTTTTTTATGTTATGCGTGCGCCCGGCGGCGTACCGCTTAGGATTATTCTCCTGCAATCACTTTTGGAATCTTATGCATATCTGCAGCAATATCCGTGAATGAACTGAAATAACTTCCGATGATCTTTCTGGTGGAAGCCAGACAGTAAAGATCCAGTAAAGCATCATGCATGCCGTCTACACTGTCTCGACGCAGACACCGGTCTTCGTTAGAGAGGATACGATTCGGAAATACTTCTCGCAGAGCAGCTTCTTCCTGCTTGTCATCAGTGGCAAGATAGAACATGGTGTCAGGGTCCGCTTCCAATTCTTTCTTCATAGAAGTGATAAAGGCATCCGTAGAGCTTTTTCCAATAGCTGGCTGATTGTCCGTCCGGCGGATGTGGACACCCACACAGGAAGATCCAAACTTTGCAGTCATGGCATCGATCCGCGCCTGCAGCCGGTCTGTTGGGACAAACAGATGATAGTCTTCGGATGGATAGAACCACTCC
>ENA-ORUQ01001204-ORUQ01001204.1-human-gut-metagenome-genome-assembly--contig:-NODE-1204-length-26041-cov-3.199761_pt1 | contig 26041 bp, 24 predicted proteins | sample MGYA00242081_ERZ509211 | MGnify/ENA primary metagenome ERZ509211 (study PRJEB26280, sample SAMEA2338785) | human gut metagenome | biome: human gut; feature: human-associated habitat; material: faeces...
CGGCGCCGTGGAAAGCGCCCGCCATGAAGGGGTTGTCCTCCGGTGCGTTGCAGAACACGACGAGCTTTGCCGCACCGATGCAGTCGCGGTCCGCGGTGCGGACGGCGGCTTCCTTGACGATGTGACCCATTTTCTTTACGGCATCCATGTTGATGCCGGCCTTTGTAGAGCCGATATTGACGGAGGAGCAAACGAATTCCGTTTCCGCAAGTGCTTCCGGGATGCTTTCAATCAAAGCGTAATCGCCGGGGGCAAAGCCCTTATGCACGAGCGCGGAATAGCCGCCGATGAAGTTGACGCCGACAGTCTTTGCGGCGCGGTCCAGTGCCTTTGCAAAGCGAACGGGGCTTGCACCGGGGTTTGCGCCCGCCAGCATGGCGATGGGCGTGACGGCGATGCGCTTATTCACAATCGGAATGCCATACTCGCGGCTGATGTCCTCGCCGGTCTTGACGAGGTTTTCGGCATAGCTGCAAATTTTGTCGTAGACCTTCGTGCAGGCCTTATCAATATCGGAATCGATGCAGTCGAGAAGCGAAATGCCCATCGTGATGGTGCGCACATCGAGGTTCTCGTTATCGATCATATTTATGGTTTCCAGAATATCATGTGTATCGATCATAGTTTCATTCCCGGCCTTTCGGTAATAGATTTAGATTCTGTGCATGGAGTTGAAAACGTCCTCGTGCATAACATGGATCTTCAGGCCGAGCTTTTCGCCAAGCGTATCGAATTCATCGGAGAGCTCGCTGATCGGCACGGTCGCAGCACTGATGTCTACGATCATGATCATGGCGAACATATCCTGCAAGATGGACTGTGTGACTTCAATGACATTGATGCCTTTTTCTGCGCATACGGTGGAGACTTTCGCGAGAATGCCGACCATATCTTTTCCGATTACGGTGATGACTGCTTTCATAAAATGACCCTACCCTTTCCTGCAAAACATAAAAGCGCTTTGCTGTGGTTTTCTATTTCTTTATTATCTATCAAATGTGGGGCGCTGTCAAGGTTTAAAAGGCGTTTTGCGGGAAATAGCGGTGTAAAAATCAAAAAGGTACGGTGCGGGGAAATCGGAAGAAACTTTCATATCGCTTTACAATGCGTTTTTAGGCGAAAAGTTGCAAAACTTGTGCTTTGGGTATTCCAAAATGATTTTTATTGTGTTAAAATCAATTTGTATATTGTTTTGAGCATACAGGTCGAAGTGCTTTAAGGGGATGATCTTTTGCGTTACAAAAATATATCCGATTGTCACAGCCATTCCAACTGCTCGTTCGATGGCACCCGCAACATGCGCGATATGTGCATGAACGCCATCGAGATGGGTCTGGTTTACTACGCCGTGACCGACCACTGCGAGTGCAACCAGTACATGAACGTGCCGCACATTCCCGGCGGACGGTATTACGATGTCGTGCGTCAGTCCTATGCGGAGCTGTTGCAAAATCAGGAACGTTTCCCGAATTTGAAGCTTTTGCGCGGCATTGAGCTCGGCCAGCCTCTGCAGGACCTAAACGCAGCACACGATGCGCTTACGGGGCGCGACTACGACGTGGTAATCGGTTCGCTGCACAACATTCGCGATCACGACGATTTTTACCACATCGGCGAGCATAATCCCACTGAGCAGGAGATCAATAACGCTTTGCACGCCTACTTTGCGGAGAGCCTTGAAATGGTGGAGTGGGGAAAGTTCGATACACTGGCGCACATCACCTACCCGCTGCGCTACATGTGTAAGGCGGGGGAAACGCCCAGCTACAAGCCGTATCAGGACGAGCTGGACGCGGTTTTAAAAGCGCTCATCAAGTCGGACATTGCGCTGGAGTTCAACACCTCCCGTATTTTGCGCACGGATGCGCCGAAGTTGCCCGACCGCGAAGTCTATTCGCGCTATAAGGAGCTTGGCGGTAAGCTTGTCACCATCGGCGCGGATGCACACCGCACGGAGAACATTGCAAGCGGCGTAGAGGAAGCCGTGGAGCTTTTGAGCGACATCGGCTATAAGGAGTACACCGTGTTTGTAGAGCGCAAGCCGGTGCAGGTGCCAATCGAATAAAACAGATTACACTGCCTGCTGCAAAAGGTACAGCAGGCCTTATAAAATAAAAACAGAAGGGATAAAACACCATGGATAAGAAAATGGAAAAGCTTTTAAAGCTCTTGCAGGATGATGCCAAGCTGACCGTACAGGAGCTTGCCGTTATGCTGGATATGACCGAAGCCGAAGTGGCGGCCGCCATTCATAAGTTTGAAAAAGACGGCGTCATCAAGGGCTACCGCACGCTCATCAACTGGGAGCGTACGGATGTGCACCGCGCAAGTGCACTCATTGAGCTGCGCGTTACGCCGAAGAAGGACTCCGGCTTTGATGAGCTTGCTGCACGCGTAAAGGCCTTCCCCGAGGTGGAAAGCGTCTGCCTGATGTCCGGCGGCTTTGACCTTGCCGTAACCGTTACGGCGAATACCATGTCTGAGATCGCGATGTTCGTTGCAAAGCGCCTCGCGCCGATCGACGGTGTGCTCTCCACTGCCACGCACTTTATTCTGACGAAATATAAGGACGGCGGCGTGGACTTTGTCACCGACTACGATGAGATTGACGAGAGAGGAAGCAACCTTTGTGATTGATTACAGCAAATACCTGAACGACCGTGCGCGCGTGATTAAGCCCTCCGGTATCCGCCGCTTTTTTGACATTGCAAACGAAATGGAGGACGTGATCTCCCTTTCCATCGGCGAGCCGGATTTTTTCACCCCGTGGCATATCCGCGAGGAGGGTATCACGACGCTGGAAAAGGGCAGAACGCGCTACACCCCGAACCGCGGCCTGATGGCGCTGCGCGAGGAGATCTGCCGCTTTTTAAAGCGCAAATATGACCTGGAATACACCGCAGCTACCGATATTCTTGTCACCGTTGGCGGCAGCGAGGCTATCGATATGGCGCTGCGCTGCCTTGTGGGCGAGGGCGACGAGGTTATTATCCCGGAGCCGTGCTTTGTGTGCTACGACCCGCTGACCCGTATGGCGGGCGGCGTGCCGGTTTCCATCGCAACGAAAGCGGAAAACGAATTCCGCTTGACGCCCGAAGAACTTGAAAATGCCATTACGGACAAGACGAAGGTGCTTATTTTCCCGTATCCGAATAACCCCACGGGTGCCGTGATGCGCCGCGAGCATTTGAAAGCGCTGAGTGAAGTGATCATTCGCCATGACCTCATCGTGCTTTCCGATGAGATTTACAGTGAGCTGACTTACGGCGGCGAGCCGCACGTCTCCATTGCGTCGCTGCCGGGCATGAAGGAGCGCACCATCGTCATCAACGGCTTCTCGAAGACATATGCGATGACGGGTTGGCGCATGGGCTACGCGGCGGGTCCGAAGGAGATTATTTCTCCGATGACGAAGCTGCACCAGTACGGCATTATGAGTGCCCCGACGATGTCACAGTACGCGGCAATCGAAGCGCTGAAAAACGGCGATGATGACATTGCCGAAATGCGCGACCAGTACGACATGCGCCGCCGTTTGATTGTGGATGGGCTCAACCGTCTCGGCCTTACCTGCTTTGAGCCGGAGGGCGCATTTTACGTGTTCCCGTCCATTCAGTCCACCGGCATGACGTCCGATGAATTTTGCGAGCGTCTTATTTACGACAAGCATGTCGCGGTGGTGCCGGGCTCGGCATTCGGTGCGTGCGGCGAGGGCTTTGTACGCATTTCGTATGCGTATTCCATCAAGCACCTTGCAGAGGCGCTGAACCGCATCGGCGCATTTTTGAAGGAGTTAAAGTGAGCGCGTATGTAAAGCGGCTTGCGGATTATGACATAGAACGGCTGACCGAAGCGGTGGATGCAATGTTCACCGCTTCGACGTTTTATGGCCGCATAAAACCGCATATGACCGTTATTTTGAAGCCGAATCTCGTCATGCGCTCTGCGCCGGAAGAGGCCATCATCACGCACCCGAATGTGACGGCTGCGGTCGCGATTTGCCTGCTGCGGCAGGGCGTGGACGTGCTGGTAGCGGAAAGCGGCGGCGGGCCGTACAATACGTCTATCATGAAAGGCACGTTCCGCGCGTGCGGCTATACGGAAGCGGCGGAAAAATACGGCTTTTCGTTATATACAGCGTGTAAGAGCACGGCAGTGCAGCTGCCGGAGGGCAAGCGCTGCAATACGCTGACCGTCACAGAGCTGTTCGCGCGGCCGCGCGAGACGCTCGTCATCGACATTGCGAAGTTAAAGACCCATGGCATGATGGGCTATTCCGGCGCGGTGAAGAATCTCTTCGGTGTGGTGCCGGGGCTATTAAAGCCGGAGCTGCACAGCCGTTACCCGGAAAAAGAGCCGTTTGCGGAAATGCTCGTCGATTTGTGCGAATATGTGCACCCGGATTTCTCGATTATAGATGCGATAGACGCCATGGAGGGCGATGGACCTACGGGCGGCCAAAAACGCTTTGTCGGCGCACTTGTGGGGTCTGAAAGTCCCTACGAAGCGGATATGGTCGGCGCGAAGCTCATCGATATGAAGCCCGAAGAAATTTTGGTGCTCAAAAACGCACAGGAGCGCGGACTTTGTGCGGGAAAGCTTTCGGAGATCGAAGTGCTTGGTGACGATTTTGAGAATATTGTCGTGCACGATTTTAAGCGTGCGCGCTCCAGCAGCATCGATTTTACGACACGCGTTCCGAAATTCATGCAGCCGCTTGCAAAGAGAATTTTAACGCCGTACCCGAAGATCAACACGGCACAGTGCGTGGGCTGCGGCAAGTGCGCGGAAAGCTGCCCGCAGCACACCATAACGGTGCGGGAGCACAAGGCGCACATCGAGTACAGCAAGTGCATCCATTGCTTCTGCTGCCACGAAATGTGCCCGAAGCATGTCATCAATATCAAGCGATTTTCACTGTTTGACCTATGAGGGAGGACTGAATATGAACACAGCCGAATGTAATGCGTATGCAAAAATCAACTTATCGCTCGATATTACCGGGCGGCGCGAGGACGGCTACCACACGGTCGACATGGTGATGCAGTCCGTGTCTCTCTGCGACCGTGTGCGCGTGACGCTGAACGATACGGGGGAGGTTATACTCAAGTGCTCGAAGCCGCACATCCCGTGCGACGGGCGCAACACGGCATACAAGGCTGCGCAGTATTATTTTGACGCTACCGGTGTGCCGTTCGGCGCAGATATTTATATTGAAAAGCATATCCCGGATCAGGCGGGCATGGGCGGCGGCAGCGCGGATGCAGCAGCCGTGCTGAAATTATTGAATCATTTGTGCGCAGAAGCGGGGGAGGAGCCGCTCAATACGGCAGAGCTTTTGTATCTCGGTTTGCGCATCGGTGCAGATGTGCCGTTCTGCATTTTAAACGGCACATATCGCTGCCTTGGCATTGGCGAGCAGTTGCTGCCGCTGGCAGAGATACCGAAGTGTTACCTTGTCGTTGTGAAGCCGGACGTGGGCGTGAGCACGCCGGAAGCGTACCGTGCGTGCGATAACGTGCCGGACGGCGGCATGCGCTACACGCCGGGTATGGTGCGCGCGGTAGAGCATCGCTCGATTGAGGAAATTGCAAACGCGCTCGGAAATCGGTTTGACGACGCGCTGCAAATCTCCGTTGTGCAGGAGATAAAAAAATATCTGTGCGAAAACGGGGCGTTAAATGCGTTGATGACCGGCAGCGGCTCTGCGGTTTTTGGAATTTTTTCTGAAAAAAGCTTGGCGGAAAATGCCGCAATGCGTATGCCGAAGGCTTTCGGCGCGTGTTTTTTGGCAGAGCCCGTAAACGGCTGAAAAGGCAAAAAAGCCGCATAATTCCGCGCTTTTTTGCGCGTTTTAATTCTCACTCGAAAAATAAATTTCAAATTTTTAAAGTTTTTTTGAAAAAAGGGTTGACTTTTCCCGGATATCTGCTATAATAGACTACGTTGTCCGACGGAAACAAACGAAACGAAAGAAAGACAGCGAAACAGATAGCGGTATTGTGTAATGGTAGCACAGCAGACTCTGACTCTGTTTGTCTGGGTTCAAATCCTGGTACCGCTGCCAAAATGGCCTTGAATATTCAAGGCTTATATCGAGGTGTGGCTCAGCTTGGTAGAGCGCTACGTTCGGGACGTAGAAGCCGGAGGTTCAAATCCTCTCACCTCGACCATGAAAGACTTTGCAGAAATGTGGAGTCTTTTTGTTTTATTCACAAAATAGCGGGTCATTGTAACGGGGAGGAAAAGGTATGCGTTATTTTGAAAAAGTGTTTGACGGACAGGTGCTCAAGTGGTGCGTGAACGGCGCGGAGCTGGGCGGCGGGAAGCCGACGCTGCTGTGTCTTGTCTCGAATGAGACGGAGGCGGAAAGCTGTTTAAGTAAACTCGAGCCGCATTGCGGAGAAGCACAGGTAACCGCGTTGATTTTACCGGGCGGCATATTGCCCGAAACAGCGGTGCAGAGCTTGGTTTTTGAATGGCAGACGACGGGCATCATCGACAAATGTAAATTGTCGCTCACGGCATCGCAAAGCTGCGCGGACGCGGCGTGGCAGTTGATTTCGCATTTGTCGCATTTCTTCAGCGCGGCGGCGATTCTCGGCGGGCACGCAGACCCCTATGAAGTACGCGCGGCAAAATTTATGCCGCTGAAGGTGTATACGTTCGCGGGTGGGGGCAATGTGCTCGCAGACGGCAAGGTGCTTGCAGACGCGGAAAAGCTTGTGATGAGCCTGCGCGTAACAGGCTCCGAAACGGTGGAGCGCACGGAGATCAACCCTGAAAACGCATGGGAAAATGTCTTTGCGGACGGGGGAATTGTTCGTTGGCTGCTAAAGCAGGATAGACGCACGCAGCTTGAAGTGACGTGGATAAAGCCCGGATTTTGGCGGATAGATGACTACTTTACGGCGACGTGCTACCTCATTGAGGGCAGGGACAAGGCACTTTTGATCGACACGGGCATGGGCGAGGGCGACCTGCTCGACACCGTGAAGAAGCTGACGCGGCTGCCGGTCGAGGTTGCGATTACGCACCCGCATCGCGACCACATGTTCCGCATCGACCGATTTGAAAAAGTATATCTGCACAAAAACGATGTGGAGAAGATCCGCGAAGACGAAAACTGCTTTGCGGCGGCGCTTTCCGACGGCGCCAAATACCCGCAGCTTGTACCTATTGACGAGGGCAGCGTGATCGACCTCGGCGGCGGTGTGACGGTGGATGTGCTGAATCTCGGCGGGCACACGGAAAACTCCGTGGTGTTCGCGTGCGCACACTACAAGGCGCTTTTTACCGGCGACGCCATCGGCTCCGGGTATATCGTTTTGATGATCTGCCCGGAAAAAGACATGTATAAGGTCTTGGAGAGCTACAAAAAGAACCTTGAGTGCTTCCTGCCGCGTGCGGAGGCGCTGCGCGATTATGCGTGGTTCGGCGGACATTCCATTCAGGAAAACGGCTGCGACGAGCAGCACCAGCAGGATTACCTTGCGGGCAGGTCGGTCTACTATAACCCGCTGCGGCTCGAGATTGTGCAGGATATGGTAGTGCTGTGCGAAAAACTGATCACGGGAGAGATCAGCAAGGCTGATGTCATGTCGACGGACGAGCACTACTGCAATTATGGCAGTGCAGGCATGTATTTCAGATTCATTTAACACCCTAAAACGAGAAAAAAGCTCCATAGAAATGCTCACGCTGTTTTTGCTGTGTGAAGAAGACGCATATTGTTATCAGCTTGTGCAGAAAATCAAGGAGCGAAGCAAAGGCTTCATTACAGTGCAGGAGGGGTCATTTTATCCGCTTCTGTACCGCTTGGCGGATGATGGGTACATCACCGGCGAGGAGGTCGTAACGCGCATGAGCACGGGGCGTTCCCGCATGCGTGTGATCTATCATATTGAAAACGCCGGGCGGGAACGGTTGGCGTCTTTAAAAAAAGACTATGAAACCGTTCAGCAGGGTATCCATAATATTCTTGATTCTTAATTTGCTTACAAGTTTTTACTCAAATCCCATAGAAAAGCAGCTGCTCTTTTTAACAAGGAGCAGCTGCTTTTTTGTGGGGAAAGACGACTCCGAAATCCACCGCATAATGGCGGCGTAGGTTTCGGAAATGTGAGCGCACACGGCGGCTTCTCGTTTACACTGGAAAATGAAACGGGAATATGGTAAAATAGCGGTACAGTCAAAATGAAGATAGGGGAACAAAAATGACAAAAATCTTATTTATCTGCCACGGCAATATCTGCCGCAGCCCGATGGCGGAGTTTGTGATGAAAGACCTTGCGGCAAAAGCGGGGAAAAGAGGCGCATTTGAGATTGCTTCGGCGGCGGTGAGCCGAGAGGAACTCGGCAACCCGGTGTATCCGCCCGCAAAGCGCAAGCTTTTGGAACACGGCATTCGCTGCGACGGCCATGCGGCGCGCCAGATGACGCGTGCGGATTATGATAAGTTCGACTACATCATCGGCATGGACAGTTCCAATCTGCGCGGCATGCAGCGTATTTGCGGAGGTGACCCGGAGCATAAATTCTCTTTGCTGATGGAGCACACCAATCGTCCCGGCGATGTGGCTGACCCGTGGTACACCGGCGATTTTGAAGCGACCTGGCGCGATGTTTATGAAGGCTGCACCGCGCTTTTGAAGGAAATTTCGGAATGAACGGAAAAACACAAGGAAGCGGAGTATTGAAGTAAACGGCAGAATTTTCACAGCTGACGCGATGTGACCTCTGTGAGGAAGAACTGCTTTTTAGATTTGTATAATTCTATCTCGTCCAATATTTGCGGTCGAGCGTGCGGTAGCGCACGGCCTCGGCGGCATGGCGCGCTTCGATGTCGCGGCTGTTATCGAGGTCGGCGATGGTGCGCGAAACCTTTAGCACACGGTCGTAGGCGCGGGCGGAAAGCCCGAATTTTTCAAATGCGTTTTTCAGCAGGGCATCGGCAGCAGGCGCGGTGCGGCAGACTTCATGCAGCATTTCCGGCGGAATCTGTGCATTGCAGGTGATGCCGGTGTTCGCAAAACGCTTGTTTTGAATATCCCGTGCGGCATCCACACGCACTTTGATGGACGCGGAGCTTTCCTCCTTTGCGGTGTTCGAAAGGTCGCGGAAATCGACCGGCGGCACTTCAATGTGCAGGTCGATACGGTCGAGCAGTGGCCCGGAAACGCGGCCGAGGTACCGCGCCACGGCGGTCTCTGAGCAGGTGCACGGGCGTGTGGGGTGACCGTAATAGCCGCATGGGCAGGGGTTCATGGCGGCGACGAGCATAAATTTACACGGGAAAGAGACCGTGCCGTTCACGCGCGAGACGGTCACAACGCCGTCCTCAAGCGGCTGACGCAGCGTCTCCATGGAGCTGCGCGAAAACTCCGGCAGCTCATCCAAAAACAGCACGCCGTTGTGAGCGAGGGAGATCTCGCCGGGGCGGGGGATAGACCCGCCGCCCGAAAGCCCCGGGCCGGAGATGGTATGGTGCGGCGAGCGGAAGGGGCGCGTTTCAATGAGCGCGGTGTTGCTCGGCAGAAGTCCCGCAACGGAGTGAATTTCGGTCGTTTCGATCATTTCCTCAAAGCACATTTGCGGCAGAATGGACGGCAGCCGTTTTGCAAGCATGCTTTTGCCGGAACCGGGCGAGCCGATGAGCAACACGTTGTGCCCGCCGCTTGCGGCAATCTCTAAAGCGCGCTTTGCCTGTGCCTGTCCTTTTACATCGGCGAAGTCCGGCAGCGGCGGCTGATTTTTCGGATCGCTGTGGTACGGCGCGGCGGGCAGGATCGGCTTTGTACCGCGCAGATGGTCGATGAGTGTGAACACGTCCGGCACAGGGTAGACCGAAAGCCCGGTCACAACGGCGGCTTCATAGGCGTTTTCCGCAGGCACAAACATGCGCGTGTAGCCGAGCTTTCCGGCTTCTATCGCCATGGAGAGCACACCGCGCACAGGATGCAGCGCACCGGAAAGCGAAAGCTCGCCCGCAAAAATGCAGTCGTCTGTGTTGACATTCAGCTGGCCGGTGGCTTTCAATAAAGCGATGAGCAGCGGCAGGTCGTAAACGGGGCCCTCTTTGCGCACGTCGGCAGGGGCAAGGTTCATCGTGATGCGGCTGACGGGGAAATCGAACCCGCAGTTTTTCAGTGCGGCGCGCACGCGATTGCGCGATTCCTTTACGGCGGCGTCCGGCAGGCCGACAAGGTCAAAGGCAGGCAGACCGGCAGAAAGGTCACATTCCACTTCCACTTTGAACGCGTGCATGCCGAAAAGTCCCATGCTGAATGCTTTTGATACCATATTTTTACCGCCTTTCGCAGTTCTTGTCTGCATTATATACTTTTTGTTGAATTTTGGCAATAGAAGTTTAAGTTTGCAGGATAGATATAAATGTAAAAATTCGGTCGAGCATTTTTGTACAGTATAGGAAGATTTGTCTTGACTTCTGTAAGGGTTTGGAGTATGATAAAGAAACAGTAGTCATTTGGAGCGTTCTCATGCAGGAAACCGGGCAGAAAAATAGTATACCGCTCAGCGATGAGGCGCTGGCACTTCGTTTTCAAAACGGAGATGACGCGGCGTTTTCGGAGCTTGCGGCGCGCTACCTGAAGGTCATCCGCATCAAGGCGTGCAGTTTTCGCGAGATTTTTTCCCTTGAGCGGGAAGACCTGTACCAGGAGGGGCTTTTGGGACTTTTAGACGCGGCGAATTCCTATAAGCCGAGCGAAAGGACGTCGTTTGAAACGTATGCCGGGCGGTGCATCAACAATCGAATCGTCAGCGCCGTGCGGCGTAGCTCCAGCCTGAAGAATTCTTTCCTCAATAACGCTGTGCCCATTGAGGAGATGGAAGACCTTGGGGCAGACCGCCTTTCCGACCCGCAAACGCTTTTGGAGAGCCGTGACGAGATGGACCGGCTGCTTTCTGTTATTCATATTTCACTTTCCGATTTTGAGCTGTGTGTGCTTTCTTTATATCTTGGCGGCTATAAGCGGCAGGAAGCAGAGAGAAAACTCGGCATTTCGGCGCGGGCGTTCGATAACGCGATGGCGCGTGTACGCAAAAAGCTGCGGCAGAAAAACAATGATGCCAAAGGATGACTTTCGCGCGGATACCTTTTCTATATATTTATATGTATATGCCCTTCCACAGTGGATGGCGTTGTTTTTCAATGAAGCGGTGCAAATCCGCCGGGGGCAAAACTCATTCTATTCTATTATGACCAAAGCGAGGTAAAAACACATGTACGAAGACAAGACCCTGATCTGCAAGGAATGCGGCAAAGAATTTGTATTCACAGCCGGCGAGCAGGAATTTTACGCATCCAAGGGCTTCGAGAACGAGCCGCAGAGATGCAAGGCATGCCGCCAGAACCGCAAGAATGCAGCAAAGCCGGAACGTGAGATGTACACGGCTGTCTGCGCCGCCTGCGGCAAGGAAGCAACCGTTCCCTTCAAGCCGCGTGAGGACCGTCCGGTCTATTGCAGCGAGTGCTTTGCACGCATGAAGGAAGAAAGATAAGCTTTAAAACGCATATCGATGCCCGGCGGGAGACTGCCGGGCATTTTGCAGTTCAAAGACAAATATTGCTTTATAAATATTTACGATATTTACGCGGAAAGCCGTGATATACCTTGCAAAACAAACTTATGCATCGTATAATTAAATTGATTAAATATCTTTAAAGGGGGATGTTTTATGCACATTACGGTCGATACCATCATCGGCGATATTCTGCGGCGGGAGACGGATGCCGCAGCGTTTTTCAGGGAAGCGGGCATGCATTGCATTGAATGTCCCGCCGCACGCGGCGAAACAATCGCAGAGGCCTGTGCAGTGCATGGTATGGATGCAGAGCAGTTCGCAGCAGCATTTAACGCGCGCTTCGCAACAAAATAAGCAAATTCGCCGATCCGGCAATTCGGAGGAACTCATGGAACAAAACAGAATAGAACGAGCACCCACCCTTGGCGCGCGTCTGCAAAAATGTGCAGATTTTGTGCGGGAAGGCAAAAAACTTGCCGATATCGGCACAGACCACGGCTATGTGCCGGTCTGTTTGCTGCAAAGCGGCAAGATACCGTTTGCCGTTGCAGTTGATGTTCACAAAGGGCCGCTGGAAAGCGCCATGAACAATGCTTCGCGCTGCGGTGTGGCGGACAAAATGCACTTTGTGTGTGGAGACGGCCTGCACGGGGTGCTGCCGGATGAGGCGGAGGACATTGTCATCGCCGGCATGGGCGGTGAGCTTATTTTGCGTATCATCTCGGAAGCGCTATGGCTGTGCACGATGGATAAGCACCTTGTTTTGCAGCCGATGACGACCGCCATGCAGCTTAGAGAGGGACTTGCCGCGCTGGGCTTTACGATTGACCGCGAAGAAGCGGTAGTAGATAGTGATAAAATTTACTCCGTGATGTCCGTGTACTATACCGATCAAAAGCGGGATAATTTAAAGCTGATTGATTTATATATGGGACAGATCAAACCCGGCAGTCCGTTCAGCGCACGTTATGCCAAAAGCGTGCGGCACAACATCGAAAATAAGATCAAGGGCATGCGGCACGGCGGCGCGGACAGCAGCGCGCTGGAAATTTTGCTGCAAATGCTTTTAGACCTGTACGGCGAGGAGGAGAACGCATGACCGTTCGAGAGATCTATGATGCCATAGACCGTATTGCGCCGTTTCAAACGGCAATGGATTTTGATAACGTCGGCATTCTGGTCGGTGATGAAAATGTCGACGTCACAAAGACGTTGCTTTGCTTAGATGTCACGCCGCGCGTTCTGCGTGAGGCGAAAAACATCGGCGTGGAGCTCATCATCAGCCACCACCCGGTGATCTTTAACCCGCTGCGTACCGTGCAGCCGCAGAACATCATCTATGCGCTTGTGCAGAGCGGCATTGCGGTCATCAGTGCGCACACGAATCTCGATATGGCATATCCCTACGGCGTGAACGATGCGCTTTGCCGCAAACTGGGGCTGCAAAATGTCTGCGGCATTTTAAAAGAGGGCGAAACGGACATTGCCTACATGGGCGAGCTGCCGGAAGAAATGACAACGGAGGACTTTGCTGCGCACATTAAGGAAGCGCTGGGGCTTTCGGCGGTGCGCTGCACGGCGGTCAGCAAAATGCTCCGCACAGTCGCGGTCGTCGGCGGTGCCGGGGGAGACTTTGCCCTTGCAGCGCAGGCAAAGGGCGCGGACGCGTTCGTCACCGGCGAAGTGAAGCACCACGAGGCCATCGCGGCGCAGCAGGCGGGACTGGCTTTGTATGAAGCCGGGCACTACCACACGGAACTGCCGTACCGCGAGCGGCTGAAAGCTTATCTTGACACAGCCTGCCCGGGTGTGGAATTTATCGTTTCCGAAAGCGAACGCCCGCCGATGGAAACGCTTTGAAACAGAACAGAAAGGCGCTTTTTAAAAGCGATGGTTTTATAAAATGGCACTGGATGGTGTGTTTTTACGACATTTAAAAGAAGAAATCGGCACGTCCTTGCTCGGCACGCGCGTAGACCGTGTGTTTCAGCCGAACCGCGATGAGCTGATTCTCGCATTTCGCGGCTTCAGCGCCGCATATAAGCTGCTCATTTCCGCCCGTGCAAACAGTGCGCGCATCAATCTGACGACGATTCCGGTGGAAAACCCGCAGCAGCCGCCGATGCTGTGCATGCTTTTGCGCAAGAAATTGCAGGGTGCAAAGCTTTTGGAGATCACGCAGCCCGACTTGGAGCGCGCGCTCATGCTGAAATTCGACAGCGTGAACGAGCTCGGCGACCACGTGGAGCTGACGCTTGCCGTGGAGATCATGGGCCGGTACAGCAATATCATTTTGGTTGATGAAAACGGCAAAATCATCGATGCACTAAAACGCGTGGATGCCGAGATGTCTTCGGAGCGTCTTGTGTTGCCTGGGCTTTTATATCGCCTGCCGCCCCCGCAGGATAAGCTTTCCATGCTTACCTGCACGGTGGAGGAGATCATGGCGCGTATCGATGCTTTACCGCGTGATATGGAGCTTTCCAAAGCGTTGATGTCCGTTTTGCAGGGCATTTCGCCGATCATTGCGCGTGAAGTCGAAAACAGCGCGGGGCTGGGGCATGAGATATATGTGAAAAGCATGACGCCCCCGCAGCGCCGCCGTACGGAGATGTACGTGACGACGCTGATGGAGACGGCGAAAAACGTTTCCGGCACGCCGCATATTGTTATCGACCCGCAGAATAAACCGAAAGATTTCGCGTTTATGGACATTCGTCAGTACGGCAGCGCGATGACGGTCAGTGAAAAAGAGAGCTTTTCCGAAATGCTCGACGCGTTCTACGCCGAGCGCGACCAGATTGAGCGTATGCGCGTGAAAAGTCAGGATCTTCTGCGCCTGCTTGCGAATCACGCTGACCGTTTGAGCCGCAAGATCGCGAACCAGCAGGCAGAGCTTTCCGCATGCGCCGAGCGCGACACACTGCGCATCAAGGGCGACCTGCTCAGTGCGAATATGTATGCGATTCAAAAGGGTGAAACATCCGTAAAGCTGCAAAATTTCTATGATGAGAATTTGGCGGAGATCGAGATTGTGCTTGACCCGGCGCTCACGCCGCAGCAGAACGCGCAGAAATACTATAAAAACTACCGCAAGGCGAAAACGGCGGAGGAAAAGCTGACCGAGCAGATTGGCCTTGCGCAGACGGAGCTGACGTATATCGACAGCGTGTTCGAATCGCTTGCCCTCGCCGAAAACGAACGTGATTTAAATGAGATTCGCGCCGAGCTTGCCGAACAGGGCTACGTGCGCCGCAAGGCGGGCAAAAAGAACCAGAAGCAGCCTGCGCTTTCCGCACCGCTCAAGTTCAAGACGAGCGACGGCTTCACGGTGCTTGTCGGGCGCAATAACCGCCAGAATGACAAGCTGACAATGAAGGACGCAAACAACAACGATATTTGGTTTCACACGAAGAACATCCCCGGCTCGCACACGGTGCTTGTCACAGACGGCAAAGCACCGACGGAGACCGCCATGGAGGAAGCCGCCGTGCTTGCCGCGCAGCACAGCCGCGCGAAGGATTCCGCGCAGGTGCCGGTCGATTACACGCAGATCCGCTATGTTTCAAAGCCGCAGGGCGCAAAGCCCGGCATGGTCATCTATGTGCAGTATAAGACCGTCTACGTAGATCCCACAACCGAATCAAAAGCGAAACAGCAGTCATAAAAGAGGAATTCAGTCCTTTTTGGAGGAGTTAAAATGGAATTTCCGAAGTCTTTTATCCGCGCATCCGAAGCTTACAATACATTTGAACACCACGTGCCTGCGCCGTATCTGCGCCGTGCATTTCAGATCGATCACGAAGCCAAAGCAAATGTTATCATCACGGCGCTCGGCTTTTATGAGCTGTATTTAAATGGCGAACGCCTCACAAAGGGCCGTCTTGCGCCGTACATCAGCAATCCCGATGACCTTGTGTATTACGATACGTATGAGGTCACGCTCCGCGCGGGCGAAAATGTGCTTGGCGTGTGGCTTGGCAACGGCTTCACGAATAACCCCGGCGGGCATATCTGGGATTTCGACATCGCTGCATTCCGTGCCGCACCGCAAATGGCGCTGTGCCTGACGTACACGGACAAAAGCGGGGAGGCGCACTGCATTGAAAGTGACGAAACGTGGCGCACGGAATCGTCTCCGCTGCTGTTTGATGACTATCGCTTCGGTGAAATTTACAACGGCCGCTTGGAAATACCCGACTGGAATACGATCGGCTTTGACGACAGTGCATGGAAATTTGCCGAACGCGCCCCGCAGCCGCGCGGCGAAAAGCGCCTGTGTACCGCGGAGCCGATCGACATCGTAAATGAATTAAAGCCCATCTCCGTTACGAAAACGGAAAAGGGCTATCTGTACGATTTCGGTATCAACACCGCCGGTGTGTGCCGCTTGTGCGTGCGCGGCGAGCTTGACCAGCGCATAGAACTTCGGCACGGCGAGCACTTGAAGGACGGCCTGCCGGACGTGGAAAATATCTGGTTTAAGCGTGAGCACTGGGCGCGCGACCTCGAATATGTCCACAAAGACGTGTATACCTGCCGCGGCGACGGGGAAGAGGTATATACACCGGCGTTTACGTATCACGGTTTCCGTTATGTGCTCGTCAGCGGCATCACCGAAGCGCAAGCGACGGAAGACCTGCTCACAGCGCTTGAGATGCACTCGCTGCTCGAAGAGCGCGGCGGTTTCTCCTGCTCGGATGAGACCGCAAACAAATTGCAGCAAATGACGCGCCAATCGGACGTGACGAATTTCTATTATTTCCCGACGGACTGCCCGCAGCGCGAGAAAAACGGCTGGACGGCCGACGCGGCACTTTCTTCCGAACATATTTTGCTGAACCTCGGCGCAGAAAAGAGCTACCGCGAATGGCTGCGTGCCATTGTGAAAGCACAGGATAATAACGGCGCACTGCCCGGCATCGTACCCACAAGCGGCTGGGGCTTTGCTTGGGGCAACGGCCCCGCATGGGACAGCGTGCTCATTGAGCTGCCGTACAGACTGTATCAGTACCGCGGCGATTTGGATTCCGCCAAACTGTGCGCCCCGGCGATCATCAAATACCTGCACTACCTCACAACGCGTATGGACGAGCACGACCTGCTCGCCATCGGCCTTGGCGACTGGTGCCCGCCGGGACGTGAAGCACACGAATATAAATCGCCGCTCGCATTCACCGATACGGTGCTCTCAAAGGACATGGCGGATAAAGCCGCGTTTCTGTTTGATAAGCTCCATATGCCGGAGCAGGCGACGTTTGCCCGCGCGCTTTCTAAACGCTGGAAAGCTGCCGTGCGCAAGTATCTCATCGACGAGAACACTATGCTCGCTGCCGGCAACTGCCAGACTTCGCAGGCCATGGCCATCTACTACAACATCTTCGAGCCCGCAGAGCGCAAGGCGGCGTTTGAGCAGCTCATCAACCTCATTGAGGAGCAGGAGTATCACCTCGATGTCGGCGTGCTCGGCGGACGTGTGCTGTTCCATGTTTTGACGGAGTTCGGGTACAGTGACCTCGCGTTCTCCATGATTACCCGCCCGGATTATCCGTCCTACGGCAACTGGATCGCGCGCGGCGCCACGACGCTGTGGGAGGTGTTTCAGCCCGAGGGCAGTGATCGCATCGGCTCACTGAATCACCATTTCTGGGGCGACATCAGCAGCTGGTTTACGCAGACGCTCTCCGGTATCCGCATGGCGCCGCACGGTGAACCGAATGAGGTGGATTTCCGCCCGTCGTTCATCTCGCGCCTCACACATGCCGAAGCGTTCCACATTGCACCCGCAGGCCGCATCGCTTCCGCATGGGAGAGGGATGAGGACGACGTCATTGTGTTGACGGTCGAGCTGCCAAGCACCATGCACGGCGTTATTCGTCTTGAAAGCGGCTATGTCTTTGAAGATGGCCTCGCTTACAAAGCTGCCGAAAGCGGAACATACCGCATTCATAGCATCGAATAAACGGCGATATTTTTCGCTTTGCGAAAAAAGATTAATAAAAAACAAAAAAGGGCTTGAAATTTGTAACCACCTGTGTTATAATCTTCAAGTACCAAACGGGGGCGTAGCTCAGCTGGGAGAGCGCTTGAATGGCATTCAAGAGGTCAACGGTTCGATCCCGTCCGTCTCCACCAAACAGGTATTGGACGAACACCTACTTTTTCAGTGGCGGCTTCGCCGTAAAGTGTTCGCTCTGATCCACAACAGAAAAGCGCCGTCTTGGGAGTGATCCCGAGACGGCGCTTTTTTTACTATCCGCACATTCGATTTACGCTAATTCTTCTGCTACAATGATTGCAGAAAGGAACAGGAGGTTATACGAATGGAAAGATTTATCATGGATGAACGCACAGGGCTGAAATATGAATTGGTTGGAGACTATTATCTGATTGCCGGGAATGATGAGCCGGAGGAAGATCAGCCAATCGGGGTATGGGGACAGCGGCATCTCCGCTATCTCAAGGAGCATCATCGTGTGCGGTACGCCAACCTGCTGACCAGCGGTGAATTGAATGCCTATCTTGCGGATATTGACCGGCAGGCAGAAGAACTTTTTCTTCGGCTGGTAAAGCAAATGGCAAATGCGGAGGGCATCTCCGAAACGCTGAAAGCCAGCAACCAAATAGAATGGGTCAGGCGAATGAATTCTTGCCGGAACCGTGCATCCGAAATTGTCTATCACCAAGTAATCTATATATAAGGCAAGGCCCTTCGTATCGAGAAAATGATACGGAGGGCCTCTTTTTACTTATTGTGCTTTCAAAAATCCGGATTCAAAGGCGTTGGGGAAAAGAAACCGCTTCTTGCCCTGTCCAAAGCTGACGGTCACATATCCGCTGCTCAGCTCGATCACTTTGCCGGTGCCAAACTTAGCGTGAGCCACAGCACTCCCAACGGCAGCGCCGGAACGCAAATAAATACCTACCGTTCCTTTCTTGCTTAAACACGAGAGCAAGTTATATAGAACCTAATGGATGCTGCTATTTCTGTATACCGATGGTTTGTGTGCGAAAATCCCACTTGAGAACAACGATTGCACTTGATAAAGGATTGCCTTAGAATTACCGGTGAAACAAACTGTAGCCCCGCTTTTTCCCACCTTTGGTAGATGATCGCACAATTTTGCGAGAACACATTGCAAACAAGGACTCTCTCTGATATAATATATCCATACACAATGCGGAGGTGTTTTATGGCCGTTTCATATAACAAGTTGTGGAAACTCTTAGTTGATAAAAAGATGAGTAAAGCTGACCTGCGAAAGGCTGCAAATGTTGCGCCTAACACCATGACAAAACTACGCCGGGATGAACCAGTTACACTCACAATTCTCGGAAAAATTTGTGATGTACTAGGATGCGATTATGGCGATATTATGACATATATCCCGGATAAAAAAGAATATTAAACGCACATTGTATAACGAAGGAGGAGTAATCACATGAAATTATTTGTCTACAAAGGATTTCCTACTGATTTTTTGGCTGCTCTTACCGTTTTGCCATTAGTTGACTCTGAAATAGCATCCAAAAAGAATGTATTACTTTTTGACAATAAGGTCCGGCGTGCGTTGGATCGATCTCTTCTTAATATGGAGGATGATGAGGAGTTTTGGATTACATACGAAGAATATGCTTTGTTGAAAGATCGTGTTGAACTGGCAGTCAAAGACTATGGCTTGGAAGTTGTTATTTACATAAATAACCTGTACCCCGAATACTATCCTATCGAATTTGATCTTAATGAAGAACTGCTAGAAGAAATCCGGAATAATTTAGATCTCGAAACGGCTGCAGAGCAAACAATTGCGTGCAAAAATTTTCTCTCTGTATACAATTCTCTTGAAAGCATTGATGGAGAGCTGTTTGCCAGCTTTTATAATTATGAGTTAGAAAAAGGGCTAAAGGTAACCGTTAGCCCATACTATCCGGCTGCATTTTCACAGGATTCTATTGATGTGGTAGATCTTCATGTCCATATCACCAACGACATCCCTCTTTTTTTAAAGGAATTGATGCGAATCAAACGCACACAGCCTCACTGCATCAGTTACAGCATCACAAACGGAATACTTTCAGAGCGCAATTTATCCTCACTTCGGGCATATTGTCAGTATAATGGCATCTCAATTTGTGAAAGACCGATGCTTGCCGAACAGTCTGTAGTCCCGGAAGAGGAACTCATCAAGATCGCACAAAATGATATTAAAATTCCGAATTTTGAATCTTTTAGGAAGCTACGGTTTTACAAAAATCCAGACATCAACAATGATGTTATCGAGATCAGTCAGGCAAAAATTATCAGCGACATTATTGCACAAGCAGAAAATGCCTATGTAGAGCCGCACAATTATAGAGATATTTTTATTACCGCTTCAACCGGCGCTGGCAAATCGGTTATGTTCCAAATTCCAGCGATTTATCTGGCAAAAAAGCACAAGAAATTAACTATCATTATTGAACCGGTTAAGGCACTTATGCAGGATCAGAAAGAGCAACTGAATGCCAGAGGATTTCATCGTGTAGAGGCCTTTAACTCTGATCTTATTTCGCAGGCAGAGAAAGAAGAAGTGCTCAAGCGTGTAAAGGACGGCGAAACGGATTTATTGTATCTCAGTCCAGAGACACTACTGTCATATTCTATGGAAACATTGATTGGAGATCGCGAAATTGGATTAATTATTGTCGATGAAGCGCATATCGTCACAACCTGGGGCGTCGGTTTTAGACCCGACTATTGGTATCTGGGTGGTTACATTAACCGACTGCGCAATCAAATCCAAACAAAATGGAATAAAGACAAAAAAGTAGCTCATTTCCCGATTTGCGCGTTTACGGCAACTGCTGTAAATGGCGGCCTTGACGACTCTGTGAGCGAAACGATTATTAGCCTTTATATGGAAAATCCAATTAAATATATAGGATATGTTAAACGTGATAATATTCGATTTAACATCTCGGTAAGGGAAGCTAACAAGTTAGCAAACCCCGTATATGAGGAGAGAAAGGCTATCGATCTAATTACACGAATTAACGAGTGGATTGCGTCGAACACCAAGACAATTGCTTATTTTCCCTACGCATCCTACGCCGGTGATGCTTTACGCGGCGTTAAAAGTTTTGCCGGCAAAACTTTTAATCGTGATAAGGTAGCTCTTTATACAGGACGAAATCATGAGGAGGTTAGCACAGCAGTGCTGGCCGAAAGGAAACGAAAAGCGTTTGACGAGTTCCGGAGCGGCGAAAAGCCTGTTATGTTGGCCACAAAGGCTTTTGGTATGGGCGTTGATATCAACAATATTGTTAATGTATATCACTATGCTGTTACCGGAAACCTCTGTGACTATGTACAAGAAATTGGACGAGTTGCAAGAAAACCCGGTATGATCGGTTATGCAATTACTGATTATTACTACAATGACATTAGTTTTATGCAGCGATTGTTTGGCATGTCGCAAATTAAGCAGTATCAGATCAATCTTGTTTTATCGGGAATTTACAACACTTTTAAAAATAAGAAGGAAAACCGTAGTTTTCTGATTTCCCCGGAGTCATTCACATATATCTTCACAGGAAAGAATGCGCACGACAATGAAGATAAGCAAATTAAGCAAATTAATAAGTTAAAGACTTGCTTACTGATGCTTGAAAAAGATCTGTACGATAAATATAATTTCAAGGTTCTTGTTTCCAGACCACAAGGTATTTTTACAAAAGCTTATGTTGTCATTCGTAAGGAATGCGAAAAACACGTTCTTGACTCGCAATATGGAAAATACTTTTCTTTTGTTGCTCCAGGCAGAGTGCGAGAAAAACAATCTAATAGCAGTGAAACTGTATCGGATACTGGCGATGTTTTTTTCTTGGACCTAAAAGCTGTATGGGAAGATCACTATCCCAATCTCTCGTTCCCGCAGTTTAAGTATTGGTATTTTAATAAAAACTCGAATTCAAAAGACAAAGTAGAGATTATGCCCGGTATTTGTGATGAATTTAGTGTGCGGCAAAAAGTATCGGTAGAAACAAAAGGGGAACTGTTGCTTTGCGATATTCGTGCCAAGATTTTAGAGGATTTTGAGTATATCGCCGATACTCTGTATGCCACATTTAAGCGAACATATTTCACTTTGGAAGAATTCGCAAAAGCGATTAGCCCGAAATATGGAGCCACTAAGGCAAGAATCATATCGAATTCAATTTTTCACTTAGTAGATCCTGAGAGCAAATGCGTAAAGTACCGTGCTTATGATGATCGCGCCACATCACAGTATACTTTGTCGAATGGAACATTCAAGGAAATACTTAATCGCTCAATAACAAGATCCCAGTTAATTAAAAATCTGGACGGCAACCTTAACACCTCACTGTCTAAGTTTATGCCCCTATCTCCTGAGGGAATAGATGCAACTGCATTGAAACTGCTTTCCATTTTCGATTATGCGACTTATGAAGTAGTGGGTGGTGAGCAACCTGAAATCTTTATTCGTTTGAATGATCCCGAAAAAATTCGTCGTATAGTCTATGGCGAAATCAAGTATTCCAACAGCTATGTCACAAAAGCTAAGCAGAAGCATGAGCGGGAAGTGAAGATTTTGAGAAAGTTCTTTACTGATCCGTTAAACGATGAAGCACGGTGGGACTATGTGGAACGATATTTCCTTGGTGATGATGTTTTGCGCGAAGTGGAATCCGTTGCCGAGGAAAAAGTGGATTTCAGCAAGTTCGTGGACAAGGAAAAGTCATATCACATTAACAATGTGGATTCGTGGGATAAAATTGCATTCCTTTTTGATGAAAACATCCAGTCAATTATTGATGAATTTGCGGAATTGGATATTCCTCTACCAAATTATTTGTCTACTACAGTAAAGCACGACCTGCTGGACGGGGAAATCGTCATGTCATGGGCAGACAAAAATGTCATTGTTTTCTCTGAAACAATCAGCGAAAAAGATGCCGCTATCTGCGCCAAAAAAGGATGGCATCCTTTTGAACTGTTTGCAATGGAACCGGGAAAGCTGAAGGAGGCAATTGGATAATGGCCTATATGTATCCGTGCATACGAGAAAAAGTTAATGCTCCGACAGCCGAACAGCTTGTCTATGACGAGCTGAAAAAACTGCCAAATGATTATATTATTTTTCATTCTGTGCAGTGGGTAAGGAAGAATTTGAACCGCAACTTTACCTGGTATGAAAATGATTACCTGATCTTCCATAAGGACTACGGTATTTTGTTGCTGGAGGTAAAGGGAGGCCATTGTTACTTTAAAGATAGTCTTATGTATCAGCAAAACACGGTAACAAAAAAGGTGAAAATTCTCGACGAAGGTAATGATCCATTGAGTCAGGCACAGCGCGGAATTCAGCATTTTCGAAAAATCATAGAGAACACAGCGTTAAAGCATGAGGGCAGTATTTGTATTGAGCCGCTCATCTGGTTCCCTTCCTGCATTTTTGATCAAAGTCAAAATTTGCCACCAAACTATCACGATGTTTCCTTTGCCATCCTTGATTCCAATGCATTTTCTTCACAGTCCGGTGTGCCTTTGGAACACCGTCTTAAGGCGATTTATGACAGTTATGGTTCCCGACGCAAAACTATGCTGTCTGAGCAGCAGGTAGAATGGGTTAAGAACTTGATCGCTCCAGATTTTGATTTGATTCCTTCGCCCAGTATCGTAAAAACTGAAATCGATAATGCCTTTATTCGACTCACCTCCGAGCAAGCTGTTCTTCTTGACTACATAGGAGAACAATGGTACGCGGCTATTCAGGGCGCTGCTGGCACTGGAAAAACAATGATTGCACAAATGGCGGCGGAGCGTTTTGGCAAAATGGGAAGAAAAGTGCTATTCCTATGTTACAATTCCTTCTTATTTCGGTACTTAAAGTCGGAACACCAAAAAGAAAATGTTGACTACTATAATGTTGACACCTTTGTCGCGGAGTTCTTGCAAATGGAGGCCGGCAGTGTAGAGAATCGTATACTAGCTTATAATAGCATTAATATTGATTCATTTCCCTATGACGATGTTGTAATTGATGAAGCGCAAGATCTAGGAAATGACGAAATCGTCTTTTTTAAGGAACTGTGTGAACTGAAGGATGGTCACTGCTTCGTTTTTTATGATAAGAACCAAGTGGTCATTTATGATAAAACAGACAGCCATACATCCGTAAAAGAAGCAGAACACCAGATACTCCCTTGGATTGCACAATCCGAATGTCGGTTGTTGTTGTCGAAAAACTGCAGAAATACCATTGAAATCGCCAAAACAGCCTACAGCGTAATTGACTACGATGTGCTGCAAAAAATGAATGATGTATCCGGCGAGCAGCCCACCATTTTGTTTGTAGAAAAAGATCCGAAGCAAAAACTTGTCGATATCATCAATTATTATATGCAGCGGGGGTATAAGCCGGATGAAATTGCCGTTCTAACAATGAAAACCGAAGATAAGTCTATTACCTCAGGCATGAAAAAATTCCATAATATTCAGTTTAAAAGAGATCCTGATGAGAATGGAGTTTTGATTACAACTGCCAGAAAATTCAAAGGATTAGAAAACAAGGTAATTATTATCACAGATATCGATGAGATCTGTTTTTCAGATTCGGCAATTAAAAAAGTTTTCTATGTAGCTTGTTCTAGAGCGACTCATCATCTATCCCTATTAATTGGTGGAGGATCGGAGAAGATTGCGTGCATCGCTGCTGCGATTCCTGGAACTGGATTTTCAGGCAAGGGGAAGATTGTATTAAAAACCAAGACAAAACCATTAAAGATATGATTTGTCTAGAGTAGCCAGTGGTAGAAACTAGGTATGTGAGTAGCCCCGATGAGTTTCAGATTTTCTCTGTGCTCACCGGGGCTTTTTTCGTTTTCTGCGCTTGTAGGGATTTTTATTGGACAGCAACTATGCTAAAATTATTTTTGAAAAGCAGGAACAATCGGCGCTTGTTTATGCCGTTAAAAATAGAGGGCGCTGGCCCTCTGGAAAGGAGACGATAAAAATGCCAATTATGCTAACCAGAAAGGACGGCCCACCTACGCCGTTCCGCAACGCAGAGTACATCCCGTTCTACTACTTCATCCCGAAAAGCATCCTGTCCCGCTGTGGAGCGGAGCTGAACGCCATTCCACGGAACCCACAGATGCTGCTCCGTAACCGGGCCGCCTGTGAGTTCGTGGAGAGCGATCTGTTCTGGCTGCTCATCATTGACGCCACCGCCTTTATGGTTTGGCCATATATGGGCTTCGGCGAGTATATGGAAATTTACTCCGGCTACGACCCGGCGTGGCGGTTTGCCCACTGCCCGGACTACTGGATTCAAGAGCTGACGGACGAAGGCATCTTGGCGTCCACCGGCGAATTATTCAAAGGTTGCCACTCGGAATTGGGGTATGTACCGGAATGGCAGATCGACATCTATCTGCGCTACATTGTGCCCAATGTGATGAAAAAGCACCGGATGGACGAGATCATCCAAGTGGCACGGGAGTACCCCTGCTTTGAGGACTTTGACTTCCGAAAGAGCAACCAGAAAACGGACTTCATCCGAAAATGGTACCACACTCGCACCAAGCACCCGATAATCTCTCTGGAGGAATTTCAGGAGGCCTATGCCGACGCCCACGGCGGGCAGGAATACGAGGAGCCGGACCTGTCGCAGAATGTGGAGGAAACAGTGGTAGCACAGGCACTGGTGGATCAGTTCAAAGCCACGCTCAGCGAAAAGGATATGCAGATCCTTGAACTGCGTATGAGCGGCGACACGCTGGAGGAGATTGCCGAAAAGCTGGGCTACAAAAATCACAGCGGCGTGCTCAAGCGCATCCGCAAGATCGGACAGGCCTATGAAGCCTATACCGGCGTGGACTACGGCTTTGAGGGCGGCAAAATCACCGGGTAACACCTATCGGAAATCGGTAGGTGTTATTTTTATGCCCAAACGGAGGTGGATATTATGAAATGGAGAATATACCCGTCCCAGCGAGGGCGGGTCAACAAACTGGTGCGCCGGCGATGCTGCTGCTATGACCACGGCAACTGCATCCTGCTGGATGACGAAGAACCGCATCGCTGTGCGCAGATCATCAGCCGGAGCGGCATCTACTGCAACTATTTCCGCCGGGCGGTGTTGCCGTCCGACAGTGAGCTGTATGCACAAATCAGAGATCAGAATAAATGAGGAGGATACGAAAATGAAAACGATCCACAACACAAAAATCATCGGCATCGACCACGGGTACGGGAATATGAAAACGGCAAATTGCTGTTTTCCCACCGGCATCACCGCCTATGACCACGAGCCACTGTTCACGGCGGATATGCTGGTCTACGGCGGCAGGTATTATCTCATCGGCGAGGGGCACAAGGAGTTTGCACCGGACAAGATCAAGGACGAGGACTATTATGTGCTGACCCTTGCGGCAATCGCCAAGGAGCTGAAAGCCGAAAATCTTACCGAGGCGCACATTGTGATTGCCG
>ENA-ORUQ01001252-ORUQ01001252.1-human-gut-metagenome-genome-assembly--contig:-NODE-1252-length-25198-cov-9.875353_pt1 | contig 25198 bp, 20 predicted proteins | sample MGYA00242081_ERZ509211 | MGnify/ENA primary metagenome ERZ509211 (study PRJEB26280, sample SAMEA2338785) | human gut metagenome | biome: human gut; feature: human-associated habitat; material: faeces...
ACGAAACAAATGGGTCATTTGACTATCTATCGGGTAGCAGTTCTGAAAAGGGTATATTAAAGCTGATTGCGGATATTGATAAGGCTAAGTCAAAATACACAACACTTCTTTCCGAGTTTAAGTCATCAAATTCGGGCATTGAAACAGGACTCACTAAGGAAATCACAGATGTTAATAATGCTATTAATAACCTTGGTAAAGGTGGCTCTGTTGCGGAAGTTGATAGTTTATTTAATACTCTCAAGACTACTGCGAACGAGATTAAGCAAAATCTTGATACCACTTCAAGTTCATTTAATAAAGTAACAAATGCTGAAAACACTTTGGCAAAAATGCCTGCCACAATACAAGAAATTTCAAATAACTTTTCTAAGCTGAAAAATCAGCCACAAGAAATTGTGGATTTAATTCAAGGTTTAGACACTCAATTAACTAAGGTAAAAGATACCGAGGAGAACTTTGGACGCAATAAACAATGGTCTGAGGAATATCGTGAGTTAGTTGTTTCGGTTAAAAAAGCAGAAACCGAAATCAAGAGTTTGCAGTTACTTGAAAAATCTGATAATTCTGAGGCACAACAGCAAGCTCATTATTATAATAAGATGTTTGGTGAAATCAAACAGATTAATAAGCTTAAAAAGCAACAGGTCAATGCTGGCGAGCAAGAAAATGTTGAGTTAAAAAGACAGATTAAAAATCTTGAGAGTAGAGTTTCTTATGATGAAAAGCAGCTTAAAAAGAAGAAACTGATTACAGAAGAACTTGAAAGACAAAAGAATGAATTAATAAACATTGGTAGGGAAGAACTTAGATTAGCCAATTCTCGTTCTGCTGATAAATCGTCAGTTACCTCTACTAAAACAGAAAATAATGTAGCTAGACTTACGCAAAATCTCACCACTTTAGAAACAAAGTGGAAAGAGTCGCCTATTTTTAATGGAGAGTTTCAAGAAAAGTTTAATGAGTTAAAAACAAGTTTGTCTAATGTAGGTGGCGATCCTAAAGCATTAGACGAATATCGTATTAAACTCAATGAACTAACAAATGAGTTAAAGAGGGCAGATGTAGCTTATAAAGCTAGTTTTTCTAGCAATAAATCACAACAGAATATAGAAGCTACAAGGCAGAACATTAAAAAGTTAATATACACAATTCAGACATGGCAACAGGCTAACACTAAAGCCATGGGCAAGAATACTTTTAATGGCGGTACATATCAGGTTGAAACTGATAATATGATAGCTTCACTCAAAAAGTTGCTTAATGCCAGTGATTTAACTGCGAGCGATTTGAAAGCCAATGTTGATAAAATCAATCGTAGTTTTAGGACAATGAGTTCTGAGGCACAGGCGGCAGGTGTGAATGGTTTAAGCTTTTTCGATAAGATTAAAGAGGACGCTTTAAAATTCACAAGCTGGATGAGTTTAACTACTGTGATTTCAGGCATATCAAGAGAAGCCGTTAAGTTCTATAATAATGTTGTAGACATTGATACAGCTATGACAGAATTGCGTAAGGTTACTGATAACACAAATCAGCAATATGCCGAGTTCTTTGATAATATAGGTCAAAAGGCTAAAGATTTAAAGATTGATTTATCTGATCTTATTTCTCAAACCGCAGAATGGGGCAAACGTGGTTATAGTTTAGATGAAGCTGAAACACTTGCCACAAACTCAGGCATTTATTCAGTTGTTGGTGAAGTAGATAATGCAACAGCAGTACAAGACCTAACAACAGTTATGAAAAGCTATAACATGACAGTTGATGAGTCTATCAATATTGTCGATAAGTTTAACGCAATATCAAACAAGTATGCTGTTTCAGCAAGTGATATTGGTGATATGTTGTCAAGGTCAGTATCTTCACTGAGCGTAGCAGGAAATACATTAGATCAGGCAATAGCAATGGGTACAGCCATTACAGAAATAACTGGAGACGCAGCCGAAGCAGGAAACAGTTTGAAAGTCCTGTCAATGCGACTTCGTGGAGCGAAAACAGAACTAGAAGATGCAGGCGAGTCAACAGAGGGCATGGCAGTATCAACCTCAAAACTGAGGGAAGATATTAAAGCTCTTACTAACGTAAATGGCACAGGTGGCTTTGACATAATGAAGGACTCTCAGAACTTTAAGAGTACCTATGAAATTATGAAAGGTATCGCCAATGTTTGGAACGACCTTACTGATACATCAAAAGCCGCTGTCATAGAGAAAATTGCAGGCAAGCAAAGAGGCAATACAATTACTGCATTGCTTACGAATATGAGTCAAGCGGATAAAATTGTTAATGACTCAATAGGCTCTGCTGGGTCTGCTATGTCAGAGTATGAAAAATACCTTGACTCTATTCAAGGAAGAGTGCAAGGTTTTCAGACAAGTATTGAAAATTTGTCAGCTACTCTGATTAATGGTGATTTAGTTAAATTCGGTATCACCAGTGGAACACAAATTATTGATGTTCTTGATAATCTAATTAGTAAATTCGGTGTTTTAGAAACACTTATTCCTACCGTTATGGCAGGATTATCATTCAAAAACGTAGGTAAACAATTATTAAAGATGCCAACTTATGCACAGCCACAAACTATATGTGCATAGGTCACACACGTTTTAAAATAAGGTTGCCAAATTGCTGGGCAGACAAACTGTTTGTATAAATTTATAAATATTTAGACAAATTTATATAAATAGTACGAATACCCTTTGTATCAAGTAATTGGTGCAAACTCCACGTTAAATGCTTTTAACTCCTAAAGTCTTACAACCCAAACAGTAATTTGAAAAGATAAGCTGAGAGGTACGAAAGTAGAAAAAATAGTAAGAATAGTCTATGCTGAAATAAAAGCTAATCAGTGCTAATGAGAGGATAAACGTGACACATTAGAAACGTTAGTGCTAAGGACTAATACAATGGACGTTTAGCAGGGAAATTCCTAAGTTATATATAATAATATGGAAAACCCCCAACGACTATCTCCTAGAGGGAGAGTAAAACCACAAGCTTATGGTGGAAGAAAAATGTGGCTCTATAATGCAATATTATAGATGAAGATATAGTCTACGCTCATGTGAAAGCATGAGAGGTCTGTCGGTAACGACAAGACTGTATTGGAAGTTGCGTTCCAATATGAATAAGATAAATATGTACAAATCAAATAAATTTATAAAAATCTATTGACATTTATATCATTTAGTGTTATAATCATTATAGAGGTGATATAAATGGAATTATTAAGCATAGGTAAATTTGCTAAATTAGTGGGAATAACACCCGCAACATTAAGACGTATGCAAGAAACAGGGGAATTAATACCAGAACATATATCAAAAGGTGGAACAAGATATTATTCTACCGAGCAATTAAAAATGTTTAAGAATGATACCGTCAAACAAGTTGTGATAGGATATTGTCGAGTGTCTACATTTTCTCAAAAAGATGATTTAAACACACAAATTAATAATGTTAAATCATATATGATTGCTAAAGGTTATCAGTTTGAGATAATAACAGATATAGGTTCAGGAATTAATTACAAGAAAAAAGGTTTACAAACATTATTAAAAAGAATTAATAACCGTGATGTATCAAAAATAGTAATCTTATATAAAGACAGATTAGTGGGGTTTGGCTATGAGATGATCGAATATATATGCCAACTGAATAATGTTGAAATAGAGATTATTGATAATACAGAATATACTAAAGAGCAAGAACTCACAGATGATTTAATACAAATAATTACAGCATTTGCTAATCGTTTGTACGGTCAAGGTTCAAAAAAGACAAAACGGTTAATTGAAGAGGTAAAAAATAATGTTGACAACAAAGAAGGTACGTCTTAAACTAACTCCAGAACAAGAGATACAATTTAGAAAAAGTTGTGGAGTCGCAAGATGGGCTTATAACTATCTTTTATCTGAAAAACAACGAGTGTATGATGAATATATTTCTAATGGTAAAACTGGTAAAAAGACAATTAGCGAAGGAGAAGTGCGTAAATATATAAATAATGTTTTAAAACCTACTACACATCAATGGTTGAAAGAAGTTGGTAGTAATGTTATGAAACAAGCAGTTAAAGATGCTGATAATGCATATAAAAACTTCTTTAATGGATTGTCTAAAAGACCTAAATTTAAGTCAAAGAAAAGTAGTAAGCAATCTTTTTATGTAAATTATGAAAGTCTTACAAGAATAAATGGTGGTTTTAAAGGTGAGAAGTTAGGTTTTGTTAAAACTTCTGAACCATTGCCAAAACTTGCTGACGGAGAAAAATATGCCAATCCTCGAATTACATTTGACGGAAAATATTGGTATCTATCAGTGGTATATAATATTGAGCCAAAATCAGTTCAATTAACTAATGAAAGTTTAGGTATTGATTTAGGTGTAAAAAACTTGGCAATATGTTCAAATGGTGTAACTTATAAAAACATTAATAAATCGAAACGAGTAAAAGCATTAAAACGCACACTTAAAAGAGAACAGCGAAAACTTTCAAGAAAGATTGAATGTAATATTATAGGTTACGCAAATAACAGAAAACCTATATTTAGAACACCCTTACAAGGCTGTAAAAATATTCAGAAACAAATTCATTATATCAAACTCATAAACAGAAAGATAAACAGTATAAGAAATAATCATCTTCATCAAGCAACTGCTGAAATAGTGAAAACCAAGCCATTTCAGATAGTTATGGAAACATTAAATATTACAGGAATGATGAAGAATAAACATCTTGCAAAAGCAATAGCAGAAGAAAAGCTTTTTGAGTTTAAACGACAGATAAAATACAAGGCTGAAATGTATGGAATAAAAGTTGTAGAAGTTCCAACATTCTATCCAAGTTCAAAAACTTGTTCTGTATGTGGCTGTATAAATACAAATCTTAAATTATCTGATAGAGTGTATCATTGTGATAGCTGTGGTATTACTCTTGATAGAGATTTAAACGCAGCAATTAATTTAGCAAATTATAAAGTTATATAATTCACTATAAAGAATTTTATAACTATGTACCTATCGTTACTGGGGAATTTAAGTCTACAGAGTGTTATAACAAATGAGAGTAGCTTAGGCAAAATCAGACACGATGAAGTAGAAAGTCTAATTCGTGAGAATAGACATGGTGTAGATATTTATAAATTATAATAGATTTGTACATATTTATCGTAACGGAACGGCTAAAGCTTTGCGACTACTTGTAACAATGGTATTACAAGAGTGAGGAAACTCGGAAACAATAGCAAAGATAACATATGCTGAGATAAAAGCCTATTATACTATTACAATAGGTGCTAAGTGTTGTTAAAAATGTCAGGTCAGCAGCCAACCCCTATCGGGAGATACGGACTAGGTTCAGAGAGTAGACGGTAACTATCTTGTGGCAAGATAAAGGTGTACTCCAACTATAGGTAACACCTATAGCGTTTCCAAAATGAATTATCCCTCATTTATTTAGTTTTGCCCTTTAACAGTAAGGGTGGGATAAAACTGTTATTAATCATTTTGCATAGTGATTTATTATACACTATTCATTTGCGTATGTCAACACTAAATTTGTTCGTTAATAAAAATTTTACATTTATATTCACACAATGTTTGTTAATGCAACCAATATATGGCTTGACATTAGTTCCCAAAATGGGTATACTAATAATAGAAATATGCGTTAGACGCATAAATTATTATTCTTACGCATAATTTATTAGTTATACGCATATTTTAGGTGCTTGCCCCTATAATATAATAGAGGTGATACCGCATGGGAGAAACTAATAACAAAAAGAATGTACGTAAAAAGAAGCAGGAGTTGATAGATATGGCAGTTATGAGTAAACCTGTAAATCTTGCCTTCGTTGTTAGAGAAGATAAAGCGGACGAATTTATTAATTCCAAGTCCTCCGCAGCAGTTATTTCAAAAATAAAAAAACAGGCAAGAGAGATGATGAAACATTCGACTTTTAACGGACAGCCATGGGACGAAGATATTAGGAAATCACTTGAAGATTAAACTATAAGTATTTCATTTTAATTAACAACTACACACAAAGGTATAAAATTATTTTAAAATTTAGAGGTGAGGTTTATGGCTAAAACAATAAATGTACAGAATACTAAGATGTCAGTTGAGGAATTTAATCAATTTATTACAGCCAATTTAGATTTTATACTGAGTAATGTACCGCACAATCCGACAATAAACAAAGATGATGAGTGGAATGATAAAATCTACGATAATTATGCAAAAATCGATGACGATAGGAAGTGACATAAATGGCGAAGAAACAATGGGAGTTGTGGTACGCTAATTTTCCCTTTGAAGATAAAAATATCTCAAAGGATAGACCTGTTATTATATTGAGTGTGCAACCTTTGTGTGTACTGTCAATTAAAGTGACAAGTCATGAAGTGAGAGAAGCCGATAAATATGATGTACCTATTACTCATTGGCAAGAGGCAGGATTAAAGCATGAGTCTGTAGCACGAATTTCCAAAACCGTATCGTTGGATAACAGTAAGTTCCGAAGAAAAATTGGTGAACTACATAAAGATGATATTGATATTATTCTTGAAAATTATGTTCAGTTTTTGCTTGAGTCAGATCAGGTTAAAATGGAAAACGGCAAGGGTGACAACGAGTTACTGAACGCAGCAAATGAATAGTCATAAAATAAGACCTTAGTTCTCCACAAACACTTCAAATGTTTGTCGCTACTAGACAAGCGACTAATAAATAGTCTAGTTCAAATGTAGTTTCATATAGTCTCGCCTAAAGCGAGGCTATATGTTTTAATTGGCATAAACTACAAAGCGTTAAAGTCAAAAAAATAAATAGAATACAATGCAAATAAAGCTCCGATATTCTCGGAGCTTTTGTTATACATGAACACACATTGTTTACTTTTGCCCATTTGTACACTTGTGTATACTCATACACTCATACACTCGTATTCACTATCTATTCTCTCAAATTAACATTTACGTTAGTCCAATCCTTGCCGTCACGTTCCATAGTGACAGTATAGTACAATCTGCCCTTAACACCAAAACTATTTTCAGCATCCACATAAGATGATACGGTGTAGCTATCATTATGATGCGTAATAAAGTTTTTATCATACATTGGATAATCTGCCGTGGCAGGGGCTTTTAACTGTTTATTTACATAGAATTTAGCTGCTGTGTAAGCTTCTTGGCTGTAGTCTTTTTCAGAGCTTGCACTATTTATGACAAGGTAAATAATTAAAATTAATATGCCCCATGCAATTACATTAGCAATAAAAATCCCCAAACAACCATTACTTTTTTTGTTTTTGTTGGGTATCACGTTTGTGTTTTCTTCCATTTGTATTTCCTCCATTGTTATTTGTATCAAAACTGCAAATATAGGGTTTAGGTCTTTAAAACAACCAAAGATGATGGTGGTAATGATAGGATAAGTGTATTTGGGCAAATGATAACTCAGTTGTCCGATTTTAAAAAGATAAATCCGTTTAGTCAGTTTAAAAACAATTCACTTATTCCTGTAAATGAAATAGCAAACGTCCGTCAATTTAATAATCTTTTAACACAAGGTAAATCAGTAGCCGAAGCCGAGTCAATAGCTTTAAAAGGCTGTTCTAAAACAACTCTTGACATTGCTAGAAGTGCTAATGGTGCAGCGGTATCAGAAGAAATACTGTCTGCTTCTTTAAAGGGCGTTGCAACTTCTTCTAAGCTTGCTGCCGCTGGCATGAAAGTATTATCAACAATTGGTAATATGGCTTTTGGACTAGGATTGTCTTTCTTGCTTGATGGTATTATAACACTTTTTGACAATATTGTCAATGGTGCAGATAATGCAAAAGAAAGTTTAGCTCAGTTCACAAGCAGTTTCTCTGACTCTATTGACAAATTAGATGAAGAAAACAAGTCAGTAAACGAATTAGTAAATCGTTATGTAACTTTGGTTGCGACAACAGATGACTTGTCAACTGTTAAAGACGATTTGAATACTATTCAGGATAACTTAATTGATAAGTACGGTAATGAAGCTAAGAGCCTTGATTTGCTTAATGGCAAAATGTCCGAAAATATTAAGAAAATCAAAGAGTGGAAAAAAGAAAAGGCTGAGAGTGAACTTTATCAAGAGTCGGATATTACTGATCCTGATGATAGTGATAGAAAGCTGAGTGTTAAAGAAGCCTATGATTTAGCACAAAAGAAATTAAAAGAGGGAAGCTCTTTTAACAAGGGTCTTTTTACTACTGATTACGGTGGCAAAGGGCAAGCCTATGTATCAGACGGTCTATTTAGTGGCTATAATTCTAATGCTGACATCAACAAGGTCGGCTCTCGTGGTTATGGTGATTGGTACAGTTACAAGAATGACATTGAACCAATTCTCAAAAAGTATAATAACGTTGGTATAAGCACTAATGCTTATAGTAATTTACTTTTCGCAGGTACAATGCAAGAACGTATTGATACCATGCAAAAGGTTTATGATGAATTATCCGAGAAATGGGCAAACATTTCAAAAGACGATAATCGTAACAAGTGGTTGGCTGATTTGCAAAAAGAAATTGCTACCACAACAGAGGAATATGATAAACTTTCTAATGCCGTTGATAAATACAACGAAATTCAGAAAACACTTGAAAACTATAACACAAGTGAAGAATTTAGTAAAGCATTTGATGAAGCTCAGAAAGCTACTGAAAGTTATAGTCATGCTGTAGCAAATAAAAATATTGATGATGTTGATAGGCTTTATGATTTAACTCAGCAATACAAGGACAAATTAATTGACTTGGCTAATGGTGATGAGGATTTAATTAGCTATGTCAATACTTTCTTTGAAACTTTGCCTGCAAAATTAACAACAGGTACTTTTGATATTTCTGAGTGGACGGACGATATTGACGAAGTTCAGAATAAAGCAAAATCACTTAAAGATACTTTAACAAGTCTGCAAGACGGAAGTATTTCGGATAGTGACTTAGTTGAACTGTTTAAATCATATCCTGACTTGGCTAAATTCTCGGGCAACACGGAAAAGCTGACAGAAGAAGTTAAGAAACTGATAAGACAAAACCCTAAAGAATTAATAAACAGATTAAAAGAACTATCAAACAGTTTGCCGAATGGCAATGATAAGGCTAATGTAGAAGGTCTTATTTCAAGTCTTGAAAAACTTGGAGAGGTAGCTTCTTCTATTTCTGAAGTTAAACTGTCTGTAGATGATATTGAGAAAATTTACGAGGAAACGTTTGATGATCTTATAGATAAAGCCGAGGACGAGAAAGATGTTCTCGAAGAACAAAAGAATATTCTTACAGAACAAAAAACTCAACTTGACAATATTATTTCTCAATACGAAACTGTTGCAAACACAGTGGAGTCTTATATTGATGAGCAGAAATCAGCTATTGAGGACAGATACAATGCTGAAATTGATGCCATTAAAGCTGTTAATGAAGAAAAACAAGATACCATTGACTTACAGGAGAAGTTAAATAATCTTGAAAATGCTAAAAAGAAAAAGGTAAATGTTTATTCTGAAGCTAGTGGTTGGCACTTAGAAACCAATACTGAGGAAGTAAACAAGGCACAGCAGGAATATGAACAGGCTAGTGCTGATAAACGTGTATCTGACCTTGAAAAACAGCGTGACAAGGAAACTTCACTGTGGGATAAGTATAAACAACAGTGGCAAGACCTTATCAGTAGTTCTACTAATACAGAAAATGAACAGCTTGCCAAAGATATTTTAGGCGTTAATTGGACGGACAAAATAGCACAGCAAGACACGAATATTCTTAATGACTTTGCGAGCAAATATCAATCTTATCGTTCTCAGCTATCAGATCAGGTTGAAAAGGAAATTGAGAGCGTTGATAAAGAGATAACGGCTAAAAGCAAAGAAATTGAGGCATACAAGAAAGAAAAAGAAGCTTTATCAAACTATGTTACAGATATTACGAATAAGAACAAAGACTACATAAAACAGTTGACAGATGTTTCTGAAAAAGAAATGCAGACTATGGAAGGTAGGACTAAGTTCTTAGAGGATTGCAAAAAACGTGCTAGGGAAGCTCTTGACTATTCTGATATTTCTGTTGAGGGTGCTAAATCGAATGGTTTGTATCTTGTTCAATATGACGGTGAAACTGTTGGAACAGGGCTTGATGAAGCACAAGCAGAACAGTTAAAATCTGAACTGTACGGCAAAATGGTTTCATCAGAACTCTTGGCTAATCCTATGCTTGGTAAGAACAAGGGTGCATTAACAGCTATTCTTAATGCTTTAAAGAGTAAGTTCAACATTATTAAGCCATATCGTTCAGGTGGTATTGATGATTATACAGGGCTTGCACAACTTCACGGAAAGCCAAATGCAGTTGAAACTATCTTCAATTCAGAGCAAGGCAGAAAGCTATACAACCTTGTGGCTAATACAGATAATCTTGTCAATTATATTGGAGATAAGATTTACAATGGTATAACAGATTTGGTAAGGACAAAAATGTCCTCGCCAAACAATATTCAAAATAGAAGTGACACAAACAATAAGACTATTGTATTCCAGATTGATACTGTCAATACAACAGACGGCACAACATTCTTAGAGCAGATGAACGCTTATCTGCAACAGGCTGATTTGGATAGAATAGTCGGTAAAAATTATTAAATAAACACAAAAGTAATAAAGAGCCATTAATTATTTAGTGGCTCTTATCTTTTGGAAATATTTTAAATTCAATAAAATATTGACAAACGTGGACGAATGTGGTATAATGTACTTATAAGAAACAATAAAGGAGTTTTTATATGAGTAATTACAAACCACAAGAATTTGCTGAAATGATAGGTGTATCTGTAAAAACCTTGCAACGTTGGGACAAAGAAGGCAAACTTAAAGCATATCGCACTCCAACAGATAGGCGTTATTATACTCACAAACAATATGTCGATTATATGGGTGATGGTAATAGTAAACACGGCAAAACGGTCATATATACAAGAGTATCTACTTCTAATCAAAAAGATGATTTACAAAATCAAGTCGAATTTTTAAAACAATATGCTAATGCAAAAGGGATTATTGTTGATGAAATCTTTGAAGATATAGGTAGTGGGTTAAATTACAATCGCAAGAAATGGAATAAACTTATTGAAGATTGTATGCTTGGATTAATAAAGACTGTTATTGTTGCTCATAAAGACAGATTTGTACGTTTTGGATATGAATGGTTTGAACGTTTTCTTAAATCTGATGGTGTTGAGATTATTGTTGTTAATAATGAAAAGGCATCACCAGAGCAAGAATTAGTTAATGATTTAATATCCATTATACACGTTTTTAGCTGTCGTATATATGGTTTAAAAAAGTATAAAAAGCAAATCGAAGGAGATGAAGAAATTGCTAAAGAGTTACAAGACAGAAATAAACCCAACGTTCGAACAGAAACAAACAATTAATCGCACTATTGGAGTATGCAGATACGTTTACAACTTTTATCTTGCTCACAATCAAGAAATATATAAAACTGAAAAACGTTTTGTATCTGGAATGGACTTTTCTAAATGGATTAACAATGAATTCATTCTCAACAATCCTGACTTTCATTGGATAAAAGAGGTTAGCAGTAAGTCTGTTAAACAAAGCATTATGAACGCTGAGAGAGCTTTCAAGAACTTTTTTAAAGGAAAATCAAGATTTCCAAAGTTCAAGAAGAAAGCAAAATCAGATGTAAAAATGTATTTTGTAAAAACAAATGCTAAAACAATTATTCAATGTGGAAGACATAGAATTAAGATTCCTACCCTTGGTTGGGTAAGATTAAAAGAAAAAGGATATATTCCTACAAACCCCAAAACACATATTATCAAAAGCGGAGCAGTGTCTTGCAAAGCAGGAAGATACTATGTGTCGGTTTTAGTCGAAGAGCAGGAACATCAAAAGCCTGTTTTAAATGACTTTGGAATAGGAATAGACTTAGGTCTTAAAGATTTTGCCGTTTGTTCAAGCGGAAAAGTTTACAAGAATGACAACAAGAGTTCTAAAATAAGGAAACTTGAAAAGAAACTTAGACGTGAGCAACGTAGCTTATCGAGGAAATACGAAAGCTATAAGAAACTTAATAAAAATATGAAAGGAGTAGCTACTCGACAAAATATCCAAAAGCAAAAGTTAAAAGTACAGAAAATTCATCAAAGACTTGACAATATAAGAACAGATTATATCAATAAGGTAATATCCGAATTGGTGAAAACCAAGCCAATGTGGATTACTATTGAGGATTTAAATATATCAGGTATGATGAAGAATAGACATCTCTCCAAATCAATCGCACAGCAAAAGTTCTTTGAATTTAGGACAAAGCTACTTGCTAAGTGTAACGAATATGGGATTGAGTTAAGAGTCGTTGATAGATTTTATCCTTCTAGCAAAACTTGTCATAATTGTGGTTGTATCAAATCTGATTTGAAATTATCGGATAGAACATACCATTGTTGTGAATGTGGTTATACAGAGGATAGAGATTATAATGCAAGTCTTAATTTGCGAGATTGTCAAACCTACAAGATAGCATAAACAAGCTAACGTAGGTATGTACCGTAGGCTATACGGGAATTTACGCCTGTGGACTATACAAGAACTTGTGAGTAGTCTTATGACAAAAGCATATAGGTTGAAGCAGGAATTTTCTCGATATGGATATATTTGTCCATATTTTGAGTAGCAGGTGAAGAAAAATGATTATGACTCCTACATTGGTATTTCCTGATGATGAGGTTGTAAAGATAGATAAACATAAGGACGTAAATGGTGAATATGATCGTGCGCCACATTTCAGTTATCAGTTTAATTGTACGGCAGGCTCGGCTATGCGTTGGGCATTGTGCGAGTACACAAACCTTAAAACAGGTGAGGTTAATCACTCTTATTTTCCAAAGGGTGGTGACATAAACATCTTTTACAATGGTGATAAAGTTGGTGTTAATGAGTTAGTTTTTAATGACATTGCAGAGAACGGTCATGATTACCAATATCGATACATTCTTTTTCAAACAGACCCTACAACCATAGCTGACGACACTCAATATGGAGATGGTGTTGGTTTGTATGATATGTATTTCTGCCGTGGTAAAATCCAATCTTCGGGTACTACATCAAGTTTTATGATTAACAAGGAAATTGCAAATCTCAAGAGCGCGTACTATTATGAGCGTTCCGACGGCTCAGTGTATTTAGTCGGTGGCGCCTATATCGAGATTGGAGAAGAAAGACGACTGATAGAAACCTACGATTATGAAACTGGTAACGTAAGATTAAAGTCTGGTTTTACAACAGCCCCCGCAAGAGGAACTGAATTTAGGATATTTACTAATTACTTTATAGATAAACCGCATTATGTAAAATGCAGAAATGACCCTGATTGTATTGTTACGGCTGAAGTGAATGAAAACAATTCTACTAGACCAATACATTGTGAAACAACGTACACTCACCCTAATCATGTCGGCTTGAAATATTATAAATACTATTTGTATCAGACAATTAATTCAAATGTAGTCTATGACGGAACTATTCAGGACAGTACAAATGACACAACTCAGGTCAATCTTGGTAAAAGTATAGGTGAAAATATAGTAAATAAGTGTATTACTATAGAGGTAGAGCCTAGTGGAACAGAGGGTCATGTTACCAAGGGTATTAATGGTTTTATTTCTAACTACAATACTGCTACAGGAATGGCTACAATTTATTGCCCTGCAAACACTCAGTTTGTGAAAGGTGCAAAATTTACTGTTTATAGTGGAACACAGAAACTGATTGATGAAAGTCCTGCAATTTATAATTTCAGACTCGACTATGATTTCTATGCTATGCAAGCAGGAAATTCATATTGTGTTGTTAGTGAGATTATGACACTTGACGATAAAATGTATCATTTTAGCAAAAGAGTATCGTTCCAAGGCAACGAGTTAGGTGATTTAGTAAACAACTTTAATTGTCTAATAATTAATAATCGTATAGCAATGCTGTCATGGAATACAACTCTTAGTGGTACTGCAAAGATTTTTAGACGTAATGTAAATGAAGAAGATTATGTTTTTCTTGGTACTACTAATACAAAGAGCTTCTTTGACACAACAGTTGGCAATAAGCAGACTTATGAATATTATGTTTGTTACGGAGATTACAAACCATATAAATCAGAGCAAGTATCGGTAAACAAGGACGGTTGGTTTATATACTCTTTAACCGATTTGGGTACAAAATATAACAAAAAGTATTATGCTATTTCTGAGTGTTGGGAGTTTATAACAGGTATGACCGATAATGATATTACATCAAATATTGGTCTTGCGGTACACACAGGAACAGGTATTAAGCCAAAAACAACTAGAACAGTAACAGATTATGAGAGTGGTTCTTTCTCTGCTGATCTTTTGACAATTAATTGCCCTGACGGTCAAATAGTCGATAATATTGACAGAGTAAAAGCATGGACTAAATTTATTAAAGGTAAGAATGATTTTATGTTAAAATCTCATAAGGGCGATGTTTGGATTATAAATATCTCAGATAACCCTACTAGAATTTATGATAGCACAAGTGTATTAGGGTTGACTAATATTAAGTATGATTGGATTGAAGTTGAAGATATAAACGATGTAATAATTATTAGATAGGAGGTAGGAAAGTGTTATGGATTATTATAATAAAATAGACAATGCTTATCTTGCCGAGTTACATAAACCAATGCGAAAAATGTATGTCAAAATGGAAATTTTATCACACTATGAAGGTGCTATTGGCGAAATAACAAGTGACTTATCTTCTACAGATGGTTCAATAACGATTAATAAAGAGCAAGGCTGCCGTAGGTCTTGCTCTTTATCTATTATTGATAGAAGCGGTAAATATATACCTCAAAAAGATAGCTCATTTTGGTACAATCGAAAATTCAAGATCTTCATCGGCTTGCAAGTTGATGAGAATATTTATTGGTTTCCGCAAGGTGTTTTTGTTACAAAGTCAGCAAACTCTAATGGTAGACGATTGAATGTTGAGGGTGTTGATAAATATGGTTTTCTTGACGGAACATTAAATGCTAGAATGTGCCTTGTTGAGTATCAGGCTAGTGTAACTAATTCTAAAAAAGGAACGAATATTGCAACTTTAATTAAGGACACGCTTATGCTTGATTTGGGTAATAATATACCTCTTGACCCTGTTGAGCCGATTATTGACCCTATATTTTATAATGTAACTCTGTATGACGATATTGTAATCGATGAGGGTGGTTATCTTGGTGAGATTTTTGACAAGATTGCCGAAATGCATGGTGCTAACATCTATTACGATGTCAATGGCAGATTGAGAATGGAAAGAGTTTTTAACTATAACTTACCTTCTTGGTATCGTCATTTATCACCACAATTTGAATTGAGTGAAACCGAAATTACAGAAACGGATATTAATTATACTTATAATTATGACGGTGTAAACATTATTACAGTTACAACAGACAATACAAGTGGTGAAATTTATTCGTACACAGCTAAAAATGAAAACCCACAATCACCTGTAAACATAAATGCTATTGGCTATAAGGGCTTAGATGGTGGCACTTATTATATACCCCTAGGAGATACAAATGAAGAAAGCGGAGAGGAAAAGTGTAGGCAACAAGCCGAATATATGTTATTACAACATACTTGTATGAGTACAGGTATTAGTTATAATCTGCCGATCACTCCACATCTGAATGTTGATAATACCGTTAGGGTTAGTAATGATTATTATAATTTTGACAAACAGTTATTTATCGTAAATTCTATTACAATGCCTTTATCGGCTACTGAAATGAGTATTGAAGCCACTAATCTACAATGGCTGCCATTTGATACAGATTGTATTTCGATTTACTGTGAAACTTTAAGTGATACAGTGACAATATCTTATAATACGAATGGTGGCAAGGACAAAGACGGCAATACTATCACTTATAAGAGTATCAGCCAACCCCCTAATAAACAAATTGTTTTACAAGGTGGGGATATGTATAACGAGAATAAATTGTTCGCATGGACGGATAGTCAAGGCAATAAATACAATTATGGTGACGTGTACATTGTACCAAATAATAACGCAACACTGATAGCTCAATGGATAACAGGAAATGAAGTTACAGTTACCAATACATTGTCGGCAGATAGTACGGTAGAATTTCAATCTATGTCACCGTCACGTTGTTTGATACGTTATGATGATAACGAAGTAGCCAGACGTAATACAAACGCAATTTCAACATTTAAAAAGAATTATTCTTTGGGTACACACGATACAACTATTGTGTCTGAAAGTGATGATTTAACTAACTTTGACAATGCTTTTGATAAAGAAACAACTACAAAGATAGATTGTTCCAAAGTAAAAGCTACCTACCTCACTTCACCTATGGGAAACAGATTTGAGAATATGACAGACTTTGTTTTCCCTGCTAATCTTGCAAACATTTCGACCAGTAAGGGCGTGCTGTCAGGTTGTAAAAAGCTTACCAAGATTACATTTCCTATAGCATACTGTGATATTTCACACCCTGAATCGTTTCTTGCTAATAGCACATTTGTTAATGGTTTGGAACTACCTTACACCTTGAATTTCGTACCAATGGTTTCAGTTGATGGGCAAACAGGTATCGAAGAAATAAAACAAAACGAGATATTAAAAGGAAGTCATGTTGTTGGAAACTTAAACATCAAAGCGGCAACTACAAATAAATGTGTAGTGTATGTAAATAAAGAAACAACAAGTTTAGTTATTTATCCCGCAACAGTGCAGGGAAGATTTTATCTTATGGGCAAAGGTATTGATGGAGATTTATCTGGACTTCAAACTATACAAATTGGGCGATCTACTAATATTAACGACACCGATGGTTTTGCAAGTAATACATCGGCAAACATAAATCTGAGTTTGGACTTTCAATCGGGTAATTGTACTACTAAAATACCTAAAAACGCTTTTAACGGCTATAGTGGTAATACGATTAATGTTGTAATTTATGGTAATGTGACCGACAGCAATGGTATCACGCTTGAAAGCGGATCGTTTTGCAATATGCCTAATATGACAAAATTGCCAATGACAAATAGTACAAGTTTAAAAACTATACCTGAGAACTGCATGAATAATTTAGCTTCATTAACTTTAGCAACTACAGGCTATGTGGTTGACGTTGAGGGTTGTAACGATATGCCTAACCTGACAACTCTAAGAATTGAAAGTTCTTGCGAAATAGTGAATGGATTTAATAACTGCCCTAAATTGAAAAATTTGTCATTCATGAGTGACGGAAAAGTAAAAGAAATTGGTGGTTTAAATAGTAATGCTATTACAACATTTTATATTCCAAATATGGCTTTGTCTGTATCGGGCGTGAACAATTGTTCTGCATTAACAACGGTTGTTATTGGGGCTTCTTTGACTAGCTTTACAGGGTTTAATAATTGTCCTAAATTAAACAAGTTTACTGTGGATAGTTCTAATACTACTTTTAAAGTCGTTGATAATAACCTCTGCCAAGGGAATAAACTCTGCCGTGTTCCAATGAGTAAAGCAGATATTGTGGTAACAAATGGTACAACGGAAATCATGAGCAATGCTATTCAGGTTGCCTTTGTATACAGCATTTCTATTCCAAATGGTTGTACTTTAGCCAACGGCTCAATAAAGAGTAAAAGTGTAGGTCAAATTATTTTCCATACTTCTTTTAACGCAGAAATTGGGAAATATAATAATTTAACTATGACCGATTTTAGTACCCTTGATAATGTACAAGTCGGAACTATTTTCACATATGGAAATGGTATAACCGATACCACAAACGCAAATTGTTTGCCTGTTGTTAAATACTGTATAGAGCATAATATCAATTATGTTGATATGAACGAAACAAATACTAACGCTCGTGGAGCTATTGGAATAAGCGGTAATGCAGAATTGGATGGTGATAACTGATGATAAATACTTATACTTGTACTCCAAATCAAACTTCTTCTGAAACTGTGTTTGCAGATTTAAAAACATTTTTTGAAGATAAGTGGGCTTGGAGTAAAATTGAAACAAATTATCCTGATAGTGAGTCCACCGATTATAACACTTTGACATTTTGGATTGATGGTACAACGTACTTTAGAATAATGTTTGACCCTGCAAAGTCACGTTATTGGGCTGGGTGTGGTGAATATGACTCCACTAAAACATCACCATATGCTGACTATGTTAGTTTTACCTATAGCAAGTTTGATAGTATTATGTCATACACTACTAGTCAAGGAATGTTAATTTTGTTCAAAAGTGGAGATAATGACTATGTATTAGGTGGGGCTATTGCAAAAATGAGAAAACTATCTGACAATACAGAAATTACAGGTTTCTTTACCCCTACTTCAAATTCAGGACATCAAGGAAGTAAAATGGCAAGTTTGTATAATATGTTTAGTCAAAGTTTGCACAATGGCGGTACGAACCTTGTACCACAAGTTGATTTTAATATACCATTGAATAGCACAGTTGAGGGACAATACGCTGCTAAAACTGACGGAATATTCTATGTTTATATGGGACAAGACAGTGTGTTTCCTGCTGACGGAACTGTTGTAAAATTCACAATGAATGGTGTTAAATATGTAGGTAACTGCAAAATGGTTTTAGCCGATTATTCGTAAAGGCGGTGTACAGAATGTCTAAAATGAATAAGCTGATTAAGGAAAGTCAAGATAATAAAAAAACACTTGGTTACACCTATGGAACGGTTAAAAGCTACGACTCTACAAATTGTACAGCCATTGTTTCGCTATTAGAGTATAATGGTGCTGAAAAATCTTTTCTGAATAAATCAGGTGAGATTTTAAGCATGGGAGACAGTGTGTGGATCTATTTCCGTGGTGGCGGTATAAACGCTGGCTACATTGCTATTAGGAATGGCAAACCCATACCTCTAGGAAGTAAAAATTCTAATATAGGACGATTTGTTGAATACGTTGATAGTAATGGTTATCATCACATTTCGGAAAAGTTTAATTATTATGGCAATTCTTATTATCTCGAAAATATTGCTCATGGTGATTATAACCATGTTGAAGGTCAAGCAAACCGCTGCTACGAATATAGTTATGACAGCAATAATTATATTGATTTTTCAGAAATGAAAATTCTCAATATACCCTATTTTCGTGAAAATAGCAGTTTAAATTCCTTAACAGGTTTTAATAATACTAGCGTTGGTGGATGTTCTAATCACGTCAGTGGTATGTGGAATATGTCTAAATATAGTGTGGCGGTTGATTGTAGTGGTGCAACAAATACTATTTCCAATTCTCGTAATACATATGTTAGTGGCGTAGATAATATACTAGAGGGTGTAGCTGATAGTATTGTAGTTGGTAGATACAATATTGTTAAGGGTGACAAAACTAAAGACCAAATGGCAAAATATAACGCCGTGTTTGGAGAGCAAAATGATGTTCTTAATTATGATGGATGTCTTGTCGCAGGTGCATGGAATCACGCCACGGCAAATCACCAAACCGTTATAGGTGTCAATGCAAAATCAACTTATCAAAGCTCGGCACACGCTGGTATAGTATTTAATATAGGAAATGGTTCTGCACTTGAAAATTCTGCAATGCAAGTAGATTTTTCTGGCAATGTTTATGCTGGCGGTGCGTATAAAACTATTGGCGCTGACTATGCCGAATATTTTGAATGGCTTGACGGAAATGTTGACAATCAAGATAGGATCGGATTATTCGTTACGCTTGACGGTGATAAAATCAAGCTTGCAAATAAAGACGATTATATACTCGGCGTCATATCAGCTAATCCGTCTATTGTTGGTAACTCTGCTGAATTAGATTGGCATGATAAGTATAAAACAGATGTTTATGGACGGTTGATTTATGATGAGTCACACAATCCTATAGTCAGTAAAAACTATAACGATACGCTTGAATATGTTCCTCGTGGGGCTAGAAAAGAGTATAGCAAAGTTGGCTTGTTAGGACAGTTAGTAGTTCAAGATGACGGAACGTGCGAGGTCAACGGATATTGTACGGCTAGTGTGAATGGCGTGGCAACCAAGTCAGATAGTGGTTATAGGGTTATCAAACGTATTGATGAAACACATATAAAAATAATACTTAAATAGAAAGAGGGCTAACAACCCTCTTTTATTATTGGAGGAAAAGTTATGAAAGAGATTATTACTCAGATGATTACAGAGTATTTGCCTGTAATTTTAACAGCGGTTATGACGGCTATTGTCGGTTTTGTAAAATCGAAGTATACAAAAATCGCAAATGACAGCATTAAGAAAGATGTGGCGGCTACAACGGTTAAGTACATAGAACAGATTTATAAAGACGTTCACGGCACAGAAAAGCTTGAAAAGGCTAAAGAAACCATGCTTGCCCTGCTTGAAGAAAAGGGTATTAAGATTTCCGATGTAGAGCTTGTCATCTTGCTTGAAAGTGCTGTTAAGGATATGAATTATAAATCACTCACAGATTTTATTGACGAGGTTAAGAATGGCGGTGAGTAATTATGAACGCAGTTAAGGAAATTGCTACCTACTGTGGAAGTATTACAACCATTTTAGCATTGATAACAATTATTGTTAAACCAATAAGAAATAGATTTGTAGGGTGGATCTCAAAAACAAGTGACAAAGATAATCTAAATAAAAAAATAGATAAACTAACAGCATTAGTGGAAAGACAGGTAGAACAGAATCAAAGCATGGAAAATGAGTTACAAAAACAAAGTTTAGCATTGCAGGCTACATTGAGAAATTCTATTCTAGTGATTTATAATTCGAGAATGAAAGAAAATAGTATCTCACTGTATGAAAAGGAAAATCTCGCAAGGCTATACGAAAGCTATTCGTCTATTGGCGGCAATAGCTTTGTACATAATTGCGTGGACGAATTGAACAAACTACCTGTAAAAGAAGATTAAGAGGATTAATTGGAAAGGAAGTATACATATGGCAACAACAATAAAGGGCATAGATGTTTCACATTGGCAAGGTGCTAATGTAGATTTTAACAAAGTAAAAAAGGCAGGATATGACTTTGTTATGATAAACGCAGGCTACGGCAAATATATCGGTCAGAAAGACGAATGTTTTGAAACCAATTACAAAAAGGCAAAATCAGCAGGGCTTAAAGTTGGTGCTTATTGGTATTCATATGCTCTAACATCAGCAGATGCCGAATTAGAAGCCAAGGTGTTTCTTGAAGCAATCAAGGGCAAAACTTTTGAAATGCCTATCGCTTTTGATATAGAAGATAGTTCACAGTGTGATTTGTCGGCTTCTACTATAGGCAGTATAATTAATGCTTTTTGCGGTTATTGTGAGAAGAAAAATTATTATGTAATGCTTTATAGCTATGCTGCTTTTCTTAACAGTAAAGTTCCTAGTGATTGCAAGAGTAAATATTGCGTATGGCTTGCTGAATTTGACAAGTCAAAGCCTTCATACAGTGGTAGCTATGGTATGTGGCAGTACACAAGTAAAGGCTCGGTTTCAGGTGTAAACGGAAACTGTGATTGCAATTATGCCCATAAAGATTTTACTGCAATTATAAAAGAAAAAGGTCTTAATGGTTTTAAAAAGCAAAAGACTAATGAGCTGCCAATACTCGAAAAGTCTGGCTATAAAAAGGGTGATAAGACCAATGGTGTTCTTGCATTGAAGGAAATGCTTATCATAGCCAAGGCAAGAAAACTTCATAACGTTACACTTGACGAGAATAGTATTTTTGGTGACGGCACTGAAAAGGCTGTTAATGCTCTGCTGAAAAAGTGGGGCTATAAGCAGACTAGCATTGCAGGTGAGAAGTTTATCAAGAAGCTTGCAAGCGCTATTAAGTAATACTAATTGTTTTTGTTTTTAAAGGGTGAGGCAACACAGCTTCGCCCTTGTTATATTTTAGTTATACGAAAGGAAGATGAACTATGGCGTATTGTGCTACAAACGGAAACCTGTATGAAAACGGAAAAGCTTTTGAGCTGAAAGTTGGCATTGGCGCTGATTTTAAAGTACAGGCTTCGGGAACTGGTAGTTTTCAGGTTGTAGGAAAACTGACTCAGAATGGTGCAGAGGAAGTGCTTATGATGGTTGATTTAAGTGACTTCTCAACAGTTGATACGATTACAACGGAAAATGTTTATGCAGGAGATGTTAGTGGTTATTATAGTGTAACTGTTAAAAATGTCAAGGGTGTAAACAAAATTTGGGGAACTATAACATATTAAGGAGGTGGATTTATGGCTACAGATATTATTGCTAGAGGTATGGCGGCTAATGCTAAAAAGTCTGTCACTGAATTAGGCAATCAGATTGAAAGCGAAAAGTGGATTGGCACAAAAGCCGAATGGGAAGCCGTTGATAAATCCACTATAAAAGACGGAACAATCGTATATATCACTGATGATAAAACGGTGATTTTATACGATAAAGCGGAAATGGAAAAGATAGCCGCACAGGTTGCCACAGACCGCAAAGCCGCAGAAACTGCCGCACAGACAGCTCTGGAAAATGCAGACTCCGTTAATCAGCTAAAGGAAGATTTAACTGATTTAAAAACCAACCAGCCTAATTTGTTTTGGAAGACCGGATCTAATTTGCTGGATGAAACACTCCTTGTGGACGGTTCAAGACTTGGGAGTAATGGTAATATCATGAACGACTTCCCAGCTGGATGTGCTACAGTAAATTATATTGATATTTCTTCTCTTGCAGAAAAATATGTAAGTGCATATACTATTGTGAATGGAAAAGCATTGAGGTGTTTCTACAGAATTTCGTTTTATGCGTCTGAATCTAATAGTGGACATCTTAAAACATATTCGGCAGCTGGTGTTGCCGATATGTCACAATCGGTTGTAGAAATTCCCAAAGGTGCAAAATTCATTAGAGTATCTTACAACTATACATCATCTACAGGCGGTAAATTCATGTTGATAAGTGGCGAATCAGACATGAAACCTATCCCTTACGAAAAATATCATTTAAAAATATCAATAGTTCCTGAAAATTTGAATGATATCCTTAACAATTACAATGATATTCTTAACAAATACACTTTTGGAACATATCCACATCACGAGGATAATGCAGTTTTAACCATAAGCAAACTTAGGAATTCTTTCACATTCAATCAAAACGATTTTACGTTTGTGAAAGATGAATTGTGGCTCGCTAAATGCAATACTACCGATTTCTCCAATGGTACAGGAGTTTTTCGGTATAAGTGGGACGGTGAACAGTTTGTTCACATTGGAACAATCAACTGTGATTTTGGGCATTGGAATGTTGTTGACTATTGCGAAGCAAACGACTGTTTGATTTTCGGAAATGGAGCAAATGATTTTGAAACGGAAGGCAATTATTTTGTTGTCGTTCCCCATCCATTAGAACTTGGGGATACTGCACTTATATCCGATGCTGGCATTAAATACAATGTTGATATTGGATATAAGGTGCAGGCTTTGTGGGGCGATTCCAATCTTGGGGAAAATAACATCGCCGTTCTTTTGTCCAATGATTTGAAAACGATAGTTAAGGTGCTGTTGAAACGAGACTCAAGTGGAAACTTTAACGGAGAGTTTATTGAGTTAGAACGGAAAGAAAATCTTCCTGCGTTTGGCATCCAGGGAGCTGACATTTGGAATAACACGTTGTATGTTGGCGGAGCTGAAAGTTCTGGAGTGTATACTATAAATAAAGTGTCGCTTTCCGATTATTCGTCAGTTAAAAACAGTGTGAAATATTATAAAGATGACGGAACTCCTTATCTCGGTGTGGTGCAAGGAGTGTATGTTGGTGGAGATTATGTTTGGGTTTTTGTCAATACCGATGCCCCCCAGACAGGTAAATGTTGTTTTCTGACTAAGTATCGACGATAATCAACGGAGTATACAACAATCACAGGACGGAAATATGAAAGCGAGGATAATGAGGGTGGTGGAAAGACTAAATGAGTGTAAGTATATATAATAAAACAGATAATAAGCTTAGTTCACTAGCAAACCAAACGGAGTTTATGAACAATGACGGTACGGCAGATATTACAAGCCAAATAGAAAATTTGGCTACCTCAGTTAAAAGAAACGCAGATGAAATATCTATTCTGAGTGGAAGTTGTGTTCGCATGGAGAAATTAAATCGTAATGCTCATACCGTAGGTGGAACATGGAATTGTAATGATCCAGATAATATAAATGGGCTTCTTGGTCAAATAAATCGTGGCAATATTTCCGAATTAGGTCTTGGTACAGAACTGAAAATAAAAGGAACTATTGAAAATGTTCCTTGTATCGTTGATGGTGAAGAAAGTACAAAAACGGTAGAGTATGATACTTATTTTGTATGTGTAGCTGTGGATTTTCTTAGGACTACAAAAGCCTCAAGTGAAAAACGGTCATATACATTTATGCCTTTTGGCTCACCAATAGGAACAAATGTTATTGATAACGCTACAGGCTTAGATGATATTCACGCATACTCTCAAACATTCATTCAGCAAAAGGTTATGCCTGTTTATACTGCGCATTTTAAAAATATTTTTGGAAATAATCTTGCTGAGTTTTCAGACCCATTACCACTTATGATTAACAAATCAGCCACAAGTCACACTTATGTCAATGGTGGTGGAAGAAGTGTGGAAAACTATGGCTATAGTGATAGCTATACCTCCTATTCGCTTAGATTACCGAGTGAGCCTGAGATTTTCGGACATTATGTTACCTCAGGTTGCTATGATAATTCAGGCATGGAGTCACAGTTGCCATACTTTGCTAATAAGCCAATTACTACGGCTTTAACAGGTTTGGGTTATGACACTACCTCTGGAATGTGGCTATCGTCATATTCGGGTATGAATTATTACGGATATTATAATATTGATAAAAGAACAATTCACGCAAGACCAGCCAATGCTGAGTTTGGCATTTACCCACTTCTGACATTGGTTCAGAAATAATTTTAGGGTGCTAGATTAATTTCTAGTACCCTATTTTTTTACGCTTGACGAAATATAAATAATTAGATATAATAATATTACCTAAAGCGAAAAGGTTAAAAAGAAAATATTGTTAAGGGCTAACGAGATAGTGGAAGAA
>ENA-ORUQ01001270-ORUQ01001270.1-human-gut-metagenome-genome-assembly--contig:-NODE-1270-length-24907-cov-4.758973_pt1 | contig 24907 bp, 19 predicted proteins | sample MGYA00242081_ERZ509211 | MGnify/ENA primary metagenome ERZ509211 (study PRJEB26280, sample SAMEA2338785) | human gut metagenome | biome: human gut; feature: human-associated habitat; material: faeces...
GGAACGTTGCGACGCGCGGCGGTGAATATACATTGTGAAATCGCGTCCGGAATAATGACCAACACACTAAATAGCAAAACGGTGTTTCAATACCTATGCATTGAAACACCGTATTTTCTATAGTGATTTATGAATTATGAGAGAACCTCGTTCTTCAGCTCATCTCCATTGATATAAGCCTGCGCATTCTCCATAGTTGTCTCTGCAATGTTAGTGAGCGCTTCTTCTGTAAAGAATCCCTGATGGGAGGTCATGGTTACGTTCGGGAAGGAGAGAAGTCTCTGGATCAGGGAAGTCTGCATGATGCTCTCAGACAGATCTTCGAATACATAATCAGATTCCTCCTCATAAACATCCAGTCCAACCGCAAAGAACTTATGGTCGCGGATACCGGAAATCAGATCCTCCGTCTTGATAAGACCGCCACGGGAAGTGTTTACAAGGATAACTCCATCCTTCATCTGGGCAATTGTCTTTTCGTTGATAATATGCTTCGTCTCATCTGTAAGCGGGCAGTGCAGGCTGATCAGATCACTGGTAGCCAGCAACTCATCAAGAGAAACGTATTCCAGGAAGTCAAGATTCTTGTTTGGGAAAAGATCATATGCAATGACCCGCATTCCAAATCCCTTGCAGATTCTTGCCATAGCCTGACCAATTTTACCAGTACCGATAATACCGGCTGTTTTCTTGTAAAGGTTCACGCCCATAAGACCGCTTAAAGTAAAGTTGTTCTCACGGCATTTGATATAGGCCTTGTGAGTGTGACGGTTAGCTGTAAGAGCCAGCGCCATTGCGTGCTCTGCAACAGCCTCCGGAGAATACCCTGGAACACGCAGAACTTTTATGCCATATTTGTGAGCTGTCTTAAGATCCACATTATTGTAACCAGCGCAGCGCATAAGGATTAGTTTTACACCCTGCTGATGTAATTCTTCAATAACAGGAGCGCCAAGGTCTGCATTTACAAAAGCACAGATGGCTTCATAACCGTTTGCAAGAGAAGCGGTCTCCTCGTGGATATTTGCTTCAATAAATTTAATCTTAATATCTGGAAATTCAGGTAAAAGTTTTTCAAAAAACTGCTCGTCATAATTTTTGGTTCCGTAAAATAAAATTTTCATTATTTCTGGCTCCTTTCTTGTGGCAGCCGCTCTTTTGTCTGGGCTGTTCACCTTCGCTTTGTTTGTTTTAGTGTTCCTCAACTTACAGTGGGATTATACGTTATTTTTTTGAAGAAAAAAAGAGGAAAACGGAAAGTTTTTTAACTTCGTCGAAATCGTTAAAAGAATATCAATATAGAAATGAGATTAAAACGAATTTTAAAATTGCACAGAAATTAATACATGGCAAAATGTGCAATATGTATATTTTAAAAGAAAATATAAGCATATAATCTGGCAAAATATGACAGTTACACTAAACTAACATTGACTATTATTTAACATAAAATAAGAGGAATACACATCTAAAAAGGCAAAAAAACAGGAACCTAAATGGAAAAATGGTCACTTCTCACTCCGTTCACAGTAACGAAAATTGTTCTCATTTAAGTTCCTGCGGTTCAGATTATTCTCCTAACCGATACAGATCCTCATAAAATTCCGGATAAGAAATCTTCACACAATCTCCACCCTTAATAGATAGCGGTCCATCACAGAGCAGTCCTGCAACAGCGAAAGACATAGCCACTCTGTGGTCCAGATAAGAATCAATCTCTGCGCCGTGAAGCGGCTTGCCTCCATGTATGATCATTCCGTCCTCTGTAGGTGTAATGTCCGCACCCATGCGGGAAAGGTTCTCTGCCATAACCAGAATTCGGTCTGATTCTTTTACTTTAAGTTCTTTTGCATCCTTGATCACAGTAGTACCCTCGGCGAAAGCAGCCATAACTGCAATCATCGGAATCTCGTCGATAAGAGTCGGAATGATTTCTCCGCCTACTGTTGTACCGTGAAGAGAACTGGTGCGAACAAGAAGATCAGCGGTAGGCTCTCCTTCCATATTTACATTTAAGAGCGTAATGTCAGCCCCCATATCTTTGCACACACGAAGCAGTCCGTCTCTTGTGGGATTGATTCCCACATTCTTCAGAAGAATCTCACTGCCTGGCACCAGAAGTCCGGCAGCGATGAAATAAGCGGCAGAAGAAATATCCCCAGGTACTGTAATTTCTCTGGCAAAAAGAGATGGTTCCGGAGCAATGGAAGCGGTAGTTCCCTCAGAAGTTACCTGAGCTCCAAAGTAGTTTAACATGATTTCTGTATGGTTCCTGGAAAGAACCGGTTCGGTGACGCTGGTAATTCCGTCAGAATACATTCCCGCCAGAAGTACACAGGATTTTACCTGAGCAGAGGCAACTGGTGAATCATAGTGAATGGCCTTCAGAGGATGACCTGCAATCCGAAGGGGAACACAGTTATTTCCCTTTATGCTTGCAATATCAGCGCCCATGGAAAGGAGAGGCGTCATGATCCGTTTCATGGGACGGCTCTGGATAGAGTCATCGCCGGTAAGCTCCGATACAAAATTTTGTCCTGCAAGAATACCGGAAATCAGGCGGGTAGTTGTGCCACTGTTTCCAACATCCAGAATATCAACAGGGGCAGATAATCCGTGGAGTCCTTTTCCATGAACCAGGATTTCTCCGCTGTTATTCTCAATATCAATGCCCATTTTGCGGAAACAGGAGATGGTGGAAAGGCAGTCAGCTCCTTCCAGAAAATGGGTGATCTTTGTGGTTCCTTTGGCAAGGGAACCGAACATGACGGCACGGTGGGAGAGGGATTTGTCGCCTGGGACTGTAAGTTCTCCGTGGAGATTTGTAAGTTTTTTTATTTCCATAATAATCGTTCCTTAAATATAAAGTTTCATACAGCAAAAACAGGTATCGACTATATTACTTATAAAGAATTAGACGAGTCAATATGGCGTTTACTTCATATTTGCTGTATTGATACAGAGTTTGTCTGAAAAACTAATTGTAATGTATCCAATAAACAACTGTCGGTACGCAGGTTATCGCTCATAAACAATATAATTGCGCTTTTTCAAAAGTGCAATGGCCCGTTCCATAGCGTCTTCTTCATAAAATTCGATTTTCAGAACGCCTTGCTCGAATTCGCGGTTGTGGATGATGCCGATGTTTTTAATGCTGATCTTGTCCATGGCAAGGATGGTGGCAATGGTAGCGATTCCGCCGGCCTCATCTGCAATATCCAGATAAAGCACATAAGCCTTGCGGATAGGACCATTATCCACAACATCAATGGAATCACGGTAATCCCTGGAGCTTGCAAACATCTGATAAATAGCATCTGCCTCCTTCCCATCTGTAGCACAGTTGTCTACAGAACAGCGGATCTGGATCAGCATGCGGATATAGTCGTCCAGAACATTGGAAATGTTCTCATGGTTTTCCATGCAGATCTGCTGCCACATAACGGGAGAGGAGGAGGCAATCCTTGTAATATCGCGGAAACCGCCTGCTGCGATGGTCTTCATATATTCGGCATCGTTGTCCAGAGTTTTTACCAGATTTACAAGGGCAGAAGCAATAATATGGGGCAGATGGCTTACACCTGCTGTAATAAAATCATGCTCTTCAGCTGTAAGCACCATAGGGATAGCACCAAGAGAACTGATCAGTTCTGTAAAATCTGAAATATATTCCAGTCCCACTTCTCCGCCCGGGGTAAGAATATAGTATGCATTTTCCAGAATGCGCTCGTTGGAATGGTCGAAACCGGTTTTCTCAGAACCGGCCATAGGGTGACCGCCGATAAAGCAGTCTGTCATTCCCAGCTCCTCCACCTTCTGATGGATGATTCCCTTTACACTTCCCACATCTGTGATAATGCAGCCTGGCTGGCGGATCTCTTTCAGATATGCAAGGCACTCCAGGTTGATCTCTACCGGAGCACATAAAAATACATAATCACAGGATCCAAAGCGTGGATCCTTCATTTCCTCACAGACACCATCTATAATGCCGGTGCTGATGGCAGAGGCAAGTGCTTCCTTACTGCGGTTATAGGCCAGAATGTGGTAATCCGGATGGTACTTCCGGATGGCCTTGGCGATAGAGCCGCCGATCAGACCGAGACCGATAAAACCGATTGTCTTCATAATATAATGTCGTTTCCTTTCCTTCGTTAAAGTGAAAAATTATCTTATGATATTGTACGAGATTCCTCGCAAATTGTCAATTCCTACAGAAATGACAAAATAATCTAAACTTTTTTGAAAAAAGACCGTCAAAATCCCAGAAAATACTTGAAATTCTTCTGAATATTTAGTAAAATATGAACATATTAGACAAACAGGGAGGTATTACATATGGACGTTTTTAGAACTGACCGAATCAGAAATGTAGTGCTGTTAGGACACGGCGGTGCTGGAAAGACAACTCTGGCAGAAGCAATGGCATATCTTGCCGGTTTGACCAACCGTTTAGGCCGTGTAGAAGATGGCAATACAGTCAGTGATTATGATAAAGAAGAAATCAAACGACATTTCTCTATCACTACATCTCTGATTCCGGTCCCGTGGCAGAAGAACAAGGTAAACATTCTGGACACTCCCGGATATTTTGACTTCGTAGGAGAAGTTGAGGAAGCTGTCAGCGCTGCAGACGCAGCAATCATCGTAGTATCAGGTAAGGCAGGGGTACAGGTTGGTACCCAGAAGGCATGGAATCTCTGCGAGAAGTATAAACTTCCGCGAATGATTTTCGTTACCGATATGGACGTGGACGATGTAAGTTACCGTAAGGTAGTAGATCAGCTTACTGAGCTTTATGGCAAGAAGATTGCCCCGCTGCATTTCCCGATCCGTGAGGATGGCAAGTTCGTGGGATATGTTAACGTTGTGAAGCAGGCCGGAAGAAAATATATCGACAAGGGACAGAAGGAAGAGTGCGAGATTCCTTCTTATCTGGATGAGTACCTTGAGAAGTATCATGATATCCTGATGGAATCTGTAGCAGAGACCAGCGAGGAATTCATGGATCGTTATTTTGAGGGAGACGAGTTCTCCGTTACAGAAGTTTCCGCAGCACTTGCCGCCAATGTACAGGATGCAAGCATTGTTCCAGTATGCATGGGATCCCCGATCAATCTTCGCGGCGTATCCAACCTTCTGGACGACATCTGCGGATATTTCCCAAGCCCGGACAAACGTTCCTGCAACGGTATTTCCCAGAAGACCAACGAGATTTTTGAAGCAAATTACGATTTCGCTAAAGCAAAATCAGCATATGTATGGAAATCCATCGTGGATCCATTCCTTGGCAAGTATTCCCTGATCAAGGTTTGCTCCGGTGTTATCAAATCTGATGATACCCTTCTCAATGTTGAGAAAGGCACAGAAGAGCGCCTGAATAAATTATATGTTCTTCAGGGTTCCAAGCCCATCGAAGTTCCAGAGCTCCATGCAGGTGATATCGGTGCAATTGCCAAATTAGTCAGTGTTCAGACTGGTGACAGCCTTGCCACCAAGGCGAATCCGGTTCTTTATCCGAAAGCAATTCTTTCCACACCTTATACCTATAAGAGATTTAAGGCTGTGAACAAGGGGGATGAGGATAAGATTTCCCAGGCTCTTGCCAAGATCATGAGCGAAGACAGGACTGTTCGTGTTGAGAACGATGGTGCTAACCGTCAGAGTCTGATCTATGGTATGGGCGACCAGCATCTTGATGTTATTGTCAGCATGCTGAAAGAGCGCTATAAAGTCGATGTAGAGCTTTCCAAACCGAAGGTTCCTTTCCGTGAGACCATCCGCAAGAATTCTGACGTAGAAGGCAAACATAAGAAACAGTCCGGCGGACATGGACAGTATGGACATGTTAAGATGCGTTTTGAGCCGTCTGGCGATATGGAGACTCCATACGTATTTGAGCAGGTTGTTGTTGGTGGTGCAGTTCCGAAGAACTACTTCCCGGCAGTTGAGAAGGGCCTTCAGGAATGCGTTCAGAAAGGACCTCTTGCAGCATATCCGGTAGTTGGTGTAAAGGCTACTCTTTATGATGGATCTTATCATCCGGTAGATTCCTCAGAGATGGCGTTTAAGATGGCTACTATCCTTGCATTCAAGAAAGGCTTCATGGATGCTTCTCCGGTACTGTTAGAGCCAATCGTTTCCATGAAGGTTACAGTTCCGGATAAATATACAGGTGACGTTATGGGCGATCTGAATAAACGTCGCGGCCGTGTTCTTGGAATGAATCCGGATCATAACGGAAATACCATTATTGAAGCTGACGTTCCTCTTCTTGAGATTTATGGATATTCCACAGATCTTCGTTCCATGACTGGCGGAAGTGGTGACTTCTCCTACGAGTTCGCCCGCTATGAGCAGGCTCCTGGAGATATCCAGCAGAAAGAGATTGAAGCACGGGCAAGTAAGGTTGACGCTGCTGATGAATAAGTAGTATAATGAGACGGAGAATTTCTTGAAGAAGTTCTCCGTCTTTTATGATGGAAGTTCATATGAGGAAAGAAGGAGGAATATTATGAACAGAAAAGTAATCAAAAAGATTATGTTGTTTTTACTTGCTTTTATGCTTGTATTTCCGGTTTATTCATTTGGAAAAGCAGAGGCAGTTCAGGCAGCAGCATTAAAAGCACCGAAGCTTTCCAAGGTGGTACGTGTAAATAAAAGTGTTAAAATCACCTGGAAAAAGAGTAAAGGCGCTTCCGGCTACTATGTTATGCGTAAGACAGAAAATAGTTCCTGGAAAAAAATCAAAACTGTGAAAGGCGGTTCCAAAACATCTTACACAGATAAAAAAGTGAAGAGTGGAACTACATACTACTACACAGTAAAAGCCTACAAAGGAAAGAAAGTAAGTTCCTATAACAAAAAAGGACTGAAAATCGTTTATGAGGTTCCAACCACAACGAAACCAGATACTACCGGCGGAAATGCCACGGCTACAGGTTCCACTGTTGCAAATACAGCTTCCGAATATACCATTGAAACGGATATGGTACTTTCCGGTTCCGGTTCCGGTTATCATGCGAAGCTGGTTGCCTGCACAGCGACCTCTGCAGTAAGCTTTGGTATCCAGTATGACAAGCATGCAAGAGCTCCTTATACAGGTAAGGCATGGTTCATGATCGAGAATGTAGCCCACAATGGTGCAGGCGGTCAGAACTATATCTGGGTTCAGGAAGCGGCCAGAGGTAAGACTTACCATGTAATGCTGGCTGTGAAAAAAGACGGAACCTGCAACTGCTACATCAACGGCAAACTTGTCAAAACAGTTAAAAACAGCAGTCTTGCAAACACAACTGTCTATCTTCGCGTGGAGGGTTCTGCAAGATTAAACGGAGATTCTGTAAATGCCACATTCAGCAATATTGAATTGAAGGCTGACGGCAAATATTATGCAGATAAGATCTGGGGTACACATGATTTCACAACCAATAAGGGAATCAAGGCAGATGCTTCCGGATATGCGGCTTCCAAGCGAGTAACGATCAAGGGAAAAGTAAAAGGACTGGCAAGTGGTCAGGACTGGGATAGTGCATACGAGCAGGTATCCGGAATCATTCAGTTTGTGAACTGATAGATTGAAATGTAACAGAATGCATAAATCCTTCATATATGGTGATGCCGCCGACAGGTGACACGTCCGTTTAGTAAAAGAAATAAAAACAGCATTCAGACAGAAGTATAAAAAATATATTCTGTCCGGATGCTGTTTTTCTTATAAAATAATAATCTTAGTATAGCATTTACAGGATCTTAGTTGTCCATTTACTGCAGTCCCACACCTGTGAAACCACATCCTGATAAAATTCCGGCTCATGGCAGATAAGAAGCACACTTCCACGATATTCCTTTAGTGCCTCCTTCAGAGCTTCTTTTGCATCCACATCCAGGTGGTTGGTAGGCTCGTCAAGAAGAAGGACATTTGTCTCTTTGTTTACCAGCTTGCAAAGTCGGACCTTGGCCTGCTCACCGCCGGAAAGCACACGGACCTGACTCTCAATATGCTTGGTGGTGAGACCGCATTTTGCAAGTGCGGAGCGTACTTCGTACTGGGTATAAGACGGGAATTCTGCCCAGATCTCATCAATACAGGTAGTTTTGTTGTCACCTTTTACTTCCTGCTCAAAATATCCGATCTGCAGATTGTCTCCTAATTCCCTGGTTCCCTTCAATGATGGGATCAGACCAAGAATACTTTTCAGAAGCGTGGTTTTTCCAATTCCGTTGGCACCTACAAGCGCGATTTTCTGGCCTCTTTCCATGGAAAGGGTGAGAGGGCGGGAAAGGGGCTCGTCATATCCGATCACAAGATCCTTTGTCTCGAAGATGTATTTGCCAGGGGTGCGTCCCTGTTTGAAGTGAAACTCCGGCTTTGGTTTCTCGGCAGCCAGTTCGATCACATCCATTTTGTCCAGCTTTTTCTGGCGGGACATTGCCATGTTTCTGGTGGAAACCCGGGCCTTGTTTCTGGCAACGAAATCCTTCAGTTCGCTGATTTCCTGCTGCTGGCGGCGGTAAGCCGCCTCTAACTGAGCCTTTTTCACTTCATAGACTTCCTGGAAGTGGTCATAATCGCCTACATAACGGTTCAGCTCCTGATTTTCCATATGATAAACGATATTGATCACATCATTGAGAAACGGGATATCGTGGGAAATCAGGATAAAGGCATTCTCATATTCCTGGAGATAGCGTTTCAGCCATGCAATGTGCTCTTCATCCAGATAGTTGGTGGGCTCATCCAGAAGAAGAATATCTGGTTTCTCCAGAAGCAGCTTGGCAAGGAGCACCTTGGTACGCTGTCCGCCGCTGAGATCTGTGACATCACGGTCAAGTCCAAGATCCAGAAGACCAAGTGCCCGGGCAACCTCTTCTACTTTGGAATCAATTACGTAGAAGTCGTGCATGGTCAGGGTATCCTGGATAGTTCCCAGTTCCTCCATAAGAGTTTCCATTTCTTCCGGGGAGGCTTCACCAAGGGAATCACAGATGGTATTCATTCGTTCTTCCAGTTCAAAAAGCCAGGAAAAAGCAGATTTCAGCACGTCGCGGATGGTCATGCCAGGAGCGAGGACAGAATGCTGGTCCAGATAACCTACGCGGACATTTTTTGCCCACTGAATCCTGCCCTCATCTGGCATCAGTTTGTCAGTTACAATATTGAAGAAGGTGGATTTTCCCTCTCCGTTGGCGCCTACCAGGCCAATATGTTCTCCTTTTAAAAGACGGAAGGAAACATCATGGAAAATGGCTCTGTCACCAAAGCCGTGGGTAAGGTGTTCAACATTTAAAATACTCATAGGTAACTCCTGTTCTTAAATCAGAGCGCGTTTGAAACAGGCTCCGGTGTATATAGATAGCAGCTTGCGGTTTGCAGAGCAGCCGTTTCGCAAATTCAGGGCTGCATGCAAAGAGGGAAAAACGGTTACAATCAGGATAGCTGCTGGATTCCTGCAATATCTGGTGAAGCCATCAGAGAATAGTTTGTATAATAAACTACAAATCCCGGTTTGGCTCCAGCCGGCTTCTTCACATTCTTTTTCTGGAGATAATCAATCTCTACCTTTGGTGCAGTGCGTCCCTTGGAATAAAAGGCTGCAAGATTTCCTGCTTCTTCAAAGGTGCGGTCCGGAAGTGTGCCGTCTTTTGTCTTTACCACAACATGGGAGCCCGGCATCTTTTTGGCATGGAACCACCAGTCATTTCCTGTGGCAAATTTAAAGGTTAGCTCATCATTCTGGTAGTTGTTTTTTCCTACATAAATATCGTAGCCATCGCTGGAAACATAGTGGAAGGGTTTGGATTTCACCTGCATCTTGGCACCTTTTTTGTTTCCGTAGTGGCGCTTCACATAGCCGTATTCCATCAACTCTTCCTTGATCTGGGAAAGGTCGCTCTCCTCTGCGGCAATGTCCAGGGCATTGGATATGGATTCCAGATGCTCGATCTCGCTTGTAGTATCTGCAATCTGAACCTCCAGAGCTTCCTGGGTACGTTTCAGCTTGCCGTAACGATCGAAATACTTCTTGGAATTCTCCTGGGGGGTCAGGGTAGGATCAAGAGGAATAGTGATTTCTTCTCCATTATAATAGTTCACAGCCTTAAAGGATTTGCAGCCTTCTTCCAGGCCGTAGCCGTAGGTGTTGATCAATTCGCCGTAAACCTTGTATTTGTCCTTTTTCTCAGTGTCTTTCATCTGCTTCTGCTGAAGGCTTAATTTTTTGCGGTTGCGGTCAAGGGCAGTCTGGACGATCTTTCGGAGATCCGCGGATTTCTGGCGGATACGGGTGATCACGTCGCGGGAAGCATAATAGGTTTCCAGCATCTCTGACACAGATTCAAAGGTCCGGGTGGTGAAGCCTTCTCCATATTGGGAAAAAGGAAGAACACCGTATTCAACCGGCTCGTCCCCTTTGAAAACAATAACCGGGGTAAATTCTTCCCCACGGATCTGCTCCATTAAACGGGTAAATTCTGTATAAAGCTGCTCTTTGGTATTCTCATCTAATGTCTGGACATCATCATTTCCATCAATGGAAGTGCGATAGCAAAGTTCCTGAGCCATTACAGGGCTGAAACCGGTAAGCGTCTGATAGAGAGCTTTGGAGACGGCATTGGATCTGCCGCAAACTTTCTCCATGAAATCCTCTCTGGAAATGGTAAGAGGATCCAGCTTGTCCTGAGTGTGGGGGATGAAATAAGGGCGTCCTGGCAGAACTTCACGTACAGAACTTACGTTGCAGGATACGTGCTTGATACTGTCCAGGATCATATTATTATCATCACAGAAGATAATGTTGCTGTGCTTTCCCATCAGTTCCATAATGAGAACCTTATGACACACATCACCAAGTTCGTTCAGGTGCTCCAGCTCAAATTCTACAACACGCTCCAGACCAGGCTGGCGGATCGCAGTGATCCTGGCGCTTCCGATGTGCTTGCGGAGAAGCATGCAAAAATTAGGTGCAGTCAAAGGGCTGATCCGGTTTTTGCCTGTAAAATAGATCAGAGGCAGGGAGGCGCTGGCGGAGAGAAGCAGACGCTTCTGACCATTTGCACCTTTTCCGGTGATCAGCAGTTCGTCACTTTCCGGCTGGGCGATTTTGTTAATGCGTCCCCCGGAGAGATTTTTATTTAATTCAGAAACCATTGCAGCAATGGTAATTCCGTCAAAAGCCATAAAAAAACTCCTTTCTGCTGACAGGTTACCGGTCACTCCGTGAACAGTAACCGTAACATGTAGACTTTATTATAACAGCAAAAAAAGGATTTGACTAGGGTTTTAGAATGAACTATAATAAATCTGTATGCGTAGGCAGCTGTGATCAGAGTGAACAGTAACCTACGTAGAGTTATTGCCTGAATATCAGAGACGATTCTGTTATGAGGAATGGTACTCTTTTCAGACAGTATTCGGAATAAAAATACAGAAAGAGATTACTATGATAAAAAGTATGACTGGCTTTGGAAGAGCCGAGGTGATTACAAAAGAGCGGAAAATCACCGTTGAGTTAAAATCCGTCAATCACAGATATCTGGATCTGAGTATCAAAATGCCAAGGAAGCTGGTTTTCCTTGAGGGTGCGATCCGGAATCTTATGAAGACCTATATGCAGCGTGGTAAAGTGGATGTGTTTATCACATATGAGGACTACACCTTAAGCTGTGGCGCACTGAAGTATAATAAGGAACTTGCAGGAGAATATCTTGCATATATCCGTCAGATGGCAGAGGAATTTGGCCTTGAGAACGATGTGAAGGCAGGAGCTCTTTCCCGTTATCCGGACGTGCTGACTATGGAGGAGCAGTCTGTAGATGAGGATGCGTTATGGGCAGTTCTGGAAGCACCGCTTCGTGAGGCCTGCGAGAAATTTGCCCAGTCCCGTGCAAGAGAGGGAGAGAATCTGAAGAACGACTTGATCGCCAAGCTGGATGCGCTTGATGAGAAGGTAAGCCAGGTAGAAGCCCGCTCTCCGGAGGTTGTGGATTCTTACAGAGAGAAGCTGGAAGCCAAGGTTCATGAGCTTCTGGAGGATTCCCAGATCGAAGATTCCCGTATTGCAGCAGAAGTTGTCCTGTTCTCCGACAAGATCTGCAACGATGAGGAAACCGTCCGTCTCCACAGCCATATCCAGGGAATGAAGAAGATGCTGGAGGAGAAGGAAGGCATCGGACGCAAGCTTGATTTTATGGCACAGGAGATGAACCGTGAGGCAAATACCATTTTGTCGAAATCAAGTGATCTGATTATCTCCAATATCGCGATTGATCTGAAAACAGAGATTGAGAAAATCAGGGAACAGGTTCAGAATGTGGAGTAACCCAGAGAATCAAAGACGTAAGCTTTCCTTATTGACAGAAGGGTGAAAACATGGCAAAATTAATCAATATCGGATTCGGTAATGTGGTGAATTCCCAGAAAATCGTAGCTGTGGTAAACCCGGATGCCGCTCCGGTGAAACGAATGGTTCAGAGTGTGAAGGGTTCCAATTCCCTTGTGGATGCCACTCAGGGAAGAAAGACCAAGTCTGTGATCGTTACCTCAGACCACATTCTGATATTATCTGCGATCCAGCCGGACACGATCGCCCGCAGATTTGCAGAAGTTATAGAAAATAAGGGAGAGGGCCATGAGTAGAGGAGTTTTGGCAGTTGTTTCCGGATTTTCCGGAGCAGGAAAAGGCACCATTATGAAAAGCCTGATGGCGAAGTACGACAATTACGCATTGTCTGTATCTGCCACCACCAGAAACCCCAGACCAGGGGAAGAAGACGGAAGAGAATACTTTTTCCGCACAAAAGAAGAATTTGAGGAAATGATCCGTCAGGATCAGCTGATCGAATATGCCCGGTACGTGGAGAATTACTACGGCACACCTAAGGCTTATGTGGAGGAGCAGTTGTCAGCAGGCCGGGATGTGATCCTGGAGATCGAGATTCAGGGAGCCCGCAAGATCAAGAAGAAATTCCCGGAAGCTGTGCTGGTATTTGTAACAGCGCCCTCCATGGAGGAACTGAAAGAGCGTCTTGTTGGAAGAGGCACTGAGACTGCGGAAGTGATCCACCAGCGTCTTGCAAGAGCTGCACAGGAGGCAGAAGGAGTTGACGAGTACGACTATCTGCTGGTGAATGACCAGCTGGAGGATGCTGTAGACAGGCTTCATAATATTATTCAGAGCGAACATTTCGCCATGAGGAGAAACCTTGGCTTTATCCATGAGATCCAGGCGCAGGCAGCAAAGTTTGTGGAAGAATAATCCAAATAAAGAGCAGATGAAACTGCCATAAAATGAAATATCGATTTGCGACTTTATTCACGAAAACATAGTTTGAAGCTGCGAATCTTTATAAAAATTATAACAATAATTACAATTTTTGAAAGGAGTATATATATGATCCATCCATCTTATTCTGAGTTAATCGAAGCAATCAATACGAACAATGAGGACGACGATGAGAGCATGGTGCTCAACAGTCGTTATTCCCTGATTCTTGCTACAAGCAAGCGTGCGCGTCAGCTGATCGGCGGTGCAAAGCCGTTAGCAGACAATGTAAAAGGCAAGAAACCTCTTTCTATCGCAATTGACGAGTTATATCACGGCAAGGTTAAGATCCTTCCAGGTAAACATGAGGAAGAGGATTTAGCAGAGATCGCAGGACATTCTGCAGAGAAAATTGCTTCTGAAGAACCTGCAGCTGCAGTTGATTCTGCTGAGTCTGAGGAGAGTGCAGAATAATATGAAATTACTGTTCATTTCCCTTGGATGTGATAAGAATCTGGTAGATTCTGAGGAAATGCTTGGAATGCTTGCTGCAGACGGACATGAGATCGTTGATGATGAGGACGAAGCAGAGGTCATTATTGTCAATACCTGCTGTTTTATCGGAGATGCCAAAGAAGAAAGTGTAAATACCATTCTTGAAATGGCAGAGAAGAAAAAGGCAGGTACCTGCAAGGTGCTGATCGTTACCGGCTGCATGGCACAGCGTTACAAGAAAGAAATTTCAGAGGAAATACCTGAAGTGGATGCCATTCTTGGTACAACCTCTTACGGCGATATCAGCAAGGCTGTAAAGGAAGCCCAGGCAGGCAGACACTTTGAAGAGTACAAGAGCATTGATTTTCTTCCGGATATTTCCGGTAAGCGTATGTTGACCACAGGTGGACATTTTGCATATCTGAAAATTGCAGAAGGCTGTGACAAGCATTGTACTTACTGTATTATCCCCAAGCTCCGGGGCAGCTACAGAAGCGTGCCTATGGAGCAGCTTGTAAAAGAAGCCCGGTCTCTTGCTGAAAAAGGGGTAAAAGAGCTGATTCTGGTTGCCCAGGAGACCACTGTATATGGTAAGGACATTTATGGAAAGAAATCTCTTCATGTCCTTTTAAAGGAGCTTTGCAAAATAAAGGGAATCCGCTGGATCCGTATTTTGTACTGCTACCCGGAAGAGATTTATGATGAGCTGATTCAGACTATGAAGGAAGAGAAGAAGATCTGTCATTATCTGGATCTTCCAATCCAGCATGCAAGTGACCGTGTGCTGAAACGTATGGGCCGCCGTACCACCAAGCAGGAGCTGGTGGATATTATTGGCAGGCTGCGCCGGGAGATCCCGGATATTTTCCTTCGTACAACCCTGATCAGTGGTTTTCCTGGAGAGACACAGGAAGACCACGAAGAACTGATGGAGTTTGTGGATGAGATCGAGTTTGACCGCCTTGGTGTTTTCCCATACTCTGCTGAGGAGGATACCCCGGCAGCCACTATGGAAGATCAGATTCCGGAGGAGGTCAAGGAAGCCAGACGCGATGAGATCATGGAACTTCAGCAGGAAATTTCTCTTGAAAAGGGTGAGAGCCGCGTTGGTCAGGTGCTGACTGTTATGATCGAGGGCAAGGTATCTGGAGAGAGTGCGTACATTGGACGTACTTACGGAGATGCGCCGAAGGTCGATGGATATATTTTTGTACAGACTGGCGAACTTCTCATGACAGGAGATTTTGCGAGAGTCCGGGTTACCGGAGCTCTGGAGTACGATTTGATAGGAGAGCTGGAAGATGAATACACCGAATAAACTGACTATTGCCAGAATGATCCTGGTACCGTTTTTTGTATTATTTATTCTGACTGGCTGGGGCGGAGATGCCAACCGCTATATCTGCCTTGCTATTTTTGTAGTGGCAAGTATTACGGACTGGTTTGACGGTCATCTTGCCCGCAAGAATAATCTGGTTACCAATTTTGGTAAATTCATGGATCCTCTTGCTGACAAGCTTCTTGTTTGTTCTGCACTGATCTGCATGATCGAGCTTGACCGCCTGCCGGCATGGTTCGTGATCATTATCATTGCAAGAGAATTTATTATCAGTGGCTTCAGACTGATCGCTGCCGAGAACGGCGTTGTCATCGCTGCAAACTACTGGGGCAAATTTAAAACTGCATCCCAGATGGTCATGATCATTCTTCTGATCCTGAACTTTGGGGGAGTTTTTGAAATACTGACACAGATTTTTGTATGGATATCACTTGCTCTGACGGTGATCTCTCTGATCACTTATATTGTGCAGAATAAGAATGTAATTTCCATGCAGGAATAAAATAGTCACTGCCTGCGGAATGCTTTTGCGTGCAGTGCGTGTGAATATCTGAATGTAAACCAGCCAGCATCTTTGTAAGCAGAGATGTTGGCCTTTTTCAAACATGCTCTGGAAAAGAGGTATATAAAAATGATTGCAGAACTTGTAGCTGTAGGAACTGAGATTTTGCTGGGAAACATTGTAAACACCAACAGCGCATATCTTTCTGAGAAATGTGCCCAGCTGGGACTTTCTGTTTACTATGAGTCTGTTGTGGGAGATAATCGCGACCGAATGAAAGCTGTGATCGCATCTGCCCTTGACAGATCTGATGTGGTAATTCTTTCAGGAGGTCTTGGACCAACTGAGGATGATCTGACTAAGGAAGTATGTGCTGAGGTAATGGGACTTCCTCTTTCTGAAGATCCTCATTCCCGTAAGCGTATTGAGCGCTATATGAAGGAATATAAGAAGAATCATCCGGACAGACGTGTGACCTCCAATAATTATAAGCAGGCGCAGGTTCCGGAAGGCGCTGTTGTGCTTGATAACCACAACGGTACAGCGCCTGGTCTGATCCTTGAGAAAAACGGTAAGACTGCCATTCTTCTTCCGGGACCTCCTAACGAGCTGATCCCTATGTTTGAGGAGTCTGTTTTCCCATATCTTCGCAAGAAACAGCCGGAGATCATCTGCTCCCAGGTTGTGAAGATCTGTGGAATCGGTGAGAGCCAGGTGGCTGCCGATATTCAGGATATGATCGAGGCCCAGACAAATCCAACGCTTGCCCCATATGCAAAGACAGGAGAGGTTCATCTCCGTATTACAGCCAAGGGTGAGGATGAGAAATCCTGCAAGAAGCTGATCAAACCTGTAGTAAAGGAACTTCAAAAGCGATTCGGCAAAAATGTATTTGCCCTGGATGCGGACAAAACGCTGGAAGAATCTGTTGTGGATCTGCTGAAGGAGAAAGAATTAACTCTATCTCTTGCAGAATCCTGTACAGGTGGTGCCATTGCTGCCCGCATTGTAAATGTTCCAGGTGCTTCCCAGGTGTTTACCCATGGATTTGTTACTTACAGCAACCGTGCCAAGAGAGAATGCCTTGGGGTGAAGAAATCCACGTTGAAAACAGTAGGAGCTGTTTCTGCAAAATGTGCCAGACAGATGGCAAAGGGCGGCTGCGCAGCTTCAGGAGCTGATATCTGTCTTTCTGTTACCGGCCTTGCAGGTCCGGATGGCGGAACCAGTGAGACTCCTGTTGGAACCGTGTTTATGGGTTGCTGCTGCAATGGACATACGGTTACCCGGGAATATCATTTTACCGGAAACAGGACCAAAATCCGTCAGCAGGCTGTTGCCAGTGCACTGGTGCTGCTTCGCGAGTGCATGATGGGAGAAGTTGAGGAGTAAGTTTTCTTAATCGCAGAAAATGCTTTACTTCATCATCTTCATCAGGTTTACCACTTTATCAAGCTTTGCACGTTCCCGTGGGCTTTTTCCCATTTTCAAAACCTCGATGATGGTATTGATTTCATTACTGTTAAAGTTCAGACCGGCATTTCTCCCCTGGGAAGCTGCATTCATAATAAAGGGCAGCAGATCAGAGGGAGATTTTCCGGCTCCTTGCCGGGCCATCTGCTGGAGCATGTCAAGCTTGTTTTTGTCTATATCTGCAAGCTTTGGATTATCCTGCCAGTTGTCATCCATATGGAATCATTCCTTTCTTATATAGTAATGCTGCCAATCGGCGACATGTCCGTTTTGAATGAAATTTTTCTGTTTTTACTGTCGTTCTTCTTCGCAATTATCTTCTGGAGATGGTTCATTCATCATCCTCAGCATTTCTGCCATGGTCATCATATTGGTGATCTGATCCAGAGTCTTTCGTATATCTCCAAAACAGTAGCGGCGCAGGTCGTTTATGACTTCAAGAGGCTGGGCAGGGGCTGCTGCAGCCTGTATATGCATGGCTTCTGACGGCTTTGTAAAAAGAGCGACTGTATTGGAAAGTTCCCTGGCTTTTGCAAAAACGGACAGAAACTGTTGCTGCCTGGGTGGAAAATAGGGGATGAGAGCTTTTAACAGCTGTCCCTGGTCAGTTCCCACCATCTGATCCAGAGCTGTCTGGGCAATATATTCCTGATCCATAAAAATCCCTTTTCTATATCTATGTTGTTGTTATTAAAATATGATGGCGGTTTGAAAACGGTGAAATTTCCTGCAAATTGTGACGCATATCTTGCAGAAAGCATTTTTCAAACACGCTCTGACATCTGTAACATATTCTATAGCAGGGGGATATATGAATTTCCCGCAAAGTCAGGAGGGAAAGTTATGAGAAGAGAGAATGAAAAGCTTATTATAAATGGAAATGCCATATACGAGTTGGATCTGGAATGTGTGCGAAAGAAGCAAGGGAAACAGGAAGGAAATGGCAGGTGTGAGGAGCGGTCAGAAGAAAGAAGACAGTCTGTAAACCATATCAGGGATTAAAAGTAATTTGCAGAAAAGAGCTTCTTCCCAGAACGTGGTTGGAAAAGAAACAAGGAAACGTAAGAATGCTTTTAGAATATGCCTGAAAAAGGGGACAGGGGAAAATTCCCGCTGTCCCGATTTTTTTGAAAAGGACTGAGAAGACAGCCCTTTTTCATATGTGGGAAACTCAGATCAGCAGCCGCAGCCATTTCCCCATCCACCGCAGAGAAGCAGAAGGATGATAATGATCCAGCAGCAGTCACCATTTCCGTTGCCACAGCTGTTGTTGCAGCCAATACCGTTGCCGCCGCATGCGCAAAGAAGAATGATGATCCAGAGAATATTGCATCCACAGGAGCCGTTCCCAAAGGAAAGCCCACATCCATTGTCACATCCACAGCCATTATTACAACCGCAGTTACCACATCCGCAACCGGATCTTTCCTCGCCGCAGCCACAGTTTGTAGCAGCTAAATCACTCATGCTGTTACCTCCAGAAAATGTTTACAGTTCATCATATGGAGGGGACAGGGGGTGTGTGACAAAGCAGTTGACAGAAAAGAGAAATTTGGCTATAATAAACTGAAATGTAATATTTCTGTAATCTTTGAAAAGAATTCGACATAAAATATATAAAACAAGGATTGATTTGTTAAGAATTAAGTCTGCGAAGCAAACGCTGTTTTTTGTGAACAAAGTTCACAGAAAACCCGAGAATCTCAGCGCGAAATCATGCGAATGCATGATTTCTGTGCATCGCGAAGCGTGTTACTGGTCACGGAGTAAACAGTAACTGTTTGTGAAAAGCAGAGGTGGGAAAGCTTCGGAATTAGTCAGGTCAAAGAGAGGAAAATGCTATGATAAAAGAAGAGAGAAACAGAAAGCAAAGTCTGGCTCTGGTGCTGCTTGTGATTGCCACATTATGTACGATTTTTCTGATGACAAGGGATGTTCAGGCTGCGAAAGCCGGATTTAAGACTATAAACGGCAAGACCTACTACATAACAGCCAGCGGAGCCAAGCAGAAAGGCTGGCTGACTCTGAAAGGCAAGAAATACTATTTTAATAAAAAAACAGGCGTACAGTTAAAAGGCTGGCAAAAAGACAGTAAGGGCAGAAACATCCGGTATTTTACCAAGGGAAAAGGTGTGATGGCCACCGGTTTTCTGAAGAGCGGAACCATAACCCGTTATTTCAGACCTTCCAATGGTAAGCTTGTCCGCGGCTGGCTGACCTTAAAGGGTAAGAAATATTATTTTACCAGCGGAACCGGCGCTATGGTAAAGGGCTGGCAGACCACAGCTAAGAAAGAGAAACGTTATTTCAAGAGCAATGGTCAGATGCTTACCGGCTGGTTTACAGATTCTAAGGGATATACCCGCTATTTTAATACCAGCACAGGTATTATGTATACCGGACTTAAGACTGTAGATGGAAATATCTATTATTTTTCCAAGACCAGCGGAGTCCGTTATCAGAAAGGCTTTGGCAAGGTTGGAAGCAAGCGGTATTATTTCAGTACCACAGATGGCAAAGCGCAGACCGGCTGGCTGAGTCTGGATGGAAACAGCTACTACTTTGGAACAACGGGCGTGATGTACGTAAACACTACAGCTTCCATTGGAGGAAAGACCTACGCGTTTGATTCCAATGGTGTTGCTTCCGAGAAACAGGTTTCAGAAAAGGATGACAATGACAGCAGTATTACCTTTACCTGGTATGATGAGAAACGTGGCCGCAATTTTACTATTATGAAGGAGCTTAAGAGTCATCCGGGAGTTGCAGATGGAACCAAGTCTGATCTTGATATTCTGGCAGCTGTCTGCGAGGCTGAGGCAGGAGACCAGGGAATTGCAGGTATGAAGGCAGTTGCTCTTTGCCTTTTGAACAGAACTCTGGACAAGGAGTTTCCGTCCAGTGTCCGTTATGTGCTTTACCAGGGAACTACCTTCCCCCAGTATTCAGTCGTGACAAACAACCAGCTGCTGAAACGTCTGAATGGTCAGTTTATTGACCGGGCAAGCGCTTATGAAGCTGCCCAGCAGGCACTTGACAGTTTTAATGCTTATGTGCTGAATGGTACACCGCGTACAGTAAGCGGAATCAAGGCCAAAGATTTTAATTATAAGTATTTTATGATGACTTCTGCATTCTGGAAACAGCCATTGAATTTTAAAAAGGTTGTATATGAGACATACAAGGATCATACATTTTTTGTGGACTGGGTATAAAGGTAGCTATACAGATGTAGAAACAGTATAAATGATAATAGCAAACTTTACTGCGGTGAGTTGCTAAAATACAAAGCTAAAATCCTTGACAAAAACAGACAGCCTTTGTATACTTGCAAGTATTAAATGAGAAAGGCTTTGAAGGGAACAAGTAGCTTTGGAAAGAGCACACAGAGAGCTGCCGGATGGTGAGAGGCGCGTGCAGAGATCCATTGTGAATACATCCCGGAGCTTTGCACTGAACGGTTTGGAAGCGGCAGAGACAGCAGCGGACAGGCGCTTGTGATCGCTTGCAGAAATCCAGTAGGCTGTGACGGGGTGGCATACGTTATCATGCCGGGGTGATAATTCTGAAGAGTATTCGAAGATATTTATTCTTGGACAGTATTGTCTGTGTGGATAATCGTCTGGAAGAATTTTTCAGTATGGTCACTTATCGAGGCAGAAAGTGCGAGCTTTCTGTAAATTTAGGTGGTAACGCGGGACCCGGTTCTCGTCCTAAAGGGGCATGAGAACCGGGCTTTTTATATTTGCAGCGGCTTTTTTCGTGAAGAGAGAATAAGCAGCTCATATATCTATTTTACAGGAGGAAAATAAAATGACAGTTTGGGAAGAACTGAAAGCCAGAGGCCTGATCGCCCAGGTAACAGACGAAGATGAAATCAAAGAAATGGTAAATAACGGAAAGGCAACTTTCTATATTGGATTTGACCCAACCGCAGACAGCCTTCATGTAGGACATTTCATGGCACTTTGCCTGATGAAACGTCTGCAGATGGCAGGAAACAGACCAATCGCCCTTCTTGGCGGCGGAACCGGTATGATCGGTGACCCATCCGGAAGAACCGACATGCGCCAGATGCTGACGAAAGAGACCATTCAGCATAACATTGACTGTTTCAAGAAACAGATGGAGCGTTTCATCGACTTTTCTGATGGAAAGGCACTTATGGTAAACAATGCAGAATGGCTGATGAACCTGAATTATGTGGAGCTTTTACGTGAGGTTGGAGCTCACTTTTCTGTTAACCGTATGCTTACAGCAGAGTGCTACAAACAGCGTATGGAAAGAGGCTTAAGCTTCCTGGAATTTAACTACATGATCATGCAGAGCTATGACTTCTATATGCTGTACCAGAAATACGGCTGCAATATGCAGTTCGGTGGCGATGACCAGTGGAGCAACATGCTTGGCGGTACTGAGCTAATCCGCCGTAAACTTGGAAAAGACGCATATGCTATGACAATCACCCTTCTTCTTAACTCAGAAGGCAAGAAAATGGGAAAAACACAGTCTGGCGCTGTCTGGCTGGATCCAAATAAGACATCTCCGTTCGATTTCTACCAGTACTGGAGAAATGTGGACGACGCAGATGTTATCAAATGCATGAAGCTTCTTACCTTCCTTCCACTGGAAGAAATCCAGGAGATGGAGAAATGGGAAGGCAGCCAGCTGAACAAAGCAAAAGAGATCCTTGCATTCCAGCTTACCGAGCTTGTTCATGGAACAGAGGAAGCGAAGAAGGCAGAGGCTGGAGCCAAGGCACTTTTTGCAGGCGGAGCTGATACAGAGCATATGCCGACTACTGAGCTTGCAGCAGAGGATTTTGACGAAGAAGGAAATATCGACCTGATCAGCCTTCTTGTAAAATCCGCTCTTGTAACAACCCGTTCCGAGGGAAGAAGAGCCATCGAGCAGGGCGGCGTTTCCGTTGACGGTGAGAAAGTGACGGACATCAGACATGTACTTTCCAAAGACGCTCTCACAGGTGACGGTATTGTCCTTAAGAGAGGAAAGAAGAAATTTAATAAAGTATTTGTAAAATAAGATCATAAAAGGGGACCAGATACGCTCTAAATCTGATCGTTGATGCGAAAACAGATTTTTGTACTGGTCCCCGACTTATGCAAAAAATATTTTGACCGTGATAAAGATATATGCTATCATATAAACCATGCAAGCATTCCAATAAGAGGAATGCACGTTATTGTTTACAGTAACGAAAGTACTTCTTTATTGCGTAGGAGGAGAATTGAAATGAAGAAATACGGAGTAAACGAACTTCGAAAAATGTTTCTGGATTTCATGGAGAGCAAGGGACATCTTGTTCTGAAAAGCTTTCCATTGGTTCCACAGGGCGATAAAAGTGTCCTGCTGATCAATGCAGGAATGACACCACTGAAACCATATTTCACAGGAGCAGAGAAACCACCCCGTACAAGGGTCAGCACATGCCAGAAATGTATCCGTACAGGTGATATTGAGAATGTAGGTAAGACTGCACGTCACGGTACATTCTTTGAAATGCTTGGTAATTTCTCTTTTGGAGATTACTTTAAAAGAGAGGCCATTCACTGGTCATGGGAGTTCCTGACTGAGGTGGTAGGTCTGGATGCCAGCCGTCTTTATCCGTCTGTTTATCTGGAGGATGATGAGGCTTTCGATATCTGGAATAAAGAGATTGGAATTCCGGCAGAGCGTATTTTCAAATTTGGCAAAGAGGATAACTTCTGGGAGCACGGCGCAGGTCCCTGCGGTCCATGTTCCGAGATCTACTATGACCGTGGAGAAAGATATGGCTGCGGCAAGCCGGGATGTACAGTTGGCTGTGACTGCGACCGCTACATGGAAGTATGGAACAACGTATTTACCCAGTTTGAAAATGACGGAAACGGCAATTATACAACTCTGAAACAGAAGAATATTGATACCGGCATGGGTCTTGAGCGTCTGGCGGTTGTTGTCCAGGACGTAGATTCCATTTTCGATGTAGATACCATCTGTTCCCTTCGTAACCTGGTAAGCAGGATTTCCGGCAAACCGTATGGGGTACATCATGAGGACGACGTTTCCATTCGTCTGATTACAGACCATATCCGTTCTGCAACATTCATGATCTCCGATGGTATCATGCCTACCAATGAAGGACGTGGATATGTACTTCGCCGTCTGATCCGCCGTGCTGCAAGACACGGAAGACTTCTGGGAATTGAGGGAAACTTCCTTGCTACTTTAAGTGCAGAAGTAATTGACGGTTCCAAGGATGGATATCCGGAACTGGAAGAAAAGAAAGAGTTTATCTTCAACGTTCTCACCAACGAGGAGAACCAGTTCGGTAAGACAATCGACCAGGGACTTCGTATCCTGGCTGATATGGAAGAGGCTATGAATGCAGCAGGAGAGAAGACACTTTCTGGTGAAAACGCATTTAAATTATATGATACTTACGGATTCCCTCTTGATCTGACCAAGGAGATCCTTGAGGAGAAGGGCTACGAGATCGACGAGGAAGGTTTCAAGGCTGCTATGGATGAGCAGAGAGAGAAAGCACGTTCCTCCCGTGAGGTAACCAACTATATGGGAGCTGACGCTACTGTATATGACCAGATTGATACTTCTGTTACCACAGAGTTTGTTGGATACGATCACCTTTCCTTTGAATCTCCGGTTACTGTTCTTACCACAGAAGCTGAGATCGTAGATTCCCTGATGGAAGGACAGAAGGGTACTGTTTTCGTAGAGAAAACACCTTTCTATGCAACTATGGGTGGTCAGGTTGGAGATACCGGTGTGATCGAGACTGCAAATGGCAAATTCATCGTAGAAGATACCATCAAGCTTCGCGGCGGCAAATTCGGTCATGTAGGATATATGGAATCTGGCATGATTTCCAAGAGAGAGACCGTTTCTCTGAAAGTAAATGTTGCTGCAAGAAAAGATATTGAGAAGAACCACAGTGCGACACATCTTCTTCAGAAAGCTCTGAAAGAAGTTCTTGGTTCTCATGTAGAGCAGAAGGGTTCTCTTGTAACTGCTGACAGACTTCGTTTCGACTTTGCCCACTTCACAGCTATGACTGCTGAGGAAATCAGTAAAGTTGAAAAAATTGTAAATGAGCAGATTCAGGCAGGACTTGAGGTTCATACCGATATCATGGATGTTGAGGAAGCAAAGAAGTCCGGTGCTATGGCACTGTTTGGCGAGAAGTATTCCCAGAAGGTACGTGTGGTATCTATGGGTGATTTCTCCAGAGAGCTCTGTGGTGGTACCCATGTTGCAAATACAAGCTCCATCATGCTGTTTAAGATTGTTTCTGAGTCCGGTATCGCAGCAGGTGTCCGCCGTATTGAGGCACTGACCGGAAACGGGGTTCTGGAATACTATAAGAAGCAGGAAGCACTTCTTCACGAGGCTGCCAAGGCTCTGAAAACAAACCCTTCCGAGATGATTGAGAAGATCACACATCTTCAGGGTGAGGTGAAGGCTCTTGCAAGTGAGAATGAATCTCTGAAGAGCAAACTGGCTCAGGGTGCTCTGGGAGATGTTATGAATCAGGTTGTAGAAGTAAAAGGTGTGAAACTCCTTGCTGCCAAGGTAGAGGGCGTTGACATGAACGGACTTCGTGATCTTGGTGACCAGCTGAAAGAGAAGCTTGGCGAGGGCGTCGTTGTCCTTGCAGCAGTAAATGAGGGCAAGGTGAACCTTCTTGCAATGGCTACTGATTCTGCACAGAAAGCAGGAGCACATGCAGGAAACCTGATCAAAGCTGTTGCTGCAATCGTTGGCGGCGGCGGTGGCGGTGCTGCCTTGGGTGCTATTATCGGAGGTATTGCCGGACAC
>ENA-ORUQ01001274-ORUQ01001274.1-human-gut-metagenome-genome-assembly--contig:-NODE-1274-length-24862-cov-11.468779_pt1 | contig 24862 bp, 35 predicted proteins | sample MGYA00242081_ERZ509211 | MGnify/ENA primary metagenome ERZ509211 (study PRJEB26280, sample SAMEA2338785) | human gut metagenome | biome: human gut; feature: human-associated habitat; material: faeces...
GTCAACACCGGCACAGGCGGCTGGAGCCAACAGCCGGCCCAGACACAGCAACCCGCCCAGCCTCCGGCCGATGATCCGTGGGGCGCGCCGTCGGACGACCAGTCATCATTCGGAGGTTTCGGCAAACCCGATCCGGAACCGGATTTCTAAGGAGCAGCAATGAAAGCCAGCGAACAACAGGCGCTCATCCCACAGGAAGCCACGCCCGACACACTCATCGACCTCATCGGCAAGACCCAGCAGGTCACCAAAGCCGCGGCCGTCGTGCTCAAGGCATGCCGCACCGTCATGGACACCCACACCAAAAAGGAGCACATCGACAAGTGGGGAGGCATCCACGCCATCACCGAAGCCGTGTACGACTGCGCGGACCTCGCGCAGCGCATCCTCGACGCCGGCTTGGCCATGGAGAACATGTGCGCGAAGCCCGCCACGTCACGGCAGATGATCCTCATCGACGACCTGCGCCGCAGCCTCGACATGGACGACGGCGACGTGGAGGCGACCGTCGATCCGGACACCGGCGAGATCGACTGAACCACGGAAGGAGCAAGAGAGATATGTGGTTCATCATCGACGACCAGATGGCCGACGACAGGCGCATCCGCCGCCTGCCGCTCGCCACCGTCGGACTATGGGTCAAGCTGTGCGTCATCCACTCCAAAGGCATCTCGATGCAGGCCAAGGACCCGGCCGCGTACCCCGGCCACTTCGACAAGCTCGACCTCAAGGACGCCGGCGGCACCATGAAACAGCTCCAGCAGCTCATCGACTCGGGCCTCATGGAGGAGCACGACGGCGGATGGCGCCCCGTCTACGCCGAAGGCATCTGCAGGGAGCCGAAGATGCTGACCGAAGAGCAACGCGAGGCGCGCCGCAAGGCCGGAAGCAAGGGAGGACGCCGCAAGGCGGCCAACCAGAAAGCCAAGCAAACGTCTGGCGACTTGCCGGAAAACAGCCAAGCAAACGGAGAGCAAAACAGTAGCGAGATGGGTAGCAAACCGTCTAGCAAGTTGCTAGAGGACAGCCAAGCAAAAACATGGCATAAAACCGATACCGATACCGATAATCCCTCTCCGACCCCTCCCGCCGGCAAACCGAAGCAACCCGCCACGCCGGAATCCGGCTTCGACCATTTCGCCGAAGCCTACCCCGGATCCGTCGGCGCGAAAGGCCGCAAGACCGAAGCCGAAGCCAGAGCCCTGTACGCGGCCATCGCCGGAAACCCCGTCGAACTCGCCCGGCTCCAAGCCGCGCTCCGCCGCTACAAGCACGCCGTCAACGACGGCCAGATCCGCAGAGGCCACATTCCACGGCTCAACACATGGCTCCGCGACCAATGGGAAACCTGGGCGCCCGAGCCAATCTCGCCGCCGCCAAGCCACAAGCACACCTGGACCTGCGAACACGTCCACCAGCTCATGGATCCGCATGAGGACGAATACGACCACACCGGAAGCCTCCGCAACGGCAACCCAAGCGAATGGTGGAAGGCATGCCAGGCGTGCGCAGACGAACTCAACAACCAAGAAACCAGCAAGGAGAAGCAATGAGCAGCTACCAAAGCAACCAGATCAAGCTCATCAACACGAGCCTGATCGACCCCCACCCCGACAATCCACGCAAAAACATCGGCGACGTGACCGACCTCGCCGCCAGCATCAAAACCAACGGCCTCCTCACGCCCCTCAGCGTCGTACCCAACGGCGAGCGCTACAGGGTCATCGCCGGCCACCGCAGGCTCGCCGCATGCAAACAGGCCGGAATCGTAGCCGTCCCATGCTTCGTGCTCCAGCTCAACCCATTGCAGCAGTTGGAGGCCATGGTCACCGAAAACTGCCAGCGCGAACAGCTCACCGTCCTCGAGGAGGCCGACGCCATCCAGGGCATGCTCGACCTCGGAGCCACTACCGCCAACGTCGCGCACAGGCTCGGCCGAAGCGCCGACTACGTGCGTGACCGCGCCAAGGCCGCCAGCATCAAGACCGAGGTCAGAGCGACCCGCGACGATTTCAGCCAGCTCACCATCGGCCAGCTCGTGGCCATAGCGCGATATGACGGCCAGCCGGACAGGCAGAAGAAGCTCGCGGAGGCGGCCGGCACTTCGAACTTCGACTACATCCTCCGCAACATCGAACGCGACGACCGCGACCGGCAATGGATCGAATCGGTCGCCGCGCTCCTCGGGGAGCCCGACAACGGCATCAACCTCATCCCCGACCCCGAAAAGCCCTACAGCGACCCGGAATGGCGCTACAGCGGCTGCATGTTCCCATCCACCGGCACCCCCGAAGAAACCATCGAGAAGATCCGCGAACAGAACCCTGCAGCCGTATCCATCCACACGGTCTCGCAGCAGGTCTACCTCTGGACCCGCCGCGACAAGACCGCCGACGCCGAAAAGGAAGCCCGACGAGCCGCCGAACAAGCCGAACGTGACGCCCGCAGGCACGCGCTCGAGGAATACGCCGCCGCATCCGCCGACAAGCGCATGGCATGGCTCCACGCCAACCTCCACGGCGTCAAACGCGACAAGCTCGTCGAAACCACGGCCCGGCTCGGACTCCTGCAGATCATCGACCCGGACCCGCAGGGCTACACGTCGGCGCTGAGCATATGGAACGACAAATGCGGCGTCGAACAATTCGCTACCATCAGCGGCATCGAACCGGAACGGGCGCTCGCCGAACTCCGCTACCACCTCGACGAACCCGACTGGGCGGTCTGGGCGGTGCAAATCCTCGCCGCCCGCATCGAATGGTTCATCGACCCGACCGACTGGACCATCGCCAACGACATCGGCAGACGCATCCCCGGCTACTACCAGATCCTCCAAGACCTCGGCTACACGCCCACCGACGACGAAACCAGCCACCTCGACCAGCTCATCGCCGCCATCACCGAAGCCGACTCCGACGAAAACGAAGAAGACGAGGAGAACAACCAATGACCAGGGAACAACTCGACAAACTCAGCCGCCTCCTCACCGACACCGCCCAGACCGCCAGCACAATCGAACTGCGAGCGCTCGCCGGTGGCAGGGCGGATGACGGCATCGTGGCGTTGGCGGCCGGGTTGAGGGCCAATTGCACTTCGTGTTTGGTGCTGGTCGACGGTCTGATGCAGGAGGGGGGTGCGTTGTGAGTGAGTTCGATGATTCGAAGCGTGCCGCTTTGGAGCGGCAGGGTTGGCATTGTCTGCATTGCGGGACGAACATCCATGATCCGTCATGCTGGCCTGGACGCTCCGGCCATCACCGTCAGCTGCGGCGGGCGGCGGATCCGGATGTGAGGCACAGTCCGGCCAACATCGTCGAACTGTGCGGCAGTGGGACCACAGGCTGCCATGGGTGGGTTCACCAGCATGTGAAGGAGGCCGAACGCCTCGGGCTGATAGTCCCGCTCGGCAGGGATCCTCTCTCCACCCCAGTGCGCGACTGGCAGGGGAGATGGCTCTGGCTCAACCAGGACGGCACGGCCACGCCATTGACCATGCGCGAAACATTGACAATTCAAACGGAAGGAATGACAAATGCACGAGAATAACGGCAAACCGGAGGCGCTGCTGTGGATCGACTTTGAGACCACAGGCGTGGACAGGCGCAAAAGCCTGCCATTGGAGATCGGTATGGAATGTACCGACATGCTGGGCGAACAAAAGTTCGGATCATTGTCCCGCATCATCCGCCCGGACAGACTCGACCTCCTGTCCATGAGCCCCGTCGCCTTCTCCATGCACACCGACAACGGCCTGCTGTTCGAACTCATGGGAGGCTCCGTGCGCAATGACAGCATGGTCGTCGTGGCCAACGCCGTGGAGGAATTCCTTGACTCGCTCTCCCAGCGCTTCTCCCTCGTCCCCGCGGGGACCAACGTGGACTTCGACCTTGACTTCCTCCGCCGACTCAACCTCAACCCTGACGCGTGGCTCACCTACCGCAAATACGACATGGCCACCATCCGCCGACTCGTCACCGTGCTCGGCGCCCCGGATCCATACCAGGGCGACAGCGGCCCGCACCGGGTGAAATCCTGCATCGCACGCGACATCAAAGACTACAAGGCCATGCTCGAGACACTCGCCGTCAAGACGGGAGACCACAAGTGAGAAAGACCATCAGCCACCTCGCCGACCGGCTCGGAGACGCCATGGCCACGCTGTTCACCCTCCTCGCGCTGCTGCTCATCCCGCACGCCGTCATCAGGGCGATCATCGGACAGGCGCTCCACCAGTGGACACCAATCACGTGGCTCGCCATCCACACCGCACTGACCATCGCGGCGCTCGCCACCAGCCTCGCCAGCTACGCGATCGCCGCACTGCTCGCACCGCCAAGACCGGAGACCTACCAATGACCGAAGACCAGCAAGACCAGCTCGTCATCAGCCTCGACACGCAATACGCCGTCGCGCACGCCATCTACAACCGATTCCACGCCAACGGCCACCGCAAACACCTCACGTGGGAAAACCTCGACGACGACGGCCGCGAACCATGGCGCCTGATAGCCAAGGACGCGATCACCGAGATGCTGGCCAGCCCGGAGATCGGAGGAACGGCATGAGCCACACCGCGATAATCCTCCTGGCGCTCGCCTTCCTGATCGGCTGGATGGGTGGCCGGGAATGAGCATCATCGTCCCATTGCACAAGTGGCGGTCGGCCGACCCGGCCATCCTGATCGGCCGCCGCTGCATCGCCCAAACCGACCAGGACGTCGTCATCGACGGCCGGCTCGAACTCATCCGCCGGCCGGACGGCACCGCCACCCTCCGCTTCCAAGGCATCAGAAGCCTCGCCATCTACGGAAAGGAATGAAATGCACACCGTCAGAATCGCCACCAACCCACGCAAATGGCGCAGACCCGCACCCTGCCCGGCATGCCGCCAGTCACAGCCGCTCATCCTGACCCTCGGCGCCATCTACAACCTCCGAACCCGCCAACCGGTCAACACTATCTACGGCTGCATCTGCCCCAACTGCCGGCACAAATGCATCCTCCACGTCGACGGCAAAAACCTCAACAAGGCCATCCGCCTCTGGAACCACCACGCCAGCCACCATCAAAGGAACGAACAATGAGAAACACCATCTGCGCCACCCTCACCACCATCACCCTCGCGCTCTGCGTCGCGCTCGCCGGATGCGGCAGCTCGGCCAAAGCATCCACGCAGGCGCATTCGGCCAAACCCATCGACTCGCAATGCACCGATGGAGGCACCACCCATGGTTTCTACGAGTGCGCCATCACGTTGTCCGATACACGAAAGGTGGACTGCGTCGTCTACGCATGGGAGAAACAAGGCGGCCTGTCCTGCGACTGGAGCCACGTGAGCGGAGCGGACAAGGAGCCGGGGCAGTGAGCTACCAGGAATTCCGTGGACTGTACGTCATCTGCGACGAGTGCCACACAAGCCTTTTCGTCGATGACGCGACCGATGAGGACGCCGACAACGAGGCCGCCGACCACGGCTGGCAATGCGACGAGCTCCAAGGCAGGCACTACTGCCCGCTCCACTGGCACGTCGAATGCCACGACTGCGACATCACCGACAGTGGAGCGCCGGACGAACTGGAAGCCGCAGGATGGCACATCGACCGCGATTACCCAGACGACAGCCTCTGCCCGAACCACCACCATCTCTCATGCCGCGAATGCCGCAAGTGGGACGTCGGACCGCTGCATCGGCTCGAATACGAGGGATGGCAGCTCAACTCCACCGACCCCAACGACAGCCTCTGCCCCGAATGCGTCAAAGCCAAGGAGGAAACAAAATGAGAAACAGCGACGCAGACATCGCCATCGACGTGCTCAACAAACTCATCGCCCAGGAACTCGAGGCCGCGAGCGCCGGGCAGCGTTATGGCAATAGGCCCCTCGAGGAATGCGCGACGATCAGATCCAACGCCTACACCTTCGCCAGGGACAAGATTCGTGAGGCGCTCGCCGATGCCGTGGAGGAGCGGGACGCGCGGAACCCGTTCCAGTGTCAGCGTGATGAGTTGGTCGCGCAGGATATGCATACGTGCGATCTGTGTCGCAGGCGGGTGTCCAGTCCGGTCTATGCCGTGCATCTTGCCTATATGGATCAGGCAAAGACCGCCTCGGAGGTGTGCGCCGACTGCATGTGGCGGCTGAAATTCAGTCCTATCCGGACCATCTCGCTGGATGCCTACCGTCTTTTCGAGCGGTGGCGCCTGTCCCAATCGGAGGCCGACGCATGAAAGACCGGACGCCACATCTGTGCCGGAACGCTCTCGGAACCGCCATCTGCGCCAGCAACGGCATCGGACCAGGGCGTAGCACCTTCCCACGCCACCGCCTGCAGCACTGCGTCGTCTGCAGCAGGTGGTGGAAAGCCACAGCCGTCTCGACGCACCTGACCATCTGGACCGAAATGCCCGAATGGATCATCCGGATGCTCTGGCACAGCATCTGGGAATCGGCCGAAAATCATCCCACCAAGGAAAGAGGAAACCATGAGTAAGGAAACACTCAAACCGCCACTGCCACCAATCGACGGCCGCACCGAAGCCGCCGCCGAACGTCTGTTCGGGCTCAAATGGGCACTCCGCAAGGACTCCACCGAAAGCATCCACAAGGAATGGCAGACCGCACCGGAATGGATCCGCGACGGATACCTGCGCCAAGCCATCGAAGTGCTATCCGCGGCCGACCAAGCGGACGGCGCCACCGCCAGCGACTACAAGGAGCGCATGCGCGTCGAATACCAAGAGCTCACCGGCCGCGCCGACAAGCTCAGGGACATGCTGCAGCGGTACGCGGATGGCACGCTCGACTTCGAGCCCACCTGCCCGATCACTCTGCTGAGCAGGCAGCTCGACGTCATGGACGCATACGCCGGTCTGCTCCGCCATAGAGCCAAGATCGAACACGTCCACCTCGAAAAACAGGACTCCGCCACCGAATAAACAAAGAACCCGACCTTCCGGCCGGGCTCTGGCATTACCGCAAACCAGACTACCACGCCGGAGGGAATCGAACAAATGTACGAACCAACCAACGAATCCCAACCAACCACCACCAACACCACAACCACCACCAACACCACAACAAACACCAGCCAAACAACACCAGCGCTCGCCGGTGTGTGCCTCGTCTGCGGCGGAGAATGCGCTGTCGGCGACACCATGTGCGCGAGATGCGATGGGCTGATGCGCGGCTGGCTGCGGGAATATCCAGCATGGTTGGATTCGCTGCATGAGTTCCTGGACTCGACCGCGCACTACGGAGGCCGCCAGCCTGGACGCGTCAACCTTCCAGCCGCGCCGACGCCAATCCGATTGCCGGTGCTCGACCACATGCAGGCCATCGAGGATGCCGCGATCGCACTCTGGCGCCGGTTGTACGCTCCGCCCGCCATGCCTTGGGCGACCTATGGCGTGCATCCGCCGCTGGTGGACATGCTGCGTGTCTGCGCCGGCAGTCCTCGACTGCGCCGCATGCCTGACATCGCCGACTTCTACCATGAGTGGGAGTCGATGGTCCGAAAGACGCTGGACATCATCGACGTGCCGCCCTCCAAGCACGGCATCGGAAGATGCCCGAACCCATTATGCGGTGTCGAACTGTCGGCGCCCATCGACGCGGTCGAGGTCACCTGCCCCGTATGCGGCGGCACTTACCGCGTGGTGGACGTGCGGCTCGGCTTCCTGAAAGAGTGCATCGCATCCGGCAAAGCGTTCACGGCAGGGGAATGCGCCGAACTCCTGTGCGAATGCGGGTTCCAATGCGGCGTGAACACGATCTACTCGTGGCGCAGTCGTGGCAGGATCCAACCAGCCGGCAAGAACGGGAAGGGACAGCCGCTCTACCGTCTCGCCGACGTGCACAGGCAGCTTTCCCGACGCGACTCGATTTGACGTTTCTCGAAGTGCAAGGCATAATTGCCAGTGGATTAGAGGGTTCAAACCGAAGACATGCGGTTTGAACCTTTTTCATATCCACCTTGGATTCTCCTAACTCCTTGGGTTGCGTAACACCGTCCTGTCCGAACGGCATATCGGACACGCTCCGCCCACTCCCGTCAGAGTGGACATACCCCAATGTGGCAGGCAAGCCAATCCCGTGCTTCCGTGATGCGGTGATGCTCAAATCCGCCTGCCGGTATGCCTTCGTAGGAATCAGTGGTAGATCGTACCGGCCGCGAGTCTTTATTGGATTCTCTTCCTTGTGGCCGCGTGTGGACGCGGGTTCGAATCCCGCCGAAGGCACCCATGAAACAAACCCGGGGTAGGGGTATTCGCAGATGATGGGGAGCCCCTACAAGACACGGGAGTGTCCATATACGGGAGCCCCTATACCGGCATTCCAGCAAGCCAACGGCGAAGATAATCATTGATGCATCCATGACACCCCGGGGCTCATACATGTGGGGAGGCCACATGAGCAAGCGGCGTAACGAGCGTGTCAGCAACGGCTGGCGGCGCAGACAGCTCAGGGCAAGAGTGCTGGCCGCATACGACGTGTGTGCCATCTGTGGCAAGCCAGTCGACAAGACATTGAAGACACCACATCCGATGAGCGCCGAAGTCGACGAGCTCGTACCGGTCTCACGTGGCGGTGATCCATACAGCTTCACTAACTGCAGGCTCACGCACCGCAGATGCAACAGGTTCAAGAGCGACAAGACAGACGAACACGCACGAGCGCTGCTGGCTGGCAGACAGGAAGTGAAAGCAAGCTCGATGCCGTTCAAAACGTTCGGCATCTGACTCCGATACCAGGGCGGGGACCCCGGGTATGCCCCCTCCCGGTCGCCTCGGGTGCAGTGCCGATTTCTCCCCGCGGATTCAAACGTCGGAAACAGGGGAAACAACGAAAGGTCGGAAAGCGAGGATTACGCCGATGAAGTGCGAACTCTGCGGCAAGGAATTCCAGCCTTCCGGCCATGGGCGGCCTCAGAAGTACTGTTCCAAGTCCTGCCGCCAGAAAGCGGATTATCGTCGGAAAAAGAACAATCCAGCTCGGACAAGGAAAAGCAAGCCTGCTAAAGCGAAGAGAAAACCGGAACAGGAACTCGACAGACGAAACTTCGAACGCATGATGGACGGTTCCCATGAGGACACGCTCCGTGAAATCGTCGGAAGACTGCGTGAGGCTCTGCATGATCCCTCAACACCGGCCAACGCGTTGCCGTCGATTAGCAGCAAGCTTGCAGAATTCGACGAACGGATGCGCATGGCCGAGGAATCCGGCAGTCTGTTCGACATGAACGATGACGTGACGGAGGTGGCGGAGGATGTCGGAGCGTCGATTGTCTGAGATCGCCCAACGGCTCGTGAAGCCGGAAGGCGTCACGTCGAGTGACTTCAAACTGATCAACAATGCGGCAGTCAAGGCCGGAATCCATTACGACCTCTGGCAGAAAGGCTTTCTCTACCTGCTGTTCGCCAAACGCGCCGACGGCAAGTACGCATGCGGGTCCGGCGGCGCGGTCCTGTCCAGCTGCAGGCAGATCGGCAAGACATTCACCGTCGGAACCGCGATGTTCATCCTGTGCGCCGGACGCGCCGGAACATTGGTCATTTGGACCGCGCACCACACGCGCACCTCCGACGAGACGTTCGCCGACATGTGCGACCTGACGCATAATCCGAAACTGTCCAGGTACGTGCGGAACGTGCGTCGAGCGAACGGCCAGCAGGAGATCCGTTTCACCAATGGGAGCCGCATCATGTTCGGCGCGCGTGAGAACGGTTTCGGCCGTGGCTTGCATTCGGCGGACATCGAGGTGTTCGACGAGGCTCAGATACTCACCATCAAGGCGTTGGATAACCTGATTCCGATCGTGAACACGAGCCCGAATCCGCTGATCGTGTTCATGGGTAACCCGCCGAAGCCGGGAGACCAGTGCGAGGCGTTCGAGGAGAAACGTTCGACCGCGTTGGCGGGCAATTCGGACGGCATGCTCTACGTGGAGCTCGGCGCGGACCGCGATTGCGACCTGGACGACCGGACCGCGTGGGCGAAAGCGAACCCGTCATATCCGAAACGCACCAGCGAACAGGCGATACTGCGCATGCGCAATCTCCTTGCCGAGGATTCGTTCCGTCGCGAGGCGCTTGGCATATGGGATGAGACCGCCACCGCGTACGCCATCAGCCCGGACCTGTGGCAGGCCGCGGCCATCGACGACGTGCCTGATGGAGGAACCGTGAGCTTCGGCATCGACATGCCTCCGGACAGGAGCGTGCTGACCATCGGAGCCGCGCTACGGTACGCGGACGGTTCGGCCGTCATCCAGATGGCGAACATCAAGGACGCACGGCAGGCGGGAACCATGTGGGCCGTGGACTGGCTCGCCGAACATTGGCCGAAGACCGCCAGCGTGGTCATCGACGCGCAGTCGCCCGCTATGAGCCTGCTGCCCGAACTGAAGAAGGCGCATGTGAGGGTCACGGTGACGAACATGCAGGAGATGGGCCGCGCGTGCGGACGCTTCCTCGACATGCTCAAGGCCGGAACGCTCAAGCATCCACGGGACGAATACCAGCCGCAGCTGGCCGCAGCCGTCAAGGGCGCCACCACGCGGCCTCTTGGACAGTCCGGCGCGATCGCCTGGAACAAACTCGGCAGCGATGTCGACATCACGCCGCTCGTGTCCACCACTCTCGCCCTGTATGGGGCGTTCACGACGAAACGACATCCGGGAAGACGACAGGAGGTGATGTTCTGATGGTGTTCTACATGGCCGACGGCACAACGGTAAGTGTCGCTCCGAAATTCACCGGCAGCAGCTACCTCGACACCGCAAGCGGAAACGTCGGCACCATCCTCGGCGTCGACGACGAGGACATGCCCATCATCCACGAACTGTTGCGCGTGTGGCGTGAGAAATACCCACGCAACCTGATCCGCGGAGCCTACTACGACTGCAAGGAACGATTCAAAGACTTCGGAATCTCCATCCCCGACCAGATCAAAAACAAGGTCGAGGCGATGATCGGATGGCCCGAACTGGCCGTCCGATCATTGAGCGACCTGAGCGACCTGGAAGGGTTCAGCGTATCCGGCGACGACACGATGGGCGTCAACGACCTGTTCGAGGACAACCAATTGGACGTGGCCACGTCAGAACTGATCGTATCCGCTTACAAGCACTCATGCAGCTTCCTGACCATCGCCGCAGACCCGGAGAATCCGGACCGGATCAGCATGATCCCACGCTCCGCCGACTGGTCCGCTGGAATCTGGGACCGACGCAACCACCGTCTGGCCGCGGCATTGACCATCACCGAGGACGACAAGGACGGACGAATCTGCGCGTTCAACGTGTGGCTCCCCGGCAAGGTCTACGAATGCTCCGGCCACCTGACCCCATGGCGGGCGGAGAAAAACGAAACGAACTTCGACCAGCCGACTGCCGTCGCGCTCGCCTACGACAGGCAGATGGACCGGCCATTCGGCCACAGCCGCATCAGCCGTTCGCTCATGAGCCTCGTCGACGCCGGATTCCGCACCGTGGTCCGCATGGAGGCGTCGGCCGAATTCTATTCCGTTCCGAAACTCTGGTTCATCGGAGCGAACAGGGACGCGTTCAGCAGCAACACATGGACGAGTCTCATCCAGGCGATCAACGCGATCACCGCGGACGAGAACGGAGAGCTTCCCCAACTGCATCAGGTGCAGCAGGCGTCCATGACGCCCCATTCGGACATGCTCAAGACCTTGGCCATGCTCGTCGCCTCGCAGACCCGAGTGCCGGTCGACTATCTGGGCATCACGTTGGACAATCCGACCAGCGCCGAGGCCATGGCATCCGCCGAACGACGGTTGACGCGCATCGCCGACAAGCAGAACGTGGCCTTCGGACGGGAACTCAAACGGGCCATGGGCATCGCCGTGGCATTGCGCGAAGGCGCGAACACGATACCCGACTCCATGCGCGACGTGCATCCGGTATGGGCGCCCACAAGGGAAATCTCCGACGCGGCGCGCGCCGACGCGTTCACGAAGATCGCCGACAAGATCACCGGCTACGCCGACTCCGATGTCGGACTCGAACGTCTCGGCCTGACCCGCGAGGAAATCACCCGCCTACGCGCCGACCAGCAACGGCAGAAATCGGAACAACGCATCGACCAGCTCATGGACAGAAGCGCGGCGTCCTCGGAGGTGACGGATGGATCTGAACAATCTGGATCTGCCGGAACCGGCGAAAGCGCAGCTTCGTCAGAAACTGGAGAAACTGCATAGGGATTACGAGACTGATCTTGAGAATCTGACAGACGACGCCACCGACGCGATGGAATCCGCGAAACCGTTGGAACGACAAGACATAGTGCTCAGGTACACCCGCGATGCGTCCGAACGATCACGCAGGTACTACACTGACACCAGGAACCTGTGGCAGAAATACGCCGGCATCAAAATGCCGCCCTACGTCTCATCTACTTGCGACGAATATGAAGTGCTATACCGTCAGGTAGGCGGTTTCACTGGAACCGATTGGAATGGGCATAACTACACTAATTTGAAGCATGGCAACGCCAACGGGCTGACTGTTGAAGACCTTTGGCCCGACCTGAAGACGGTGGACGACTGGCAGCAGTTCATTGCCGACATGATGAGCAGGTCTGTACGATTGACCACGCAGAACAACCGCGACGCCGACGAGACGCATCCTGGATGGGCACGCGTCCCACGAGGCTCCAATCCTTGTGCATTTTGCGTGATGCTCGCCAGCCGAGGATTCGCATACACCAGTGAGGAAAGCGCGGACTTCGGCGGCTCTTTCCATAACGGCAAATGCCGTTGCATTCCCGTGTGCAGCTGGGGCAAGGACAAGATCTTCGGCTATGACCAAGCGAAGTATAAAGCCATGTACGATCAGGCCGTGCAAGCCATCAACGGCAACGCATTGGGAAAGAATTGGAAGTCCTCCGCCGAGGAAGCCGGAATCAAGTTGGATTCGGCCGACGCGAATGCCGTCACATTCGTTATGCGTCATAAGTTCCCTAAGCAATTGAGCGACGGGATCATGCCGAAGAAACGTGCGTCTTTCAAAGTCGAACATGATTTCACCGGCATGCGCGACGAGAAATCATTAAGCAAGAAAGGATGGGATGGAAGGCAGAAGGCGCTTGGCGTCCCAGTAGACGCAGACGTCCTTGAGATGCATGAAATCGTGTTCCTGGAACATTTCAAGTCACTCGGACAGCATTACGAATGGATTCCACGCGATACTTTGGGGCACAAATCGACGAATGACTTGAAATGGATTGAGCAAGACCTTGAGTGCGAGGTTAAGTCATCTCGGCAAAAACGCCCAGACTACGGATCCATTTCGAAGAACATCTCAAAAGCGGTATCCAAAGCCGAGCAGCATGGTGTCGTGAAGGATGCATTCATTGTGGATCTCACTGGATACTCGGCTCCGGAGAAACTGGTGACGCAACTTTCCCGCTATAACGCGCTGCATAAGAAAAACAAGATCAGACGTTTGTTCCTATTGGACAACAACGGGATGAGAGAAATCGAGCTGCAATAAAAACCCGGAGGCACTCCCGCACGAATAGGCTATTATTTCAAGTCTGCACGGGACCTCCGGTACTTCTATTTTACCAAAAACCATTGATTTCGGTGGATTGCCAGAGCAGACGAATGGACCCGACTGTAACTCGGGCGCTTCACAGCCGCGCAGGTGCGAATCCTGCATCCACCACTCGGCCAGCCATTCAGGTTGGCGGCGACCATGCGCCGTATCGCGTGGGAGGACCATACAGCGCACCGTGGCGCGGTCGAACTCGAATCCACGGGAAACAGCAAAGGAGAGCAGCATGTCCATCAGATTCCGATTCCCGGCACACATCCGTCTCATCGACGGCGGTGGCGACGAGGGCGGTTCCAATGACGGTGGCGACGGCGGTGAGCCGAGGTCGTTCACCCAGGAACAGGTCGACCAGATCGTCGAGAAGCGACTGGCCAAGGAGCGCGGCAAGTACAAGGACTACGACGAGCTCAAGTCCAAGGCCATGAAACTCGACGAGATGGAGAACGCCGGAAAGAGCGAAATCGACAAACTCAAGGAATCGAACGCGGCGCTGCGCAAGCAGATCGACGACGCCGCGGCCGAGAAGCAGCACGCGGAATGGGTGTCCGAAGTCGCCAAAGACAAGGACGTTCCGGCCGAACTGCTGCGCGGTGGAACCAAGGAGGAACTCGAGGCGCATGCGGACCTCCTGCACGCGGCGCTGCATCCGGCATCCAAGCCGCCTCAGGTGAGGAACCAGACGGGCTCTCCATCGCACCAGAACAACAACAAGGACGCCGAAGAGCTCTCGTACATCCACCAGCTCCTAGGCGAATAACCCAACCATCCGAAAGGACAAGTCATCATGGCGATGAAAACAGACCAGATCAAGCTCCCCGTGAGCGTGGCCACCGAAATCGTGAACAAGGCCAAGGACACCAGCACCATCGCGTCCCTGAGCCCCAGCACGCCACAGATCTTCTCCGACGCCGACTACCTCGTGTTCAACGGCAAGAGCGAAGCCGAGGTAGTGGCCGAAGGCGCGGTCAAGAGCAGCTACGAGCAGACCGTGGACTCCGTCGTGGCGAAGCGCTTCAAGGTGCAGACCACCACCCGCGTCACCAGCGAACTCCAGTGGGCCGACGAGGACAACCAGCTGCAGATCATCCGCAGCATCCAGGCCGATCAGGCAGCCGCACTGGGCCGCGCCCTCGACTACGTGATCTACCATGCGATCAACCCCAAGACCGGTGAGGCGCTCTCCGGATTCGACCCATTGAGCACGTCCGCCGTGCAGGTGATCGCCACCGAGGATGAGATCGGCAACGTGGACGCTTTGGCCGACGCGCTGAACGACTCCTACGACATCAACGGTGTCGCCCTGTCCAAGACCTGGGCGTCCCGCCTGCGCAAGCTGCGCGTCCCCTCCACCGGCATGCGCTTCTACCCGGAGATCCCGCTGAACCTGCAGGCCGGCAGCCTGGACGGCATCACCGCCGCGACCTCCGGAACCGTCAACGGCCGACTGGCCAAGACCCCGACGAAGGTGCTCGCGTTCATGGGAGATTTCAGCCTCATCAAATGGGGCATGGTCCGCGATCTGACCAGCGAGATCATCGCCTACGGCGATCCGGACCAGACCGGCGTGGACCTGAAGGCCCATAACCAGATCGCATACCGCACCGAGGCGATGTACGCGTTCGCGATCATCGATCCGAAGGCGTTCGCCGTACTCAAGGCCACGGAATGAGGTGAACGATGAGTTTCCCCATCCAGACCCTTGTGGTCAATCCGTCAGGTAAGAAGAAGCATACGATCGGACCGTTGGACGCGCAGGTGAGCCTTGTCAACAAGGATGGCACGGACTTCTCCGCCGGATCCAGCGCCTACGAGCTGCCGGCGGCCGGCGAGGACACCCTCGGCGGCATTAAGCAGTACGCGCCCGAACAAGCGATCGGCAACGTCGACAGCAACATCGCCGAGGCCGCGGCGGACACTCCGACCAAGGACGAATTCGACAAACTCGTCACCGCGTTCAACACGTTGGCGAAACAGTTCGACGACATCATCGCCGGCCTCGTATCCGCCGGGGCGGTCAAACTGCCGGACAAGAAGTGACCATGACGGACGAACCCGACATGTTCGCCACCTCCGACGACCTCGAACGGAGATGGCACAAGCTCACCGACGAGGAACGCGAGAAAGCCGACACGCATCTCGCGGACGTGACCGACTACATCAAGGAACGCTCGCCCATCTGGCAGCGGCTCCTCGAAGAACGGCCACGCCTGCTGACGAAGATCACCTGCGACATCGTCCGCAGAATCATGCAGGCCGACCCGTACGGCATTCCCGGCGGCATCACGCAGATGAACCAGACCACCGGCAGCTTCAGCGAACAATACAGTTTCGGAGCGCCCACCGGCGATCTCTGGCTGCGCGACGACGAGAAACGCATCCTTGGCATCAACGCTCAGCGCGCGTTCAGCGTCGACATGGCAACGGGGGAGACGTCCTAGTGGAAACCATCGAAGTGTGGCGCGGCCAGTCCACCACCGACACGGACGGCAACCCCATCCAGGGCAAACCCGCCCGCGTCGGCACGTTCCAGGCGATGGTCGCGCCAACCTCCACCACCGACCAGACCGAGGAGAACGCCAGCCCGCAGACCACCGAATACACGATCCACATCCGCGGTAGCCAACCGACAGGCATCCAAGCCACCGACCTGATCAAAGTCAGAGGCATCCTCCTGCCCGTCAAAGGAAAGCCGCAAGTGTGGAACAATCTCCACGGACGCCACATCGGCGACGTCATCACCGTGGGCGAACGGGAAGGATAAGCATGGCCAAACGATGCAGATTCGTATTCAACCGCAAGGCGTTCAGCCAACAGGTCCTCAAAAACGAGACATTGCGCTCGCGCATGAGGGACGCGGCCGAAGCCGCCGTAGAGGATGACCGTTGCATGGTCCGCGACCATGACGGCAAGAACCGTAGCGGCGTGGCGATCATCTGCCCGGCACCGGTGGAGAAGGCGCACGGCACGCTAGAGGACACGCTCGGAAGGATGCGCGTATGAGCATCCCGGTCACTCCCCGGCGCACGGAACCCCTGCTCCTGTCCAAACTGAGGACACTGTTCCCGGACGTGACGTTCGACACCATCGAACGAAGCGACCTCGAACCTCCCTTCACCGAAGCCACTCTGGCCGACTCCATGCAAGGCATGAGCACCCCAATCTCGCAGTACGTGCGGCTGCGGCTGAGCGTGCGATGCATGAGAGAGGACCATACGGGCGACTGGGACAAGGCCGCACGCCTGTGGGCCGACATCGCGAGGGAGATCATCGGGCTCGGAAACGTCGCGCCGCTCATCGACGCGTCACTCGAATCCGGGCCGGTACGCATGACTGACGAGGACAAGAGACTGGTGTGCGCGTACGGAGTGCTCCTGCTCGAGGTCACCGTCAACTGAATGAAACATAACCAAAGACAACGTGCCGCCACACGCGAAGAACGGAAAGGTGCAGACGAATGTCTGACAACAACGAAAAAACCACCGTCGCCGCGCAGGGCGCGACCGACTACGGGTACGTGTCCAGCGGCAACACCGCAGGCAACGTGCGCCTGATCAAGAACTACGCGCTGTTCCTGTTCCCCAAGGGCGACAGCACGTTCGTGGCTCCGACCGGAGTGGCCTGGACCCCGCCGGCAAGCAAGAAGCCGATCGGCTACTCCACGGAGGACGGCGCCGTACTGCATCCGGAACCGGGCGACAGCACCGACTACAAGGCCCACAACGGCGACATCGTGCTGTCCGACACGGATCCGGGCTACTGGACCCTGCAGCTCGCCGCGATGGAGGGCCGCAAGGATGTGGTGTCGGCCTACTTCGACGTGGACGTCGATTCGGACGGCGGCATCAGCATCAAGGGCGCCGGATTGAAGAAGGAGTGGATCCTCGTATTGGTCGCGCTCGACCAGCAGGACCGTCCGTTCCTCCTGTACGGCACCAACGCGAAGGTGAGCGACCGTGACGACGTGAGCCTGAAATCCAGCGAGATCATGAACTTCAGCATGACGTTCAAGATGCTCAAGGGCACCAACGGCGAACAGTTCCACGCATGGGGCCTCGTCACCGAAGACGCCAAGTGACCCATTGATTCTTCCCGTGCGGCCGATGGCGGTCGGCCGCACGGGACACCCATTCAACCGCCAACCATTAGAACGGAGCCAACATGAGCGACAAAGAATACCATGTCGTGGACGTAGACCTGACCGAAGCGGAAGAGCTCAAACCCGACGTGCACCTCGAGGTCGCCGGCGTGAAACTCGACCTGCCGAACCTCAACAACGCGGAACTGCCCATCGAACTCGTCCAGGCCATCCTCCTGCTCAAAAGCAAGCCCGCATTGTCCGACGAGGAAACCACGGCCTGCGTGAGCACGTTCCTCGCCTACTTCCAGACGATGCAGCCGAACTTCTGGAACGTGCTGCGCAAGACCAAACGTCCGATGGCCTACCTCACCGCGACCATCAAGGCGTGGGCCGAGGAATCCGGACTGGACCCAAAAGCGTTTACCTCGCCCACCTCTGGAACAACAATCGCGCGGCACTAGCCTACGACTGGATCCGAGCGTACGGGCAGATCTACAGGCCCGTACGCTTCCGGGAATGGGTTGAAGGCCAACGTCCACGAGTCGATTGGGGACTCGCCTGGGCGTTGACCCGCGAAATCCTCAAAGACCATACAAGCCACTCGTGGATGGCGTTGCAGAACGCCGTCTACGCGCCCGACGGAGCCGAACAGGCGGTCTGGACGCTGTCCGGACAACGCAAACGCCCATGGTTCGACCACGAGCACGACCCGCTCCGCCCGCCAACCCCGACGCACAACCTCACCCGCCGTCAACGCGAGGACAGGGAACGGCTCAAAGCCTACTTCCACATCAACGACGACCTCTGACTCCGACCGCCATCGGAATCCCAACCTACGAATAAGGAAACACGATGGCAGCACAGGACATAGGCGTCGCATACGTCCACGTCGAACCATCCGGCAAAGGATTCGGCAAAAGCATCGAAGGCGACATCGGCGACGCCGTCAACAAAGCCTCCAAGAAAAGCTCCAGCACCCTCATCTCGAAGATCGGCGGAGCATTCGGCAAAATCGGCAAGGTCGGCACAGGCGCGATCGCCACCCTCGCCGGCGGCATCACCGCATTGGCCGCCAAAGGCGGCTTCACCCGCGCCCTCAACATCGAGAACGCGCAAGCCAAACTCAAAGGCCTCGGCCACGACAGCGCGAGCGTCACCGAAATCATGAACGACGCGCTCGCATCCGTCAAGGGCACCGCGTTCGGATTGGGCGACGCCGCGACCGTCGCGGCCAGCCTGTCCGCCTCCGGCATCAAGGAAGGCGACCAGCTCACCAAGATCCTCAAGACCGTGGCCGACACCGCGCAGATCAGCGGCAGAAGCCTCACCGACATCGGCATGATCTTCGGTTCCGTCGCCGCCCGAGGCAAACTCCAGGGCGACGACATGCTCCAGCTCATGTCGAGCGGCATCCCAGTCCTCCAAATGCTCGGCAAGCATCTGAACAAGACCAGCGCCGAAGTGTCCGACATGGTCTCGGACGGCAAAATCGACTTCCAAACCTTCGCCGACGCCATGCAGGAAGGCCTAGGCGGCGCCGCACTATCCGCAGGCACCACATTCACCGGCGCCCTGGCCAACGTGAAAGCCGCGTTGAGCCGACTCGGAGAAACAGCCGCCACACCAGTCCTCGACGGCTTACGCGGCCTGTTCAACCAAGCCATCCCACTCATCGACACATTCACCGCAGCCGTCACACCAACCCTGCAAAAAGTCGGAGCGGCACTCCAACAAGGTCTCGAGAACGCGATACCCGCCACACAGGCGAAACTCAAAAACCTTGGCGACACGATCTCCAACATCCCCGGCTTCCAGATGCTCGCCTCGGCGACGGCCAGCCTCAAAAGCCAACTCACTGGCCTCTGGAACGCAATCACATCACTCATAGGCGGACTCAACAATGGCGGCGAAGCCGCCACAATGTTCTCCACAACCGCCGGCGCGCTCGCGGGAGTGGTCGCTTCGGTCGCGCAGGCGTTGTCGAACGCGGCGGGATGGGCGAAGACGTTCGTCAACACGTTCATCGAGACGGGCGCGTTGCAGCCGTTCCTTGAAAGCCTGACCGGCGTCATCTCCGGATTGGGCTCGCTGGTTTCCGTATTGGCGGCCGCGGTCTCGCAGGCCTTCGGCTTCAACGACAGCGCGCGCACCGCCAGTTCCGCGGCGCAGAGCTTCGCCGGACTGTTGAACACTTTGACCGGCGTGCTCATGACGGTGGGAGGCTGGCTGCAGTCGGTCGGACAGTGGGCGCAGCAGAACGGCGCACTGGTATCCGGCGCGTTGAAAGCCATCACCATTGCATTGCTCGCGGTCAAAGGCTGGGATATCGTCTCGGCCGGGCTGAAGACAGTTTCCGGTGGACTGAAGGCCATTTCCGCGACTGCCTCCGGTGTGGAGAAGACCGCTACGGCCACGTTCGATTTGATTGGCAAGATCTCCGACGCGGGAAGCGCGGCTGGAGCACTGAAGCAACTCGCCGGCTCGTTCAATATTGTCAAGGCAGCTCAATCGGCGTGGAGCGCGGTGACCAAGGCTGCTACCGCCGTGCAGCTGGCATTCAGCGCTGCCTTGGATGCGAATCCGATCGGCATGCTTGTCGTGGCCATCGGCGCGGTCGTGGCCGCGCTGACATGGTTCTTCACCCAAACCGAAACGGGCAAACGACTCTGGAACAGCTTCGCCACATGGTTCATGGGAATCTGGAACCAGATCAGCACCGCATGCCAGCCAATCCTGCAAGCCATCGCCATATTCATCACCCAGACCATGAGCCAAATCCAACAAATCTGGCAAACCGGATGGACACTCATCACCACCGTCCTCCAAAACGTCTGGAACACGATCGGCCCCATCATCATGACCGCACTCACCGCGATCATCACCGGCATCCAAACATTCATCACCACCATCACACCACTCCTGCAAGCCGGAATACAGAACATCCAAACCATCTTCCAAACCGCCGCCACCATCATCAGCACGGTCTGGAACGGACTCTGGAACACCATATCCACCGTCGTACAAGGCGCATGGACCATCATCGCCACAGTCATCAGCACCGCACTCGCCGTCATCCAAGGCATCATCCAACTGGCGCTCGCGGTCGTCAACGGGAACTGGAGCGCCGCGTGGTCGGCCATCCAGGGCATCGTGTCGGCAGTGTGGGGCGGCATCCAAGGCGTCGTCTCCGCCGGCATCGGCATGGTCAGCGGAGTGGTATCCGCCGCATGCTCGACCATCCGAAGCGTGTGGGCCGCGTTGTGGAATGGCGTCGGAAGCATTGTGTCGAGCGTCTGGGGCGGCATCGTCGGCACCGTAAGCAACATGGTTGGCCGTGTCGGGAGCGTCGTGAGCGGGATCGGCGGAACCGTCCGGAGCGCGGTGTCCGGCGCGGGAAGCTGGCTCGTCAGCGCGGGACGCAACATCATCCAGGGATTGATCAACGGCATCACAGGAATGGTCGGCTCGTTGTATTCCAGCATCACCAACGCGTTGTCGGGCTTGGTGGACAAGGCCAAGAACGCTTTGGGCATCCATTCCCCGTCGCGTGTGTTCCGCGACGAGGTCGGCGTGATGGTCGGACGTGGCATGGCATTGGGCATCGACGATTCCGCGCATGTGGTCAGCCGTTCCATGGATTCGCTCGTCTCCACGATGAGCCTCTCCGACGCGGACTGGTCGAAGACCGGCAGGCTGAACGTCACGGCCGGCACCGGCGCCAATGCCGGCGACGGCGATCTGCGGGAACTCATCGCGGCCGTCGAATCGTTGCACGACGACCTCGGATCGATCATCGCCCGATACACGCCGACGATAGGGGACCGCGACTTCGCAAGGAAGGTGAGAAGTGCAATCGCTTGAATACGTGTGCGCGGCCACAGGTGAGCGCATCGGCTTCGAGGGGCCGCTGTACGGCGAGACGCTCACGGGACTGCGAGCCCGCGTCTGGGACTACAGCCTCGCCTCACGTGGCATGACGGGCATCACCCGCAAGGCACGCGAGGCGACAGTCACCGTGAAGATCCACGATTCTCCGGCCACGCTCGACCTACTGCGCCGCCTCGCGGACGCCGACATGGCATCCGGGAACCCGGGCACGCTCGTGGCCGACGGCGAATGGGAAGCCAAAGCGTGGATCACGAAAAGCGAACCGCAATCCATCACGCCCACGATGGTCGAGACGCAGTTGACCATCGTGCTGGCCGATGGCGTGTGGCGCCGTCCGACCATGACGCATTTCACGCCGCGATACGATTCCGGAACCGCCGACCTTGACTATCCATATGATTATCCGCATGATTTCGCCGGCATGGCATTGGGTGCCGAGATCGTCAACGACACGTCCATCCCGCAGCCGGTCAAGCTCACGATATTCGGACCATGCGCGCAACCGTACGTCATCATCGGAAACAACCGGTACGAGGTCGACGTGACCGTGCCATCCGGCTCGCGTCTGGAAATCGACGGCACCGGCGATGTCAGGACCGTCACCATGGTCAGCGGCACAGGTCTCGTCACAAACTGCTTCGCGCAGGCCGTGCGAGGGTCGGGCAAGGATTCCGGCCGGTACGTGTTCCAACCGCTCGCGCCCGGAACACAGCCGATCAGCTGGCCGGGAGGATTCCAATTCGACTTGACGGTCTGCGAGGAAAGGAGCGAACCGCCATGGACCTGATCGTCACCGACGCCACAGGCAAACCCGTGGCGAGCCACGCCTCATACACGCTCGACCTCGCGTTCGGTAGCGGGGAGAACGACTTCGACCTGCAGGTCGAAGACGCCGCGCTCAAGGCGGGGAGCCGCATCATGATCGACGGCACCGAGTACGGCGGCATCATCGACGACACGGATGTCGACGTGGACGGAGGCCTGTCCACCGTCACATGGCATGGCCGCGACTGGCATGGAGTGCTCGCCTCGAAGATCATCGAACCGGACGGGAACAACGATTACCTCACTCTGTCCGGCACGATTCCCGTCATTATGCGCACGCTCGTCAGCCGTGCGGGATTGCAAGGCCTGTTCACCGTCACCGACGAAAGCGCCGACCACAAGACCACCTGCCAGTTCGACCGGTACGTGGACCTGTACAGCGGTCTGGTCAAGATGCTCAGGGCAAGCGGACTCAAACTCCGGTTGCGTAATGACGGCGACAAGGTGGCCATGAGCGCCATGCCCGTCCGCACGATCGGCGACAGCATCGACTCGGACCTCATCGACTTCACCGCCAAACAGGCGGCGCACCCGATCAACCATCTCATCTGCCTGGGCAAGGGCGAACTCAAGGACCGTACCGTCATCCACTGGTACGCCGACGCGAACGGCACGTTCAGCCACACGCAGACCCTCAAAGGCCTTGACGAACGCACCGCCACATACGAGTTGTCCAACGCCGAAGCCGACGAGCTCGAGGACAAGGGCAGGCAGAAATTCCAGGAGCTTCGGAACACCAGCACCATCGACGTGGACATTCCCGACGGCATCGACGCGGACGTTGGCGACCTGGTCACGGGTCGTGACAACAACACGGGCCTCGTCGTCACTGCCGAGATCTCCAAGAAGATCGTCAAGGTTTCGGGAGGCGTGCTCACCGTCACCTACGAATCCGGAGGTGCCAGCGCCGGCGGCAACAGCGGAGAATCCTCCATCGGGGATGGTGGCCACGCCTACTACGCTGGAGCCGGCCTCAAACTCGACGCCTGGACGTTCAGCGCCGACGTGACCAGAAACGACATCGACTCGCTCAACAACGCATTGTCGGGTAAACAGCCGAAAGGCGACTACATCACCGGCCTGAAAATCGGTTCGGTGGACACGCTCGCCCCCGGTGCACAGGCAAGCGCGTCGCTTACGGGCGCCGGCAGCGACAAAACCTTGAATTTGGGGCTTCCGAAAGGCGACCAGGGTCCGCAAGGGGAGAAGGGCGACAAGGGCGACGCAGGACCACAGGGGGCCACCGGAGCGAAAGGAGAGGCCGGCCAACGCGGCGAGACCGGGTTGCCTGCCTTGATCATCACACGCATACTATCCGGATACTGGACGTCCGCATGCTCGGATTTTGACTGGCGGGTACTCAGTTTCAACCGTGCCCCGGTCGTAGGCGAATACTTCTTCGCCATGACCAATGGCGGCAAGAACCTGATGTACGCGCAGATCACAGCCACCGGGAAAAACGTGACGTTCAAACCGGTTTCCAACACAAGCCTCGTCGGACCGAAGGGCGACAAGGGCGAGACGGGCATGAGCGCAAGCCAGGCGTTCATCGCCGCCCACCCGGTCGGCTCCCTCTACTGGACCACCGCCACAACAAATCCGGGAACCACCTACGGCGGCACTTGGAAGGAATGCAACACCATCCTTCCAGGACACATCTACCAGCGCACAGCCTGAAAGAGAAAGGAACATCAATGGCACGAACCACGAACATCACCAGATACACCTGCGACCGATGCCACGCCTCCGCATACCTCGCCGACGGTGACCCACGCACCTCCAGCGACTGGCACGACATCACCCACACCACCGTCGACGGAGTCGCACAGGGCGCGCTCGTCTGTACCGCATGCTGGCAGACGTTCAAAGCGCTGGCAGCCACGCAGGACGCCGCCTACGCCGCATACCTCAACAACACAACAGATAGGAAGGAATGACCATGACCATGAATCTCATCACCGGCAAGGCCGGCGCTCCGCACATCACATCCAGCGACCAAGGAGCCATGCAGGCCGGACTGGTCGGAAACGGCAACTACCTGCTGCAAGGCAGCGACGGCAAATTCCCCGCCGTGACCATGCAGTCAGCAAACAAAGCGCTCATCCCGGTCCTCAACCTTGTGATCGAAGGACGATACGCACGCGTCACCGCGGCGGAAACCGTCACCATCGAAAGCGGAGTCACAGGACGGAACCGCAACGACCTAATCTGCGTGAAATACACGCGAGACTCGAACAACATCGAAACGATCGCGCCCGCTGTGTTGAAGGGCACCGCCACCAGTGGCACGGCGGCTGATCCCACGGTTCCGTCGGGTAGTATCCTGAACAATTCCGGTACCGTGTGGATTCCGATCGCCCGCATTCCGATCAGTGGCATCACCGCCGGAACTCCTGTCATGCTTGTCAAGCAGTTGCCTCCGATGAGCCAGCTGTGGGATTCCGTAACCCTTGAACGGCAGATCTGGCATGGGCCATACGGCATGACGGTACAT